>Ga0315290_10002154_pt1 | contig 13842 bp, 7 predicted proteins | sample YL17G12_0_MG_FD_203627 | JGI IMG/M metagenome (GOLD analysis project Ga0315290, IMG submission 203627) | Sediment microbial communities from Yellowstone Lake, YNP, Wyoming, USA - YL17G12_0 | ecosystem: Environmental > Aquatic > Freshwater > Lake > Sediment | place: USA: Wyoming | collected... | reverse complement strand
AACATGCATCATGAGATCATATTTAGAATGATTCCAGTCAGCAGAGCAGGATATTTACTATTAGACGAACAACCGGCAACAGGCCGACAGGGCTTGGATGGGAAACCAACCCCGCCTGATCTAACCTGGGAACGTGCCAAACAAATAAATCAACAGTACAAACAGACGATACTGGATACTATCGAACAACTGGAAGCAAAGAATCATTTTTCCACCACGCTCCCCAATGGAATAATCGTCGAACTGCTGAATGTTTCGGACGGCTCCGGGGATTTGACGATCAACTCTATTCGTGTGGCGGAGTTGGATGGTGAGAAGTTGTCCTTGAATACAACTTCGATATTTGTTGATGTTGTTAATAACTCTGACAGGGAAGTTAATCTTGGGCTGGCATATTATACGTATTCCGGCAAAGCCGCGATATTTTTTTCACCAGGTGCATCAGCTATGGCTATGGTGCGTAAAGTAGGGCCGAACTGGCAGGGGATGCTTGAGTTTCCAATGAATTATCATCGTTTTGCAAAGGGAGGTTACGTTAAGATCACTCTTGCTAAGTGTTCCAGTGACCTTATTGAAGGCGTTTCATTGCCACAGGGCGTAGAAGTTATTCACGAAAAGCAATACAACGTCATCTCAGCCAGCCAACAAAAGCAAGTCGTCGAGTTGCTTAAGACTCTAAGAACTGCCAAAGGCCGCGACCGTTTTCGAGCTGCAGAAAAACTCTCAAAATATAGCAGAAGCGTAGTGCCTGCAATCATCCCAATGCTTCAGGACAACAATGTGTGGGCGGCCTATGCGCTTGGGGAAATTGGCCCAGAAGCAGAAGATGCGGTGCCAGCATTGATTAAATCGTTAACCCAAGGCGGCGTTGGAGGGATACGTGGTTTCTCTGCTTCGGCATTGAGAAAAATCGGACCAGCAGCTGTCCCGGCAATACCCGCGCTTATCGAATCGCTTAAAGATGAGCATTACAGTACACGCATGCATGCCGCTGATGCACTTGGCATTTTATCTACAGGTGAAAAAGATGTTATTGACGCGCTAACCACAACTCTAAAAGATGAAAACGAAAAGGTTAGAAAAGAAGCCGCTTGGGCTTTGAAGCAAATTCAAGAAAGATATAGAGAAGATAAAACTCAAAACTCACCCTTCACCGCCACGCTCCCCAACGGCGTGACGGTTGAACTGGTAGGCGTTTGCGAACATCCGAGCGATGGCAAACCATGGTGGCGGCCTGATGGAAGTCTGCTTAAAGTAAGGCCTTATGCCAAGCTCAATGACAGGGAAGCGTACAATGATTTACGAATGTTTGAAATAGTTTATCGTCTGAGCGGTCCTGGCAAGGCTGTTAGTAAGATAATTCGTACAGATGAGATGCCTGGATATTTGGGCCCTTATGATATGAAGCGGGATATTGAGAAAGCAGCAGCGTATTCGGAAGATTGCGTGTACGCGATGATACCTGTTGTAGATGGGTTGGACGAAGTTGATATAAATATTGCTTGTGGAACAGAAGTTGACTGGCAGTGGCACACACGGGTGACGTCGCCTGTAACGAACAGCGGAATGAATACGGACCAACTGGATTTGAGCGTTAGCACGGGCGAACAAGGTTATGCAGTTGCTAACGTTACTCATCGTATTTATGACAAAGAGGTTCGGGTGATTGCAAAAGATAAATCCGGTAAGCTTTATCATCCCAAGTCATTGAAGGGTAAGACTATGGATTGGGCTGGAGTTATTACAGCAAAATTCGACATTTCTGCTGACGACATAGAGTCTGTCGAAGTACAAACGCAGGAATTTCAAACAGTTGAATTCAAAAACGTCTCCCTCCAGAGTGGTTATAAAACCGCTGTGCAGGTTGATACCGGTAAGGGTGAGCAGATGAAGGGTTGGGTGGTGGATACGGCGGGGGCGGCAATTGAAGGGGCAATTGTCAATTTCACCAGACTTGAAAACTACAAAGACGACCAAGGTCACACAAGACAGCGAACACTGGAAATAGGCGCCGATCAGACAAACGTAAACGGTGAGTTTATCTTCAAGAATATCCCAAAAAGCGACGCGATTACTTATGATGATCTCAATGTTTTCGCTGAAGGATTTGCTGATAGAAACGAGTTGGCTCTTTCACACCGACCAGATGGCAGATACCAATGGCTACAAGACAATATCGTCAAAATGCAGCGTCCCGCCATAATCACCGGTAAGGGGATCGGCGCCGATAGCGGTCCTCTGGCCAATGCTGAACTGAGGTTTTCTCAGAATAACCATTATACTTATGCCAGAGATCAAATGCTTAGAACTATTAAAACGGATGATCAGGGCAATTTTATTCTGGACAGCGTAACAAGCGGGCATCATCTTTTGTCTTTTACGAAATATAAGCTCGTCGAGCTTCCTGCAGGTGGCTCGCGCCGCGAATATGGCGGGAAATGCGGTGCGATTATAGTTGAAATTAAAGAGGGCCAAAACCTCAACAACGTAGTGTTGGATATGTCAAAGTCTGTATGCAGCATGGAAGTGGAGGCCGTGGATAAAGACGGCAAACCTGTGGATAATGTCAGTTTTACTTTTGAGATTGAAATGCCACAGACATCCCAATATGTATATATGGACATATTTAGCTCCTCACAGTCAAATCCGCAGGGCCTGTATGTTTTCGAAGGCTTACCAATGGGAAAGTTCTTTGTACGTGCATATAACAAAAAATTAGGATCACCCGAGAGCATCGAAGCCAATCTGCTGCCTAACCAGACAACCAGATTCAAAATTCAATTCCAAAAATCACTTGAACCGAACCAAATACCCGATGTGCAGGTTGAGGGGGAAAAAACTAATAGGCAAGTTGAAGTTAAAAAGATTGAAGTCGAAATACTTGCTGGTAATAATGAGGTTAAAAGAACGATTGAGAGGACTTACATTGTTGAAGATTATGGTCAAACAAGGCTATTGTCAAATAAGGAGTGGCCTGATTTTAACTGGGTCTCGATTGTAGCGTCTGTGGTTAAAGATAACGGGCGTTACCTTGTACCTGATAATGGATTGACCTTGAAGGAATTGATAAAAGCGGCAGGTTATAACAAGGATAAACTCGATGAATCGTATGTGACGGTTTCACACGAAACCAAACAGTGGAGCCAACGGGCTTTTAAACTTTACAGCAGAAATCTTGAGACGTTATTCAGCGGTAAAGAGTCGGACATACCCTTGAAACATGGCAATGGGGTTACGGGCGGTTATGTCGGGCCATCACCGAATGCCGAGGAGTTTTGGGGGCGATATCATTTTGGTGATGTTATAGAGATGACTGTTAATGACGATAACGCTAAGACAAATATGTTTGCAGATCTGGATGCGGGCAAGCTTGTTACTACGCCTGCCACACTCGACAACACGGATGAAAATGCCGTACTGACATGGATTAAAGAAAATGGTATCGATGTTATGGGAGAGACCGCAGGCAGCGTTCACGGCCTAGTTGGGTTTAATATATATGCCATACATGTGGATAATTACTTCTGGGATGTCGATAAGTTTCAGATAACCGATAGATTGCTGGCAAGTATGGACGAAATTATTTTGTTGAGTGTTGATAACGTTTTGCCTGTAACGTACTTGATTAACACCTCTGAGCACACGATGGGTGTTCTTCAAATTCTCGGATATGCGGAAAACCCCAAAGGAATCAAAATTCGTTACAAGCTTCTTCAAAAAACCGATGTGAAGGTTGAGGGGAACGTCTTGGCCAAATAAGAATGTGGGTTGTGAACACAGTTTACAACTACTGTGGTAAAGGAAACGATCAATTCAGCCGTTTTGCAACAGTTCCTGGTAAATCTCGACAAGCCTGTCGTTTAGTTTGTCACTGTCGAAATTGGCTTCTACGTGAGTTCGTCCGGCTCGGCCGAGTTCGAGCCGGGTTTCAGGATGCTCAATCAAATAACTGAGCTTTTCCGCCAGGGCCTCGACATTGCGCGGAGGCACTAAAATTCCACTTTTGCCGTCCGACACACTCTCGGGAATACCGCCGACGCGCGTGGCAATGACCGCAATACCCGCGGCCTGAGCTTCCAGCAGAACCACTCCCTGTGCTTCCTCAGCTCCGTCAGATGCGACAACTCCGGCAAGAATAAAAATGTGAGCCTTGGCGTATAGCTCGATAATCTCCTCTTCCGTCTGAGCGCCCAGGAACCGGACGTGACCGGCGATCCCCAATTGCCCGGCAAGGTCTTCCATGTCCATACGCAAAGGACCATCACCTGCTATCAGATACTGAATATTGGGATGTGCTGGTAATACCCGGGCCACGGCCCTGATCGAATATTCAATTCCCTTAACCTCAACCAGTCGGCCAACCGTCAATATGATTATGGGTTGCTTTTTGTCTATTCGTTTGGGCGAAAAAGCGATTTTACGCGTATTAGCGCCGACGGGCAGTTTTATCAGCTTGTCGTCATGGGCGCCTAACGACTTGACACGTTTCCACATAAAGTCGGAACTGACCGTACACAAATCAGCGTTCTGAAAAACGTCTTTTAAGTAATCATTGCCGAGAACGCCAGGCAAAACATTAACGTCCCAGCCGTGAAAAGTCGTAATCAGTTTTCCCTCAATAGCACCGAGTTTTCGCATCAGGGACCATAACAGGCCGTTAGGGCCGAAATGGCAGTGGATGATGTCGTACGGACCTTTGCCGCCATGCGACGCAATCTCGTAGAACAAACGCAGTGAGCCGGCGCTCCTGCCATACTCAAAAGCGTTCAGCGAGCGAAACAATGCCCCAGGGTTGTCATAACGAAAAAACCTCGTTATCAGTAGTCCCAGGGCCTTCAGGACACGCAAAAAACGATTCTCCGGCATTCGTATTCTGTAAGCGGTTCTTTCGAGAAGGTTATATGCAGCTATATCAGAGTGGATTTTAGAAGTCTCGCCGGGTTGCTGAGCAAAAATATCGACCGTGTGACCGCGATCTATCAGGCCTGATATTTGGTTCAGAATAAACGTATCGCAGCAGACAGGAAACACGTCTATGACAAAGGCTATCCGCATACTTTCACTCTTTATAACTGGATTGAACCGTATAAGAATTTATATCTAACTTATGTTGTCTCAACGAGTTAACGTAATAGGAGTTATGAGGTGGGTTGACGGTGTGGATTCAACCGTGGATGGCATGAAATTTTTTACGCAGGTGTTCGTAAAGTGCTGTTCCAAGGACCTGGCGCAGGCGAAAACACAGGTGAGGATAACACAGCAAGCTCATGGGGTTCGCCAGGCAGGCTTTGAACAGCAGTCGGCGGGCCTGGCCGGTACAGCCGAGCTGGTACTGGCCAATCGCCTCCTCGACATCCTGGCGGGTGTTGTAGATATGCAGGCAAATCGCGGTCCAGATGGTTTTAAAGAGGTTTTTTTTGCGTAGATGTCTCAAAAGAACCCGCTTTCTCTCTTTGCGAAAAGGTCCGTAGCCATGTCCTGTTTTCGACTCGTCATAGCTTCGGAAGCAGGCGATGTCCCGCTCTAAATGGTGAATGGCAAAGCGTTCGACGGCCTTTAGGAAAAAGTCATAATCCATTGCGTACTGGAGGGTTATGTCGAGCGGGCCGCACTGCTCGAAGACCTCCCGTCGAAAGATGGTGCCGGGCTGAAAAATGCCTGTTCCGTTGTGCCAGGGGTGAAATAGTCGCCATTTGGTCATGGTTGGGGCGGTGCGGAAGGTGATATTGTCGTGTTCGTCCACAAATACAGTGTTTCCAGATAGTAAGGAGACATGCGGGTTGGCCTGGAAAAGCTCGCAGACCGCCTGGAGTGCTCCTGGGACATAGTAGTCGTCTGAATTGATCCAGGCGATCAAATTGCCACAACTCATTGCGAAGCCTTTGTTTATGGCATCGGATTGCCCCCGGTCCGGTTGGGAAATCCACTTGAGATGTGGATATTCTTTGAGTATGGAAATTGTTTCGTCGGTTGATCCGCCGTCGATGATGATATGCTCTATATTGTGGATGTTCTGCTTCAGGACACTATCTATGGTGTGTCGAATGAAACGGCCCTGATTTAATGAAGGTGTTATGACACTAACAGATAACGAGTTTTTCATGTTCCGGCTGACTCTTATATCAATGGAAACTGTTTGTGGTGTTCGATAACCTTTTGGTATTACTGGAGATACGCATTTGTCTGCCCAGGTTTTGTGAATGTGGATTTTTACGCGGTCAAGTCAGCTATCGGGACTCCGTCCCTGTGAGGTTTCGCGGAGGTGTCAATGTAACCTCTTGAATTGCAGACAGTTAAGTAGTTTCATGTGGTATAGCGGTAGCTGAATCTGCTGCTGACTTACCAAGGTTATCGACGTAATTGGCGATTATCCGCCGATTATATCGATTTTTTTCGACCAGAAGGCCTTACTCAGTTGAATTTCGCGAGACCGGCGGGTGGGAGAATTGATGTAACTCCTTATTTTTGGTTGTGGAGAATTGATGTAAGTGCTTATTTTGTGTTGCTGGAATTGATGTAAGTGCTTATTTTTGCGTAACGATTATAACGATTAGGTAAGATAGGTAAGAAAAAAGTGTGAAATTCGGCGAAATTTGGATGAATTCTGATGAAAAGTGATGTGGTTTGGACTATGTTTGCACTATGTTTGTATGTGGTTTGTAGTATGTTTGTGGTATGTTTTGATGAGTTTTGATGTCACGAAAAAAGGCAATAGGCAATAGTAAGAGAGAAGAAGAAGGAAGAAGAAAGAGGGCGGACCGGTGGGGGGGAGGAGGGGTAGAAATGAAAAATTGAAAATGAAAAATGAGAAGGTTGGGGAGTTTGAGTTTTGGGCGGTCCGGGGTCGGGGGGTCAGGGAAGGGAAGAGGGCGGAGTTGGAGGGAGCGCGAACTTGGGGCGGTTGCCAACAGAATTGTTGGCAACAGGGTTGTTGGAATATTGCGTAGTCGGAGGGGGGAGAGCGAAGGGGGCAGGGGTCGGGGAAGGGAAGAGGGCGGATCTGGAAGTGGCGTGGACTTGGGAGAGAGGGTGGTCCCAGGCTGGCGCGGCTTTACGGTTTTACGGCTTTACCGCCCAGTTGTCAACATGAAGAGATTCACCTGCGACCTCACGGATATGCTCCATTGCATCATTTGTAACTAACGTCAAATTACGAGAAAGTGCTTGTGCGGCAATCCAGAGATCATTTTCTTGTATTCCAAGTTCTAATGAAGTGACAGGGTCAATAAGTTGCTCCGGGCGAAGCCTCTTCGTTTTCTTTTTTGACGGATATTTTTCAAATAACTGTGCCCTGAGTTCACCATATATTTCTGCAGTATGTATATTAATCGAAACCAACCACGGGGCTACGTCGCTAATAAATTTGCGAAACTCAGTTTCACGCGATTCCTCTTTTTTACGATTAACATTATAGCCATAATCGATTTCTCCCCATGAGATAACGGAAATACTTAACCGTGCAGAAGACGGTAACCTTTTTAACTGTTCTTGGATGTTGACATGCTGTTCAGAATGGTTCTCAGGGTCAAACCAGTATGACCAAATATTGGTGTCAAGTAAGAAATCTCGCATATTATTCTTTAAATGCCTCCATTGCAATTTCAAGAGCCTTGATCAATTCAGGCGACCTTGTCTCTTCCACCCATTTCTTTACAAATGAAGGCGTTGACCTTTGGTATTCTTCGGACAGGTATTCGTGCAATGGAATCCAGGACTCAAATCCTTCTGGGTAATAACGGTCAAACTTAAAATGAACTCCCTTTCGTTTATAGCCATTAAATAAATCGAGTACTTCCCGTTCCAGTTTCGGAGGCAAATCGTACAAACGCATGACTTCTGCGTTTATAGCAGACATTCTTTTTTCTCCCTCTTTGTCGCCGGGTTCTAATTGAAAGAAGCCCTCTTGATATAAAGCAAAATAATCCAGAACCATCCTTTTGAGAGTTTGCAAATCAGAAGAATTGCATTTAGGCAAAGGAATGTTTCTTATTATGCTTTCCAAATTATGCCGTTCCATGCAATAACAAAAGGCAAAAGCATTTGCATAGGGAGAATTTATCAGTGCCCAAATGGCTTCAAGGGACCACTCTGTGTTTTCCGGCCTGATCACAAGAAAACTATTAGTTGCCGGCATCCCTTCACGGTCTATCAAGGCTTTTAATCTCCAAGGATTGTTACCGCTGGTTCGAGCATAATTGAGCAATACTTGAGCACACGCTGGAGATTTGCCGTAGCGAGGATTCTCTATAGCATCATCAGAAATATCCATCCAGTAAAGATCAGGCAGTTCAGTTAACTTAATATCTATTTTCTTCCATTTGTCGGGCCTGGTCTCTACTGTTTTACTAAATCTTACAAACCCTTGAACCGCTTCTTCTTTGAATTTTTTCCGGCTTGTCGAATTTTCAACATTCTTATACTCCAACCCTCTGCCAACTACTGCGATATCACTCAGACGTAACAACCCACCACAATATTCCCAAACATCACTTAACAAAATGCTCAAACGAAAATCATAATCGGGTGCTCTTCTGTCAGCTTGCTGATTTATAATTTCAGTCTCTGCATTGTATGTGTTTTTGAATTCATCAAGGTTGTCTTTAGGTATCCTTACATAACGAATTTTGTTTTTGTTTGTAACTTTATCATTTTCTGAAACTTTTCGACCAAGAACAACGCAAGAAAGGTGGCTGGCCGAGCCAAACACATTTTCAGGAAGTAAACATATCTCGCGAATCTCAAAATTCTCAATAATATCCTTGCGTAAAGGCGCCAAATTTCTTCCGTGCAAAAACATACGAGGAAGTATTACCCCAAATACTGAGTCAATAGGCATATAAGGCAATGTCCGAGCCAGAACTTCAGCGGCTTTATTACCAGTTTTGAGATCGTGACATTTTTGTTTTTCGTCTGGAGAAAAGTTTTCGAACGGAGGATTACAAAGTAATATATTTGCCCCTTGGGCAGCATCTTTAAGTATATCGCCATTATAAATATCTGCATCTAAGAGTTTCCAGCCATCTTTGTTGGGGACATCAGCCAATGTCAGTGCCAAACGGGCGATTTCTTTGGCAAAGGGGTCTTTTTCTATTCCGATCAAATGATTTTTAAGATATTCATGCCGTTCATTTTCTATGCCTTTATAAAGAAAGCTTAGGATTCTTGCGCCTGCCGTCAAAAAGGGGGCGTGACCGCAGGTAGGCTCGAGAATAACTCTATCTTTCTGTGGAATCTTTTCAATCCAGTCCACAAGTTGCCAAACTATGTAATTCACAAGCCACGAAGGCGTGGCGTGAGTTCCTAAAGCTTTTCTTGTAGCTTTGGTAATTAAAGTGTTTTCATAAACATAGGCCAAAGAATTTATCGATAAGTGCGAAAAACTTGAGACAGGTTTCAAAATTTCAGATGCGACATATTCAAGAGCTATCTTTTTTTCCTGGTTGGTAATATCTAAAGGAGTTTTGGCGTCATAATGACGATTTATTCTTTTCGATAGCAAATCAATATCTGCTATGTTTAATGTCTTGAAATCCTTTACTTTTTTATCTTTTAATATTTTTGCCCCAACCAACCAGAATGCTGCCTGTGTAAGCCATTTTGCGCCTTGGTCGGATTCCTGATCAATCTTTGCTATTTTGCTAAGTTTGTTGATTATTCTTTCTATTAGCTTGGAAAGATATTCTCCCTCATATTTTTCAATAATCGGCATCAAACCAAAATCATGAAAACTCAACTGGTGGCTTTTTTTATCAAATTGACCTAATGTTTTAGCTCTGGAAATTCTACCGGGCGAAAACTCATCCTTGTATTTTGCAAAAAAATTGTCCAACTCGTTTATTTTCTTTTGCTCTTTGCAAACAGCTTGACCGTTTGAAAAATGCCAGAACTGCAAAATATCATCACGGCAAACTAATATGATAGAACCACCAAAAGATCGATAAAGGGAAACCTGTCTTTTAATCTCATCCTGAGCAAAAACATTACCGTTCAGCACAGCGATACAAGCAGTGGAGACGTTATATGCTTCCTGAGAAAAGCCTGCTAATGGCACATCTCTTTTTTGGTCGGCCTCATAATAAACATAATTCTCCCGCAATCGCTGCCCCTTATAGCCGCACCTACCCAGGTATGAGCGTAATTTATGGGTTGTTATGGTACTATTGTTTACGATTACTAATTTCCTCTAAATATGGGTTCTGTTTTTGGCAATCTCATTCGGTCTTTTATCGTCAACAAACAGCTCAATAGATGAATTTCTCATCTACTAACTTGACGTAATATCAGAATATACTTGATCAGTCAATAACCAATCTGTTAATCCATATTTGAAAACATGTGATTCCAATTCAGCCGGTGGGTATGGTGTGCAACTTGTTTGCACACGCGGAATCTAAGCAAAACTTTCTATCTTCTCCTTACAGATTTTTTCTGTTACCTGGTGTAGTTTTTTAACGCAGGGGGCGAGTTGGGCTAATTTTTCTTTTGTTATTTTGTACCAAAGGTCAGGATCGCGAGCGGTGTTTGTGTCCTCGGTGATGACGAGGATGTCGTAATCGCTCTTTTTGTGGATAGTCAGGCGGCTTTTGCCCTGGGTGTGGGGGCCGTCCTTCCAGTCTCCGCGGGCATAGCTGCCGAACAAAATGATCTTCTCAGGATTGACAAGCTCATCGATTTTATTGACAATAAGCTTTAATTCATCCTGCTTTGACTGGGGTAAATGTGCGAGCGATTTCTTCATGGAGGTATTATGGGTGATTGGGGCGGGGTTGTAAAGGGGAAAACAGGGGGGAAGAAAGAAGTCTAAAATCTTGACTTTGTGAGGCAGGTTTGATATTCTGCCGGGGATCGGGCCTGGCGGCCCGGAAAAGCGAAGAAGTCGCGAGTAATACATTTAAGTGGAGAATGAAATGAAACATCATATCTTGACCTTATTTGCCGGTTTGTTATTGGTAATTCCCGCCTGTACGTCAACAAGAGCCACTGGAATAGCTGTGAGTGACCTTCGATGTGAAGGTCGGACAAATCCGTTAGGCATCGATTGCGGAAATCCACGGCTTAGCTGGGTTCTGGAATCTGATGTTCGAGCTCAGAAGCAGTCGGCCTATAGAGTGATTGTCGCAGGTAGCCGCGAAAATATCCAGGCAGGTAAAGGCGATCTATGGGACAGCGGCAGGATCGATTCGGATCAGTCCGTACAGGTGGTTTACCAGGGGCAGCCACTCCGGGCGGCAATGCGCTGTTATTGGAAGGTTCGGGTGTGGGACAAAAACGGCAATCCCTCTGATTGGAGCGAATCGGCATGGTGGGAAATGGCTATGCTGGGCGAGAAAGACTGGAAGGGAAAGTGGATCAACGACGGCAAGATCATCGCTGAGAAAGATGAAGATTTATACAAGGAAGATCCGGCTCCACTGTTCCGCAGGGAATTTCAACTGTCAAAAGCGATTCGGCAGGGTCGTTTGTATATCAGCGGCCTTGGATACTATGAGGCTTTTTTGAATGGTCAGCGTGTAGGCGATCATCTGCTGGATCCAGCGTGGACAATGTATTCCAAACGGGTGTTTTACAGTACATACGACGTGACCGGTCAACTTCAGAAGGGGGATAATTGTGTGGGAGTGACGGTTGGTAATGGCTGGTACAACCCTTTGCCCCTTAAAATGTGGGGGTGGTTGAATCTACGTGAGCATTTGCCGATCGGCCGACCGAGATTTATCGCACAATTGGACGTGGAATATACCGACGGTACAAAAAGCTCGATAGTAAGTGACGAAAGCTGGTCTGTCGCGGAAGGGCCGATTCTGCGAAACAGCATATATCTTGGTGAAGTTTATGATGCGCGGCGGGAAATATGCGGCTGGGATCGATCCGGCTTCGATGATTCAACCTGGTCCAAAGCGGCTCCTGCCAAAGAACCGATCGGCGAACTTCAGGCACAACCTTTACCGCCGGTTCGGATAACCACTACGTTGAAACCGGTGGAAATCACCGAGCCGCAAAATGGGATTTACATTTTTGATATGGGACAGAATTTCAGCGGCCTGGTGAGGTTGAAACTTGATGTTCCCGAAGGAGCCGTTATAAGTCTGCGATATGGCGAGCTGATCAATAAAGACGGAACGCTTAATCCTATGACCAGCGTCTGCGGGCAGATAAAAGGCAAGGCCAGGGACGAAGAAGGTAAATTGATAAATGTCGGGGATCCGGTTCGACCGTCAATAGCGTGGCAGGGTGATACTTATATCGCACGAGGCAATGGTGGCGAGGTCTATACCGGCCGTTTTACCTGGCATGCTTTTCGTTATGTTGAGATGACCGGTCATCCGGGTAAACCAACGCTGGATATGATGGAAGGTTTGCGGCTGAATACCGACGTTGCGGAGGCGGGGGCATTTTCATGTTCCAACGAAATGTTCAACGCGATACAAAAGATGTGTCGCTGGACGTTTCTCAGTAATATTTTCAGTGTACAATCCGATTGCCCCCATCGCGAACGGCTCGGATACGGCGGCGACCTGGTAAACACAAGTGACGCTTTTATGTTAAATTATGATATGGCGGATTTTTACGCCAAGGCGGTTCGTGACTGGCAGGATAGTGCCCAGCCGGATGGGATGCTCACGGATACGTCGCCGTTTGTCGGCATTAATTATTGCGGGGTTGGTTGGGCCATGGCCCATCCGCAACTCCAATTGCAGCTTTACCAATACTACGGCGACAAACGGCTGATGGAACAGCAGTACGAGACCTCGAAACGATGGTTCGATTTGGTTGCAAGTGAGAATCCGGAACATATTGTGAAAGAAGGGTTGAGCGACCATGAAGGATTGGCCTCTGCCCCATCGCCTGATATGGTCACGCCTCTGTATTATCAGAGCGCCCGGATGCTGGCCAAGATGTCCGAGCTGCTGGGCCGGGGCCGGGAAGCTCAAAAATATCAGGATTTGGCAAAGGAAATAAAGAAAGCTTATCTTGATGAGTTCATGGAAACCGAGACAGGAAAATTCGGCCCGGGTACGCAAGCGGGCCAATGTTTCGCCTTATATTCGGATTTAGTGCCCCAGGACCAGCGCGACAAGGCGTTTAAGTTCCTGCTGGACGATATTCAAATCAAGAATAAGGGACATCTGTCCACGGGCATTTTCGGTACGAAATATATACTCGGCCTTCTATCACAGGAAGGTCACGCGGATGTTGCTTATAACATTGTGAATCAAAAGACTTTCCCTGGGTGGGGATATATGCTTGAAAACGGCGCGACCACTTTGTGGGAGCATTGGGCATTTAGCGATAACACCTTTTCGCACAACCACCCGATGTTCGGCTCGGTGAGCCAATGGTTTTTCAATTGGCTCGGAGGGATTCAGCCTGATCCCGAAGCGGTGGGATTTGATCGCATTATTATCAGGCCCCAGATCGTGAACGATCTTCAATGGGTTAAAAGCTCATATAATTCCGTGCGCGGACCGATAGTTTCAAACTGGGCCAAAAAGGATGGATATGTCCAACTGGATGTGGAAATTCCCGCTAATACCAAAGCCACGGTATATGTTCCCGCCAATAGCGTTCGGGATGTGCGGGAAGGACTAAAACAGCCGGCCACCGCAACCAAAATGCAGGGTATCAGTGCACTGGGGATGGAAGGGAAAACCGCTGTATTTTCCGTGGGGTCAGGAAAGTATCATTTTGTGTCAAAACTACCACAATAAGTCATAAGGGAACCTCTAAAAATTCATTTTTACTACGAACGGCTGCAATTTCCGTCAGCATCGTTATCGGCCAAAAATCGTCCTCAACGTAGTTACAACTACGCCTGCGGCGATTTTTGACCTCTGCCTCGCT
>Ga0315290_10002152_pt1 | contig 13844 bp, 14 predicted proteins | sample YL17G12_0_MG_FD_203627 | JGI IMG/M metagenome (GOLD analysis project Ga0315290, IMG submission 203627) | Sediment microbial communities from Yellowstone Lake, YNP, Wyoming, USA - YL17G12_0 | ecosystem: Environmental > Aquatic > Freshwater > Lake > Sediment | place: USA: Wyoming | collected... | reverse complement strand
TCCAGGCGGTGGCCGACTTTCTCGTCAAGCAGCGCGCGAAGGTGAGCGACCGCGCGAGACCCGACATCGACACGAATGAAGCCGCGCGCGTCTATATCCACCTGCTCCGGGCCGCGACGTCCGGACGCCAGACGCAGGAGGAGTTCGAGAAAAGTGCCGCGGCCGTGCGCGGGCTTCCGGCCGGCGACGAAAGCTACTACGGGCGCATGCTGCGCGGCAGCACCACCTCGCACCGCGACTGGCTCGCGGCCAACGAGGCGCGGCAGAAGATGCGCTGGAAGTGGGCCGAGTTCTTCAAGGAGTACGACCTGCTGCTCTGCCCGGCCGCGGCGTCTGCGGCTTTCCCGCACGATCACGTCGGCGAGCGCCACGAGCGCACCATCGAGATCAACGGGCGACGTGTGCCCACCACCGACCAGCTCTTCTGGGCCGGCTATTCCGGCATGTGCTATCTCCCGTCCACGGTGGCGCCGGCGGGCTTCACCAAGTCCGGGCTGCCGGTGGGCGTCCAGATCATCGGGCCCCAGTACGGCGATCGCACGTGCATACAGATGGCGCGGCTCCTCGAGCGCGACTACCAAGCCTTCGTCCCCCCGTCGAACTACGCATGAGCGAGGATCACCCAATGGAGCATCGCACCCTCGGCAAGAATGGTCCCAGCGTCTCGGCGATGGGCCTGGGCCTGATGTCCATGTCCGGCACCTACGGCAAGAGCAACGACGAGCAATCGATCCGCGTCATCCACGCCGCGCTCGACCGCGGGGTGAATTTTCTGGACTCCTCGGACCTCTACGGCTGGGGGCAGAACGAGGAGCTGCTCGCGCGCGCGCTCAAGGGTCGCCGCAAGGGCGTCGTTCTCGCGACCAAGTTCGGCAATGTCCAGAGCCCCGACGGCAAGGGCGCCTTCGTCGACGGCCGGCCCGCGTACGTCGCGCAGGCCTGCGATGCGAGCCTCAAGCGCCTCGGCGTCGACGTGATCGACCTCTACTACCAGCACCGCGTGGACCCCAAGGTGCCCATCGAAGAGACGGTCGGCGCCATGGCGCGGCTCATCGAGCGCGGGAAAGTTCGTTACCTCGGTCTCTCCGAGGCTGCGCCGGAGACGATCCGCAGGGGCCACGCCGTTCACGCGATCACGGCCGTGCAGAGCGAATATTCGCTGCTCTACCGCCAGCCGGCCGAGGACACCATCGCCGCCTGCCGCGCCCTCGGCATCTCCTACGTCGCCTACTCGCCGCTCGGCCGCGGGCTCCTCTCCGCCACCATCAAGGCGACGGCCGATATTCCCGAAGACGACCGCCGCCGGCAGCACCCGCGTTTCCAGGACGGCAACCTCGATCACAACGTAGCGCTGGTCCGCCGGGTCGCGGAGATCGCGGAGAAGAAAGGCTGCACTCCGTCCCAGCTCGCGCTGGCCTGGGTACTGGCCCAGGGAGAAGACGTGGTGCCCATTCCCGGGACCAAGCGCCTCGAGTATCTCGAGGAGAACCTTGGCGCGCTCGACGTGACGCTGACGCCGGACGATCTCGCGCGGCTCGATGATGTGATGCCGCCCGGCGCCGCCAAGGGCTCGCGCTATCCCGAAGCGCAAATGAAAGCCGTCCACCTCTAGGAGACGATCGTGGCCAAGCGTCGCGTGGTGCTGACGGGCGCGTCGGGCTATGTCGCCCAGCGCATGTTCCCCGAGCTGAGCGAGCGGTGGGACCTCGTGCCCATCGATGTGCGGCCGACGACGCGCGACGGCAAGCCCGTGCCGGGCATCATCGTCGCCGATCTCACACACCCCGACCGCAACGCGTACCGGCAGCACTTCAAGGGCGCCGATGCCGTCATCCACTGCGGCTTCGTGAGCGCTCCGAGCCTCGATGCCACGACGTGGCAGGAGAACAGCGACGCCAAGTTCTGGGCCGAGCACAAGAACGTCGCGCTCGCCTACAACGTGCACCGGACCGCCCTTGAGGAGGGCGTCCGCCGGGTCGTGGTGTGCAGCTCCAACCACGCCGCCGACTACTACGAGCGGCTCATCTGGGCAGGCAAGATGGAGATGGTCACGCCCGACATGCCGCCTCGGTCCGACAACTGGTATGGCTGGGCAAAGGCGGCCTACGAGCTGCTGGGGTTCGTCTTCGCCACCGGCAAGGTGGACGGCCGCAAGCAGGAGGTGGTCGAGTGGCGCATCGGCGGGCCACGCGACGACGCCGATCTCGGCCAGGTCAAGCCGGGCGACCTCAAGGTGATGCACCGGGGCCTCGGCGCGTATTTCTCGAAGCGTGACCAGGTGCAGGAGGCCATCCGCATGGTCGAGGCCGAGAACATCGCCGACGAGCACGGCGTGCCCTTTCTCATCGTCTACGGCATCAGCGGCAACACGCACCGCTTCTGGAGCATCGCCAACGCGCGCGCGAAGATCGGCTACGAGCCGGAAGATGACAGCCAGGTCAACTTCGCCGACAAAATCGCCGCCATCGCCCGCGCCGCGAAGCGCTAGCGACCCCACACGGGAGGACCCCATGTCGAGCTCGAGCCACCGCGATCTGATCCTCGACCAGTTCAGCCGCCAGGCCGTGCCGTTCTCCACGGCCCCCGGCATCAAGGACGAGCAGGCGCTGCGCCTCATCGTCGAGTCCACCGGCGCGGGACCCGAGGACACGGTGCTCGACGTCGCGTGCGGCGGCGGCATCGTGGTGTGCGCGTTCGCGCGCGTCGTCAAGCACGCGACCGGCATCGATATGACGCCCGCGATGCTCGAGCGGGCGCGGGCCTACGCGGCGGAGCAGGGGCTTACCAACGTGAGCTGGAAGCAGGGCGAGGTCCTCCCGCTGCCGTACCCCGACGGCGCCTTCTCCCTCGTGACGTCGCGCTTCGCCTTCCATCACTTCCTCGATCCACGCGCCGTGCTCGCCGAGATGAAGCGCGTCTGCGCGCCGGGGGGACGTGTGGCCATCATCGACACCGAGGCTTCGCCGGATCCCGCCAAGGCGACGGAGTTCAACCGCATGGAGAAGCTCCGTGATCCCTCGCACGTTCGCGCCATGCCGCTCGTGGAGCTCACGAACCTGTTCGCCGCCGCGGGTCTGCCCGCGCCGCGCGTGAACGGCTACCGCCTCGAGGGCGAGCTGGAGAGCCTGCTCGCACGCTCCTTCCCGCTGCCGGGCGACGCGGACAAGATCCGCGGGGTCTTCGCGGCCTCGCTCGCCGACGACCGCCTGGGCATCCCGATGTCGCGCGACGGCGAGCGCATCCGCTACGCCTATCCCGTCGCGGTCCTGGTGGCCGACAAGCCCGCCGCCTAGCAATCAGGCGAAGGGACAATGCGGATATCGGGCCTGATCCCGCAATTGCGCACGGCAGACCTGGCCGAATCAATACGCTTCTACACGACAAAGATCGAACTGACGCTCGAGTTCCAGTACCAGAACTCTTGCGCGGGCATTCGGGCGGGCAATCAGATCTTTCACCTGAAGCTCGTTTGTCGAATGGCCCGGGCGCGCCTCGCGGGGAGCGAGCGCGAGCACCCGAGGTGGAAGGCGGGCGTCGGCTCACTCGCCGCGGAATACCGGGCGGCGCTTCTCCAGCATGGCGCGGCGGCCCTCGCTCGCGTCGGCGCTCTGCCGCGCGCGGCCGGACGCCTCGTCGAGATCCGCATGCGCGATGCTGTCCCGGAGTGAGATCGCGCGCTGGATGGTTGCCTTGATGCCCGCTAGCGCCAGGGGCGCGTTGCGAGCAATGCCCTGCGCCAGCTGAGACGTCGCCGCCTCCAGCTCCGCGGCGGGCACCACTTGGTGGACCATGCCGATCTCCAACGCCCGGTGCGCGTCTATGGGCTGGCCGGTGAAGAGCAGATGCCGCGTATGGGCCGGGCCGATGATCTCGATCAGTTTCTGCCCGAGTACGAAGGGGACGACGAGGCCGATGCGCGCCAGCGGCATGCCGAAGCGGGCTGCCTCCGCGGCCACGCGCAGGTCGCAGTGCAGCGCCAGCTCGCAGCCACCCGCAATGGCGTCGCCGTGGACCATGGCGATGGTTGGGTGCCGCGAGCGCTCGACGCGGCGGAGGACCTCGATGACGCCGCTCTCCGGGTCGCCCGAGGCGCCGCGCCGCTCCTCCATCTCCTTGAGGTCCATGCCGGCGCAGAAGGCGGGGCCCGCGCCGCGCACGACCACCACGCGAACGTCGCGGTTGGCGTCCAGCTCCTCGAAGCGGTCGCGAAGCGCGGTGAGCAGCGCGGTGTTCATGGCATTGCGCTGGCCGGGACGGTTGAGGGTGACGGTGGCGACGCCGCCGTCTATCGCGCAGAGGACCTCGTCTGACATGTCGTGTCTCCTAGGCGCGCGCGGAAGGCGCGAGCGCGCGCATGGCGTCGAGCGTGAGCGTGCGCCGGCGCGCCGGGTCGGGGTCATTGGTCTGGAACTGAAGGAAGGCCGTGTCGATACCGTGGTCGAGGTAGCGCTGCACCCGCGCCCGGATGGCGGGCAGGGGACCGCGCGCGAAGAGCTCATCCACGATCGCCGGCGGGACCGCCGCGACCGCGCCCTTGCGATCGCCGGCGTCCCACCTGTCCCACATGGTCTGAAGCGCGGGGGTGCGGCCGAGCCATTCCTGGTAGGCGCGGTAGACGGGCACGTTCATGTAGGCGGCGATGTGCCGCCGGATGATCTGATCCGACTCGGGGCCGGGCGGGTCGAGGCTGACGAAGAGGCGCGCGGTCACCTCGATGGCGCCGGGGTCGCGGCCGGCCTTCAGCGCCGCGTCGCGCACGATCGCCACGGACTTCGGGACATCGTCGGGCGAGTTCCAGTTGAGGATGACGCCATCCCCGACCTCGCCGGCGACCTTGAGCATGCCGGGGCGCAGCGCGGCGATATAGATGGGCACCGGTGAGGATGGCACGCGAGTGAGTCGGAAGCCGTCCACAGAGATGGTCTGGCCCTTGAAGACCACTCGTTCGCCCGCGAGCGCCGCACGCAGGAACTGCGCCATCTCGCGCACGCGGGTGGCGGGCCTGGAGAAGACGCCGCTGTTCCACGACTCCACGATCACCTGCGAGCCCGAGCCGATGCCGAGGATGAATCGGCCGGGGGCGAGGTCCGCCAGTCCGGCGGCCGTGTTGGCGAGCGTACCGGGCCCTCGCGTGTAGACGTTCACGATCGCGGTGCCGAGCCGCATGTCCGTGGCGGTTCCGATAACGGCAAGCGGCGTGAAGGCGTCCACGCCGTCCACCTCGAACGACCAGGCGTCGGTGTAGCCCAGGCGCTCCGCCTCGCGGGCGATATCGCCCAGCTCGGCCATCGTGAAGCCGTCCATCGGCACCGACAGCGACCAGCGCTTCTTCACCGAATCTCCTCTGGAGCCCGGTCCGCGTTCTTGCCGCCCCTCACCCTACCCTCTCCCCCTCCGGGGGCGAGGGATTCGATAGTCTCTCTCCCTCATAGAGGGAGAGGGTGGGGTGAGGGCGGGGCTGCCGCAGTCTAGCCGTTTTCATCGCGTGCGCGGCCGTGAAAGTACGGCCCGGCCGGCGCCTACGGGATGGTGGTAGAATCGCGCCCCATGCCCTCGTTCCCGGGATTCACGCTGCCCGACGAGCTCCGCATCCTCAGCGAGCAGATCCGTCGCTTCATCCAGGAGGAGATCATCCCGCTGGAGCAGCGGATCGACCCCGACGCCCCCGACATTCCCGACGAGGACTTCAAGCGGCTCTCCGCCAAGACCAAGGCGGCGGGACTCTGGGCCCTCGGCGCCAGGGAGGAGCACGGCGGCGGCGGGCTCGACACCTTCAGCATGTGCGTGGCGCTCGAGGAGATGTCGCAGCACCGCATGGGACTCTATAACCCAGGCTGCGGCGTGTTCGGCCGGTATCCGCCGCCGGCAATCTGGGCCGGCAACAAGGCGCAGATCGAGAAGTACGCGATCCCCGCTGTGCGCGAGGGAACGAAGACCTTCTTCGCCATCACCGAGCCCTCGGGAGGCTCCGACCCCGCGGGGGCTATTCAAACGCGGGCCGAGAGGCGCGGCGAGCGCTGGGTGCTCAACGGCCGCAAGGTCTTCATCTCGCGCGCTCACAATGCGCCGTGGGGCATCGTATTCGCCCGCACCGACAAGGCGAAGGGGCGCGCCGGCATTTCCTGCTTCATCCTCGAACAGGGGACTCCCGGGTTCACGGCCACGCCCATCCGGACGATCCGCACCTCGGCCATCCCCAACGATGTTGTTTTTGAGGATTGCGAGATCCCCGCCGAGAACCTGATCGGCCAGGAAGGGCAGGGGCTGGACCTGGCCTTCGACCTGCTCGTCAAGCAGCGCTTCCCCTATTCGGCCTGCAACCTCGGTGTGGCGATCGCCGCCTACAAGATGGCGGTGGCGCATGCCAAGCACCGCTCGACCTTCGGCGCCCCGCTCTCGCAGCGCCAGGCCATCCAGTGGATGCTGGCCGATGCGCTGGTCGAGATCCGCGCGACGCGCTGGCTCATCTGGGAGGGCGCGTGGAAGGCCGATCGCGGCGAGGACGCCCGCGTCGAGGCATCCATCGCCAAGCTCTACTCGAGCGAGGTGCTCGGCCGCGTCATCGACGCGGCCGTGCAGATCCACGGCGGCTACGGGGTGAGCAAAGAGTTTCCGCTCGAGCGCTGGTACCGCGAGGCCCGGGTGCGCCGCATCGGCGAGGGCCCGTCGGAAGTGCACCGTATGGTCATCGCCCGGTCTCTCTTCCGCTAGGAGGATATTCAATGGCCACCTTCAACTTCACGCTTGGCGAGCTTCCGACGGAGGCGCAGAAGGTCCGTGGCGAGATTCGCGATTTCCTCGATCGCGAGCTCGGTGATCGGAGCGCGAGCAAGCGCGCGCTCTCCTGGGGCGGCTTCGACCGGGAGTTCTCGCGCAAGCTCGGCGCCGCCGGTTTCATCGGCATGACGTGGCCGGAGAAGTACGGGGGTCACGAGCGGAGCGCGCTCGAGCGCTACGTCGTCCTCGAGGAGTCGCTCGCCGCGGGCGCGCCAACCTCCGCCCACTGGGTCGCGGACCGGCAGAGCGGCCCCCTTCTGCTGCGGTTCGGCACCGAAGAGCAGCGCCAGCGGTTCCTGCCGAGGATCACCAAAGGCGAGCTGGCCTTCGCCATCGGCATGAGTGAGCCAGACTCGGGATCTGACCTCGCCTCGATTCGCACGCGGGCCGAGCGCGTCGAAGGAGGCTACCGCGTCAACGGCACCAAGATCTGGACGAGCAATGCGCACATCTCGGACTACGCGATCGCGCTGTTCCGGACCAAGGTGGTGCCGGACAAGAAGCACGAGGGGCTCTCGCAGTTCCTCGTGGACCTCAAGTCGGAGGGCATCGGCATCCGGCCCATCATCGACCTGGCGGGCGGGCACCACTTCAACGAGGTGCATTTCCAGAACGCCTTCGTGCCCGACGACATGCTCGTGGGCAAGGAGGGCGACGGGTGGAAGCAGGTCACGACCGAGCTCGCCTTCGAGCGCAGCGGGCCCGAGCGCTACCTCTCGTCCATCCGGCTCATCATCGAGCTGATCCGCGAGGTGGGCCGAGAGCCCGGCGAGCGCGCGGCGGTCGTGATCGGCAGACTGACGGCCCATCTCGCGACGCTCAGGCAGATGTCGCTCTCCATCGCGATGATGCTCCAGGCCGGTCAGAACCCGAACCTCGAGGCCGCGGTGGTCAAGGACGTCGGCACGAGCTTCGAGCAGGAAATCCCCGAGGTGGTCCACGCTCTCCTGGGCGTCGAGCCGCACCTGGGCTCGGGCAGCCAGTTCGAGCGCACCTTCGGCTATCTGGTCGAGCACGCGCCGTCCTTCTCGCTGCGCGGCGGCACCCGCGAAGTGCTGCGCGGCATCATCGCCCGCGGCCTGGGGCTCCGCTAGCCATGAACGACACCCAGAAATTGCTCGCGGACACCTGCACGCGGCTTTTCACCGACCAGGTCGCGCCTGCGCTGATCGAAGCGGCCGAGAAGGGTACTTGGCCCGCCGCGCTCTGGCAGGCGCTCGAGGAGAACGGGCTCACGCTGCCGCAGATTCCCGAGGCGCACGGCGGCGCGGGCGGCGCCTGGGGCGATGCTCAAGTGGTGCTGGCGGCCGTTGGGCGCTTCGCGGTGCCACTGCCGGTGGCCGAGACCATGATCGGCGCATGGCTGCTCTCCGCCACTGGCCTCAACGTGCCAATGGGTCCCCTCACGGTGGCGCCGGTGAGGGCAACCGAGAAGCTTACGCTCGCTCGCGACGGGGGAGGCTGGCGGTTGAGCGGCGCCGCGACGCGGGTACCGTGGGGCGCCTCGGCCGGTCATGTCGTGGTGCTCGCCGAAGGTGACGGGAAGCCGATGATCGCGCTCATAAAGGGCGGCACGGCCAAGGCCGAGCCCGACGTCAACCTGGCGCAGGAGCCCCGCGACACGCTTGGATGGACCAACGCGCCCGTCCTCGCCGCGGCCCGCGCGGGGGCGACGCTTCCCGCCGACGCGCTCATGCTGGCCGGCGCCATGGCGCGCTCGGCCCAGATGGCGGGCGGCCTCGAGTTCCTGCTCTCGCAATCGGTCAAATACGTAACGGAGCGCGTACAGTTCGGCCGCCCACTGGCATCCTTCCAGGCCATCCAGCACCAGCTCGCGCTCCTGGCCGGCCACACGGCCGCCGCGGGCATGGCGGCGCAGAAGGCATTCGCGGCCATGGACGCGGGCGATGCGGGCTTCGAGATCGCGGTCGCCAAGATCCGCACGGGCGAAGCGTCTGGGCTCGGCGCCGGCATCGCGCACCAGTGCCACGGCGCCATCGGCTTCACGTACGAACACACCCTGCATTTCGTGACGCGGCGGCTCTGGTCCTGGCGCGCCGAGTTCGGCGCCGAGGCCCACTGGGCAGCAATGCTCGGCCGCGAGGTGGCCGCGCGCGGCGCCGACGCCCTCTGGCCATACCTCACGTCGCGCTAGAACGATGCTGCCGCTCCAAGGCATCACTGTTGTCGAGATCGCGCAGAACCTGGCCGGACCCATCGCCGCCGAGATCCTCGCCCACATGGGCGCCGACGTGGTCAAGATCGAGCGGCCGGAGGGGGACGACGCCCGCCGCTGGGGCCCGCCTTTCTGGAAAGGTGTCTCGCCGGGCTTTCTCGCCGTCAACGCCAATAAGCGCAGCATCACGGTGGACCTGAAAAAGCCCGCCGACCTCGAGTGGCTCGTGGACTTCATCGGCCGGGCCGACGTCCTCGTCCAGAATCTCCGCCCCGGCTCGCTCGAGGAGATGGGACTCGGCGCCAAGGCGCTCACGGATCGGTTCCCGCGGCTCGTCTACTGCTCGGTCTGGGCGTTTGGCAGCACGGGGCCTCTCAAGCTCAAGCCCGGCTATGAGCCCATGGTCCAGGCCTTCTCGGGGCTCATGATGATGAACGGCGACGAGGGCGGGCCGCCGACACGGATCGGCACCTCCATCCTGGATTACGGCACCGGCATGTGGACGGCGATCGGCGCGCTCGCCGGGCTGGTCCAGCGCCAGCAGACGGGGCGTGGCTGCATCGTGGACGCCTCGCTCTTCGAGACGGGGCTCGCCTGGCTCAAGGGCCACTTCGCGAGCTTCCGCGCCTCCGGCGAGGTTCCGGAGCGTCACCGGACGGGCAGCCACCGCGTCGTGCCCTTCCAGAGCTTCGAGACGAAGACGGGACCGCTCATCATTGCCGCCGGCAATGACCGGCTCTTCGCGAAGCTCGGGCAGGTGCTAGGGCACCCCGAGTGGGCGACGGATCCACGGTTCACGACCAATGAGGCGCGCGTCGAGAGCAAGCTCGAGCTCCTCCCGGAGATCGAGCGCATCCTCATGACGCGCTCCAAGGGCGAGTGGATAGACCTTCTCGAAGCGGCCGGCGTGCCCTGCGGGCCCATTCACACCCTGCCGGAAGCCGTGTCCCAGCCCCAGGCCGCCGCCATCGGCATGATCCAGCCCGTGCCGGGCGACGACTATGAGCTGGTGGCTCTGCCGCTGTCCTTTGATGGTGCGCGACCCGGCATCCGCCGGGCCCCGCCCAAGCCGGGCGAGCACACCCGCGAGGTCCGCGGGGGCTGACCCATGCCGCAGCCCGCGCTCTTCGTGGTCAAGGCGACCATCGCGCCCGGGCGCGAGGGCGCGTTCAACGAGTGGTACAACACGCGCCGCGCGGCGGAGGCGGCGGGAGTGCAGGGCCTGCTCGCGATGCGGCGCTATGTGCCCGTCGCCCTCGATGTGGGCGTGCACCAAGGCTCGGAGCCCTGGCAGTACATGGTCGTCTACGAGTTCGACTCGGAGGAGGCGCTCCGGGCTTTCGCGGCCTCCGACACCCTCAAGGCGATGACGCAAGACTACGAGGCCCGCTTCGGCGGCGCCGGGGACCGAGTACGTCTTACATACCGCCAGGTATTCCCGTAACAAGCGTCCCGTCAGCCCCGCGGCACTGATCGTCAGCTCTTGGACACGCCCTGACGGTTGACGGGCGGTGCCCTGAGGACTGGGCGGTCAACCAGCGCTCGGGAGACGATCTCGACCGATCCCGGCCCTCGAAAGCGTGGCAAAGACTCTCCCAGGCCACGACAGCGGGAGCGCACGTTAGTGGCACTCCCTATGCACGCCTGGAAGCTCCTACCGTCGATTCGTTCACCAGGACAAAGGAGCGAACGCCATGTTGAAGCTCTCGCACCCGAAGCGGACACAACTGGATAGCCAGCGTGGCTTCACGCTCATCGAGCTGATGATCGTGGTGGCCATCATTGGCATCCTGGCCGCCATCGCCATCCCGCTCTACGCCAATGTTCAGACCCGCGCCCGTATCGCGAAGGCCCAGGCTGACACCCGGACCCTGGCCTCGGCCGTCAGCATTTACGCGGCCCACATGGGCACGCTACCGGCGGCCCTCACGGACCTGACTTCAGCTGTGGTCAACGGCCTCAACCAGAGCGCCGGTCCCTGTATGGCCAACGTGCCCGGGTTCCCTCCGGGTGGCACACCGGCCTGGGTCGCCTACGCCTACGCGCCGAACGCTGCCGCCGGGACGTACACCATCACCGCGACCGGCGACGGCACGACCATCACCGTGCCGTAAGCAGCCCGCTCGGCGTGCCGGAGGGGTCTCTGAGCCCCTCCGGCACGGTATCTCGTCTCCGCATCCCCCACCATCCCGACCTCCCGCGGCTCCCCCGTCCCGACGCCACCGTTGACAAGCGTTCCCGGCCCGGAGCAAAGTCTACGCACTCGTCCCGACGCCCCTCTTGGCCGACACCCCTCTTGGGAGGTACGCGCATGATGTGTTCGGTGCCCGTTCGGAAGGTATTGATCGCGGTGATCGCGGTCCTGCTGGTCGCCGGCGGCGCAGCCCTCGCGGCCGACGCGCCGCGGAAAGGCGGCGTGATCCGGGTCGGTAACCTGGGCGAGCCGCCCGCGCTCGACGCGCACTGGACCACCGCGAGCATTACCGAGACGCTGACCAACCACATCTACGAAGGGCTCTACAGCCTCGACAGCGGCAAGAAGCCGATCCCGATGCTCGCCGAGGGCGTCACGATCAGCAAGGACGGCCTTGTCTATACCTTCAAGCTCCGCCAGGGCGTCAAGTTCCACAATGGCAAGGAGATGACCTCGGAAGACGTCGTCGCCTCCCTCGCCCGCTGGGGCAAACAGTCCGTCTACGGCAAGGCGCTCTTCGCCCAGGTGGCGGAGTTCAAGACCCTGGACAAGTACGCGGTCGAGATGCGGCTCAAGGAGAAATCGGCCATCGTGCTGATCTCGCTGGCCGTGCCGAACAATTTCGGCGCCATCTACCCGAAGGAGATCGCCGACAAGTTCCCGCCGGAGCAGAAGGTGACCGAGTACATCGGCACGGGGCCGTTCAAGCTCGCCGAGTGGAAGCCCGACCAGTACATCCGCATGGTACGCTTCGACGAGTACAAGTCGCGCAACGAGAAGCCGAACGGCTACGGCGGGGGCAAGACGGCGTACGTGGACGAGATCCGCTGGGTGCCGGTGCCGGAAGTCGCGACGCGCGTGGCGCAGGTGGAGACGGGCGAGCTCGACTTCGCCGACGACCTGATCGTCGACGCCTACGACCGTCTGAAGAAGAATCCCAACGCTCGCGCCATCGTCTCGAAGCCCTACTACTGGCTGGTCGCTGTCATGAACAAGAAGGAAGGCCTGATGACGAACCAGAAGCTGCGCCAGGCCTGGCAGGCCGCGATCGACATCGAGCCCATCATGAAGAACGTGGCGGGGGGCAAGGCGGAGTTCTACCGGATGGACTCGAGCCTGGCGCCCGTGGAGGTCACGGCGTGGCACACCAAGCTCGCGGGGCTGCCGTGGAACGAGCACAACAAGGACAAGGCGAAGCGCCTGCTCCAGGAGGCGGGATACAAGAAGGAGCCCATCCGCTTCATGACGACGCAGGAGTACAAGTGGATGTACGACTTCGCCCTGCTGACCAAGCAGCAGCTCGAGGACGTCGGCTTCAACATCGACCTGCAGGTTGTGGACTGGGCGACCCTCGTCAAGCGGCGGAACAACCCCAAGGAGTACGACGTTTTCACGACGGGCATGGGCGCCTCCTACGACCCGACGCACCACATCTACCTGACGGCCGGCTGGCCGGGCTGGACCACAGACGAGGACATCCTGAAGCTCCAGGCCGACTTGGCGCGTGAGACGGACCCCAAGAAGCGCATGGCGCTCTGGGAGCAACAGACACGACAGTTCTACGAGAAGGTGCCGGTTATCCGGTACGGCGACCTCTTCGGGCTGCGCGCGGCGCGCAACACGGTCAAGGGCTTCGACGAGACGAACGAGCGCGTGCGCTTCTACAACGTCTGGCTGGAGAAGTAAGTCCGAGACGTAGCGCGTGGGACCCTATCTGCTGCGACGGCTGGTGGCGGTGTTCCCGGTGCTGGCCGTCGTCGTCACCGTCGTCTTTCTGCTCATTCACCTGATTCCGGGTGATCCGGTCAGCGTCATGCTCGGGCCTGACGCCACGTCGACGCAGATCGAGGCGGCGCGCCAGGCGCTCGGCCTCAACCGGCCGATTTACGAGCAGCTCTTCGGCTTCTACGGGCGCGTGCTGCGAGGGGACCTCGGCCAGTCCTATTTCCTCGACCGGCCCGTGAGCCGGGCGCTCTGGGAGCGGGCCGAGCCGACGCTCGTGCTCATGCTCTCCGCGCTTTTCGTGGCGGTCGCCATCGGGGTGCCGTCCGGCACGATCGCCGCCGCTCACCGTGGCTCGGCCTGGGACCGCGGGCTCATGATGGTCTCGCTGCTCGGCGTTTGCATTCCCGGCTTCTGGCTCAGCCTCAACTTCATCTACTTCTTCGCCGTGCGGCTGGGCTGGCTGCCGGCGGCGGGCTATGTCTCCATCTTCACGGACCCCGTGGCCGCGCTCCGGTACATGGTGCTGCCCGCCTTCTCGCTCGGCTTCAACCAGTCGGCGCTGATCGCGCGTATCAGCCGCTCCTGCATGCTCGAGGTGCTCCAGCAGGACTATATCCGCACCGCGCGGGCCAAGGGGCTCTCGCAGCGGGTCGTCACCTGGGTCCACGCCTTCCGCAACGCGCTCGTGCCCGTCGTGACGGTGATCGGCATCACGACCGCCGTGCTGATCGGCGGCGCCGTCATCACCGAGATCGTCTTCAATATCCCGGGACTCGGCCGGCTCATCATCTCGGCCATCCTCAGGCGCGACTACCCCGTGGTGCAGGGAGTCGTCCTCGTCACGGCCACGGTCTATGTCCTCATCAACCTCGGGGTGGACCTGCTCTACGCGCTGATCGACCCGAGGATCCGCTATGAGTGAGGCGGCCGCCGACGTCCTCGCTCCTGCGGCGGGGGCGGCGGCACCGGCCA
>Ga0315290_10002151_pt1 | contig 13846 bp, 9 predicted proteins | sample YL17G12_0_MG_FD_203627 | JGI IMG/M metagenome (GOLD analysis project Ga0315290, IMG submission 203627) | Sediment microbial communities from Yellowstone Lake, YNP, Wyoming, USA - YL17G12_0 | ecosystem: Environmental > Aquatic > Freshwater > Lake > Sediment | place: USA: Wyoming | collected... | reverse complement strand
GAAGGACTAAAACAGTCCCGCATCTATAATCTTACAGGCTCGTCTGCGGCGCTCCTTTTTGCCCTGTATGACAAACCGTTTATCGCCGTCGAATCGAATGAAGAACTTGCCGTGGAGCTTCACAGGGACGTCAATTTTTACAGAGAGGCATTAAAAAAAGGCCCGGTCAATTACCTGCCCGAACCTGACGGTCCGGCCCGGTCAGGCGAGAGGGCAAAGGCCATACATTCCATCAGCCGGGAGGGTTCCCTTGTCTCTTCGGTGAGAAATCTGGCGTCCCCCATATGGACGGATGAAGAGATGCGGCGCAGTGTCATACGCCTCTGTAAGGGCATGGAAATCGCACGGGAAAATATCGAGAAAGTTCTTTATGAATCAGGGTACGGTCAGGTTTCCATAGTTTCGGAAAAAGGTGAATTCAGCCGCAGGGGATGGCTTCTTGACGTATTCCCTTCGACGTCGGAAACCCCTTTCAGAATCGAATTTTTTGGCGATGAAATCGACGGCATAAAATCTTTTGACGTCGATACCCAGAGGTCGCTCGAAAACATATCCGAACTCCATATTTATCCGGCAAAAGATCCACAGGCCGGGACTACGTTGGCGGAATTCATGTCCGGCAGAAAATTCTTTTTCTCCGATTCTATTCAGGAACGGGAAGACCTTTCCGGCGATATAACATATTTTTCAAGGTTCTCTATTCAGGGTGACGGACATGATGCAGGACTTCTTTCCCTCAAGGGACTCGGTCTGCTGCCTGAAGAGAGGAAAAGTATTGATGATCTACCGGGGTCTCTTAAAAATATCCAAAAGGAAACTAACATACGAATAATTTCCCCTTCAAAAGGCCAGGCTGAAAGACTGAAAGATATTCTCAGGGACGGAGGTATTGTCTGCCCTGTTATCGACAAAACGGATATCTTTAAATATGAAGGCAACATTTCGATAACCGTAGGCGAACTGTCATCGGGACTCTATCTAACGGATATAATGGTCCTCACGGAAAAAGAGATATTCGGCGACAGGCCGCATTACAGGGCCATGAGGAAGTCAAAGATATCGGGGCTCCTGACATCTCTTGATGATCTGAGGCCCGGCGATTTTGTAGTCCATAAAGACCACGGCATAGGCAGGTTCACGGGACTCGTTCAGCAAAACATCGAAGGTGTTAAAGAAGACCTGCTTTTAATCGAATACGACGGCGGCAGATTGTATATCCCTCTGGGGTCTATCAATAAGATCAATAAATATCATGCCGAAGAAGGGATTGTCCCTAAGGTTGACCGCATCGGAGGAAAAACCTGGCAGCGGACAAAAGATAAGGTCGGAAGGAAGATCCGGGACATAGCTGAAAAGTTGGTCAAACTGTATGCCGAAAGAGAAGTCAGCAAGGGATACTCCTTCAGTCAGGACACCGAACTGCACAGGGAATTCGCCGGCTTCTTCCCTTATGAGGAAACCCCTGATCAGCTAAAGGCAATAGAAGATATTAAAACGGATATGGAATCGGAAAAACCCATGGACAGGCTTGTCTGCGGCGATGTGGGCTACGGCAAAACGGAAGTCGCAATACGGGCCGCCTTCAAGGCGGTATATGACGGGCTGCAGGTCGCGGTGCTCGTGCCTACGACAATTCTCTGCGAGCAGCATTACAGGACGTTCAGAACGAGGTTTTCAGGATTCCCCATACATATTGATTATCTGAGCAGATTTAAATCAATAAAAGAACGGAAGGAAACTATAAAGGCTTTACCGTCCGGCGATACGGATATCATTATCGGGACGCACGGCCTTCTAAGCAAAGACATCCATTTTCATAAACTCGGCCTGCTCATCATCGACGAAGAGCACAGGTTCGGGGTCAGGCAGAAAGAGAAGATAAAGGAACTGAAAAAAGGAGTCGACGTCGTAACTCTGACTGCAACACCCATTCCGCGGACACTCTCCATGGCCCTGTCGGACATAAGAGATTTAAGCGTCATAGAAACGCCCCCTGAGGACAGGCTTGCGGCAAAAACTTTCGTATCCGTCTTCAATGAATCCCTTATAAAAGAGGCAATTAAAAGGGAACTCGAAAGAAACGGGCAGGTCTTTTTTGTACACAACAGGATAAAAGATATTTACGGACTGGCCGATTACCTAACAAGGCTTATGCCTTCAATAAAAATAGCCGTTGCGCACGGGCAGATGCCGGAGGGAGAACTCGAAAAGGCGATGCTGCATTTTTATGACCGCACTATTGATGTCCTTTTGTCTACGGCCATCATCGGTTCGGGGCTTGATGTGCCGACGGCAAACACGATCATCATCGACAGGGCCGATACCATGGGTCTTGCAGACCTCTATCAGCTCAGAGGCCGCGTTGGACGAGGCAATGTAAGGGCCTATGCATATTTCCTCATACCCGGAGAGGACATAATTACGGAAGAAGCGAAAAAGAGGCTCCAGGCGATACAGGACATGAGCTATCTCGGCGCAGGTTTCAGACTCGCCCTGAAAGACCTTGAAATCAGAGGGGCGGGAAACCTGCTCGGCGCCGAACAGTCGGGACATATCCATGAGGTCGGGTTTGATCTCTATATGGAGATGCTCGAAAAAGCGGTTGCAGAACTGAAAGGCATTAAGATCGAGGAAGAGTTTGAGCCTTCAATACACCTGAGGGCAAATGCCTTTATCCCGGAAGATTATATAGATGATATTACCCTGAGGCTGAGTCTCTACAGAAAGATCGCAGCCGCGAAGTCGCCGGACGCATTGAAATCTATCGGCTCGGAAATGCGGGACCGGTTCGGGGATGTCCCGCAGGAGGCAAAGAATCTCCTCGATATCATGGACTTGAAAATCCAGGCGAGGAAACTGCTCATTACAAAAATGCAGGACATGCAGGGTATCATAACGGTGCTCTTTTCACATGATACAAAAGTCGAACCTAAAGATATCTTTGCGCTCGGGGACAAAACGGACGGTAAAATAAAATTCCTTCCCGACGGTTTTGAGGTCAACCTGAAAGGCTTTGAATGGGAAAAAGTTTACGGCACAATCTCTTCCCTCTTTACTTGTTTACTCAATTCTGATACCTTTAATAAGGGACAACCTGTTCCCCAAGGAGAATAAAGAGTTGAAATACATTTATCTCAAAAAAACAAAAAAAATATTAATAAAGTCAGGGAGAAAAGTTTTCATCTCATCCATATCCATTCTTTGCAGTATTATAGTCCTGTTCCTCTGTTCCTGTGCAGGCAGCGCCTCGAAAGATGAAATCCACAAGGCCAACTATCATTATCAGATAGGCGTTTCATACCTCAATGACAATAATATCCAGCCTGCTTTTGTTGAATTCCAAAAGGCCCTGAAGCTTAACCCTTATGACAAGGACATCCATAACGCCCTCGGTATCCTCTATCTTTTGAAGCTCGAAAATTATCCCAAGGCGGTATATCATTTCAAAGAGTCCCTTGCTATTGATAAAACCTTCCCCGAGGCGTCAAACAACCTCGGCAATGCTTATGCCAATATGGGGAAATTCCCTGAAGCGATTGAATCCTACAAAAAGGCGATATCGAATCCCCAATATAAAAATGCGGCCATGGCATTGCATAATCTGGGCATGGTATACTATAGACTTTCCAGATACGATGAAGCCCTGGATGCCTTCAAAGAAGCGCTTAAGAGATTTTCCAGTTTCCATCTGCCCTATTACGGCTTAGCGCTATGCTACAATGCCAAAGCTCAGTACGGCGACGCCGCTATTGCGATGACGCGGGCAATAGAGCTTGATCCTCTTTATAAAGGGAACAAGGACAAGGCGCTGGACGACCTGAAAGAAAAAAGAATAAGAGCAAAAGGCATAGAAGAAAAAGACATAAACGATTATCTTGATATTCTCAAGTATTGATTTTCTATTCGGGGCGTAGCGCAGCCTGGTAGCGCACCTGCTTTGGGAGCAGGGTGCCGGAGGTTCAAATCCTCTCGCCCCGACCAAATTAAAAGAAGACTGTTCTATGAGTTTATCGGTATAGCGGGGACACTCGGGTTGATATTCTTTTTAATCCATTAAAGACTTCTTTTGTCCGTTTCTTTACCGGACCTATGAAAATAAAACTAACCGACAAGAAAAACATCCGATATGTTTTTATAGCGCTCACCGGGATATTTATCATCTTCTTTGCGGAATATCTCGGAATTTTTGAGGGCATAAACAATTATTGCTATGACCTTTCCTTCAGGATCAGGGGGGTCTTAAAACACGATGAGAGGATTGTTATTGCGGCTATTGATGAGAAGACGCTGGAAAAACTGGGGAGATGGCCGTTAAGAAGGATATATTATGCCGGGCTTATCGACAAGGTCAAAGAGGCAAAAGCAGTCGGTTTGGATATTATTTTTTCCGAACCTTCTGAAGATGACGAGGCGCTATCAGATGCAATAGCCGGATACGGCAAGGTTGTCTTGCCTGCATATATCGAAGAACGTTCAAGGATTTCCCATCCCGCTGAAGCATTCTCGCATTTTAAGAGCGGTCATATTCATATCGAGCCGGGGGTTGACGGCATTGTCAGAAATATATTTCATACCCTTTATCTTAACAATGAAGCGTTGCCGTCCTTTACGTCCGTTCTTTATCAGACTATAACAGGCAAAGATTTCAAGCGTGAAAAGATACGGCAAAATGCGGCAGAAAGTAGTCGTCCCGATAAGATTTTTCAGAAAGATCCCATGAATATCAATTTCTACGGCCCCTCGGGAACCTTTCAGCATATCCCGTTCGCCGATATTATCGGGGGTCTTTATCCCGGATCTTTTTTTAAAGACAAGGTCGTTCTTGTCGGATTAACAACTGCGGGACTCGGAGACAGACAGTTTATACCGTTTACACAAAAGAGAAATAATGTTCCGGGAGTGGAAATCCATGCGCATATTCTGAACAACCTGCTTGATAACAATGACATCCATATTATGCATGACTTCCTACGTCTGCTTTTAACGGTCCTGCTCTCCGTCTTCTGTTTCTTTTTTTTCATCAGGATGGATGAAAAAACTTCTTCAATAGCATGGCTGATCTGTCTTGTTCTTATGACAATATCGCTATTTTCACTTTTTGCCGTCTTCAACCTGTGGATGAGTCCTGCAGCCTTTTACTGTTCGGTCAGTTTTATCTATGCGGTCACATATTTCATGAAACTTGATGAAGCTGCGAGACAATTAGATATGAAATACGCCGCTATAAATTCGCGGCTTGGTTTGAATACCGGAGAGACCATAAAAAACAAACCGGACACGGGATTGGTCAGTTTCCTTTCGCCAAAAGGCATTAATACAAAGATTCGGAAGCTCCTGAATGCGGAATTACAATATGAAATAAAACTTGAAGATACCGTCAAGCAAAGGACGGAAGAATTATCAAAGGCCATCTCGATGATAAATACAATGAGCAACGAGATGATATTCCGTTTGACGAAAGCCGCCGAATCAAAGGAGCACGGCACGGGAGAGCATATAATGCGGATCGGACTTTATGCAAAGAAACTTGCGGAGTTTCTGAAAATGCCGGTTGACTTTATCGAGCTTATCACCTTTGCAAGTCCGATGCATGATTTGGGCAAAATAGGCATTCCGGACAGGATCCTTTTGAAAAATGACGACCTGACCGAAGAGGAATTCAAAATAATGAAAGAGCATACCACCATCGGTCATCAAATCCTTACCCAATCATCATATCCCAAGATACAAATTTCCGCTTCTATCGCGCTAAACCATCACGAAAGATGGGACGGCACAGGCTATCCGGGCGGACTGAGAGGGAAAGAGATACCGCTCGAGGCCAGAATAGTCATGATCTGCGACGTCTATGACGCCATGAGGAGCGGGAGGCCGTACAAACCTCCGTTTGACCATAAAAAATCTTTCAGGATGATCACTGAAGGCGCCGACAGAACTAAACCCGGGCATTTTGACCCGGATATATTAAAGGCATTTATTGAGATTGCTCCGGTGTTTGAACATATTTATGAAATGTATGAGTCTTCAACAATGAATACGGACTTGCCGGCTTACGGCAAGAATTTCACAATCTAAAAAACCATACGGCATTATTTATATATAATTTCATCTGCACTGTGATTATTAAACTTTGATCAACAGATACGTCGATAATCACGCCGCACTTTTTCATCAGGTTTATACTTTTTCACATATGCTAAAATAGTCGTCGATTATGGATAACCGCAACGATAAACTTAATGTCCTGAATACTTTGAAAACCGTCTTCGGGTTTCAGTCTTTTCGACCCAACCAGGAAAATATTATAGAAAGCATCCTGGATAAGCGGGACGTCTTCGCAGTAATGCCTACCGGCGGCGGGAAGTCTCTCTGCTACCAGTTGCCTGCAATGATGATGACCGGCACCACCATTGTTATCAGCCCTTTGATATCACTCATGAAAGACCAGGTTGACGCTGCACTGGAAAACGGCATACCCGCTGCATTCATGAACAGCTCTCTCAGCTCGGAAGAAATTTCCGGCGTATACCAAAAAATGAAATACAACAAAATAAAATTGCTTTACATAGCGCCTGAACGGTTTGCCATGCAGCATTTTCTTGAGACCCTAAAAAACCTGCCGGTCTCTTCTTTTGCAATAGATGAGGCGCACTGTGTCTCGGAATGGGGGCACGATTTCCGCCCGGATTATCTGGCCCTGTCCGTTATACCAAAAATGTTTCCCGGTGCGCCGGTTGCCGCCTTTACTGCAACGGCCACACAACGGGTACAGGAAGATATCATAAGCAGGATCGGTCTGAGATCACCGGAAATCATTCGTGCATCCTTTAACCGCCCCAACCTTTTCTACGAGGTAAAAAGCAAATTAAAAGTAGACCTGCAGATACTTGAATTTCTGAAAGAACATCCCGGCGAATCCGGCATCGTCTACAGGACAACCCGTGATTCAGTGACGGACACTGCCGAATTCCTTACATCCAGGGGTATAAAGGCCCTGCCGTACCATGCAGGATTAGGCAGCGAGGAGAGGACAAGCAACCAGGATGCCTTTAACAGGGACGAGATTTCAGTAATTGTGGCTACTATCGCCTTTGGCATGGGCATTGATAAATCCAACGTCCGCTTTGTCATACATGCAGATCTCCCCAAAAACATCGAGGGTTATTATCAGGAAACAGGGCGTGCCGGCCGTGACGGTGAGCCCGCTCATTGTCTTTTACTGTTCAGCAGGGGCGACATCCCCAAAATCCGCTATTTTATTGACCGGCTAACTGATGATAATGAGCGTTCTGTTGCCCTGGAGAAACTAAACCAGATTGCGGGTTTCGCGGCGCACAATGTATGCAGACGAAAACAGCTCCTGAATTTCTTCGGTGAAGAATATCTTTCGGAGAACTGCGAAACCTGCGATATCTGTTCAGGTACCGTAGAACAGATAGACATCACTCTCGACGCTCAAATAGCAATGTCGGCGGTGTCAAGAACTCAGCAGAGATTCGGCGCCGTTCATATTGTTGATATTGTGACAGGCGCTGATACGAAACGTATCCGCGAGCTTCGGCACTCTCAAATCAAGACCTACGGCGCAGGCCGGGACAAAGACAAAAAATACTGGCGGTCCATTATCGATGAACTTCTTGCACAGGAGGCATTGCAACAGGATGGGGACAAATATCCGGTCTTGAAGTTGACACAAAAGGGGTCGGATATTCTCTTCGGCAAAGCACGGATTCTGGCGCTGAAAAAAGAGACCGTGAGACCAAAGAAAGGCTTTTTGATGGATACAGCGTCAGGGCATGGATATGATGAGACGCTTTTCGAAAGGCTTCGCATTGTGCGAAAGAATCTTGCTGAAGAACAGCAAGTGCCGCCTTATGTGGTATTTTCCGACAAGACTCTCCATGATATGTGCAGATTTCACCCCGTCACACCATCCGATATGAGAAATATCAGCGGTGTCGGAGATATGAAACTTGAACGGTACGGGGAATTCTTCATACGCGAGATACGGAACTATCTGGATGAAAATCAGGATGTTTCACCCGCAGGCAGAAAATCCGAGCATCCTGAGGATAGACCGGAGAATAAAAAGAAAAAGGGTGAGTCTCTCGGGAAGACATATGAGCTGTATCAAAAAGGGCTTTCACTGGAGGACATCTCAAAGCAACGTAATCTTGCCCGGTCAACAGTTGCCGTGCATCTTGAACAGCTGATTCAAAACGGCTACGATATTGACATAGACAGGTTTGTCGGTCCTTTGAAGCGGATGGAGACTGAGAGGCTTTTTCTGGAACTGCGGCAATGGACGCTTGCTCCTGTCATCGCAAAATCAGGAGGTACAATCAGCTATGAAGATGCAAGGCTGGTAAGGGCTTGCCTGTTACACAAGAATAAAAATTAGAATAACAATGGCAAATTCAGACAACAAAATTCTTGAGGTCGTTCAGAGAGTCCATGAGTTTTTTATAACAAGGGCCTTGACTCTGTCTCTTGCAGAGTCCTGCACCGGCGGACTGATCAGCCATTATTTGACGGCGCTCCCCGGCGCAAGCGCCTTTTTCAGGGCCGGGGTTGTATCTTATTCGGCGGGAATGAAGATAAAGATTTTAGGCGTCTCTTCCGATACGATTTCATCATACGGCGTTGTCAGCGAGCAGACGGCAAGAGAAATGGCTGAAAAGATCAGGGTTTTGATGGATACCGATTTTTCCGTTTCGACCACCGGCAATCTCGGCCCTGATGTGCTTGAAGGAAAAGAAAAAGGGCTTGTCTATATTGCGGTGAGCAAAGAAGGAAATACATTTTCAAAAGATCTGCACCTTAAAGGAAACAGGGAAGAGAACAAGGAAGAGGCCGCGCTGGAGGCTTTGACTTTTCTGATCGAAATTGCAAAGGTATAATTTCTTAAACCCTTCAAGTATCAAACGTCTGATCGAGATAAGGCGCGAATAAATAGCGTGTGTCTTCGAGCGACTCCTCAATAACGAAGGGTAATGCGTGAGCAAAATTATCTAAAATAGTCAGAGCATTTACCGCCGCATCCTCATCAATAATACTTCTTAAGCGTTCAGCCATAGTCACATTAATAAGCTTGACATTGGAATATATTTTCTTCAGACCTTCCAGATCAAAATCGGCTTTTTTACCCTGTTTTCGAAGGAAATATTGTGCCAATAAATACATGGAAACAGCCCGGCACACGGTTTCTTCTATACTGGCCAGAGGAAGATGGAAACGCGCCATCGGTTTCAGGAAATTTGTATGAGGACAACCGCTCGTCGCCATAATTAAGCCCATCAGAGAACTAATACCCTTTTGAGCGGATGTTTCCTTCGAAACAGTACGTTCATTCGTGACAATTTCAACATGGATTGTTTCATATGAAAGCAGATACTTGCATATTGCCAAAACTTTTATCAGATGTATCGCTACAGGACAATACGGATGGTCCTTAACATTCAGCAGACAATGCGGACATTTATAAAAATCGAGCTTCGTCCATGAGGGCGGTTGCTGCGGTATTTCATCCATCAGGTCAAGAGTATGAGGGTCAAGATGCAGATCGATGATCTCTTGCCGGTTATCAGGTAATTTAAAAAGGTAACGAATATTAATTGTTTCCATTTTATGCTACTCAAACATCTCTTCTATCGATAATAAAGAAATCCCCGCCGGTTTGCTTCTTCCCGTCTTTCATGGGTTGAATAAATAATACCATTTCGGAACAAATCTTAGATATATGGAACAAAATCCGGCAATGGCAAATGTTTCAATTCGTACAACGCGGGTTTTTTATGCTGCTCAAAATTGATATTGCAAAACTTTACTCCTTATTAAAGTCCTACCCTCTCTTACCTGTATCTTTTGATTTCTTCACTTATTGTTCCCGCAAACGATGATAATTCGATAGATATCAAGATGAGCGCTTTTCAAATATTTTCATTTCTCCGAGGATGAGGATGCCTGCTGAAAAAACGATAATGAAAGCTATCAGCCATGGAAGCCATGAAGCTATCATCTCAGGTAAAATTGATTTAAAATGTACCTCTAAAACAAGCCGATAGCTCACAACAAAAATATAAGCCATAAAGACTACATAAATGATAGAGAATATCCCATAAAAAAATTCAAACCCGTGTCCTCCTAATCCTTGAGGGTTTTGATTGGTACCTCTTAAGTATCTCCCCAGCCATGCGAGAGAACGACGCCTGAGATTAGGGCGTCCCATCAGGTCCGACAGGATATAATAACCATCGTACTCCAGCAAAGGGTTGAAGTTCATGAGCACGTTAATATAGGAAACAAGCGCAAATTGCCATAAAGCAGCGGATAGGATAATAGATGGAGAAACCCATGCAATAAAAGTTGCAATAGCAGCCAGTATGATATTTGTATATGGTCCTGCAACTGAAACAGCAACCCTCGGCCATTTCTCTGCCGTCCACATATCGGTGGTGTCCACGAAAGCAACGGGGCTGAACCAGTACCATCCTATTCCCGCACCCCGCACTTCTTTATTGTAATGTTTTGTGGTTATTGCATGTCCGATTTCATGCAGTACCAAGGCTATAATGAGTGCCGGGATGAGAATAAGAAGCAACGGACGGCTGCGTGACTGGTCATGAAGAAAAGGTGATACATGGCTGCCGAGCAGGAAAAAAAGTATCAATCCTGATAAAGACAATAAAGCGAGCAATATCCTGACAGTTTTTGAGAAAAGAAATTTCCCTGTGAGTCGATAGAGAAATGAGAAAAAGGGATCAGGATTCTTCCATACAAGATTCAATTCCATAACGTGGCGTGCGATCTGTTGAATACGCTGCCACCATGATATTTTTGAGACTGCAGGCAGAACATCATTACGCAAAGCCTTGGTCTGAATAAAGCCTGATTTCGCTAATTCCGCAATAATTGCCGCTATTTTTTCGGGCGCCAGTGTTTTCCATTCACTCATGAAATCAAGCGTTAAATCTTTAAGAGTGTGCCGACCGTCAAGCCTTTCCCAGATAAACCAGCCTTCTGACGATAAGCGGACATAGGTACCGATCTGTGGATTTTTAAGAATTTTCAAAACATCACCTTCAGCGGTTTTTTGCTCCTGGACAATAACGTTTTCTATACGACGAGGACGGTCTCTCTGTCGCTGGATAGCCAACAGATTTGTATCTAACTGATTATCCTCTCTCATGATTTCAAGAAGAATAGTACGTTTGATACCCAGCAGTTCGCAGGGTCCAATGCCGCGAACCGTTGCATTACGGGGTTCTTCCGTGAGCAGGGAAGCTTCTCCAAGGATACAGCCCGGATAGAGGGTTGCTATTTTACGCAGCGACTGCTCATTGTCTTGAATAAGAACTTCCATTTTACCGGAAAGAATCAGGTAACATTCCTGCCCTGTTTCACCCTGATTGATAATGGTGGCGCCTGTTTCAACTGACACTTTTTCAAGTTTTGATAATAATAATTTAAGTCTTTCCGGGGGCAGGGATTTAAAGGGACTGAATTGTTTCAGAAACTTAGTTTTTATCCGGATATCGGAAATTGCCTGGAGCGCGTATAACATCCCCGGATACTTTGCAATCAAGTCATTAATAACTGCTCCATCCAAATATAGCAGATAAAGTTTATCAATGGCAGTAACCGTTGCCTGACGTTTATGTTCCGGTGAGAGAAGGGCTATCTCTCCGAATATCTCACCTTTTTCAAGGGTAGCCAGGATCAACTGGTCCCCTGTATCGTTTGTAGAAATTTCCGCCTTACCGCCTGTGATGATGAAGAATTTCTCAGCCTCTTCCCCTTCTCTTACAACAATCTGTCCCGGCTGATAAAAAGCTTCTTCCATATGCATAGCAATACTTTCAAGGGCGCTGTTGTCAAATGATTCAAAAATTTGGGTCGCCTTGAGGAAAATGAGCCGCTCTTTAAAAGGAATGCTCAAATTATTGATTAACCTGCAGATGAAATATTACTTCAACGTTTTTCCTGAAGGCCATGAGCGGGCCGAGCCAGCGGAACTGATCCCAGCTTTCAGGATGTCTGTCGAACATACACCATGAATTGACTGTTTCAAGTCTTGAATCCCACCTTGTTGGGTGGCTGTCAGCGGACATTCCCCATTTGTACTCGGGAGATTTAAGCATTTTTATGTAGAGCCGGCCAAGGACTTCCATAACGATCTCAGCTTTAGGAAAAGCAGAGACTAACGATCTGAATAGTGTCCGTATTTCGTGTTCTTCAAGGTAGTTGGCAAGCCCTTCGATAATGAAGAGGATATGTTGAGCATTATGAATCTGGTCCATCCATTTTAATTCGGGAACAGAAGCCGGGATAAAGCTGTAGTGTTGATGCTCAGTAAAAAACTGCCTGCGAAGTTCAATCACTTCCGGAAAATCAATCTCATACCATCTGATTTTTCCATTACCTAAACGATGGAATCGGGTATCAAGGCCTGCTCCCAGATTAACCACAAAACCTTCGGGATAGCGTGATATAAAATTCAGAGTGATTTCATCAATAATCTCTGTACGTATTGCAATCTGAAGCTGGTAGTACGGCCAGTTGATATCTGTTGTGTCGAATTCTATCTGATTGTGTAGCTCGACGGATTTTGGATCGTGAAGAATACCGTTAGGTCTGAGGGTTTCATAAGCGCGCGCGTAAAGCGGACCCAGGCACGTACGTGCGACTCCTTTGAGTTGCGAAACAGACCTCATGGATATATTTATAAATCAAACGCCGTTTAGTTTAAAGTAGTTCCTTTGCTAACACGCTGCTGCAGTTCCTCAACAGGAGTGCCGGCGTCTACATTCCTCAGAGATTCAACAAGATGATCCCAGGGTTCAATCCCGCAGCTTCTAAGGGCTGCTTCCGTGTTTGACTTGAGTTGATGAACAAACGATGGATCATTCATCCATCTGTCCATGAAGGCGTCTACCGCTTTTTTTGAAAGATGTTCTTTTTCTGACTGTGCCATAAATTATTCCCCCTTTCAACTTTTTAATTATATGAAAGAATAATAGCAAAAAGTAACAAGTTTGTCGAATAACCGGATAAAATAGATATTAAAGTGAACAGCATATTTGTGTTTGTACTGTTCGCGGTTTGTGTCTGTTGTCTTGATTTTATGCCTACATTCCCCATATTATAGTACAATTTTACAGGTTCATTTAAAAAAGAAAATGGATAAGGAGTGCAATAAAATGGACCTTCAATTGGTTCATTCCACGAAAAGATTCAGCAGAACTCATCTTTCAATGATTCTTTTGCTTTTTTCTTTTTTATTGATACTACCTGACAGACTCTATTCAGCAGTTTATTCATAAATTTCCTTTGTTTTGACAGGAGAATCGTTTATATGGTAAATTTTATTCAAATAGGAGGCAATGAAATCATGTCTAAAGTAATAGATGCTGTTTTTGAAGGCGGCGTTTTTAAGCCGACAAAAAAGCTTCGCCTTAAGGACAAGCAACAGGTGAAGATACAGATACTCAATGATGAAGACTGGCAAATAAAATTTGATAGGGCTCTCAAAGCCATACGCGCTAAAACTGCGGGCTTTCCTACGGCGGAAATCGAAGCAGACGTAGAAAAGGCTGTAAATGAAGTCCGCAATAGAAGACGTGTCGGTTAAAGCAGTCGTTGATACAAATATATTACGGATGACAAGGAAGTCTTGTCATACCTATCGCGGTACGGTGTTTCAATCATTTCTCTGTCAAGATTCTTAGCTATCATATATAACGCCTAATCTCTTTTGCCTGTCTGTAATCTTTTCCTCTGTCATTACGGCTCGCCTGCCCGCCGTCCTATTGGAGGGACCGTGGGACCCAGTCCCGAAAGCTTTCGG
>Ga0315290_10002149_pt1 | contig 13850 bp, 7 predicted proteins | sample YL17G12_0_MG_FD_203627 | JGI IMG/M metagenome (GOLD analysis project Ga0315290, IMG submission 203627) | Sediment microbial communities from Yellowstone Lake, YNP, Wyoming, USA - YL17G12_0 | ecosystem: Environmental > Aquatic > Freshwater > Lake > Sediment | place: USA: Wyoming | collected... | reverse complement strand
CCCGGCGCCGCCCTCCACCCCCACCCTCAACTCCAGGACCGCGCCCCGCCTGGAGGAAGGGTGCCTGTTGGTGGGAACGTCGACGGGCCACGTCCAGGTCCACGCCGAACGCAGCTCCAGCGGGCGTGCCTCTCCAACCCCCTCCTCCCCCACCCCGTCCGGCCGGGGCCGCCTCCTCCACCGCCAGCGCGTCCACGCCGGCCCCATCGTCAGTCTGCGCCTGCGCCCCGCGGGGGCCGGCCTGGACCCGGTCGCCCTGGACGATGACATATCCGTCACGGCCCCCGACGCGGTCGCCCGCCTGGCGGCGGTGGAGGCCCGGGCGGTGTGCCAGGCAGCAGCGGGCGGTGGCGGTGGCGCCCCCGACTGGCGGGCGCGGCGCCTGGCGCCCCTGCCCCTGCCCCTGGGCGTGCAGAGGTGGGATTTGGGGCGCGGGGTGGGGCCGCGGACCGATGGTATCGTGCTGGGGCCCCGCCTGCCCCGCCTGCGGGATGCCTTGGACGGGCGGGACGGCGGCAGCGGCGGCGGCGGCAGGGGCGGGCCGGGCCGGCTCGTCATCCTGAGCGCTGGGGCCGCCCCGGCCGCCCTGGCCGCCCACGACGCGGCCGAGCACGCGCCCCGGGGCACGGCCGCCCTGGTCGCCGACCTGGCCGCCTCTGTCGCGGCGGGGCTGCTGGGCGCCGCCCGGGCGGCCTTGGCCGGGCGGGAGGGCGGCCTGCGGGCGGGCATCCGCGGCTGGGTGGCCGCCCGGGCTTCTTCTTCGACGCCTGGAGGGGCCCGGCTGGGCCCCCCAGGGCCGCGTCCGGCGCCGGACGCGGCTGGGGAGCCGCCCTCCCGCCCCGCCTCCGCCGCCTCCTCCCGCCCGTCCAGTGAGGCGCCGTCGCCGGCCGCCACGCCCGGCCGGCCCAGCAGTGCCGGGTGGGCGGCCGGGGCGGCAGCGGGCGCCGCTGTGGCGGCAGGCGCCGAGAAGGCGGGGGCGCCCCCCCCGCCCGCGGGCGAGCCGGCCGCGCTCTGGCGGGCCTTCGCGGACCCGTCCCGCCGCATCACGGCCTTGCACCCCGCCCCCACGGGCGCCCTGGCCGCCGCCGCGGACGCCCTGGGCCGCATTCTGCTGGTGGACGGGGCGGACGGGTGCCGCGTCACGCGCGTGTGGAAGGGCTACCGCGGCGCCCAGCTGGCCTGGGTCCAGCTCAGCCCGCCCTCTGCTGCCGCGTCCGCGGCCGCCTCGCCCGCCACGGCCGCCGCTCTGACCGCTGCCGCGGCCTACGCGGGCGAGGCGATCGACACCGCCAGCCTCCTGGTCCTTGTCGCCTACGCCCCGCGGCGGGGCGTGGTGGAAGGGTGGTGCCCCCGGACGGGCGCGCGCCTGGGCGTGGCGCGGGTCGGCAGTGGGGCCGCCGCCCCCTGCTGCCTGGTCTCGCCGGACGCGGTCCTCGGCCTGGGCGGCGGGCGGGGCGTTCCGGGCGGTGTGGGGCCCCGGGATGCGTGGGTGGTGGACGGCGGGAGCGGGGTGGTGACGAGTGTGGTGAGCCTGATGGAGCGGGGGTGGCGCGAGATTTTGTAGGTGGAAATGTTGATCATTCCTCTTTTTCTCGCGCGGCTCTCTCGATTTTTTTGGACAAAAAAAAAATGCGCCGCGTCCACGCGCCCTCCGGCCGGGCCCTCTTCCAGGTGCCCCGCCCGGCAGATGCTCCCCCACCCACCGAGGGCGAGAACACGGCTCGCGAGGCGGCGGGCCCCGAGGTGGCGGGCCCCGAGGCGGCCCCCGATGCGCCGCTCCCGTCGGCTGTCGTTGCCAAACGCCCCAAGTTTGCGCCGCCCACCACGGCCACCCCCACCACCTCGGCCCCGCCTCCCCGCCCCCCGCTGGCAGCCCTAGCCATGAGCAACGCGCCCACCGCTGCGGTGGGCCCCTCCACGACCGCCCCTGCTGCGCCTGCTGCGCCGGCCGCGTATTACACGGTCCTGTACTGCAAACGGTCCGGCAAAAAACGCATCAACAAGAGCTTTGCCGACGGGGTGATGGAAGTCAAGGGCGACGCCAGATTGTGCCTGATGGACGATGAGGGCAAGGTCATCGGGCTGACCCGGCTGAAAGGGTGCGGCGGCGGCCTGCCCCCCGGCGCAACCGGCGAGGTCGGCGGCTGGGAGTTTGAGGTGGTGGAGCCCGCGCCCGCCGCCCAGTTTGCGTCGGGCGAGCTGTTCATCGGTCGTGGGGGAGACGTGGCTGGTGGGGGTGGGGGGGCGGCGTCCGCCCTGGCGCTATCAACCCGCCCCGCCGGGGCTGCTGGAGGCGGCCCGTCGCGCGCGCCGCTCCGCCACGCCGGCATGGGCGGGGGCCGAGGGGCTGCCACACGCACTGCGCCTACCACCACCACCACCACCCTCCCCCCACCCCTCTTCGACCCGGCCGCCCCGGACGCCCTCGTCCTGGACCCCGGCACGCCCGGCGTCTCCACGGCCGTCGTCGCGGACCCTTTTCTGGTGCGCCGCATGCGCCCGCACCAGCGCGAGGGCCTGGCCTTCCTGTACGCCGCCGTCACGGGCGCCCGCACGCCGGGGCAGACCGGGTGCGTCCTGGCGCACGAGATGGGGTTGGGGAAGACCCTGACCTCGCTGGCGTTGATGTGGACGCTGCTGCGGCAGGGCCCGGCGGGCCGGCCGCTGGGCCGCCGCACGGTCGTCGCGTGCCCGTCCTCGCTCGTCGAGAACTGGGCGGCGGAAGCCCGGAAGTGGCTGGGCGATGAACGGTTCAAAGTCATCGCCCTGCGCCCGGGCGGCGACGGCCCCGCCGCCATCGCGGGCTTCCTGCACGGCGGCGTCCATCCCTGCATGATCGCGTCCTACGAGGCCCTGCGCAAAATCGGACCCTCCCTGGCCGGCCGGGTCGACCTGCTGGTGTGCGATGAGGGGCACCGCCTGAAAGCCGCGGGTGGCAACCAGACCATTGCCGCCCTCAAAGCCATCGCCTGCCGGCGGGTGGTCCTGCTGACGGGGACGCCGCTCCAGAACGACCTGTCCGAACTGTACGCGGTCCTCGACTTTGTGGCCCCCGGCTTCCTGGGCACGCACGCCGCCTTCACCCGCGTCTTTGCCGACCCCATCGCCCGGGCCCGGGACCCGGCCGCCAAGCCCGCGGACCGGGACCTGGGCGCCCGCCGGGCGGAGGAGCTGGCGTCCCGGGTCGGGGCCATCATTCTGAAGGGCCCGCCCGCGGCGGTCGTCAACGCGGCCAGCCTGCCGCCGTGCGGCATTTTTGACGTCTTTGTACGGCTGACTGCGGCCCAGGCGGCCGCCTACAAGGCTGTGCTGGCCTCTAAGGTTGTGATGTCTTTGACGGGCGGGCGGGGCGGGGTGGCATCCACGTCTGTCCTGCCCGCCATCGGCCTGCTCCGGTCGCTCTGCATCTCGCCTGGGCTGGCCCTGGGGCGTCGCGGGGGTGGGGGGGGCGGTGGCGACGGCGACGGCGAGGACGACGACCTGCACGCCGGCGCCACCGCCCGGGACGCCGGCCTGCCTGCCCTGCTCCGCTCCCTGGGCGCCGCGGACGCGGCCAACCCGGCCACATCCTCCAAGCTGGCGGCCGCGGGCGCGATTGCCAGCGCTGCCGTGTCCCGGGGCGACAAGGTCGTCATCGTCTCCACCTCCACTTCGGCTCTGGACGCGATCGACCGGTACTTCACGGGCACCACTTTGAGCCTGACCACCGTTCGCATTGATGGCGGCGTGGATGCGGCCCGCCGCCAGGCCGTCGTGGACGCATTCAACAACGCGCGCGGGCTGGGCGGGCCAGCCTTTGGCGGCCAGGTCCTGCTCCTGTCCATGCGCGCGGGCGGGGCCGGCCTCAATCTGGTTGGAGCGGCCGTCATGGTCATGCTGGACATGGACTGGAACCCGGCGGTGTGCGCCCAGGCGGCCGCCCGGTGCTGGCGCCCGGGGCAGACCCGGCCGTGCTGTGTCATCCGCCTGCACGCGGCGGGCGGGATCGATGAGCGCCTCCTGCAACGCCTGCACCACAAGGCCGGGCTGAGCGTGGCGTTGGAGGGCGGCGGGGGCGCGGCGGCTGTGGCAGGCGGGGGGCCCTCCAAACCCGCGCGCCGGGCCAGCACGCCCGCCTTCACGCCGGCGGAGCTGCGGGCTCTGTTCACCCTTGACGCGGGCGTGGCCACCTGCTGCACGCGCGGCCTGCTGGTCAAGGGTGCGGCCGGCGACGGCGGCCCGACGTCGGCCGCCTGGGCGGTGGATGCCCGGGAGGTGGTGGACGAGGAGGATGGGGCCGCGCTCGCGGCGGCGCCCCTCCTGGCCGCCGCGGCGGGCGCGGCGAGCGTCACCTGGTGCCACCGCGAGCCGCTGGCGGGGGAGGTGCCGCGGGAGGAGGAGGAGGCCGCCGGGCCTGAGGACACGCCTGGTGGTGCTGACCCTGGTCCCACTCCCGCTCAACCCGCGGCAACGGACGGGGTGGACGAGCTCGAGCTGGACGCATGAAATGACGTGCGTGACGGACGACATGTGCTTAGCTTCTCCACACCCCTCTTTTTTCTGTCCACGCACACCTAATGGCGCTCGCCTCTTGCCGCCCCACCTCGCCACTGGCTGGTCTGGCTACCAAGTGAGGCCTCAGTGGGTGGAATCACGGCGCACATGCGCGCGCCGTCACGGGCCTGAAAAGGGCTTGCGAGAAGCGGGCGGCATGGCGAAAGCGGCCAGCGCTGCGCCTCGTCTCTCCTCAGGCCCGACACTCCAGCTCTCTCATCCTCTTATTCTTGATCTCACCTCACACGCAGGAGTCGCCTGCCACCTGCTGGCCGGGTATCGCCCCTGCTGCTGGCCAGGTGAGTGGAACAGGAAGGAGTGACGTGTTGGTTTGGCCACACGAGCGCTCCGCCGCCAACCCTCTCACCTCATCCCCATCCTCTCCAGCACCAGCCGCCCCCGCACCACCACCACCGCCGCGGCCGCCAACCCCGAACCCTCCGACGCGGAACGCACCACCGAGAAGTATGGCCTGGAGGCGGGGCTATGGAAGGTGCTGACGCGCAAAACCGGGGGCGACGCTAGCTCATCATCAGACCCATCCCCGTCTGGCCAGCCCCCTTCCAAGGCCGCCCAGGCGAAATCCTTGCTGAAGACGTATGGTTCCGCGTACCTGCTCACCTCCATCTCATTCGCGGTCGTCTCCTTTGGCGCCTGCTATGCCCTGGTCTCGGCCGGCGTGGATGTCGGTGCCCTCCTCGAAAAGGTGGGCCTGACCGCGGGCGCGGCCAGCGAGCGGGTGGGCACCTTCGCGATCGCCTACGCCGCGCACAAGGCGCTCTCGCCCGTCCGGTTCCCGCCCACGGTCGCCCTGACGCCCGTGGTCGCCCGGTGGTTGGGGAGAAAGCCAGAGAGCGGAGCAGATGTGTGAAAAATGGAGATCGACACAGTCAACAAGTGAAACCCCTGCACCCCCTCTCTCCTTCTCTCAACTCGTCCTCACTCCCGCTTCTTGGGCGGGCCCGGCATGGCCGGCGTGGTAGGCGTCGCCGGAATCGTCCACGCGCCCGGCCCACCAATCGCGCCCTTCAACACGTCGGGCAGGCCCTGCAACGCCCCCACCCAGGACGGCGCGTAAAACAGGCGGATCAGCCCCCGCACAAAGGGGAAGGAGGCTGGCCCCAGCGGGTACCGCAGGACGGGCGGGATGACGGTCGAAACCAGTGCCGGCCACCGGTCCTCCGCGACGGCCTTGACGACCGTCAGGCCGCGCAAGCCCTCCACCCCTCCAAACCGGCCAAACCCGGAGGCTTTGACGCCGCCAAAGGGCAGGGACTGGCACATGTAGGTCGTCGCAAAATCGTTGATCGAGGTCATCCCCGCCTCCAGGGCCGCCCCGATCGCGCGGGCCCGGCGCGCGGACCGGGAGAAGACGGCCGACCCCAACCCGAATGCGCAGTCGTTGGCTAGGGCTATGGCGTCGGCGTCAGAGGTGAAAGAAGTGATGCAGAGGACGGGGCCAAAGGCTTCCTCAGCCCAAATGTCCATCCCCCGCTGCACGCCCACCAGGACTGTCGGCTCGTAAAATTGGCCGGGCCCGCCCCCCACCCGCCCGCCCGCCAGGACTTTGGCGCCCTTGGCGACGGCATCGTTCACGAGTGATGCAACCTTCTCGGCCGCGCCGGGCATGCACATCGCCCCGCAGTCGACGCCGGCGGGGCTCAGGGGCGGGCCCTGCACCATCTTGCGCGCGGCCGCGGCCGCCCGCCTGGCAAACTCGTCCACGACGCGCTCCTGAACAAGGAATCGCTCCGCACCCGCGCAGTTCTGGCCGCATGATTGGAAGGTACCGCGCAGGCCGGCCGCGACGGCGGCGTCTAGGTCCGCGTCGTCGCACACGATGAATGGGTCCTTGCCGCCCAGCTCCAGCGTGAGAGGCGTCAGGGTCGGCGCCGCGCTCTCCATCACCTTGCGGCCCACCGCGTCGCTGCCCACAAAGATGAGGTGGCCGACCCCGCCGGACACGAGGGCTGCGCCCGCGTCCGCACAGCCCGTGACGATCTGGACCAGGCCGGCCGGGGCGCCGACAGCGGCCAGGGCGGCATCGATGATACGTCCGTAAAACCCTGACGACCAGGCGGCGTGCTCCGACACTTTGACGACCAGACCGTTGCCGGCAAACAGGGCCGCGGACAGCGGGTTGAGCACGTTGTGGAAGGGGTAGTTCCAGGGGACGATGGCGCCGACCACGCCGACGGGGTGGTACTCCACCCGGGCGGCCTTGTAAAACATCATGCGCCCCGCCGACCGGGGCTCGGGGGCCAACCAGCGCTCGCCCTCCGATATCAGCCAGGCCAGCTTCTCGCACGTCGTCATGACCTCGCCAAAAGCAGCATCCACGGGCGCTTTCCCCGAATCCCGGCACGCCACGCGCACGATGTCGTCCTGGTGGTCAACCGTGTAACGGAGGAGCGTGCGCATGAGCGCCCGCCGCTGGGCAAAGGGCGAGGCCTTCCAGACCGCGGCCGCGGCCTTTGCCCGCGCGATGGCCGCCCGCACCTGGTCCGGCGTCATGCAGGGCACGCTGCCCAGGCCGTACATGGTGGCCGGGTCGTAGCAGGGGATGGCGGTCGGGGACGGGCCAAAGGGGGCGGGCTTGATGAGCGGGGACGTGAAGGCGTCGGAGGCCTCGGCTGGAGGGAGAGAGAGAGAGGTGGAGAGAGCGGGCGGTGAGCGCCGGCGCCGCGGATCCTCCTCCCTTTACTTTCAACCCGAACTGCCGGCCCCGCCCGCGCGATGCTCCTCCTCATCCCGCGCCCACCCTACCTTCACTCTCCGGCTTCACATCCAAGGCGGGTGCCGGCCAGACCAAGGTCTCAATGCAGCCGCGAACTGTCCGCCAAAGCCAGCGCGCGACGGACGCGACAAGCAGAAACACGAGCGCATTGGCGACGCCGACCGCCAGGAACAGGGAGGTCGGCGGGGGGCCGATGAACTGCGGTTGTTGGCTGGGTGGCATGGTGCGCGTGTGTTTGCGTGCGGGTGTCTGAGAACGCTCGTAGTGAGAGGGGCGCGAAGGGTGCACACGCGCGTGCGCGGTGAGAGCAGGACTGAAACAACCCGCCCGCTCTCTTTCAGAGAGAGCGGGCGTCGCGCCGTCCTTTTTTGCCGTGCAAGGGCTGGCCGCGTGTTTCGTCCACCGCTACGACTGAAAGTCACACACAGACACGCACACACGCACTCTAAAAACTTACCCTCCCCCTCCTCTCACCCTGTAGTGTTGAGGGGGTCACACTTTCGCCTGGGCGCCCCGTTCCCACCACCACCACGACTACCACCCTTTACCCCCGCTATCACAGCCCCTCCAGCAATGCCTCCCAGGCCGGCCGGTCCGGTTTGCCCGCAGCCACCCACCGTCGCTTCGCCTCATTCAGGCTGGCCTCGTTGGTGCTGTGAGTGTGGGGGCCAGTGTGTGTGTCGGTGTGAGTGTCAGCCGCGTTTGACTTGGCGGAAAGAGAGACAGAGTGTGAGTGTCAGCCACGTTCGACTTGGCGGAGAGAGAGACAGCGTGACCACCCCCCCAGACCCACCGCCGAGCTGCGGGCGGCCCGGGAGGAAGGCGTGGGCCGCGGCCGCACGCGAGAGCCCCTCTCTCTCCCTTTTCATCAGACGCAACTGTTCGCCCAGGCACGCGGACAGGGCCTTCAGTTCGGCTCGACACGCCCAAGCCATGGACAGAGTGCGCCCGCGGCAGCAGTCCGCGTAGGCGGCCGCGATGGTGGAACATACCGTGTAGGCGCGCTGCTTCAACTGGAAGAGGAGGGCTGGGGGAAAAAGAGGGGAGAGAGGAGGTTGAGAGCGAGACGCGGGCGGGAGAGAGAAGAGAGCTTTTGATAAGCAACGTGCCCCATGCACACATCGACGCACCTTCCTCGACCTTGCGCGAGACATCGGCCGTGTCGTCGGAGGATGGCGGGGCGGGCATGGTGTCAGTGCGATGACAGGCGTGGGAGCAATGGAGTGTGAGTGTTGGTTTGTCGCTTCTTACTTCAAACCGGTGAACGCCTCTGGCGAAACACGCCCGTCAACAGGACAGACACACTCACAAAGACTGAACAGGCACCATGGTACGCTCCAGGTCTTGCACCACACAGCCCCACACACAGCAATGCCGCGGAAGTTTGGGCCAGCAGTGAAGAGGACGACTTCGCTGCATCCCAAAATTGGCCAGCGCCGCCCCCGCGTGTGTCCCTCGCCTCTCCTTTACCCACCAGCACGCTCCCCCGCGCACATGCGCCCGCGCGCTGGAGCGTGGCGAGAGAGACACAATGCACTCTTGCATGCGAGGACCTCCACGCAACGTGCACCCCTCTCCCCTCCCGTCACGCCCAATGCTGCCCTCACAACCCGCCGTCTCCCTTCTCCAGACCACCCCGCTCATTGCTGGCCTGACTCTCGGCTCCGCCGCCTACGCGGCCAAGCTGGCCATCGAGGCGTTTGCCAAGTTCAAGGCTGCCCCGCGCCTGCGGGCTTACTACAAGGTAGGGTGAGAGTGAGTGAGGGTGTGGCGCGTTGTCTCCTCTATCTCTCCGTCCCCACTCTCAACCCCCACCCAAAACTCTCCTTGGCAGGGCGGTTTCTTGCCCGAGATGACCCGCCGCGAGGCCGCCCTGATCCTGGGCCTGCGCGAGTCGGCCCCGCAGGAGCGGGTGCGGGAAGCCCACCGCCGCATCATGATCGCCAACCACCCGGACGCAGGTAGACGGACAAGTGGAGAAAACTGGCGCGCTTTGGCTTCCCTCTCGCAAAACAACGTTCTCACTGCTCCACCCTCTCTCTCTCCAAACAACAAAGGCGGCTCCTCCTACCTGGCAACTAAAGTGAATGAGGCCAAGGAACTGCTGCTGGGCAAGGCCAAACGGGGTGGGAGCGCGTTTTGATGATCGCCGCCCCTGTAGAGTTTTAGCCTTCTAGGTCGCGAACCTTTTCTTCACACCACCCTCTCGCCCTTTCTACGCCTCCTCTCCACTCCCCTTCACACGCCCAACTCTTTCTCATAGTCCTCGATCGACTTGAACAGCTCGCTAAAGTTGCCTTTTCCAAATCCGCCACACCCGCCGGCTTGTTCCACGGTGACCGGGACGGGCGTCGCCGCGGCCGCTGTGGCCGCCTCGGTCACCGCCGCCGCCTCCACCGGCGCGTCCACCACGCCCGCCGCCGTCCCGCGGGCCGCCACCTCCGCCGCCGGCGCATGGCGCAGGCAGCCCACCCGCTGGATGATCTCCAGGAACACGGTCGGCCGGTCGGACAGCGGGCGGGTGAAGATCTGGAGGAGGACACCCTGGTCGTCCCTGTCCACCAGCAGGCCAAGCGCTTCCGCTTCGGCCAGCTGCCCCTCGCTCAGCACGTCGCCCACCTTCTCCCGCAGCCCCTTGTAGTAGCCCGCCGACGCGGGCGGCATGAGCGCAAAGCCGGGCGCCCCCCCCGCGCACCGGGACCGCATCGCCCGCAGGGTGGCGAAGGCGTCGTCCGTTTTCAGGGCCAGGTGTTGCACGCCGGGGCCGCCGTGGTGGTCGAGGAAGGTCTGGATCTGGGACGGCCGGGCCGTCCCGTGCGTCGGCTCGTTCAGGGGCAGCAGCACGTTCTCCGCGTTGTTGGCCAGGACGACCGAGTTGAGCCCCGAGTCGACGGTCCCCACGTCCGCCGCGGTGAATTCCGCAAACTCGTGGAAGCCCGTCGCCGCCATGACCGCGTTGGCCGCGGGCAGCAGGGCAGGCACGTTCCCGACCGCGTGGTCCAGGCGAGCCAGGCCGATGGTGGCGCCCTGCCCGTCGCCCGCGCCGGGGGCGGCAGCCTCGGGCACATACCCCGCCAGGAAGGGGCCCGCAAAAGGGCCGGAGACCAGGCGGAGGAGGACGTCGCCGTAGAGGGCGATGGCGGCCGTGGTCTGGTCCACCCCCGTGGCTGGGTCGGTGCGCGTCTGCGGTGGCCCCGCGCACGTGCCGCCCCCCGCCAGCGCCGCCGCGTGCGCGGCCGCCGCGTCCTCCACTACCACCCCGATCGCCCGGACGGCCAGGCCGTGGGCCGCCGTGAAGGAGGCCGCGGACGCCGCGTCGAAGCCGGGGTAGGGGCAGGACGACGCGGCTGCCGCCTGCCCGCCCTTGGCCGCCGACGCCCCGGGCCCGTAGGGCGCGGTGAAGGCAAACACCAGGGCCCCGCTCTGGCAGACGTAGGATGCACAGGCGGTGCAACCCGTGGACAGGTCGGCCTTGGCGACTATGGGCATGCCCAGGCCCCAGGCGAATCTTCAGAAAAAAAAGGGAATGATGGGTGTGTCGAGTGAAGGTCGGGGCGCGCGCGGCGCGAGCGGGCGACACGCGACCCGCTGCTGCCTCCGCCCTCTATTTCTCTATCTCTCTTCTTCACCACCTCTCTCTCTCTTACCGTTGGGCCGTCGACGTCGCGTCACTGCACCACCAGTCTACGTGGTGGAAGCGGAGGACCTGGACAGAGGGGCAAACCGTGAGTCGATTTTCTCTCTCTCGATGCGTCAGCGTTTCGCTCGCTCGTCTCCCGTCTCTCTCTCTCTCAAACCTTGAACCGGTCGGCAATCGGGTTGTGGCGCTTGAAGGCAGACGCACCGACCAGGCCGGCAAGGGCGGGTGGGGACATGGATGCGAATCGAGGAAGGGTGCGGTGCGGTGGACGCGGGAGTGAACAGAGAAAAGTGGAAAAGTGGAGCGAAGGCATTGTGCACACATTTTGGTTCTCTTCATCTGCGTCCCGCCCCATCGCGCCTGTGGGGCGCGCGCGAGGAGGGGGCACAACACACACACGTCAGCACAATCCCACCACCATGTCTAGCCCCACATCATCCCCTCTCCGGGAAGCCGCCGCCGCGGCAAGCCCGCACCGCGACAGCTCCAGCGCTGCGACGCCGGCCGACGCGACGCCCTCTGCCCCGCCCCCGCCGCTGCTCTCCAGCTCCGCGGCTGGTGGTGGCGGGTCCGGCCGGCGGGAGCCCTGGACGTACACGGCTCTACCGCCCGACCGGGTGCGCTGGCACTACCTGACGTCCGCCTTTGCCAAGGCGGCCGTCACGGACGCGCCCAAGGCGGGTGGAGTCAAGCGCTTCGGCGGGGCGGACTCTGCCGCGCTGGAGGCGGCCTTCCAGGCGGAGCAGGGCCGCCTGGAGCGGGCGTGGTGGGCGGAGGCTGCGGACCTGTCTGCAGGGCCCAGTGCAGCAGCGGGCGCGGCCCGGGCGGCGTCCGCCAGGGCAGCCGCGGACGCGGCGGTGCCTGTGGAGGGAGGGTGGGGTGGGGTGGGCAGCGAACCGACGACCCTCTCCAGCCACGCCCTCCACCCGACCTCCCTGCCCGGCTCGGCCTCCGCCTCCTGGGCGGACCTGGTCGGCGCGGAAGCAGCGGCTGCAGCGACTGCGGCCCTGGCGGCGGGCGCAGACGACGCAGCACAGGCGCCCTCCTCACACACCAACCCGCCACCAGGCACGCCCGTCCGGGGCGGGGCCTGGGAGGTCGACCTGGCGGCCCGGTCCATGCGCCCCTGCTATCACCCGGCCCCTCCCATCCGGGTGCGGCGGGGGACGTGGTTCCTGGAGGCGGGCGGGGGCGGCCCCGCCTGGACGCCCCTGGCCGAAGCGGTGGCGGACGAGGTCGAGGAGGCGTACAGGCGAGGCCCCTGGCGGGGGTCATCCCCACCCGAGGCGCCCGGGGTGCGGGTCCGGCTGGCGACGGCTGCGGGAGACTTGAGGGGGGCGGCCGTTCTACTGGCCGGCCCCGACGAGGCCTACCTCCTGCGCGGCGGCGTCGCCGCCTGGGCGGCCCGGGCGTTGCCTGGCGGCGGGGGCGGCGGCGGGTCGCATTATGCCACCCCCTCCTCCGCCGCCTCCGCCCCCGGCCTCCGCCTACGCCGGGGGTACGCCCCGCCCGCCCACCCCTCCGCCGACCCGGCTATTGACGCGGCCGCTGAAGCCGACGCCGACGCCGCAGCGGCCTGCCCCGTGGCCGCCGTCGTCTTTGCCGTGCACGGGGTCGGCCAAAACCTGGCAGCTTGTAACATCGCCGACGACGCGGCCGCCTTGGCCCGCGCCCTGGCCGTCGCGGCGGCGGGCGAGACGGAAGCAGCAGCCGCAGCGGTAGCTGCCGTGGCTGCAGCGGCGGGCGCGGCGGGGGCGGCCTCGCCCGCCCGCGCCTTGCCGCCCCCGCCCCCCCCCCCACCCGGCCGCGTCCTCGTCATCCCCGTCCAGTGGCGCAAGCACCTCGCCCTGGACGTGGACGCGACGGCGGCCCGCCTGCAACCCCCGTCCGTGCGGTCACTGCGCGGCGCCGCCCACGCGACGGCGGTGGAGGTGCTGCTGTACCTCATGCCTGGCATCGCGGCGGACATGACGCACTCCCTGGTGGCCGCCCTCAACGCGCAGTGGGGCCGCTTCAAAGCCCGCCACCCCGGGTGGGGCGAGGAGGAGGGGGGGGGCGGTGGGGGGCGGGCTTCCATTCTTGCGCACTCGCTGGGGTCCGTCCTGGCGTACGACATCCTGTGTGCGCAGCAGCAGGACAAGCAGACGGCGGGCGGAGGGAAGGTGGACAAAAGCACCGCGGCGGCCGCTGGTGCTGGTGCCGGCGAGTCCCGAACACCCTCCGCGCCCTCCAGCCCCGTGTCCGGGCTGCTGCCCGCCGACCTGACCGACCTGTCGCCCGTGATGGCACCCCGGGAAGGGGCTACACCGGCCGGCGAGGCGGCCACCACGCCGGCCGCGGAGGTGCGGCGACTGCGGGCGGAGGTCGGCGCGCTGCGGGCAGCGCTCGCCGCTGCCCGGGGTGGGGGTGGGGGTGGCGGCCCGGCCACGGCCGCCCCTGCCCTGTCTGGCCTGGGCCTGGCCTTCGAGGTGGACCAGCTCATCTGCGTCGGATCCCCACTGGGCCTGTTCCTGGCCCTGCGCCGGGTGAACCCGGACGCGGGGCGAGGGCTGGGGACGGCCGCGGCCGCCGGCCTGATGCCCTGGGTCAAAAGCCCCGTCCCCTCTTCAGCCGCCGGCAGCGGCGGCGCCGGTGTTGCTGACGGCCTCCCCGCCTGCGCCCGCCTGTACAATGTGTTCCACCCGTCCGACCTGGTCGCCCATCGGCTGGAGCCCTTGGTCCTGCCTGCCCTGGACCCGTCCTCCCCGGACGGCGGCGTCCCGCGCCCCGTGTTCGCGCCCCGGGCGGGCGGGTCCCGGCTGCACGTCGGGCTGCGGGAGGCCGCGGAGGATGTGGGCGGCCTGCTCCACGCCGGCGCGTCCCGGGCGGTAGGGGTCGTGGGCGCGAGCCTGCGCGCAGTCTTAAGGCTGAAGGGGGCGGTCACGGTGCGGCGCGTCCCGC
>Ga0315290_10002147_pt1 | contig 13851 bp, 10 predicted proteins | sample YL17G12_0_MG_FD_203627 | JGI IMG/M metagenome (GOLD analysis project Ga0315290, IMG submission 203627) | Sediment microbial communities from Yellowstone Lake, YNP, Wyoming, USA - YL17G12_0 | ecosystem: Environmental > Aquatic > Freshwater > Lake > Sediment | place: USA: Wyoming | collected... | reverse complement strand
ACCGCCTGCCGAGCGACAGCCGGCCCTGCTGCCCAGCGAAACGCACGGTAGCAGAGGAGAGCCAAGATGCCATACTCCACCGCATGCAAGACTTTGTCGCTGACGTCTTCGAGCAAGAACGATGGCAGTTGATCCTCCGGGTGCGACTGGGCGGACAAGTAAAAAATCGCTCCGGCATACAGCGCCACCGGCACCCAGTGCCAGAGCACCTGAACCACCACACCTCGCCGAGCTGCGTGACCCATTGATTTCCTCTCGCCTCATCCCCTACCCCTATGCGATACTTATAACGAACAGATTGCGGAAAGACTATATAAACACGCCAGTTGTTAACTGGCCCGCACGTCTAGTACAACAAGAATACGCACCGCGCAGGAGGCTCAAAAAGGCTGCCCAGCAAGGCCGCAGCGAGCGAAGTAGGCTGAGGTTGAGGTCAAGGTTGAGCGAAGATCTGATTTTCTTCATCTCAGCCTTGGCCTCAGCCTTAACCTTCCCATAGCGCTGGCGGGCTTTTTCAGCCTCCTGATACGCATCAATAGCATTCGACCATGAAGACTGCCCGTATCTGTTTTCTCTGGCACATGCATCAACCCTATTACACGGACCCGGTCGCGGGGTCTGCCAGCATGCCCTGGGTGCGTCTCCATGCCACCAAGGCTTACTACGATATGGCCTATGGGCTGGAGAAGTTTCCCTCGGTCAAAGCCACGTTCAACTTTACGCCCTCGCTCCTGCGGCAACTGCAAGAAGTCGGATCAGGAACAGTGTGCGACATTTTTCTGGAACATGCGCAGCGTCCGGCGGCGGACCTTCGACCGGAAGAGAAAGCCTTTCTCGTCCGACATTTTTTCTCCGCCAATTGGGCCACGATGGTGCGCCCCTACCCGCGCTATCATGAATTGCTCGTGAAGCGCGGGGCCGACGTCTATGGTCGCGACTTGGAGCGGGTTGCGCGGCAGTTCTCCACGCAGGATCTGCGGGACTTGCAGACATGGCACAACCTCGCCTGGTTCGGCTATGGCACCGTCAGTCGCTATCCGCGCCTGGCTGCGCTGCGTGCGAAAAACCGGGGCTTCACGGAAGAAGACAAACAGGAGGTGTTGGCCCTCCAACTCGTCGCCGTTCGGGAGATCGTTCCGCTCTATCGACGGCTGATGGAGCGGGAACAAATCGAGCTCACGACGACCCCCTTCTTTCACCCGATCCTGCCGCTCCTCATCGATACAGACTTCACTCGACGCGCCAGACCGGATCTCCCGCTCCCCTCGCGATTCCATGCGCCGGAAGATGCGGAGACGCAGCTGCAACGCGCCGTCGAGTTTCATACCGCCACATTCGGTCGTGCCCCCGTGGGCCTCTGGCCGTCGGAGGGCTCCGTCTGTCCAGAACTGATTCCGATGTTGCCGAAGGTCGGACTGCGCTGGCTGGCGACCGACGAAGGCATTCTCGCTCGCTCGCTCGACGCGGCCCAGCAACCGTGGCAACGCCACCGGGATCTGTATCAGTCCTACCGGGTCGGGCCGGAGGGCCAAGACGTGACGATTCTGTTTCGCGATCGGGAGATCTCCGATGCCTTTGGGTTCGTCTACCACAAGACCACTCCTGATATGGCCGCCGAGGATGTCCTTCGTCGGCTGCGCCAGATCATTTACGAAGCGCCGCAGGAACAGGTCACCATCGCGATTGTGCTCGACGGGGAAAATCCATGGGAACACTACCACGAGGGGGGCGAACAGTTTCTCTCGCTCCTCTACAAGGCCTGCTCGACCGGCGCGCTCGATGACGGCGCGGTGCGCACCACCACCGCGACGATCTCCGAAGCGCTCGAAGCCGCGCCGGCCACACATCGAGTCAGCCACCTCCACTCGGGCTCCTGGATCAATCAGGACTACAAGATTTGGATCGGTCACCAGGAAGACAATCGGGGATGGGACCTGGTGAGTCACACGCGCTCCCGTCTCGCCGAGATCTCTGCTACACTCCCCCCGGATCGCGCGCAAGCCGCCTGGGACGAACTCTATGCCGCCGAAGGCAGCGATTGGTTCTGGTGGTATGGGGACGACTTTGATAGCGGCTACAACGACGAGTTCGATCGGCTCTTTCGAACCCACCTTCGGAACGTCTGGACGATCGCGGGACTGACTCCACCGGACCTGTTGAATCAGCCGATCTGTAGTCCCCGCGGCATGCCGGAGATAGACCTTGTGACCGCGCCTTTCGCCTTGCTGAACCCCTCCATCGATGGACTCGTAACCGACTTTTTTGAGTGGCGCGGAGCAGGCCGAATCAAAACTCAGCCGCCGCTCGGCGCGATGTGGAAAGCCGAAGGGGTGCTGACCGATATCCAGTTTGGCTGGAGTCTTGACCAGTTGTATCTCCGGCTCGATCCGGACGAGCAATCGCAGCAGCGGGAGGCAGGGCTGACGGTCGAGCTGCAGTTGCAGACGCCCGAACACCTCTATCACCTGTCGTTTTCCCTCGCGCCGTCAGGGCCAAACCAGTTTCTGCTCTCGCAGAAACTGGCCAGCGGATTCTGGCAGGAGATCGGCCCCTACTCATCGATCTGTCATGGAAATATTGTCGAACTGGCTGTGCCATTCAAGGACTTACAGCTCACACCGGGGCAGGAATTCCGTATGACCATTCTGGTGCTGGAATATCGCTTGGAAATCGCACGCTACCCGCACCAGCATCCGGCCATATTGACGGTACCGGGACCTGAATTCGAGGCCGGGATGTGGCGAGTGTGAGCAGCGCAAAGCGCTGAATGATCAATTTTCAATGTTAAATGATGAATTACAGGAGTGAAATTCCTGCATGTATCTGGCGATTCTTCCTAGTCAATTCAACATTCAACATTACACATTCAACATTGTTCAGGAGCTACCATGCCCGATCTAAGACGTGATCCAATTGTCGGTCGGTGGGTGATTATTTCGACGGAACGGAGCGGTCGGCCGCACGACTTCATTCCCTTGCAAGCCGCCAGGCCTTTGGCCGCAGCCCTCTGCCCATTTTGCCCAGGGCAAGAACGATTGACGCCGAAAGAAATCATGGCCTACCGGCTGCCGCCGGTGGAGCCCAACGGCCCGAACTGGACCGTGCGTGTCGTGCCGAACAAGTTCCCCGCGCTCCAGATCGAAGGCAACCTCGACCGCCAAGGCCTCGGCCTCTATGATCGGATGAATGGGATCGGCGCACATGAAGTCATCATCGAGACCCCGAACCACAGAGATAGCCTGGCCGACATGCCGGCGAAACGGATCGAGGACGTGCTGTGGGCCTATCGCGATCGCATGATCGACCTGAAGAAAGACGTGCGGTTCCGCTACATCCTTATTTTCAAGAACCACGGAGCGTCAGCCGGCGCCACACTGGAGCACAGCCACTCACAACTCATCGCCCTGCCGATCATCCCCACCAGCGTCCAGGAGGAGATCGATGGCTGTCGGGCACATTATTTTCAGAAAGAACGCTGCATCTATTGCGACATTCTCCGGCAGGATCTCTCTGAGGGCGATCGCATCGTGGCGGAAAATCCCGAGTTTGTCTGCGTCACCCCGTTTGCCCCACGCTTTCCCTTTGAAATGTGGATTCTCCCTAAACGCCACGCCGGCCACTTCGAAGAAAGCCAGAAGACACAATTCGAGTTCCTCGCGCCGATTCTCTCCGAAGCGCTCCGACGGATGGACAAGGTCCTCACTCGGCCCTCGTACAACTTCATCCTGCACAGTTCTCCCCTCCACGAAAAGACCGGAGATTTCTACCATTGGCACATCGAAATCATTCCGAAGCTGACTCAAGTGGCCGGCTTCGAATGGGGCACAGGGTTCTACATCAATCCTGTGGCACCGGAAGAATCGGCGAAGTTTCTGCGGGAGGCGACGCTGTAGGTGCCGGTTCGCTTTCGCATCGAGGACCCCGCGCTCGCGGGCCCACTGCGCCAGATTGAACAGCTGATTCGCCGCGCCGGCGGCCGGACGTGGCTGGTCGGCGGCTGCCTGCGCGACCTCGTGCTTGGCCGGCAACCGCGCGACCTGGACCTCGAAATCTCCGGGCTGCCGCCCGGCCAGCTTCATGCGCTGCTCGGAGAACACTTCTCTGTGCAGTTCGTCGGAAAAGCCTTTGGTGTGTTCAAACTGCAGGGGCTGCCCGTCGATATTTCCATTCCCTCCCGCATGCTCACCGACAACGAATCCGCCCAAGGACTGCTGAGGCAGTCCGATCCCGACATGGACATCGACGAGGCGCTGGCACGGCGCGATTTCACCATGAACGCGATGGCCTGGGACCCCGATACGTTGGAACTCCGTGATCCCTTCAACGGCCGGGCTGACCTCGATGCGCGCGTGCTGCGCCACGCCTCGGATCGCTTTTGCGAAGACCCTTTGCGCGTGCTGCGCGGCATGCACCTGGCCGCACGATTCGGGTTGACCGCCGCGCCGGAGACAGTTGCTCTCTGTAAGACGCTGACGCAAGACGGGCAACCGAGCGAACGTCTCTGGGAAGAATGGAAGAAACTCCTCCTCCAAGGCATGACGCCATCACTGGGTTTACAGTTCTTGAGCGACTGCGGCTGGCTCCGCTTCTATCCGGAACTCGCGGCGCTCCAGGGCTGCGTGCAAGATCCCCTCTGGCACCCGGAAGGCGATGTTTGGACCCACACGCTCCACTGCTTGGACTGGTTCACCATGGAACGCACCGGCAATCAAGACGACGATCTGATCGTAGGCCTCGGCATCCTCTGTCACGATTTCGGCAAACCTGCGACGACCTCGACTGATTTTGGACGCATCACGTCGCGCGGCCACGAACCGGAAGGAGAGGCCCCGACGAGACGCTTCCTCGAACGACTGACGAACCAAGACGATCTCATCAACGAGGTGATTCCTCTTGTGCTCTGCCACCTCCGCCCCCGCGCACTGTATGACGCGAACGCCTCAGACAGCGCGGTTCGTCGACTGGCTCGGCAGGTAAAACGGATCGACCGGCTCGTGCGCGTCGCGCGAGCCGATCACGCGGGCCGCCCGCCTAAACCCTTCGACGGATTTCCTGCCGGCACCTGGCTGCTGGAGCGTGCGCGTAGACTGGAAGTTGAAAACCAGGCCCCCACTCCGCTCGTCATGGGTCGCCATCTGCTGGAATTGGGAGTCCAGCCAGGCCCTGATATGGGACGGCTGCTCGATGAATGTTACGAGGCCCAACTAGACGGATTGTTCTCGACCCTCGACGAGGGGCTCACTTACGCAAACAACAAGCTGGCCTCTTTGCCGTAACCGGTTTTCTTCTTCCTTTTTAATTTTTACTTTTACCTTTTTACTTCTTACCCATTCGCTGCCCCCTTGCCCCTTGTCTGCATGGAAGCTTATGATCCTTCCATGCAAGTCCAACTGAGCCATCCAGCCAGAACCGTCGAAGTCAAAGGCCCCAAGAAGGTCAAGGAACTCTTGCGCGAGTTGAATCTCGTTGTCGAAGCGCATCTGGTGATCAAAGGCGATGATCTCGTCACCGAAGACGAGATGCTGTACGACGGCGATCAGATTGAAATCCGACCGGTGATCTCGGGTGGCTCCCCACGCTTCACGAGTGAAGAATGAACTGCACCAAATGTAAAACCAAAGCAGTCATCGGCCTCCCGCGCCACAATGCCGCCTTCTGTAAAGGCTGCTTCAATTGCTTCGTCCACGATCAGGTGGCGCGGGCGATCAAGTCGGAGAAAATGTTTGGCAAGGAGGACCGGATTCTCGTGGCGGTGTCCGGCGGGAAAGATAGCCTGGCGCTCTGGGATATTCTGCTCAAGCTCGGCTATCGCGCCGACGGGCTCTATGTGAACCTCGGCATCGGGACCTATTCTGAACAGTCGCATGCCAAGGTGACGAAGTTCGCCGAGGCGGTCGCCGCCTCACATGGAGCCACGTTGCATCTCCATACGGTCGAACAGGAGGCCGGAGCGGGGATCAAGGAACTGGCCCAGCTCATCCATCGCCCGACCTGTTCCACATGTGGGACCATCAAACGCTACCAATTCAATCGCGTGGCGATCGAACAGCACTACGATGTGATGGCCACGGGCCACAATCTCGATGACGAAGCGGCCCGGCTCCTGGGCAACGTACTGCATTGGCAGGAAGAATATCTGGATAAGCAGGGCCCGTCGTTGCCGGCCTCGGTGGCAGGTTTTGCCAAGAAGGTGAAGCCCCTCTACCGGCTCTCGGAACGAGAACTCGCGGCCTATGCGGTCTTGAACCGGATCGATTACATCGTCGAGGAATGCCCCATGGCCAAGGGCTCCAAGATGCTCCAGTATAAGGAAGTCTTGAATCGTCTGGAGACCGAGTCGCCGGGCACGAAACAGACGTTCTATTGGGGTTTTCTCGAGAAGCAAAGCAAGAAGCAGCCCACTGAGACCACCATGACGGAGAAAGACCGGGCCGTCCTCCACCCCTGCACCTCGTGCAGCCAGCCCACCACCGCCGAAGTCTGCTCCTACTGCAAGATGATGGCGAGAGCCAAGACAGTCGTTCCACGGTAACAGGATGCTGAAAAAGTCCGCCAGCTTCGTTCTCGGCTCATCGAAATCCTCAACGTACCCCCGAGGGTACGCCTCCGGTTTCGACTCGCCTGCGGCCTTGCTGGACGACCTTTTTGAGCATCCTGTGGGTCGTAGCCAGTTCCCCCAGACATACAGCTATTGGATCTCGGGCGGGACAGCATTGTTTTTCCGCAGCCTGCTAATCCGGTCCCCCACCCTTGAAAAGCTCTCATCGACCCCCGTAAGCTGCGTTCTAGATAGTTGACCAATACTAAAGCAACCCTATCTCCATTCCCATGGCTACCACAGAACGCGACTACTATCAGATTCTCGGTCTCCCCAAGTCTGCCACGGCGGACGACATCAAGAAGGCCTATCGTCGCCTCGCGCGCCAAGTCCATCCCGATCTCCATAGCGGTTCCAAGAAATCAGAGATGGAGAAGAAGTTCAAGGAGTTGAACGCGGCGCACGAAGTCCTGAGCGATCCGGACAAACGAAAGAAATACGATCAATATGGAGCCAACTGGGAGCAGGCCGAGGCCTACGAGCAGGCGCGACGGAAGGCCGGTGCCCGCGGGGAGAGCGGCCCGGAGACGTCGTTCGGAGGAGAAGGCTTTTCCGACATTTTCGAGAATCTGTTCAAAGGACGAGGGCGAGCCGGCAATGTTCGTGGCTTTGCCATGCAAGGCGAGGATCTTGAAACGGAAGTGCAACTGACGCTGGCCGAGGTGTTCACCGGCGTGACGAAGCGCATGACCTTGCAAGAGCCCGTGCCCTGCTCCACCTGCCACGGGAGCGGAGCCCTTCGCGGACGTCCCTGTCCGACCTGTCAGGGACACGGTGCGACGCTGCAGCCCAATACGATCGAAGTACGCATCCCCGCCGGGGTACAGGATGGCACGAGGGTTCGCGTGGCCGGCAAGGGACAAGCCGGTACCAACGGCGGCAAGCCCGGCGACTTGTACTTGCGCGTGATGATCGCTCAGGACAACGTCTTTCGCCGACAGGGGAGCGACATTCATGTCTCCCTCCCCGTCTTCCCGTGGGAAGCGGCCTTGGGTGCCGATGTCATGGCCCCCACACTGATGGAACCGGTCCGGGTGAAAGTTCCGCCGGGAAGTCGGGCTGACAGTAAGCTTCGACTGAAGGGCAAGGGCCTCCCCGCGGCGGCCGGCGGCCACGGCGATCTCTTTCTCACGATCCAGATCGTGATGCCGCCCTCATCGACCGACGAGGAACACAAACTCTACGACCAACTCAAAGCCATCGCGCACCCGGACCCGCGTACCGAGCTGCTCGCCCAGGCCCGACGCCGATCATACCCATGACTCAAGCGAGACGGGCGAGACTGGCGGGAAAAGCGCGACTCGAAATTCGAAGTTCCGGAAACCTCGAACTTCAAACCTCAAACTCTTCCCCGTCTCCCCAGTCCCGCCTTTCCCGCTCGTCTCGCATCGCTCACGTCACGCGAGACTCACTCCTCACGCTTGTCGCGCGCCACTCCGCCATTACGCCGCTGGCAGTGCCAATGTTGGCTGGACCTGCGATCATTTCCACCGTGATGTAGCTGGAAGCGCAGGCCGCCTCGTGGGCTCATCGAGATGTGTGGTTGGCTTGCGTTGTGTTGGTCGATCTGGCAATCTACATCACCCTGGCTCTCGGAGCCTCCGGCGCCAAGTGGATGAGTCCGCTTGCGGAGAGAATTATGACCTGCTTGATGGAGCTATTGCCGGCTTCACACGCGCAGTACAATTCTTGTTCAATGGGCTGAAGGGTAAGCAGGGGTTACTGGGACGTTCGTCATCGTGGAGTCAGACGTCTTCATTCGGTCCAACCTAAGGAGGCAGGTATGAAGCAGGGAACACGGACAATCATGACGCTAGGCGTCGCATCGGTATTCGCGCTGACTGTTGGGATGTCTACGGTCTGGGCCAATGAGCCAGGCTACGGCAGCGAAGGACACGGGGGCGGCGGGCATAGCTCGATGGGCGGATATGGCGCGAGCATGAGGCACAACAGCACCGGACACCTGATCCGGCATCTGCTCGAGCACGAACAAGACATCGGACTCACCGCAGAGCAAGTGACGAAACTCAAAGGCATACAACTCAACCTGGACAAGACCCGCATCAAGAGCGAGGCAGACATCCAGATAGCGGAGCGCGAGGTGAAAGCCCTGACCGATGAGGAGAAGTCCGACCTGGGGGCGATCGAAGCCAAGTTGAAGCAGAGCGGGGATCTGCAAGTCGGCTTACGCATGGTCGCCATCAAGGCCAAGCGGGAGGTGCTCGCCCTGTTGACTCCGGAACAGCGCGCCAAGGAGAAGTCCGAGCATGAGAAGCTGATGCAACAGCACAAGGATGCCGGCCAGGGTTACGGCAATCCTCACGGTGGTGCAATGAACGCCAATCCGCATATGGGTGGCGATGCTGCACATCCGGCGCCTCCATCAGGCACGTACATGCAGTAGTTCTATTCAAGAAGCGAGACGGGCGAGACAGGCGAGACGGGCGGGAAAAGCGCGACAGGCGCGACTCGAAATTCGAAGGTCCGGAAACCTCGAACCTCGAACTCTTCCTCCTCTCGCCAGTCCCGCCTTTCCCGCTTGTCTCGCATCGCTCACGTCACGCGAGTCTCGCTCCTCGCGCTTGTCGCGCCTGGAATGGGATGGGAGGGTGAGGAATGACGGTATTTTCAGCAGCCTGTAAGAGGATGTCATGCCGAAAGAGTTGAAACTTATAAGCCGCGATTTGTTGGTCGGTCCCGATCGGGCACCGGCCCGCGCGATGTTGAAAGCCGTTGGATTCACCGACGAGGACTTGTCTCGCCCGATCATCGGCGTCGCCAATACCTGGATCGAGGTCATGCCCTGCAACTTCCACCTGCGCCGATTGTCGGAACGGGTGAAAGCCGGCATCAGAGCCGCGGGCGGCACCCCCATCGAATACAACACCATCGCGGTGTCGGATGGCATCTCGATGGGGACCGAGGGGATGAAGGCTTCGTTGATCAGTCGGGAGGTGATTGCCGATTCGATCGAACTCGTGGCTCGTGGGCACCTGTTTGACGGCGTGGTGGCACTCTCCGGCTGCGACAAGACCATTCCCGGCACCGTGATGGCCCTCGCTCGCCTGAATCTGCCGTCGGTGATGCTCTACGGCGGCTCGATCATGCCGGGCCGGTTCCAAGGCCACGACGTGACCATTCAAGACGTGTTCGAAGCAGTCGGGAAACATGCGTCCGGCACAATGACCGATGCCGAACTCAAAGATCTCGAAGACCATGCCTGCCCAGGCCCTGGCGCCTGTGGGGGCCAGTTCACGGCTAACACCATGGCGATCGCGTTCGAGTTCCTCGGCATCTCGCCGATGGGACGCAACGGGGTGCCGGCCATGGATCAGCGGAAGGACGACGTGGCCTTCGAATGCGGGAAGATGGTCATGGATCTGCTGAAGCGAGACCTGCGGCCCCGCCAGATCATCACGCGTAAATCGCTGGAAAATGCCATTGCCGCGGTCGCGACCACCGGCGGCTCGACGAATGCGGTGCTGCATCTGCTCGCCATCGCGCGCGAAGCCAACATCACACTGAGCATCGACGACTTCGACAAGATCAATCGGAAGGTGCCGTTGCTCGCCGACCTGAAGCCAGGTGGACGATTTACTGCGTCGGATCTTTATGCGGCTGGAGGGACCACACTGGTCGCCAAACGGCTGCTCGATGCCGGCATTTTGCATGCAGGCCAACCGACTGTGACCGGCCGGACGATTGGGGAAGAGGCCCAGGACGCCAAGGAAACATCCGGCCAACAAGTCCTCCGACCCCTGTCGAATCCGATCAAGCAGACCGGCGGGCTCGTGATCTTAAAGGGGAATCTCGCTCCAGGCGGCTGTGTCGTGAAGGTGGCCGGACACTCGATCATGACGTTCCGCGGCCCTGCGAAGGTGTACAACCGGGAAGAGGATGCCTTTGCCGCCGTGCAATCCCACAAAATCAAAGCGGGCGATGTCGTGGTGATTCGGTATGAGGGTCCGTCCGGCGGACCCGGCATGAGAGAAATGCTTGGCGTGACCGCAGCCATCGTCGGTGCGGGGCTGGGCGACTCCGTCGCGCTGCTCACCGACGGCCGCTTCTCCGGCGCTACCCATGGGCTGATGGCCGGCCATGTCGTACCAGAAGCCATCAAGGGCGGCCCGATCGGCGCAGTGAAGAACGGCGACATCATTGTCTTCGATATCGCCAAACGGACGCTGACCGTGGAACTCTCACAGAAAGAGATCAAAGCCCGGCTCAAGAAGGTCAAACAGCCGCTGCCACGCTACACCTCAGGCGTAATGGGCAAATACGCGCGGCATGTCTCGTCGGCCTCGGAAGGGGCCATTACAACGTAGCAGGATGCTGAAAAAGTCGCTCTTTTCACCCGCCCGACCTCGGCGGCTACTTCACCCGCCCGCCCTGAGGCTGCCAAGACAGCCTCTTCGCCCAGGGACGCGCCTTCTCCCAAGCGGCTTTCTCGGTTCTATCTCCCCTTCATTCGTCCTCGCATCTCTGACATCATGCTGTCGAGGTCGGCTTCCGCTTTCGCACGATCGCTGATCAACTGATCCAGATTGTAGGGACGAACCGGGGCCGGCTGAACCACCTCCGGCTTCATCGTCTGTTTGAGCGACAGATCAGGCTGAGGAGGCTGGACTGGTTTGGCTTGGGGCTGAACTGACGGGGCGGGCTGGTCGATCAGGTCTGTCTGGCCTATCCGGTCTATCCCCCTTACGCCCTTACCCCCTCCCTGCCCCCCTACCCCTACGCCTTGCTCCCGCAACCATTGTGTGGCGACGCTCGACTTGAGCGAGAAACTGATGCTCGTGATCGCAAGGCCATCCGAGGCCACACGAGCAATCGCCGTGTTGACCCCGACCATATGCCCCTCACCATCCAGCAATGGACCGCCGGAGTTGCCACGATTTAACCCTGTCTCCGTTTGAAACACATGCTTGCCCCTCACCCCATTGAAGTTATCGACTTCTGCGCTGATCACGCCGGTGGTGAGGGTCCACAATCCGCCCTGCTCCGGATGGCCGATCGCGACAACGCGATCACCGATCCTGGCCCGCCCCGATTCACTCACATCGACGACAGGCAGTGGTTCGGTGACGCCATCGAGTTTCAACAGAGCAAGGTCCAATGGTTGCGAATAGGCCACGACCTTGGCGCGGACCATACGGGAGAGATCGCTCTTTGACTCTCCCGTGACTCGGGCCGGCTTGAGAAACACAAACACACGGGCGAAGGGTTTCCCGGTCTGCTCTTCGATCACAACGTGGGCATTGGTGAGGACCAGTCCGTCCGACTGAATGATCGAACCGGTTCCGCCACTCCCCTTCCTGCCGCCATCCGCATACCCCATCACCATCACCACGGCTGGAGAGGCTTGTTCGTAAATCTCACGGGGCGATAATTCCTTGCCGGTGGCCACCGTGCTCCATATCAAGGAAAGCAGAAACAGAGTCCCCCACGTTATCGACCTCATCATGGCCTCCTTCTTCGTCCTTCGTTCGTGAGGCAATTCCGGAATCTGTTGACCTGTTGATCTGTTGAATTTCCGAACACTCATCAGATCATCAGATCGACAGATATCTTCCACTTCACGCTTCACGGGTGTCGAGAACGCTGTATGGGAAAAGGCGCGTCCCTGGGCAAAGAGGCTGTCTTGGCAGCCTCAGGGCGAGCGGGTGAAGTAGCCGCAGGGGTCCGGGCGGGTGAGAAGAGCGACTTTTTCAGCATCCTGCTAGCCGCGTTTGTAGAACTCCGCAATCATCTCAACGACGTAGACCTGCTGCGCTTCTGTCAATTCGGCATAGATCGGGATGGACATCACCTCTTCGGCCGCCTGTTCTGACAGAGGGAAGGACCCCTTCTGATGTCCTAAATCGCGATAGCAGTTTTGGAGATGCATGGGGAGCGGATAGTAGACTTCCGTACCGACCCCTTTCTCTTTGAGGAAGGTGCGCAACTCGTCGCGCTTCGGCACTCGGACAGTGAACTGGTTATAGACGTGGAAATTGCCCGGCACCGTTGTCGGCAGCACGACGCGATCCGCATGCTTCGTCCGGGTAAACAACTGCTGATAACGTTCGGCATTCCGACGTCGCCCCTCGTTCCACTGGTCAAGATACTTCAATTTGATCTGGAGTACGGCAGCCTGGAGCGCATCCAACCGGCTATTGATCCCCACCGCCTCGTGGAGATAACGGACCTGGCTCCCGTGAACACGGAGCATGGCCATGGAGTCCGCAAGGGCTTTGTCGTTCGTCGTGATGAGCCCCCCATCTCCAAAGCCGCCCAAATTCTTGGTGGGGAAGAAACTAAAGCACCCGGTGTCTCCAAGTATCCCGGCGCGCTTTCCCTGCTGTACCGCGCCAATCGCTTGGCAGGCATCCTCAATGACGCTGACATTTTTCCGCTTGGCAATCTCGTTGATCGCAGCCATGTCCGCACATTGCCCGAAGAGGTGCACGGGTATGATGGCTTTCGTGCGAGGCGTGATCGCTTTCTCAATGAGATTGGGATCGATATTAAACGTGTCCGGCTGAATGTCCACAAACACGGGCTTCGCGCCCAATCGTGAAATCACGCCCGCCGTGGCAAAAAACGTGAACGGGATGGTGATGACCTCATCGCCGGCCTTCACTCCCATGGCCATGAGGGAGAGCAACAGCGCATCGCTCCCGGAGGCGCACCCGACCGCATAGCGAGACCCGATGTACCGGGCAATGGATTCCTCGAACGCCACGACGCGCGGCCCCAGGATAAATCCCTGCTCGTCACAAACGGTCTGTACCTCCGCCATGATCTCCGCACGGAGGGGTTGGAACTGAGCTTTCAGATCAAGCAACGGCACATTCATTGAAGTGCTCTCCAGTATGAAACTCAACTGCCGAACGACGCACAGAGCAGTCGTGGCACACCCTTCAATACATTGCTCCTTGAGATAATGCAAGTGGAGAATTAGAACCGTCGGCGGGCTTAGCTCGCATTTTCATGAAGGCTTCTACCGCAACTGCCGGCCGGCGCGTGGGTCAACAGACTGGTGGGGACTGGCGCACTTCTTCCTGGCACTGTCCCGCTTCTTGCCTCGACGCGATGCGTAGGCGCGGCTGGGGTCCGGCGCATTTTCTTCCGAGAAAATGTGCCAGACCCCGTGCTCGGGCAAAACGTTAGCCAACTGCAGAGTGTCGGGCCGCCGCGCGGCGCGGAATGTGACGGATTTCCTCAGCGAGCTGATGTTGCGCAAGCCGCAGTTCGTAGGCGTTTTGCAGGTT
>Ga0315290_10002142_pt1 | contig 13863 bp, 10 predicted proteins | sample YL17G12_0_MG_FD_203627 | JGI IMG/M metagenome (GOLD analysis project Ga0315290, IMG submission 203627) | Sediment microbial communities from Yellowstone Lake, YNP, Wyoming, USA - YL17G12_0 | ecosystem: Environmental > Aquatic > Freshwater > Lake > Sediment | place: USA: Wyoming | collected... | reverse complement strand
GTCACCGCGCCACGGTCGCGCCCATGGATCATGCAGAACAGGTTGTAGCGCCACTGCGGCCGCGCGCGCTCGCGGCGGTAGCACAGCGTAACGCCGGATTCGTTCGCGAGCGCTTCACCCAGCGCCCCTGCGTCGGCATCGGGGACGTCCCACACGCACATAGCATTCGACGTGTAGCCAAGGGCGCGATGGCGGACGACGACACCGAGGCGCTTGATGACGCCCCGATTCAACCATTCGGCGAGCCGCACCTGCACATACGCTTCGCTCGTTCCTGCCTGCACCGCCAGCCTGGCATACGGGTGCGCCGTCATCGGCAGGCCGCGCTCCAGCGCCTGCACCAACAGGCGATCGATGGCGGACAGCGACTCGGGTCGTGCCACGCGCCGCGCACCGATGCGCCGGCGGACGTCGTTTCGATCACGCGCCAGATCGGCCCCCAGCGCGAAGGAAAGATCGATCCAATGGTCTTCGAGGAGCGGCAGAACAATGGCGGCATGGCCCGTCGCGCTTTCGATCGCGGCCAACGTTCCCGCGAGCGCGGCCGCGTCGGCAGCCGTGACGACGAACCAGAGGTTGTACCGGTGCTCGCGTTCGTAGTTGTGGTTGACTTCCGGGCGAGCGGAAACGATGCCGGCGACCCGATCGAGATCGTCAGCGGGCACCACCATGGCCGCAAGCGTCGACACGCCGATCGTCCCCGGCCGGAACACCGCGCCCACCCGGCTCACCTTGTCCTCCGCCGCGAGCCGCGCCAGCGTCGCGAGGACGTCAGCCTCGGCAACGCCCAATGCTCGCGCGATCGCGGCAAACGGCGCCCGGACCAACGGGAAACCCGACTGGTACTCGTTTAGAAGCCGTGTCTCCAGCGCCGGCATCGGCTGCGACATTTCAGAATCCCATCCGCGTCGCGCGTGCGGTAAAAAAGATGCCCGAAGGCTTGTCGACGGGCAACGTGGCAATGCGCGCAAAATTCGCCGTGTCGTAGACGACCACGAGGTCGTCGTCGCGCGCCGAGATCCACACGGCTTCGCCGCGCGGCGTGAATTCGAGATGCAGCACGGCACGGCCGGGTTCGAGGGTCTTCATCACCTGGCGCGACTCCGTGTCGATGACCTGCACGTGACCGTTGTCGGGAAAGGCGAAGTTGACCCACACCTGGCGCGCGTCGGGCCGCGCGATCACGAACACCGGTTGGCCGGCGACCGGAACGCGCGCGACCTCCTTCCAGTCGCGCGTGTCGACGACCAGCACCTCGTTGCGGCCGACCGCCGGCAGGAACGCGTAACCGGCGGCGATCGCCCAGCCGCGCAAATGCGGCATCTTGTAGACAGGCAGCTTTTCCTCGCCCTTGCCGTACTTGTCGAGAATGCGCGCAACGCCTCGCTCCGGGTGCCAGAGGTCGAGCAGCGCGAGCCCATCCTCGCCGAAAAGACCCGCGAGGTACCAGCGGCCATCGGGCGTGACGAGCCCGTCGTAGGGTTGCTTGCCGACGTTCGCGAATTTCTCTATTTTCGGCACGCGCGGATTCGACGCATCGATCACCCAGATCTCGCCGGCATCGAACAGGCTGGCGACGAACTTCCCGCCGGGGGCATCGGCGAGGCCGACGACTTTCGACGCCACGCCATCGGGACCCGGCGTTGCGCGGAGGTCGGCCAGCAACTCGAGCGTTCCGGCATCGAACAGCTTGACGCCGCCCGGCGTGTAATTTTGCGCCGCCACCACGCGGCCGTCCTGGCTGATCGCCCCGCCGATGGAGTTGCCGGCCTGCACCACGCGCCGCTCTATCCGTTGCGCGAGGATGTCGACCTTCGTCAGGCCTCCATCGCGGCCGAACACGTACGCATAACGGCCGTCGCGTGAATAGACGACGGACGCGTGCGACAGGTCGCCCAGACCGTCGAGGGTCGCGAGCGACGTGCGCGTCGTGGTGTCGACGATCTGCACGCGGCCCGCGGCGCGCTCGATGACAATGCCAAGATCGCCGGTCCCGCGCAACGGTTGCGCGGACGCGGACAATGCCAGCAAGAAGGTTGCGGCAAGCGCCGCCAGAGAACGCGCGCCACGGAGGCGCTCGTTCTGCCGTCGTCGCCGCGGACGCGGGGACCCAGCGCCGTTGCGGCCGAAGCCACTGGATTCCCGCGTCCGCGGGAATGACGTCGCAGCAGCGGCGATGATGCTACCGCGGAACATCGGTGTCACCCGACACCATCCTGGCGACGAGCCACCGCGCCTCTTCCTCCGACACGAAGCGGCGCCAGGGCGGCATTGCAGTGCCTGGCCGGCCGGACACGATGGTCGCGGCCAGGCTTTCCGCGGGGCGGGTCCTCAGTTTCTCCGGCGTCAGCGCCGGACCGAGGCCGCCGGTCAGACGCATTCCGTGGCAGGAACCACAATCCTGATGCAACAGCGCGAGCAATTCCCGCTGCCGCGCGGCGTCCGGCGCCCCGGTCGTGGCATCGTCACCCGCGAGCGTACCGGCCCGCGCGCCGGCGAACGTCATCGCCGCAAGGACGGCAGCGGCAACGAGGGGCGCGACACGGGCCATGACGGAACTTGCTCACGCGATCAATACACGTCGTGCTGTGTGTTGTAGACGTTGAACTTGCCGGTCGGCGTGATGAGCTTCGGGTCCTTGATCACGGCCTTCAGCTTGCGGGTCTTGTCGTCGACGATGACGAGCGCGGACTGCTGGTTCTTCGCACTCCACACCGAGAACCACACCTCGTCGCCCGCCTTGTTGTACTCGGGCTGGACGACACGCTTGGCGCCTTCGCCCACGCCCGCCCATTCGCCGATCGGCAGGACCTCGAAACCTCGGTCGAGATTGTTGATGTCGTACACCGCAATCGACTGGCTGATCTTGGGATCGGGGTTGAGCGCCGTGTCCACCCAGAGGTTCTTCGATCCCGGGTGGGTCTTGATGAACAGAGAACCACCACCCTGCCCCTTCAACGTGCGGACGACCTTCCAGGCATCGGCCTTATGGCCCTTCGGGTCGGTGCCAATCAGCGAGATCGACTCGTCGCCCAGATGCCCGGTCGCCCACACCGGCCCGTACTTGCGATCGATGAAGTTCGCGCCGCGTCCCGGGTGCGGGGTCTTGCCGACATCGATCAGCGCCGTGAGCTTGTTGTCCTTGGTGTCGACGACCGCGATCTTGTTCGACGCGTTCGCCGCGACCAGGAAGTAGCGCCCTGTCGAGTCGAAGCCGCCGTCGTGCAGGAAGCGCGCGCCGTCGATGCTCGTGATCTTCAGGTTGTTGAGATCCTGGTAGTTCACGAGGTTGATCTTGCCGGTCTCCTTCGAGGTGACGACGAACTCCGGGTGGAAGTGCGATGCGACGATCGAAGCCACGCGCGGTTCTGGATGGTATTCCTGCGGTTCGACCGTCATGCCGCGCGTCGACGCGATCTTGAGCGGCTTCAGCGTGTCACCGTCCATGATCACGAATTGCGGCGGCCAGTACGAGCCGGCGATCGCGTACCTGTCCTCGTAGCCCTTGTACTTCGACGTCTCGACCGAGCGCGCCTCGAGGCCCACCTTGATCTCGGCGACGGTGTCGGGTTTTTCCATCCACAGATCGATCAGGTTGATCTTGGCGTCGCGCCCGATCACGTACAGGTAGCGCCCCGACGCGGACAACCGCGAGATGTGCACCGCATAGCCGGTCTTGACGATGTTGATGATTTTCTTGGAATCGCCGTCGATCAGCGCCACCTCGCCCGAGTCGCGCAGCGTGACCGAGAAGAGGTTGGCGAGGTTGTACTTGTTCATCGGCTTCGTCGGCCGTTTGTCGACGGGAACGACGATTTTCCACGACGCTTCCATCTCCTTCATGCCGAACTCGGGCGGTGTCGGCGGCTCCTGCTGGATATACCGCGCCATCAGGTCGACTTCGGGGGTCGTCAATTCGCCCGACGTGCCCCAGTTCGGCATGCCCGCGGGGGATCCGTAGCCGATGAATACCTTGAGGTATTCGGTGCCCTTCGCCAGCGTGATGTCGGACGTCAGTGCCTTGCCGGTCGCGCCTTTGCGCAGCACGCCGTGGCAACCCGCGCAGCGCTCGAAGTAGATCTGCTTGCCCTTGTCGAATTCCGCCTTGGTCATCGGCGGCGCCTTCGGATTGATGCTCTGGTACATCTCTTCCTGCGCCAGCGGCGAACCTCCCGCCTGATACTTGAGTTCGGCGGGTTCATGCACGTCCGGCTTTTTCTCCTGCGCGATCGCGCTGCCCATTGCCAACGGCAGCATGACCAGCGCGAACATCCCAGCGGCGGTTCGACGGTTCACTTCTCGCTCCCTGATATGTTGAAAAACGGTTGGCGAGCACGGAGACGGCACATCGATGCAATGCTGCCTCCCGCCATGTCGCCAAGCATCGCCTTGACGAGTGCGTCGCTTCCTTGATGGAGGTTAAGGATTTGCTGCAATGCGGAAATCAGAATCCTTGTCATGACGGCCGCGCTTGGGCCGGGACTCCGCAAAAGGCGCGCAATGGACGAGGACAAGCGACGCGAACCACCCCTGAGCGCCGGCGGCAGGATCCGTGACGCCGTCCCCGCCCGGCCTCCGCTTTACGCCATCGGCGGCGCAGGTGCGACGGCAATCGCCGCGAACGTCGGTATCGTCTATCTGGTCGGTGCCGGGCCCGGCAATCCGGAACTGCTGACGATCCGTGCGGCGAACGTCATCGCGCGGGCAGACGTCATCGTGTACGACCGGCTGGTCGCGCGCGAGATCGTTGCCCTCGGACGTCCCGGCGCGCAGCGCATCTACGTCGGCAAGGCGCGGTCGAACCATACGCTGCCGCAGCACGAGATCAATGCGCTGCTCGTCCGCCTTGCGCAGGACGGCAAGCACGTCGTGCGCCTGAAGGGCGGCGATCCGTTCGTGTTCGGCCGTGGCGGCGAGGAGATCGAGGCGCTCGTGGCACATGACATTCCATTCGAGGTGGTGCCCGGAATCACCGCGGCGACCGGTATCGCCGCGTATGCGGGCATTCCGCTCACGCACCGCGACTGCGCGCACGCCGTCACGTTCGTCACCGGGCACCTGAAAGACGGGACGATGAATCTCGACTGGCCCGCGCTCGCGCGACCCGGCCAGACCGTCGTCATCTACATGGGGTTGCTGGGCTTGCCGATCCTGTGCCGCGAACTCGTCGCGCACGGGCTGCCGCCGACGACACCGGCGGCGATCGTGCAGCAAGGAACAACGGCGCAACAGCGCGTCGTCGTCGCGACGCTGGCCGATCTTCCAGGCCGCGCGTTCGACGCGCGTCTCGCGCCGCCGACGCTGATCATCGTCGGCGAGGTCGTCAAGTTGCGCGACAAGCTGGGCTGGTTCCACCCGGAGCCAGGTCGGGCCGCCGTCCGCCCCGCGTCGCTGGCGGCGGACTAGCGCTTTCGGCGAAGGCCAGGACAACCGTCGCGGGTGGCGCCGCGCCCGGCCGCTGGCGGCGGAGAGCGCGACCGGCGTGAGCCAGATGTCTGCGGGCAGACGTCTACGCGCGAACTTCGACGCCCGGCATATGTCTCGACACCGACGCCAGCAGCCGCTCGTCCAGCATTGCGCCTCGTGGCGCGGCGGCCACCACGTCGGTGTTCGCACAACCCGTCGGCCGGAACGGCTGCAGTATCCAGCGATCGACGCCACGCGCGGCGAGTTCACGCGCCAGACATTCGATCGCGTCAGCCGGCGTCAGGACAGGGTGCACGGTGGTTCGCACCTCGTAGGCCAAGCCCGCCGCGAGGACAAGATCCAGGCTCGCGAGCGCGGTGGGTCCGCTGCCGGCCGCGCCGGTGACCCTCGCGTAGTCGGCGGCCGGTGCCTTGATGTCGATCCCGATCCAGTCGACCTCGTCCAGCACGCGGGCAAGCCGGCGCGGATACGCGCCCCCCGTGTGAATGCCGATCGCGAAGCCCAGCGCGCGCACCGCGGAGATCGCATCGGCGAGCGCGGGTTGCGCCGTCGGCTCGCCGCCAGAAAACACGACTGCGTCGAGCAGCCCGCGCCGATTCGCCAGCCAGTCGAGAATGCCGTTGAAGTCGCGCTCGTCGTCGCCGCGCGAAGGCACGAGATGCGGGTTGTGACAATACGCGCAGCGCCAAGGGCACCCCTGGCAGAAGACGACGGCGGCAAGCGCCCCGGGATAGTCGGTCGACGTGAACGGAACGAAGCCGCCGACGCGAAGCGGCATGGGGGGCGCGCCGGCGTGCGCGATCACGGATGCCGCTGCGCGCACTCCTCGTGGAAGAAACGACGCTCCGCATGCTCGCCCTTCTTGCCGATGTTGAACGACGCCACGGGGCGGTGATAGCCCATCACGCGGGTCCACACCTCGCAGCGCTGGCGCTCGTCGTCAGTGAGCGAAATCGTTTCGGCAACGTGTTGCATGTCGGTCATGGTGTTCATGCTTCCTCCTTGGTTGTCGCAATGCGACGGTGCGGGAGACCGGGCGAATGGTTTGACGGTTTTCCGTAATCACCGGGGACCTGCTCGTCCGGGAATCGCGTCACGCCGCGCGCTTCCGTAATTTCTCCACCAGCTTCTCTTCGTCGCACCTCGGGCAGAACGGGTGCTCCCCCGCGAGGTAGCCGTGCTTCGGGCAGATCGAGAACGTGGGCGTGATCGTGATGTACGGCAGCCGGAAACGCTCGAGCGACCGGCGCACCAGCGCCTTGCACGCCGCGGGCGTCGAGATGCGCTCGCTCATGTACAGATGCAGCACGGTGCCGCCCGTGTACTTCGCCTGCAACTCTTCCTGCCGCGCGAGCGCCTCGAACGGATCTTCGGTGAAGCCGACGGGCAGCTGCGAGCTGTTCGTGTAGTACGGCGTCGCTCGCGTGCCGGCCTGCAGGATGCCGGGCCAGCGCTTGCGGTCCTCCTTCGCGAAGCGGTACGTCGTGCCTTCGGCGGGCGTGGCCTCCAGGTTGTACATGTGGCCCGTCTCCCCCTGGATTTCGACCATTCGCGCGCGCAGGTGGTCGAGCAGCCGCACCGCGAACGCGTGGCCGCGAGGGGTCGTGATGTCGTCCGCGTCCCGGGTGAAGTTGCGGATCATCTCGTTGACGCCGTTGACGCCGATCGTCGAGAAGTGGTTGCGCAGCGTGCCGAGGTAGCGCTTCGTGTACGGGAAAAGGCCCTGGTCGATCAGGCGCTGGATCACCTTGCGCTTGACTTCGAGGCTGTCCTTCGCCCAGCCGACCAAGAGATCGAGGCGCTCGTAGAGCCCGCTCTCGTCGCCGGCATGGAGGTAGCCCAGCCGCGCGCAGTTGATCGTGACGACGCCGAGCGAACCGGTCTGCTCCGCCGAGCCGAAGAGCCCGTTGCCGCGCTTCAGGAGTTCCCGCAGGTCGAGCTGCAAGCGGCAGCACATCGACCGGATCATGTTGGGCTTCAACTCCGAGTTCACGAAGTTCTGGAAGTACGGCAGCCCGTATTTCGCCGTCATCGCGAACAGCGCCTCGCAGTTCGGGTGGTCCCAGTCGAAGTCCGGCGTGATGTTGTACGTCGGAATCGGGAACGTGAACACGCGGCCCTTCGCATCGCCCTCCGTCATCACTTCGATGTACGCCCGGTTGATCATGTCCATTTCGGTCTGCAGGTCACCGTAGCCGAACGGCATCTCCTCGCCGGCGATCACCGGAATCTGCTCGCGCAGGTCGTCCGGGCAAACCCAGTCGAACGTGAGGTTGGTGAACGGCGTCTGCGTTCCCCAGCGCGAAGGCACGTTCAGGTTGTAGATCAGCTCCTGAATGCACTGCTTCACCTGGTCGTACGCCATCGCGTCGCGGCGGACGAAGGGCGCCATGTACGTGTCGAAGGAACTGAACGCCTGCGCGCCCGCCCATTCGTTCTGCAACGTCCCCAGGAAGTTGACGATCTGGCCGACCGCGCTCGACATGTGCTTCGGCGGGCCCGCCTCGACCTTTCCCGGGACACCGTTCAGGCCCTCGTGCAGCAGTACCCGGAGCGACCACCCGGCGCAGTAGCCGGCCAGCATGTCGAGGTCGTGGATGTGAACGTCGCCGTCGCGATGCGCCTTGCCTATTTCCGGCGCGTACACGTGCGAAAGCCAGTAGTTGGCAACGACCTTGCCCGACACGTTGAGAATGAGCCCGCCCAGCGAGTAGCCCTGGTTGGCGTTGGCGTTCACGCGCCAGTCGTCCCGGTCCAGGTACTCGTTGATCGACGCCCCGACATCGACCATCGTCTTGTGGTCGCGGCGTAGCTTGGCGTGTTGTTCGCGATAGGCTATGTACGCGCGCGCGGTCCGCAGGTAGCCGGCGGAAAGAAGCGCGAGTTCGACCAGATCCTGGATTTCCTCCACCTGCGGCGCGCGACGACCAAGACGCGGTCCGAGGACCGCCGCCAGTTTGTCGGTCAGCTCGCGCACCCGAACGGCGTCGAGCTCGCCGCTGGCGGCACCGGCCCGCCGGAGTGCGGAAGCGATCTTCGCCACGTCGAAATCGGCCCGGCGCCCGTCTCGCTTGATGACGGCCGGCGCCAACGGGCCGAATTCCTCCACCGAACCATCGTCCATCCCGATTCCCCTGGCCCACAATATCTTGCGACGAAAGCCGCTACCGCTACTGCCAGTAGTGGCAGAACCCGCCAAGTGTCCCTCCCTGCCCCGGCCGCTTCCTTGATCTGCATCAAACCGCTTCATGGTCGCCCAGCCGCCGCCGCCGGCGCGTCCCGGGGCATCCCGCGCTTCGTTGGCCTGGTCCAGCGCGGCTTGCGCCACGTCATCGCCCGGACAGGGCAGTCCCGCGGCGACCGGCAACCTCCCTGTGCTACGCTGCTCGCCGCTACGCTTAAGCGACCCCGACCGTGTCCAGACCGAAAATCAAAACTCAGGCGTTTCTCGCCAGCCTGCCCCTGTTCAAGGAACTCGCGCCGACCGAACTGGAACCCATCGCAGCCGGCACCACCGAGCTGCACGTCCCGCGCGGGGAGATCATCTTCAATCGGGGCGATCCTTGCGAAGGATTCCACCTGGTCGTCTATGGTCAGGTCAAGCTCGCCTTCATCTCTCCGCAAGGGAGCGAGAAGGTCGTCGAAATCGTCGCTCCCGGGTACTCGTTCGGCGAAGCGCTGATGTTCATGGACAAGCCGTACATCGTGATGGCCCAGGCATTGGCCGATTCGTTGCTGTTGCACGTGGCGAAAAACGTCGTCTTCGCGGAAATCGAGCGCGATCCGAAGTTCGCGCGGAAGATGCTGGCCGGCCTGTCGCGGCGGCTGCACGGGCTGATCAGCGATGTCGAGGCGTATTCGCTCCAGTCCGGGACCGAGCGCGTCGTCGGCTATCTGCTGCGCCAGGATGAGCTGCAGAGTGCGGCGTCCGGCCCGTATGTCGTCACGCTGCCGACGTCGAAGGCGATCGTGGCGTCACGGCTGAGCGTGACGCCCGAGCATTTCTCCCGCATCCTGCACGATCTGATCGGCGCGGAACTGATTGCCGTCGATGGCCGGGACGTGAAGATCCTGGACGTCGCGAAACTCCGCGACTACCACGGCTGACGGAATTGCCGGGCGAAAACGCCCAGAAGTCGAGGCGTCATGACTGCCGGGCAGGTGCCGTCCGTTCCGGAAATTCTCGACTTACGACGGGGCGCGCGCGGATGGGTAGGAGCCCGATTGACATCCGGTCCTGCGTAGCCGAGAGTATCCCGACCCGGAAGCAGGTAGAGGCGTGGGTCGGGCATACGGCAAGGGGCCGATGCAAGTCGTATGCAAAGCATTCGAAGGCCGACCGACGTGCCTGCCGCCGTCTGTCGCTGCAACGGGGTTCGTCGACGCCAATAACGCAACAAGAATCGCGCCGGTGGCGGGCAGCGGGGGGTACCTTCCTGGCCTTTCCACCCCCACACGCCTTGGCGCGCCAAGCCACCCGTCATGGAGGGTTCGATGGACAAGCTCGCGACTGACTCTCGCAATTCATCGCGCATCGCGCAATTTCTAATGGCTCTTGCTGCGGCTGCCTGGATCGGCGGCGGCAGTGCACAAGACCTGGGCACCGTTTTCACCGGGCTCTGGTCCACCGCGGCAGAGCCAGGCTGGGGCGTGCCGGCAACCCACGAAGAACCCGTCATCTTTTTGACCTTTTTCATCTATCGCAGCGATACGAATCCGTATTGGGTCTCCACTACGCTCACACGCGGCCCCGATGTCGCCGGCGCTGCAGTGTATTCGGGTGATCTTTATGAGACCCACGGGCCGGGGTTCGGCGGACCGTTCAATCCGGCCTCCGTCAGCTATCGCAAGGTTGGCCAGGCGGTATTCGCGTCGGACAATTTAATTACGGCAGCGTTGTCCTATACCATCGACGGAGTCCTGGTCGCCAAGTCGCTGTCACGGCTGACGCTGCGGAATCTCGATTTTTCGGGGCCGTACGCCGGGTCGATTCTTTACGTGACGGAAAATTGCATTTCGCCTTCTCTGAACGGACGAACCGTTGTCGATTCCGGTCCGATGACGATCACCCAGGCACCCGGTTCGCTGATGATCGTCGCACGGGGCGCAAATTCGACCTGCACGGTTTCGGGTAACTACCTGCAAATCGGATCATGGGGCAACGCTGGCGGCAATCACTCATGCTCCGACGGGACGAGCGGTCCGTTCACGGTCTTCGCGATGCAAAGGACCGTTGCGGGCTTTACGGCGGGATTTAGCGGACGCAACCAGCAGTGCGAGATCAATGGAACAATGAGCGGCATCGTGGTCCCGTACTGAATGGAGTCCGAAGCGCCCGGGCTCGTACCGGCGTCCAGCTTCCGCGACATCGGTGCGGTTGCCTAACGTCATCATGTCGAGACAGCTCGCCAAAACCGCGATGCCGCTCGCACCCCTGATGATGTAGGACTGCCTGGCGGCAAGGCGGTCGTGTGCAATCCGACAAGTATCTGCAACAATTTGTGGGCTTTCGTTAGCGCAAATTGTCGAGCAACAGCGCATTGACCCATTCGGGGAGCGGAGAGCTGGAGCTGGTGACTCACTCCAGCGATGCGTTCGTAGCGCGATGACGAAGCGACGATCTTCCGCGCTCCGGTCTTCCGGGTTTCGCGAAGTGCAATGTCGTCGCTTCTCCACGCGCCCATCACCCGGACCGTCACCGGCGGCGATGCCGTCGCCAGGATCATTCCGAGATTACGCGGTACCCGTTGAGCGTGGCGGTCGGCCGGTCAGAACGCGAGAATTCGGCGATCCATTGCGGACATTTGGCGTCGTAGCGCATCAATGAGCCTTCGGGAGTCAAGTCGATGAGCACCCGCTACGAGTTGCACGGCCCTGTGGCCGTGATCACCCTCGACAACCCGCCCGTGAACGGGCTCGGTCACGCCGCGCGCGCCGGCGTTGTCGCGGGCATCGAGCGGGCGAATGCCGACGCCGCGGTCGCCGCCATCGTGCTCATCGGCGCCGGAAAATTGTTCTCGGGCGGCGCGGACATTCGGGAATTCAACACCCCCAGGGCGACAGCGGAGCCTGCCCTCCGCACGGTGATTCGCACGGTCGAAGCGAGCGTCAAGCCGGTGGTCGCGGCGATCGGCGGCGCGTGCATGGGCGGCGGCCTGGAGCTGGCGCTGGGATGCCACTTTCGGGTCGCGTCGCCCGGCGCAATGGTCGCGCTGCCGGAAGTCAGGCTGGGCCTCTTGCCCGGCGCCGGCGGCACGCAGCGCCTGCCGCGCGTGGTCGGCGTCGAAACCGCGTTGCGGATGATCGTCGGCGGCGCGGGTGTGGCGGCCGGCGAGTTGCGCGCCACCCGGATCTTCGACGCGATCGTCGACGGTGATCTGCTGGAAGGTGCGGTCGCCTTCGCGCGCAAGATCACCGCGGAGAACCTGCCGGCAAAGCGCGTGCGCGACATAGAAATCGATTGCCCCGACGCCGCGAATCTCTTCCAGTCCGCGCGCGACAAGGCGGCCATCGAGGCGAAGCACTTTCCCGCGCCGCAGAAGTGCATCGACGCGGTGGCCGCGGCCGTAGCCATGCCGTTCGACGACGGCCTCGCCTTCGAACGGCAGCTGTTCCTGGAGCTCTTGCAGTCGCCCGAGTCGCGCGCGCTGCGCCACGCGTTCTTCGCCGAACGGGCGGCAGCACGAATTCCCGACGTGCCGGAGACCGCGCCGACACGGCAAATCGAGACGATCGGCGTCGTCGGCGCCGGCACGATGGGCACCGGCATCGCAATGACTGCCCTCAGCGCCGGCATCCCGGCGGTGTTGCTCGAGATGAGCCAGGAAGCGCTCGACAAGGGCGTGGCGATGATCCGCCGGAATTACGAAGGCTCGGCGCAGCGCGGGAAACTCACGCGCGACAAGGTCGAGCAAAGCATGGCGCTGCTGCGGCCGACGCTGGCGTACGACGGTCTCCGCGACGTCGATCTCGTCATCGAGGCCGTGTTCGAGGACATGGACTTGAAGCGGCAGGTGTTCGCGACGCTCGATGGCGTACTGAAGCCCGGCGCCATTCTTGCCACCAACACGTCCACACTCGACGTGAACCGGATTGCCGCCGCCACCAACCGGCCGCAGGACGTGATCGGCATGCACTTCTTCAGTCCGGCCAATGTGATGAAGCTGCTGGAAGTCGTGCGCGGCGCGGGGACGGGGAATGACGTGCTGATGACGGTGATGCGGCTCGCCAAGAAGATCGGGAAGATCGCCGTCGTATCCGGCGTTTGCGACGGCTTCATCGGCAACCGGATGCTCGAGCAGTACCTGCGGCAGGCGCTGTTCCTGCTGGAAGAAGGCGCCTCGCCGCGGCAAGTGGACGGCGCGCTGGAGGGATTCGGCATGGCGATGGGTCCGTTCCGCATGAGCGATCTCGCCGGCAACGATGTCGGCTGGCGCATCCGCAAGCGCCGTTACGTCGAGAAACCGCACGTCATCTATTCGCGGATCGCCGACCGCCTGTGCGAGGCTGGCCGCTTCGGGCAGAAGACCGGCCTGGGCTGGTATCGCTACGAGCCCGGCCGGCGCGACGCCCTCCCCGATCCGGCCGTCGACGCGCTTATCGCCGGATACCGCGGCGAAATCGGCATCACGCCGCGCGCGATCGACGATGCCGAGATCGTCGGCCGCTGCATCCTCGCACTGGTGAACGAAGGCGCGCGCATACTGGAAGAGGGCATTGCGTTGCGCGCGTCGGACATCGACGTCGCGTATCTCGCCGGCTACGGCTTTCCGCGATATCGCGGCGGTCCGATGCTCTACGCCGACATGCTGGGATTGCCAGAGTCGATGCGCCGGATGCGGCAGTTCGCGACGAATCCGCACGCCGACTCCGCGTTCTGGCAACCGGCGCCGTTGCTGGAAAGGCTCGCGGCCGAAGGCAAGTCGTTCACCGGCTGAGAGGAACGGCCCCCAAGCTCACTGCGCTTGCCCCCCGAGCAACGGTGGCGCATCGGTCGTAGGTCCGGCTTCAGCCGGACGCGGCAACGCGCGCGGTCACCCGCCGCCTGAAGGCGGCCCCACAGGCACCAGTGGCGCGCCGGTCGTGGGTCCGGCTTCAGCCGGACGCGGCAACGCGCGCGGTCACCCGCCGCCTGAAGGCGGCCCCACAAGCGATGGTGGCGCATCGGTCGTCGGTCCGGCTTCAGCCGGACGCGGTAACGCGCACGGTCACCCGCCGCCTGAAGGCGGGCCCACCAGCGGCGGGCCCGCCGTGCCCTTCGGACGGCCGGGCGGGCACCGGAACGGCCCCCACGCTCACTTCGCGGGTCACTTCCCGCCGTCGTCGAGGCTTTCGAGGAACGCGACCAGGTCGTCGCTCTCGGCTGCGGACAAGCGCAGCGGTTTCAGAATGCGCTCGCCGTCCGCGTGCAGGCGATCCTCGTCGATTTCGGAGTAG
>Ga0315290_10002141_pt1 | contig 13864 bp, 11 predicted proteins | sample YL17G12_0_MG_FD_203627 | JGI IMG/M metagenome (GOLD analysis project Ga0315290, IMG submission 203627) | Sediment microbial communities from Yellowstone Lake, YNP, Wyoming, USA - YL17G12_0 | ecosystem: Environmental > Aquatic > Freshwater > Lake > Sediment | place: USA: Wyoming | collected... | reverse complement strand
GGAATATGGTCCGTTCAGTTTATCAAGGTATTCCCTGGCATACTCCGGAACCCATGTGCTGTGGTATGCACTTGCGAGGTTTTCTGTCAACCATGATTTACCTGCAGATTCGGGGCCTGTAATGGCGATTCGGATTGGCATGATTTCAGGATTTGAGTTTTTTGTGCCATTCCATGTAACCGGATATTGCCAGAGCCAGGAATATAATGTATTGAAAACTGGTAAAGACCAGTCCTTTATAGGCGAATAGCGGGATCACAAGGGTGTCGCCGATAATCCATCCCAGCCAGTTCTCAATCTTCTTGAGTGCCATAAGCCACATGGAAACGATAAAAATGGAAGTGGTGAACGAATCCCAAACAGGTACCACACTATCTGTAAATCGCACCAGAACATACCATAGCAATAGGAAGAACACGAAAAATGACACGAAACTTATCAATAGCTGCACGCGGGTGGCTTTACTGATGGGCACATGATGACTTATGTCTATTTTCCGGCTCCAATTGTACCAACCATAAACACTCATTACAAAGAAAAACGCATTGATGCCCATATCGGCGTACAGGCCGGCAAAGTAGCAGATGTAGACGTAAATCAGCACATTGACTATACCCGTTGGATAAACCAGGATTTTCTCCTTTTTGGCATACCATACGCTCAGCAATCCGAAAATTACGGCAACAATCTCTATCCAGGTGCTGTCTAATAAATTCTGATAAAACTGGTGTAGCATAAGAAGCAGTTATTAGGATTTACATGCACTATCATGCAGAAGATAAAAGATAAAAGACAAAAGTAAAAAGATAAAAGTCAGGCATTTGCAAAGCAATTTGCAATATTTATTTTGTAAAGTTGATTTTGAACCAAATCCCGGTTTGTTTGTTTTTTCTGATCATTGGCAAAAGAACGTCTTCTCAATTTTATTATGTAAGTTTGACTAAAATTTAAACCACATTATGAAAACTGTCAAATTTCAATTCTTTGCCATTCTGGCACTGGCATTGTTCATCACAAGTTGCCTAACTGTCGAAAAAAAGCAATACACCTTTCAGTTTACCGGCAGTAACAGCGGCAAACTTACAATTAAATACATCAATATTTATGCTTCAGGCGTGGATTCGGCGTCGCAGATTACCGATGACTTCAACGACCTGAAATCCAACTATATTGCCGGCGATAAGATCGAGTTGGATTATCCCGGAGCCACCAATATCGTGAAAAGACTTTTTGAAGAGAATGGCCAGCTCTGTGCTGAAGTTACCATGGATTTCCCCGACCTGGCATCGGCACGTTTATACCAGTACGACAAGAAAAGTCCAATTATGTTTTGTATGAATACGGCCTTCGACACAGAAACCTACCTGGAATCGAGCGGACTATATGGCGGCGACTATATGCCGGTTGTCTTTTTCGACGGAGAAAGTAAAGTACTGAAGTTAACCACTAAAATTTCCACAGCCGATTCGTTGTCGGTAAGCCTGATCGATGAATGGAAACGCAATAAATAACGATTGGGTTAAGCGGAGGTAAGCAATTGTTTGGCAAACGCCTTTAAATCCATACCACCAAAATCTCCTGAGCTCATCATCAGGAGATTTTTATTTTCCCAGCCGAAGTTCAACAGGAAATCAAATAATAGTTTGGAATCCGTGAAAACCAGGATGCCGGGCCTGCCAATCGCTTTCTTTACCATTTCAGGATCAAGCGGGGGTAGTTTCTTGATTGTGAGCGCATGAGGATTGAAATATACGATTGGCAAATCAGCCGCATCCATTGTGCCCTGATATTGTTCAAGAAATGCCTGGCTGAGGCTGCTGTATGTATGCAGCTCCATGCATGCTACCAGGAATTTGCCGGGATATTGCTCCTTTACAGCTTTGGTGGTAGCCTTAAGCTTGGAAGGAGAATGTGCAAAATCGCGAAAAATGCGTGAATGCTCATTTTTGCCGATGCTTTCGAGGCGGTTGGAGGCGCCATTAAAAGAGCTTATCGATTTGTAAAAATCAGCGTCCGCAACATCAAGCTGGCGACAAACTTCTAATGCACCGCTTAGGTTCAGCAGGTTATGGTGGCCAAATATTTTCAATGGAATATTTCCGGTTGGAGTGATGAGGCTGGAAATGCCATCGGCAATTGAATATTCGGGCAGGCCATAACCAACAAGTTCCACCGAAGGATCGGCACTGCTCACTGCAGCCACAACTGCTTCATCTTCCAGGCAATAAATAAGCTTACCATTCTTACGAACCAGGCTGGCAAAAATCCGGAATTGATCGTAGTAATTCTCAAATGTCGGGAACACATTCATATGATCCCAGGCAATTCCGCTGATGAGCGCAATATCGGGCACATAAAGGTGGAATTTTGGCCTGCGGTCGATGGGCGATGTCAGGTATTCGTCGCCTTCAAAAACCATGATTGGCGCAGATTCTGTCAATTTCACCATTACCTCAAATCCTTCGAGTTGTGCTCCCACCATATAGTCGTAATCGCGGCCCGTCGACTTGAGCACATGCAGGATCATCGCCGTAATTGTTGTTTTACCGTGGCTTCCGCCAATAACGACACGTTGCTTATCCCTGGCCTGCTCGTACAGGAATTCCGGATAGGAGAAAACCTTAATGCCGTACTCCTGTGCCAGAAGAAGCTCCGGATTGTCAGCACGGGCGTGCATTCCCAGGATTATGGCATCCAGATATTTAGTGATTTTCGCAGGATGCCAGCCTTCTTCCTCGGGTAATAATTCATATTTTTGCAGCCTCGATTTTGCCGGTTCAAAGATTTCGTCGTCGGATCCGGTGACGTGGACCCCTTTCTTTTTTAGCGCGATAGCCAGGTTGTGCATTGCGCTTCCGCCAATGGCGATAAAATGAACATTCATGAAGGTGAACTTGTTGAGAACACGCAAAAGTATGAAATCTGTGTGGTTCAGGAGGGCATGGTTGGCAAATTCCTTTACCCGTTGTAGCATGCCGGAATAAACCGAAAAAGGAGTGGGAATTAAGCATACTTTTGCATTTCCGGATTCTAACACTTACTGTCTATGACAATAAACAAAAGGATTGACAAGCTCAATTCGGCACTGGAAAATGCCAATGCGCGCGAAGCGCTTGACCTTGTTATAAAAGAATTTAGTGATAAAATCGTTTTTGCATCAAGCCTCGGCGCCGAGGATCAGGTGATTACGGAGATGATTGCCGGTATAGACAGGCATGTAAAAATATTTACACTGGACACCGGCAGATTATTCCCCGAAACTTACGAAATACTCGAACGAACCATCAACCGCTATGGTATACCAATAGAAGTATTTTTTCCAAATGCCGGGCATATTGAAGGAATGGTGCGCTCGCACGGTATCAACCTTTTTTATGAAACTGTGGAGAACAGGAAATTGTGCTGCCATATTCGTAAAACTGAACCTTTAACCCGGGCGTTCGCCGGTATGGAAGCATGGATTAGCGGACTTCGTCGCGAGCAATCCGTTACACGCCGGGATATGAAAATGGTAGAATGGGATGATCAGCATAAACTTATTAAAATAAATCCACTTATCGAATGGACCGAAACACAGGTTTGGAATTATATCAAAGAAAAAAATATCCCTTATAACAAACTGCACGATCAGGGATTTCCAAGTATTGGATGCCAGCCCTGCACAAGAGCCATCGAAGCCGGCGAGGATGTGCGTGCAGGCCGTTGGTGGTGGGAGTCGCCGCAAAACAAGGAATGCGGATTGCATAAAAAGTGATTGCTCTGTTTATAGCACCAATTCTGTAATTTGAAGATGTGAAGATGAGATAATGTGATAATGTGACAATTAGACAATTAGACAATTAGACAATTAGAAATTAGGAGAAAATATCTTGCCAATATACTCAAGCAATCTGGTTAAAACATGTCGAAACACCCTCCTGCATTAAGTACGGGAATATTTTCGGATATCCGGTTTTTCTTTTTGGATAAACCTGCATTTGCTACAAATATTAAATTTCACTCTGAAGAAGAAAGGATGCTATATAGCAAGCGTATTTTGCAACGCACCGGGATCGGAGTTGATATGTACAAAGTTCTGAATATCCACCAGATAGGCATTGATGTTCCTGCGACTTTTGTATTTGAGGAGTTGCTGAAATGGAACGGAGATTCAAGTTGCTGGCCGAATCATATCGCGAAGGTTACACGCAAGGATGAACGGCTGGATATTATCAAGGTCAATCTGTTCGGATGGCCGCCTGACCCTTTTATGCATAAAAAAGGATTAGCTGGCCTCCAGCTGTTTCATCTGTTCAATCTAAACGCACTAAAGATACAGTATACGCCTGATTCTTTTGATTTTGATAATGCCCGTTACCTGTTGTACAAATGCAGTGGCGGTTATCCGATAGGGGTTTTCTTAATGTACGTGCGATCTTCCATACCTGAAAATGGGGAGAAGGAGATGTCGCAACTTTTTATGGTGGTAGGATTTAATTTCTATGGAAACAAAACGTTGACAAAACTGAACTTCATTCACAAGACCTGGGAAGCCATCCATAACCGGGCTACAGCCCTCATTATGAACAGGTTCAAACAGCTTTGCGAATGGCGGTTTGAGAAATTTATCAATGATTAGACAATTAGACAATTAGACAATTTGAAAATTTGAAAATTAGACAATTTGAAAATTAGACAATTAAACATTCTTCTTAATCTAATTAGTGTCAATAAGAAAACGTTACTTTTTTTGATTTAAGAACAAGGAACTTAGCAACGCGGTTTCATGAGCATCTTTAAAAATGAGCAATGCGCGAATAATGTCGATTAACGATTTATGAAGTTTTGGCTAAACAATTGGAAATCAGTGTACATCTAAAATCAAAAATCGTTAACCTAGCGAAGAGACCTCACGAACGAAGTGAGTAATCCTTGTTCTTAAATCCTTCTTTTTTGTAAAGTAATGAGTTTTCTTACAAGCACTAATTAAACCTTATGGCCTTGATAGGCGATATCCTTGAAATCACGTAAGAGGGAAGAACCAGCATCATCATACAAACAATCAATGTGCCTGTATTGATGATAGCCAGGTGAATAAGGCTGAGGTTTACCGGAACTACCGATACAAAATACGACTCCTGTGGAAGTTTCATGATTCCCCATTGCTGCTGGGCAAGGCATAATGCAATCCCCGCGATATTTCCCCACAACAATCCTCTTCCCAGGATAAAAGCTGCCTGGTACAGGAAAATTTTACGAACACTGGCATCGCTGGCACCGAGAGCTTTGAGCGTACCAATCATCTGTGTGCGTTCCAGGATAAGTATCAGCAGGGTGGAAATCATTGTGATGGCAGCGACAAGTACCATCAACGCCAGGATAATGATCACGTTCATGTCCTGCAGATCGAGCCAGTCGAACATCTGCGGGTAAAGCTCCCGTATAGTCTGTGTCTTTAGATCGAAACCGGTGGCATCATTCACTTTGGCAGCCATTTCGTCGAGTTGTTTGAAGTTGTTGATAAAAACCTCGAAGCCCGAAACCTGGGATTTGGTCCAACCATTCAGTTTTCGTATATGGCCGATATCACCATACACATACATCAGGTCGAATTCTGCGAGACCGGTATCATAAATTCCCGATATCACGAATTTGCGGCCCCGCGCCTTGTTATCCACAATAAAATACATCCGCAGGTTCTCACCAATATGCACGTTGAGCAAACTGGCCAGGCTTTTGGAAATAATCACCGAATCGTTGTCTTTCGTATCGCTTACGCGGAATAGGGAGCCTTCAACCAACTTATCTTTAAAGAAGGACCAGTCAAAATCGGAATCGATACCCTTCAATACAACCCCCTGGATCTGATCCTTGGTTTTGATCATGCCTGCCTTGGTACCAAAAGCCTGTACATGCCTGATACCATTGGTTTTCTGCAAAGCATGCAGGAAAGGCTGGTTACGGTCCACCGGCTTAAACTCGAATGAATTGTTGGAATCGAAGTAAGCAATTTGAATATGAGCGCCAAAACCAATAACTTTATTGCGGATTTGCTGCTGAAAACCGGTAACAATAGCCACGGCAACAATCATTACGGTGAGGCCAAGAGCTATTCCGGCCATGGCCACACGAATGAGCGGTTGCGAGAACTTGTTGTCGCTGCTGCCGTTGATCCTGCCAGATATAAATAATTCGAAATTCAATTTCCGATAATGCTAATCGATTGTAAAAGTAGGAAAAATACTCCCATACTCCGTGCTTTAACAAGCATGGCAGCAATTGCTGCGCTGTTTGCGGCTTGTTCATTTTCACGAATTTCCCATCAAAATGCTAAAAGTGTGACAGGCGCAAATAATGTCATAATGACCGGGGCTGAGCAGATGAAGCTGTATCTGCCACTATTAAAGGGAAAAATTGTTGGCGTGGTAGCAAATCCTACATCGATGATCGGTTGCACGCACCTTGTGGATAGCCTGATCAAAAGTGGAATAAAGATAAAATCTGTTTTTGGCCCGGAGCATGGATTTCGTGGAAATACCGAAGCAGGAGGATCAATTGCCAATGATCTTGATTCCCGCACAGGTCTGCCGGTTGTATCGCTTTATGGCAAACATAACAGGCCAGCACCCACCGAGCTGTCAGGTATCGACATCATGCTTTTCGACATCCAGGATGTGGGCGTTCGTTGTTATACCTATATCTCTACGCTGACTTATGTGATGGAAGCCTGCGCTGCCGCACATATTCCGGTGGTGGTGCTCGACCGGCCCAATCCAAATGGTTATTATATTGACGGACCAATTTTGGAACCAGCGCTCGTTTCAGATGTTGGCTTGCACCCGGTGCCTTTGGTTTATGGCCTTACTGTTGGCGAATATGCCACCATGGTTAATGGCGAAGGCTGGCTTGGAAAGGGAATAAAATGTGATTTGACCGTCGTGCGTTTGAAACACTACACGCACGCAAAACGCTATAAGCTGCCTGTAAAGCCTTCTCCAAACCTTCCTGATATGGCTTCCGTTTATCTGTATCCTTCACTCTGCCTGTTCGAAGGCACTATAGTATCGGTCGGAAGAGGTACAAACAAGCCATTCCGAATAATCGGTCATCCCGGTCTGCCAGATGAAGGTTTCAATTTTAAACCTGCTGCTATCAAAGGTGTGAGCGAACATCCTCCCTGCGAAGGGAAACTCTGTTTTGGCAAGGATCTTTCAGCAGAAGCCAACGACCTGAAAGCAGGTGGCCACATTGAGCTTAAATGGCTTATCTGCAGCTATAACCAGCTAAAGAATAAGGAGCAGTTTTTCAATAACTTCTTTGGAAAGTTAGCCGGCACGCCTGCCTTGCGCCAACAGATCGAATCCGGGCTTACGCCTGCCCAAATCAGCGAAAGTTGGAAAAAGGGATTGGATGAATACAGGCAGATGCGAAAGAAGTATTTGCTTTATCCTGAATATTGAGTTTTATACTTTAGGAATTAATCAGGACAAATAGCATGGAACGCAATTCCTTATCGAAATCCACATTCATTCGTGGAGTGCAATGCCTCAAATCGCTATATCTATATAAGAAGCGTTATTTTCTCCGTGATCCGCTATCGCTGGAGCAACAGGCTGTATTTTCGAGGGGAACAAATCTCGGTATTTTGGCACGCCAGCTCTTCCCCGGTGGAAAAGATGCTACTCCGGTATCTCCATTCCAATATTCGCGATCAGTCGCATTGACCACAGATTGGATCGCCAAAGGTGAAAAGGTTATTTATGAAGCTGCTTTTCAGCATGAAAAAATACTGGTGATGCTGGATATTCTTATTCATACGCCGCAGGGATGGATTGGTATTGAAGTGAAGAGTTCACGTTCTGTTTCGGAGACTTACCTGCTTGATGCAGCATTGCAGTATTATGTGATAACAGGAAGCGGGATGCAACTTGCTGATATCCGGATCTTATATATTAACGGAGATTATATTCGCGGAAGCGAAATTGAACTGGAACAACTCTTTACGTCCCAAAGTGTATCAGAACAGGTGCTTTCCAGGCTGGATTTTATCCGCGAACAAATTCAACGCGAACAGGAAGTTATTTTATTGCCGCATGCACCTTTAGTTCGTGTCGGATTGCATTGCCATAATCCTTATACCTGCGATTTTATCGGGCATTGCTGGAGAAATCATCCGCGTCCCTCCATTTTTGACCTTGATGCATTTTCACCTGAAGAGCAGCAAAATCTTTCCGATGCGGGTTTTCAGTCAATAGAGAATCTTGCCGGATTTTCGGAACTTACCCGGCATCAGCAGATACAGATCGACAGCCATCTGAGTGGTGAAGTGTTTATGGAAAAGGATGCCCTTGAGACATTCATCAACACGACTGAAACACCTTTTGCATATCTCAAATTACTATACTGCAGGCCGGCTTTACCCTTGTATAACGGAACGCGGCCTTATGCACATCTGCCGTATGCATTTGCATTATTATCCGGGGAGCGTGGTGCAGAACCATTGGTTTTTATTGCACCTCCGGGAATCGATCCGCGAATTGTTCTTGCAGAACAATTAAAAATGAATGTTGCCACTTACCGTACACTTTTAGTTTCCGGTCAGGTTTCTGAAGTTATTTCAGAATTGGATCACCTTCATACTAAAGCAGAAGTTATTGATTTGCTGACACCTTTTACGGAACGTATGATCTACCATCCGGGACTTATCGGGGGCCAAAAACTGGCAGAAATTACCGGTTATCATTCGCAGGGAACTATTCCCGGCAAGGGAAGTATTATGAGCGACACCATGGCCGGAGTCCGCTACCTGGCATTAACAGATGCTTTGGAAGGCGAAGGTTATAGCCAGGAACTCGGGGAAATTGGGCGCTACGCTTCGCAATGTGCCGGCGAAATGGCTGCACTACATCATTGGTTGACTGTAAAAGCGCGTGAATAATTGTGGGACTAAGGATGCAGTTTTTATCAGGATTTTTTTTGAACCACATAGGCACATAGGACACATAGGAAAAAGACACATAGTTTTTATCTTATGTTTCTCAACCTGTGAACAACACAACTATGGGTAACTAACTTTTTGAGTACTTAGAAAACAAAATATCAATGTGGATTTCTATTGTGCTCTATGTGGCTATGTGGTTTCTTTGCCTATACAATCAAGACCCGTAATTCACCAAATCACTTCAGCAATTCAGCCAGTTTCTGCTCCAGGTTTTCGCCACGCAGTTTCTTGGCGATGATTTTACCATTACGATCAAGAAGTAGTGTAAATGGAATAGAGGTTACACCGTAAAGCAGAGCTGGTGCAGACTTCCAATAACCCAGGTCGCTTACATGCGTCCAGGTAAGGTGGTCGTCGGCAATGGCCTTTATCCATGCTTCGCGGGTCTTATCCAGCGATACACTGAAAACCTCAAATCCCCTGGAGTGGTATTTTCCGTAAAGCCTTACCACGTTTGGGTTTTCCTTGCGACAGGGCCCGCACCATGAGGCCCAGAAATCGATAAGCACGATATTTCCCCGCAGCGAAGAAAGGCTCACCATTTTTCCTTCGGGATTGGAAAGTGTTATTTCCGGAGCCTCTTGTCCTATTCCCAGACGACGTTCCTCTGCAACCTGCTTATGGAGTTGTCCCACATAAACATTTCTGGGATATGCACTGTAAAGACCTCGGTCAAGGATATCCATCACCTCATAATCTGCCGAAATATCGAATTTGTCCATAAAGAATAACCATGCAAGTGAAGCAGGATTCTTGCGGATACTGGATGCGATTTCATTTTTCCGGGCATTCTCCGCATTGACTATGGCTGAGATGATAAGTGGAAGCAGCGAATCTTGTTTAGCTGTGTTTACAACCGTTCTGTATTGCTCGTTAAGGCTGTCAATACGTAGGTTATAAGGAGCAATAGCGTTCATGGTGGTATACAGGTCCATTGTTTGGGATGAACCGCTTGTTTTTACATTAAAATCAAGTTTTGGTCCGGCGGCTTGCAACGTTATATTTTCACCGGGGCTGATGATCAGGAAAATGAAATTGTCATCTGCAAGCCTGAGCTTGTAAATGTCTGGTTTCAGCACCAGCGTTTTTATCGTGAAGGAACCGTCGGCAGCAACAGGCGCAAGTGTAACATTAACTGCCTCCTGCGGGCCAAGAGAATCGAGGTAGATTTCTGTGTAAGTGCCATGGTTCGCGATTTTTCCCGAAAGTGAGATCATTTTTTGAATCTGCGCCTGGGTAGTTCCAGTGCCTGCAAGCATGCAAATCAATAATAAGCAGATTGTTCTTTTCATAAATATAGTATTCAGTTCGTATGTGTTAAACCGGGCGCAAATTTACATAAAAAAGCTGTTTGTCCGGTGCTGCGGTTATCTGCCTGACGCATGTATAACAAAATCCTGGCTGTTTGGTTTAAATGTGTATTCATGTGTTTATCTTTCATTGGAAAGTGAACATAAACGCTTAATTTAGCTTGTTACATTATTATACCTCTATCTCTGGCTAAACATTACATGATGAAAAAACAAAATATCAACTCATCAGATGCCTTAATCTTTCGCCAAAAGGCAGAAAAGTTGCTGAAAAAGAAATCGTTAAAAACAGATTTACAACTTTCTGAAGCCGAAATGCTGAAACTCATTAAAGAGCTTCAGGTGCATCAGAAAGAGCTGGAATTGCAGAACGAAAAACTCGCGCTGGCAAAAGAACTGGCTGAAGTTGCAGCCGAAAAATATTCTGAATTATACGATTTTGCGCCTTCGGGTTATTTAACATTTTCCAAAGAGGGTAAGATCATTGAGTTGAACCTCAGTGGCGCAAGCATGCTTGGCAAACAACGCCCGCGATTAATAAACAGCCAGTTTGGCTCTTTTGTTTCCGACGAAACGAAACCAATCTTTAATCTCTTTCTCGGGAAAGTATTTAACAGCAAAGCCAAAGAATCATGTGAGGTGACCCTGTCAGGGGCTAACAACCTGCCAATATATGTTAGTCTTACCGGTATCATGCTCGCTGAAGAAGGACATTGCCTTGTAAACATGATTGATGTAACTAACCATAGAAAGATTGAAGAAACACAATTATTCTTATTAAGTCACAATTATTCAGACACCAAAGAGAATTTCTTTGAGTCGTTGGCGCGTTATCTTGCATTAACTCTTGATGTGGATTATGTCTGTATCGACAAATTACAGGGCGATTTGCTTTCGGCTCAAACAGTTGCAATTTACTTTGATGGAAAATTTGAAGACAATGTGGCATATACATTAAAAGAAACCCCTTGTGGTGATGTAGTCGGAAAAACAATCTGTTGCTTTCCCAAAGGTGTTCGACATTTATTTCTAAAAGATATTGTTCTGCAGGAGATGCTTGCCGAAAGCTATATTGGAACTACCCTCAATAGTTACACCGGACAACCTATCGGAATAATTGCTCTTATTAGCAGAAAACCTTTAAAGAACCAATACCTTGCCGAATCTATTTTGAAATTAGCAGCAATACGCGCATCAGGAGAACTGGAGCGTAAAAAAGCCGACGAATCGCTTAAACAACTTAACGAAGAGTTTGAAGATCATGTAAAAGAACGAACGGCTGAATTATTAAAATCGAATGCTTCCCTCCGGAAAACCGAAGAAAAATTTCGCACTATTGCAGAATATACATATGATTGGGAGTTCTGGCTCGACCAGAATGATATCATGCTTTATTGCTCACCCTCCTGTGAAAGAATAACCGGATATAATGCAACGGAGTTCCTGATTAATCCAGGACTGTTCTTCGACATCATCCACCCCGATGATCAAAAAGCCTTTTATTGCCATAAAAAAAACGAAGATAAGACTAAGGATGCTATCCTCGAAATACATTACAGGATCGTCCGGTTTGATGGAACGATACGATGGATAGGTCATGTTTGCCAATCTTTATATAATGAATCCGGTAAGTTTACAGGGATCAGGGGTAGCAACAGAGATATTACTGTAAGAAAAAGTATGGAACAGCTGCTGAAAATCAGCAATCAGAAATACAAGCTTCTTTCAGAAAATATTACTGATGGAATATTTATTTACAGAAACGGGTACTTTGAATATTTCAATAAAGCAATGAACCATATTTTTGGATATAATGACCGCGAACTGGATGGATTGAAGGTGTCTCTATTAGCAATGCCAGATTATCGGAATGCGTTGGAAGAAGTTCTCTCCTTAAATACTTCATTTAATCAGCATCGTATCATAGAAATTGAATGTTCGAAGAAGAATCATTCAATAGTTTTTGTTGAAATTCTAATTAATTATAGGGCGAAAGAGAGGGTGATATACGGTGTAGTTCGTAACATCACAGAAAAGAAGGAGATTCAGAAAAACATCATTAAAGCTATTATTAAAACCGAAGAAAAAGAAAGAGCCTATTATTCCAAAGAACTACATGACGGTTTAGGTCCGCTACTGTCGACTATCAAGCTTTATCTGCAATGGGCAACAAGACCTAAAAGCAATAAATCACGGGAGGAAGTTATTCACAAGGCAGAAGATATACTCGGGGAAGCACTTGCAACTGTGAAAGAAATATCGAATAAACTGAGTCCGCATCTCCTCATTTATTATGGTTTAACCTCTGCTATTCAGAGTTTTGCAGATAGACTGGCAGAATCCTCCGCGATCAGAATTGTTTTTAAAAGCAATGCCGGCAGACGCTTAGATATAGAAATTGAAGCAGCATTATATCGTGCCATCATCGAATGTATCAACAATACTGTAAAGCATGCCAGGGCAAACAACATAACTATCACGCTGAACGATTCCGGCAGCCAGCTTCAGTTAGAATATAGAGATGACGGTATAGGTTTTGATCTCACAGAAACCCGCTCCACCCAAAAAGGATTAGGTTTGTTTAATCTTCAAAACCGCATTCAAACCATAGGCGGGAAAATCACCATGTTCAGCAAACCAGGATATGGTGTTTATTACCAGATTATTGTAAACCTTTAAAGAGGGTAACTTTAACATTAGCATAATAAATACTTTTACAATATTATTGCCAATCTCATGAAGAAACCGGATATAATTATTGTTGATGACCACCTGATCTTCCGACAGGGCTTAAAATCCATTATTACCATTGAGAATATTGCAACCGTGATCGCAGAAGCCTCCAATGGTATAGAGTTTATCAAACTTCTTTCGGACCACAAACCCGATTTGGTGCTGATGGATATCGACATGCCCCAAATGAACGGGATCATAGCAACCCAAAAAGCACTGGAACTGATGCCCGACTTAAAGATTATTGCTCTCACAATGTTTGGGGATGAAGAATATTATTATAAAATGATCGACCTCGGCGTTAAAGGATTTATCCTGAAATCAAGCGGTATCAATGAACTTGAAAAAGCAATCCATGATGTGATGGCAGGTGAAAGCTATTTCTCCAACGAACTCCTGAGAAAAATAATTTACAACTTTGGTCGCACAAACACTCAAAATCCCTATGAAAATGCTGGTCTTACAGCCAGAGAAATTGAAGTTCTGCAACAGATATGCCTTGGTTTGAACACTGAAGAAATTGCACAAAACCTCTTTATCAGCCCAAAAACTGTAAAAAGTCACAGGTCGAACCTGCTTGACAAAACGGGTTGCAGGAATACTCCCGGATTGATCCTTTTCGCCATAAAAAATAAAATTGTAGATTTATAGTTAGTCCGAAATTGTTAAAATGAAATTGTTGGTCACATTGCCCTCTTTCTCATTTTTCATTTTTCATTTTTCACTTTTCACTACCTTTGCCGCATGGCAACAAACGACGATCTTTTCAAAAAGATCATATCACATTCCAAAGAATACGGTTTTGTATTTCCTTCCAGTGAGATTTACGATGGATTAAGCG
>Ga0315290_10002140_pt1 | contig 13865 bp, 11 predicted proteins | sample YL17G12_0_MG_FD_203627 | JGI IMG/M metagenome (GOLD analysis project Ga0315290, IMG submission 203627) | Sediment microbial communities from Yellowstone Lake, YNP, Wyoming, USA - YL17G12_0 | ecosystem: Environmental > Aquatic > Freshwater > Lake > Sediment | place: USA: Wyoming | collected... | reverse complement strand
GCGATGCGCGCGCAGGCCGGACAGGGGGTGAGGATGTCACCCGTTCGGACGTCCTGGTGGACAGCGAGATCGAAGGGGCGCTCGCCCGTCGGGTCGCAATCGAGGCAGTGGGTCCGCCAGCGGCGCCGCTGATGCAGGTAGATGACGTTGCTGTGCTCGCGAGGGCCCATGGCGGCGATCCCAATAGCTGACATCGCGATATCACCGACCTGACCTGAATCGCAGCAGCTACCCCCAAGAGGGCCGCCCGAATGGGGGGTAGACGGAAACTGTTCCAGGCACGATCGTCGGTCTGCCCCTCTCCTGTGGTTCACCGGCCCACGTGACAGCCGCGCAGGTGGGCAAGTGGTATCCGAGGGGGTGGGGGAGGGCGAGCCGCTGCGCGGGGGGCGCAGCGGCCACCGCACGATGACGGGGTCGAGGGACCGCCAGAGACGGGGACTCGTGCTGGCGGTGCTCGCCGCGGCTGGATGCGGTGGTTCACTCCCCGTTTCACCTCCCTGCGCGGGCGTCGAGGCGAACGGCATCTGCTGGGTGGGCAAGGACGGCATCTCGGTGAGCCGCGAGCGGGCCGAGCGGGTCTTCGACGAGGCGAAGGCCCTGTGGGGCGCCCGTCAACGTGAGTTGCCCGGATGGCGGATCGAGTTCCGTCACTCCCCGCCGGTGGTCGATGGACAGCGGTTCGACGGGTACTGCTGGGGCGACGCGCGCCTCATCGTCGTCGCGCCCTTCGTCGCCGACTGCTTCGAGAGGTCGGCCATCTTCCACGAACTCGGTCACGCGTGGGGATTCCACGACGACGACCCGCGGATGTCCGGCCAGTGGAACTCCATCCACGAGGCCATGAAGGAGTCGCACTGGCCGGGCTGTGAGTTCGAAGGCGACGAGGATTAGAACGCCACGCTCATGCCGATGGTCACGACCTTGGTCCCCCGGCTCACCCAGGGAAGCCACTGCGTCCCGGTCAGGAATCCGCGACCTCACTCGCCTCTGCCACGAAAAGTTGCATTAGACTGTTCATCCATGACCGCCATCGAGAAGCGAAATCTCGTCGCGCAGTGGGCGTTCGACACGCGCCCGGTGCTCCTCCGGTTCCACATCTGGCTCGACGACGTGCAGGTGGAACGCTCGCAGGTCGATCCGGTCTCGGCCCACACATTCACTCCGCGCGGAATCGCCAGGAACCTGGCGGTGACCGCGGCCGCCACCGCGCTCGGTACCAGGCTCTACGGCGGGTTCGGCGATGGCGCCGGCAAGGACAAGTACGCCTACAACCAGGCCAAGAAGGGCGCCGACGCCATCAGCGCCTACGTCATGAGCGAGGGGCTCTGGCACCTCACCCGGACCCTGCCCGAGAACCACGCCATCATGGTGAGCCTGGGCGAGGGGCTCATGCCCAAGGCCGGCGAGACCCCGGAGATGGGGGCCAATCCCCTGCTCGGCTTCGGGCGCGTCTACGCCCGCCCCGAGGTCGCCAGCATGGTGGACCGGCGGGTCCGGCGGCTGCTCAACGAGCCGGGCCACACCTTCGAGCAGTTCCACGGGTGGTTGAAGAGCCGCGGGATCACCATCTGGGGCGCCGCGGTGGACACGCTCGAGAACACCTCGCGCTTCGCCGAAGGCAAGCCCACCGGTCCCATGGTGGTCTTCCATCTCTTCAACTCGCCGCTCACCGTCTCCCGCCCTTACGAGTCGTACACGGGTTGCATCACCGTGCCTCGCCAGGTGGCAAGGGTGGCCGCCGAGTCGGCGGTGCTGCTCGACTACCGGACGCCCCGGGGCAAGGTGATGGAGGTCATCCAGAAGGCCTACCCCGGCATCCGGCCAGGCAATGTCCACGTCTGGACGCTGGGCGGGAAGAGCCGGCAGAAGCGGCTCGGAAAGCTCTGGGAGGAGTGGAGGATCGCCGGCGCGCACCTCGTCGAGGACGGCTGGAAGGCCCCTTCAGGCCTCGAGATCTTCACCGACTCGGGCACCTACGCGCCCACCTTCCTGGTCGGGAGCTGGAAGGACGCCTCCGGCGCGCCCCACGTCTTCCTCTGCGACGGGTACGCCGCCAGCGCCGAGGCCATGCAGGCCTCCAGCCTCGACGAGGTGCTCGAGGTGGAGTCGAGCATGGCCGTCTTCTCGCCCACCTTCGACCTCCCCTGCGACCAGGAGGCGAGGATCATGCAGCTCGATCCGGCATCGGCCGACTTCGCCGACCGCATCCGGGCAATCGTCGGCGCTCGAGGCGTCAGGCCGGAGGAGATCGAGGCCTACGCCGAGGCCATCCGCGACGCCCGCGCCTGCAACGTGCCGGTGGGCAAGCCGGTGCTCCGAGCCGACGAGTTCCTGCCCGAGAAGAACTGGGGGGTCCTGGCCGCCATCGGCTACATCTGCGACGACCCGTACACCGGCACCGCGGGGGTCACCAAGGTGTCGGAGGGCGTCTACAAGGTGACCACGCGACTGGCCACCCGCAATGCCTCGTCCTACATCACCTTCACCTTCCGTCTCATGGAGACCGAGGAGGAGCAGCGCCACGTCTTCAGCCCGCTTCTGGTGCGCTTCCTCTCGGGCGTGGATCACACGAAGAGGGCGGTGAAGATCTCCGACTCCGGCCGCATCCGAAACGAGCTACAGACCATGTTCTCCCAGGCGCTGGACCACGACGGCGACAACATCAAGGTCCACTTCGATCGGGTGGACGAGAAGGTCTTGCCGCTGGACAAGCAGGCCGCCATCCGGCGCGTGCTCGAGTGGTACAAGGCCAACCACCCGGTGTGGTTCAAGTGGCTCGAGATCGCCTGAGGAAGCGGGTCCAGGGGCCGTAGTCGCCGCAAGCCGCCAGCGTTGCGGCGGCGGCGGACACGATCGAGTTGCGAAAGGCCGATCGCGTCCAGGACCGTCGGTGGACCCTTACCGGCCAGTCACGTAGCCCGGGTCGGGGGACTCGCCGCCAAACGCGCCGCTGCCCAGCTGACCTCGGTCGTTGACCCCCCAGCACTGGATCCCACCCTCCGAGGTCAGGGCGCAGGTGTGGTCGCCTCCCGCCGTGACCGCGAGAGCCGTCCTGGGAGGCAGGAGGGTCACGTTCACCAGGCTGCCCGTGCCGCCCAGCTGGCCGTGGGGGTTGGCTCCGAAGCACTTCAAGTCGGCGGGGTCGAGGGCGGCGTCGACCGCGCAGGTGTGCGCGCGCCCACCCGCGACCGAGGAGGGAAAGAAGGGCCCGAGAGCCGGGGCGTGGGGCGAAAGGAAGGCCCCGGTCGTGGGGCTGCCCGCGTCGACCTGGCCGCTCGTGTCGAGCCCCCAGCAGAGGAGGGCGCCCCCGGTCACGGCGCAGGAGTGGTTCTCGCCCGAGGCCAGGGCGGTCGTTCCCGAGGAGACGGCGGGGACGGTGGGGACGCTCTGGGCGTTCGTACTGCCGATCCCGAGCTGTCCCGAGTCGTTGGCGCCCCAGCAGTGGACCGCCCCGCCGGCGAGCGCGCAGGTGTGTCGCCCGCCGCAGGTGACGAGATCGGGGAGGAGCCCGGCCGCGAGCGCGGTGACCCGGACCGGCCGGAGCCCGACGTTGGTGCCCCCGTCCCCGAGTTGCCCGGACCCGTTGGAGCCCCAGCAGTAGAGCGCCCCGCTCACCGCGATCGCGCAGGTGTGGGCCGCAGAGACGCTGGTGATCCCGGCACCCCCTGCTCCCACGGATGCGATCGGGGGGAGCCCGGCCACGAGGACCGGGAGTGTCCGGGTGGTGGTCGTTCCGTCCCCGATCTCCCCAAATGTGTTGTCTCCCCAGCAGTAGACCTGTCCGGCCAGGAGTGCGCAGGTGTGCGAGTAGCCCGAGGAGACCTGCGTCGCCGCCAGGGGCAAGGCCACCGGAACCGGGTCAGCCCGGTCGACGGTCGATCCATCCCCGAGCTGGCCGAGGTAGTTCGCTCCCCAGCACTTCACCGCCCCCGTCGTCGTGAGGGCGCAGGCGTGGCCATAGCCGGCGCTCACCGCCACGGCCCGGACGCACTGGCCTCCGTCGCGCAGGAAGCCCGGGGCACACTGGAAGTCACAGGCGTGGGCGGACGAGCAGACCGGGCTGGAATGGGCGGGCGCGGCGCCGGTGCAGTCGGTGCAGGTGGGTCCGCAGCTCGTACCGCTCTCCGCGGTGCAGGCATCGGGGGAGCAGCGGTTGAACCCGGCGTTGCAGCTGAATCCGCAGCCTCCGGCTTCGCAGGCGGAGGCGGCGTTCGAGGGGGGGGTGCAGGCGAGGCACCGGCCGTCGCAGGCCACCTGCGCGGGTGCGCAGACGAGCGCGATGAGCTCGGGGCGAGCCCCGTGGTCGACGAGGGTAGATCCGCACCCCGCCGCGAAGAGCAGGGCGGTTGCGAGCCAGGCCGCGCTTCCTGGCCGGCGGATCGGATTCAAGGCCTCACCTCACCGCCCCTACTAACCAGGAAGCGCCCGGCTTGCGAGCAATAGCCGATTGTTGGCCCGTTGGCCGGGGTCGCGGTGTTTCGACTGGTAGGTGGAGCCGACGACGTTGCCCGCGCCCCGGGGTGCCAGTAATTGTTCCCCTCGGGCTGGCAACGAAGGACGAGGTCGGCAGGGGTGGACCACCGCGAAGCAGCTGCCCGGCTCTACCGGGAATATGGTCCCGCCGTGTACCGGCGGTGCCTGCGGCTGCTGCGCGACCGCGACGCGGCGCAGGACGCCACGCAGGAGGTCTTCATGAAGCTGGTCCAGAACATGGCGCGGCTCGAGGGCCGGGGCGACGCCCTGCCCTGGATCTACCGCGTCGCCACCAACCACTGCCTGAACGTGAGTCGCAACACGGGGCGCCACGCCGAGGCCGAGCTGACCCCCGATCTGGAATCCGGGTCTCGACCGGATGCAGAGGCCATCCACGACCGGCGCCTGGCGCAGGAACTCCTCTCCCGCTTCGACGAGGGGACGCAGGCGGTCGCCGTGGGCGTCCTCATCGACGGGATGGAGCGGGACGAGGTGGCGGCGGCACTGGGGATCTCCCGGAGAACCGTCTCCCGCAGGCTCGGGCGCTTTCTGGCCCACACTCGCAAGTTTCTCGGGAGGGACGAGACGTGACCAGAGGATGCCCATCGGACCTCCGCCTGGAGCTTCATCTCCTCGACGCGCGCGGGGCCGGGCTCACCCCGCACCTCGAAGGATGCGCCGACTGCCAGGCCCGGTTGCACCGCATGGAGGCCGAAGGGGACCACTTCCAGCGCTTCGTCTTCCCGGCCACCGTGGACGCCGTGGTCGAGGCCGCGCGCCCCGCGAGGAGGGCGAACTGGTTTGCCGCCTTCGTGCCAGCCGCCGCGGCGGCCGCCGCCGGCCTCCTCATCTTCCTGAGTCCGGCGCCCCCCGAGGACTACGTGGGGCTGAAGGGCGACGCGCTGGGGCTCACGGTGTTCGTGGGTGCTCCAGACGGCGCCCGCGCCGTGGCGGACGGCGCCAGCATCCCGGCGGCGTCGGCCCTGCGATTCCAGGTTCGCTCGGCGATGCCTTGCCGGCTCTGGATCGTCTCGGTGGACGCCGGGGGGCAGGTCTCGCGTCTCTATCCACCCTGGGGCGACGAGGGAGCCGAGGCCGGAAGCGCCGGCCCCCTTCCCGGCGGAGCCGTCCTCGACGGTCGGCCGGGTCCGGAGCGGGTCTTCGCCGTCTGCACGCCGCAGCCGCTGCGTCTCCACGAACTGGAGTCGGCTGGACGGGCGGTTGCCTCGGGCGGGGGCGATGGCGTGCGCCGGGCGCGGCAGCTGGATGGGCTGCCGGCCGGGGCGCTCCAGGCGAGCCTGTTGCTCGAGAAGGGCGATTGAAACTCGCGCTGCTCATGGTCGCGCTCGCCGTGCCCGCCCTGGCGCAAGGGGCGGCGCGCTTCGCCGTGGTGGTGGGAAACGATGCCGGAGCGACCGGTCGCCCCCGGCTCTGGTTCGCCGAGAAGGACGCCGATCGGTTCAGCGGCACGCTCCGGGAACTCGGCGACTTTTCGGAGGACCGGACGGTGCTCCTCCGGGGCGCGACGCCGCGGCGGGTCCGTGAGGCGCTGGCCACGATCGAGGCCCGGATCGAGTCGGCGCGCTCCGCGGGGGAGCGCACGCTCCTCGTCTTCTACTACTCGGGGCACGCCGGATCGGCCGGACTGGAGCTCGGGTCCGAGGTCCTGAGCTACGCCGACCTCCGGGCACTGGTCGGTGGCTCGAAGGCCGACGCCAAGGTGGCCATCGTCGACGCCTGCGAGTCGGGGCTCCTCACGCAGGTGAAGGGGGCGATGGCGGCGCCGGCCCTCGACTTCGCGGTGCCGCTCGACGACAGCGTGCGGGGCACCGCCTTCATCGCCTCGACCGCAGTGGGCGAGTCCGCGCAGGAGTCGGCGGTCATCGGCGGCAGCTTCTTCACCCACCACCTCGAGGTCGGGCTGCGCGGCGCGGCCGACATCGACGGCGACGGCCTGGTCACGCTGGGCGAGGCCTTTCGCTACACGTCGGCCCAGACCGTTTCCGGCACGGCCGGCACGATGGCAGGACCGCAACACCCGACCTACGAGTTCAAGATGTCGGGGCGCGGGGACGTGGTCCTCGCCGACCTTCGCAAGGCCGAGGCGAAGCTCGTCCTGCCGGCCGACCCGGGGGCGACCTACATCCTGCGCGGACCGAAGGGGCTCCTCGCCGAGGTGTCGCAGGGCGCGGCGGCCACCACGCTCGCGCTTCCCTCGGGGCGCTACGTGGTCGAGCGGCGCGGGCCCGACGGGCGAGCCACCGCCGATCTGCTGCTCGAATCCGGTGCGACGAAGAACCTGCCCCCCCTCACGCCGACCCGCTACGAGGTGGCCCGGTCGAAGGGAGGCCCGCTTCCGGGCCTGCTCTACGCGGGTGCGGGGATCGAGTGGGTCGGGCTTCCCAACTTCGGCGTCGCGCCGGTGGTTCGGCTGGGGCTCCGGAAGGAACTCGGGCCGGTCGGGCTCCGTTTCCGCTTCGACTATTCGTGGACGTCGGTCGTCGACCAGGGAATTCGGTACGACTGGAGCTACCTCGCCGGCGGGGTGGCCGCGCTCTTCCCGCTCAACACCGGCGCCATCCTCGTCGAGGCGGGGCCGGAACTGGGCTACGGTTACGCCCGCCAGACCCTCGGGGATCAGAGAAACTTCTCCTCGGGTGTGCTCTGGGCCGGCGTGGTCGCGATGGTGACGGCCCCGGTTGGCCCGGTGAGAATCGGGATCGACGCATCCTTCGGCGCGCAGGCCTTCCGGCTCAACGAGAGCAACACCGTGAAGCCGGGAGCGTCGGCCCTGCTCCTCGTCCTCTGGGGATTCTAGGGAGACGCCCCATAAGGGGGAGTCGGATTCGCCAGTGCGTCGTGGAGGTATGGCCTGTCGCTACCCTGGTCCACGGGGGATGGTCAGTACCGGTGGCGACACGCACCCACTCCAGCCGTCGACGAACGGCTCCCGTGCCGGCCCCCGCCGGGCCGGTTCTCGCGGCGTCCTGGACATGGGACGGGAGCGCAGGGGCGGAGATGAAGGCCATCCGGGCGGCGCTCGACGCCCTCCCCATCGGCCTGGTCTTCGCCGAGTGCCTCCGCGGCGCCCCCGCCACCGTCGTCGGGTACAACGCCGCCTATGCCCGCATCGTCGCGGCGAGGCCCGACGCGAGCACCCCGTACGACGACCTTCCGTACAAGATCTACCGGCCCGATCGCATGACCCGCGTCCCGCCGCAGGAGTGGCCATCCTCGCACGCGGCCCGGACCGGCGAGTCCGTTCACGAGCAGGAGCTTCACCTGCTTCGCTCCGATGGGGAGTGGCGAGTGCTCGCCGTCAGTTCGGCGCCGCTCCCTCGCGCCCCGGGGGAGGAGGCCAGCCGGGCGGTGGGCGTCGTGCTCGACGTCACCGACCGCCGGCGGGCCGAGGAGGACCTCAGCCGACGCGGGCAACTTCTCCGGCAGGTCATCGACACGTCGCCCGACCGGGTCTTCGCGAAGGACCGGGAGGGGCGCATCCTCTTCGCGAACCCGGCCACGCTCGCGGCGGTCGGCAAGGTCGCCGAGCAGGTCATGGGCCGGCGCGGCCGGGAGTTCTACGGCGACCCGTCGCTGGGCGAGGCCATCGAATCGAACGACCGCCGGATCATGGAGTCCGGGGTCGAGGAATTGATGGAGGAGGTCGTGCCCGGCCCCGACGGCAACCGGGTGTTCCTCTCAACCAAGTCGCCGTGGCGCGATTCCACCGGGCGGGTCATCGGCCTGGTCGGCATCTCCCGCGACATCACCCAGCGGAAGCGGGCGGAGGAGGCGCTGCGCCGCAGCGAGCGCCGGTTCCGCACCCTCATCGAGAAGTCGAGCGACATGCTGCTGCTCGTCGACGGCGAGGGGAGGTACCGCCACTGGAGCCCGGCGGCCGCCGAGGCGCTGGGGTGGTCCGCGGAGGAGGTGGAGGGGACGGAGGCAATCGAGCTCATCCATCCCGAAGATCGGTCGGCCGTGAGCCGGGCCTTTGCGGGAATCGCGCGGCGTCCCGGAGCCCCGGCCCGGCACCGCGCACGCATGCGCCACAAGGACGGAACGTGGCGACTCGTCGAGGGCGTGGGACGGGACCTGCTCGACGATCCGGACGTCGGCGCCGTGGTGCTGAACGTCCGCGACGTCACCGAGCAGCAGCGCACCGAGAAACAGTAGCCGCCGTTTCAACAACCTCCTCACGGTCATCCCCTGCAGCGTCGAGTCGGAGGGAGAGGCCCTCGACGCGGGCCGGGCCGTCGAGCGCACGACCTGCCCCGGCGCCTGATGGCCTTCGCGCGGAGACAGGCGGTCGCGCCGGCGACCCTCGATCTCAACCTGCTGCTGGCCGGCAGCGACAGGCTGCTGGGCCGGGTCCCCGGAGAGGACATCCGGCTCGAGAATCGCCCCAGGCCGACCTCTGGCCCGTTCGTTGCGATCCGGCGCAGCTGGAACAGGTGGTCATCGACGTGCGCCGAGAAGAGGTAGGCTGGGCGGGATGACCTCCCCGTCCCTCCTCCTCTCGGCCTTCGGGCCCGAGCTCGCCGGCCTCGACCGGGACCCGCCTCCGGGGTGGGCCGTGGCCACGACCGGGATCGGCGCGATCACGGCGGCGGTGGAGACGGCTCGCCTGGTCCGGGAGATCGGTCCCAGCCGCGTGCTCTTCGTCGGAACCTGCGGCGCCTACGACGGCCGGCTGGCGGTGGGAGATCTCGTCGCCGCTGCGAGCGCCCTCGCCACGTCCGTCGAGGAGGTCGAGGGGCGCGCCTACCGCCCCGACGCCGAGGTGAGGCGCTGGGGCGCCACATGGGACCTGCCGCTTCCGGCCCACGACGTCGCCGTGCCCCCCGCGATCACGCTCACCATCGACGGAGCCCGGGCGCTGGCGCGTGTGGCTGCGGTCGAGCACCTGGAACTGACCGGCGTCTTCGCGGCGTGCGGGGCCGCCGGCATCCCGGTGGCGGCGGCGCTCGGGGTCGCGAACCGGGTCGGGCCCGATGCCCACGCCGAGTGGAAGCGGGAGCACGCCCGGGTCAGCGCAGCGCTCGTCGCGGCGCTCCGCCGAACGGTCCTGGCGGCGGGAGGCTGAGGGCACCATGGACGACACCGGACCGGTCCGCGCGCGTCCCGGTAGCACCACCGAGGTGGTCGCGGTGCGCGTCACCTCCGGGTTGGTCACGCACCACCCCGACACCGTGGCCGTCGAGGAGCCGCTCGAGGTCCGCGTCGACGGTGAGATCGTCGCCGTCACCATGCGCACGCCCGGGAGCGACGCCGACCTGGCCCTCGGATTCCTCTTCGCCGAGGGGATGATCGGGGGCGCCGGCGACGTGGGCTCGGTGGCGCACTGTGGCCGCCCGGGCGAGGAGGGGTACGGCAACGTGATCGACGTCCACTCGGCCGGCGGCCACCGGATCGACCCGGAACGCGTGCTGGAGGGGCGCCGCTGGAGCACGACCAGCTCCGCGTGCGGGGTCTGCGGACGGCGCAGCATCGACGGGCTCCTCGAACGCTGCGCTCCGGTTGGCGAGGCACCGGCGGTCGCCCCGGAGGAGATCCTGCTCGACATGGCGAGGCTCGCGCAGCTGCAGCCGGTCTTCGCGCGAACCGGCGGCCTCCACGCCGCGGCGGCCTTCGCGGCCGGCGGCGCGCTCCTCGCGTCGGCCGAGGACGTCGGGCGCCACAACGCCGTCGACAAGGTGGTGGGGGCGCTGCTCCGGGGCGGCATCGTCGGTGGCGCTCCAGGCACCGGGGCAGCCGTGCTCGCGGTCAGCGGGCGGACCAGCTTCGAGATCGTGCAGAAGGCCGCCACTGCCCACATCCCGGTGGTCTCGGGCGTTTCGGCTCCGAGCTCGCTGGCGGTCGAGCTGGCCCGCGCGACCGGGATCGCGCTCTGCGGCTTTGTCCGGGGCGATCGACTGAACGTGTACACCCACGCCGAGCGGGTGGTGGGTGCCGCGGCTCCGGCACCCTGATCGTCGCCCTGGCCTCAGTATCCGAGCTGGAACCCGAGCGAGGGGGAGATGGACCAGAGCCCCGGCAACCCCCAGGCCGGCGGATACCACTGTCCAAGGATCTGGACGCGCAGGACGCCGACGACGGCGACCGAGGCGCCGAGCTCGACGGCCGGGCGGGAACAGGCACCCACGGTGACCCGGTCCTGTCCCTGGCAGGGAGAGCCGCCAAAGTCGTCGTTCGGGCTCAGCACGTAACCGCCGCGCAGCAGGAACGAGGGCTGCAGGATGGGTGATCCGATGGCGCGCGGCACGGCGCTCAGGCCGGCCACCGGTGTGAAGGCCACCGGCGAGGCGTTCGACCCGAGGGAGTTGAGGAGATTCAGGACCTCGACGGCGGCCGTCGCCCGAAGCCAGGAGAGCTCGCCGAAGGCCCAATCGCCTCCGATCTCGAGGGATCGTCCGAGGGTCACCCAGGCCGTCCGCGGCGGTGGCACGTAGTAGAAGAGGTCGACGCCGAAGCTGCCGGCGCCGGCCAGCGCGACCTTCTCGCCGTAGGTGGGCTGCATGGCGGCCAGGTGGCTCACCACCTCCGCCAGCTGGCCGCGCAGGCTGGCGAGGACCCGGTCCGGAGGGGCGCCGTCCGGCACGTCCAGGTCGCTCCACCGGTATCCGTAGGAGGCGAGGAGCCGGATCATCTGCACCGCCTCCGACTCGTCCGGCTGCCGGTGCCAGTCCGGCGAGCCGGCCACGCCCGCCACGCGCGGAGGTGGCTTGCTCGCCTGGGCCTCGTTGCAGGAATCGAAGCTCGCCGGCGGCGGGTCCCATTGCGACCCGGGGCGGCACCGGTCCCAGAGCCGGTCGAGCGATACCTGCGCGAGGATGCGAACCCCCCGCAGTTCCTCTCCCGCGCAGAGGGTGGCCGGGTCGCCGTGCCCGTCGAAGATGGCCCGGAGGCAGGCCAGCGGCGCCCACGAGGACGGCGACGCGTGGGCCGCCGGCAGATCCTCCGGCCAGGTGAACCGCTCGAGCATCTCGGGCCGGCTGCTGGGCAGCGTGACCGTGGCGAGGTGGCGCCGAGCCTCGTAGATGCCGAGGTCGAAGTCGAAGGCGCGGAACCCGCGGTCGAAGAAGCCGAAGAATGCGTACATCGGCGAGCTGGCGGCCGGGAAGTGGCGGCGGGGGTAGATGAGGTTCGCCGCGGTCTGCGGGAAATCCTGGATGAGCAGGTTGAGCTCGCGGGAGCGGGCGCTGTTCACGAAGCCGCCCAGCTCCTTGAGCAACAGCGGCAGGAGCGACGGATCTGCACTCGCGGCCGGGGATGCCATGTGGTCCGGGAAGGCCGCCGCGTCGGCCGAGAGGAAGGCGAAGGCCATCTCTCGAGGCGGCGCCCCAGGGTCCTGGAGGCGGGGCGCGTCCTTCCAGTGCATCGAGCCGTCCTCGGCCCGACGGAGTCCACCCCCCGCGAACGTGGCCGCGAGGCGCAGCGGCGAGTTGTCGAAGACGCCGCCGTCGACGAACAGGGCTGTCGTGGCAGAGCGCTCCGGGCAGAAGGGGCGGGCCTTGCCCTTCGTGGCGACCACGCAATGCTTCACGGCGCGCGGCGGGAAGGCCACCGGAAAGGAGGTGGAGGCGATGACCGCGTCGAGCAGGTCCGCGAACGGGACGCTGCCGTCGGCGGCCTCGGGGAGAAGCGCCCGCTCGTCCTCGTCATCGGGGTCCACGTAGTTGGTGAGAAGCGGCATCCGGCCCGGCCCGAGCCCCCGGAGGCGCACCGAGAAGCGCTCCTCGGTGACGGGGACCTTCAGCCGGTCGGCCGCAGCGTGGAGGAGCCGGGGGGAGAGGCGCGAGGCCACGATTCCGAGCACCACGTCGCAGTCCTCCGGCAGGCCGCGGGCGAGTTCCTCCTCGACCAGCGTGCCCACCCGGACGAGGCTGTCCTGCGAGAAGGCGGCAAGCGGGTTCGTGCTGTCGGGCCGGTAGAGCTGCTTCAACCCCATGGGCACCCAGACCCGGTAGAAGAGGCTCTCCCGCGGGTCGAGCGAGGTTCCGCCGCAGGAGGCACGCAGGCTGAGGAGCGCGTTCACGCTGCCGGCCGACGCGCCGGTGGCCACCAGCACGCGCGAGAGATCCGGGTTCGCCCGCATCGCCGCCAGCGAGTAGTAGAGGTAGCCGGCCTCGTAGGCGCCGAGCGAGACTCCTCCACTCACAGTCAGAGCCACCGGCGTGGGCGAAGCACGCGCGGGCGCGGCCGGCGTGGGTGCGGCGAGCAGGATCGAGGCGAGGAGCAGGGCGGACATCAGGCCCTTCGCCTTCGCGGCGCGGGTGTGCCCTCGGCGCCGGCCATCTCCTCGGCCCGGGCCAGGACCGGGGAGGCGCGGGACAGGAGCAGGTCGATGAAGGCGCGGGCGCGGGGGAAGAGACTGCTCCGCCCCGGGAAGATCGCCCGGACCTCGATGGCCGGGCCGGTCCACTCCGGGAGCACGGGCGCGAGCGCCCCGGAGCGGACGGCGTCCTCGGCCATCAGCCTCGAGCTCATGACGATGCCCACGCCCGCCAGGGCCGCGGCGTGAAGGGGGGCGTAGTCGTTGCTGACGAGCGCGGGAGAGAGGGAGACCGACTCGGAGCGGGTCCCGGTGGAGAGGGACCACGCCAGCCGGGTGGGCCCGGCCCCCCCGGCGTAGAGCAGGGTGGGGTGGTTCGAGAGGTCATACGGCGACCTCGGTCGCCCCCGGCGTTCCAGGTAGGCCGGGCTGGCGTAGAGGCGCGGCACCATCGTGCCAATGAGCCGGGTGGCGTGACGCGATGGGGGCAGCGGCCACGGCGTGAGCGCGATCTCGGCGCCTCGACCGATCAGGTCCTCCGGCTCGTTCTTGAGCGTGAGCGCGACGCGGACCTCCGGGTACTGCCGGAGGAAGTCGGGGAGGAAGGGAAGAACCAGCACCCGCGAGAGGGAGAACGGGGCGCTCACCCGCAGCGTCCCTCGCGGGCCCGATCCCAGCCGGCGGACCGCGGCCTCGGCGTCGGAGATCTCGTCCTCGATCCGGAGGCAGCGCTCCAGGAAGGCCCTGCCGGCGTCGGTGAGGCTCACCTTCCGCGTCGAGCGCAGGAGGAGGCGCACCCCCAGCCGGTGCTCCAGGTTCCGGATCTTGCGGCTCACCGTGGCCTTGGGAATCCCCAGGGCCGTGCCTGCCCCGGTGAAGCTCCTCCGGCTCGCCACGGCGGCGAAGATGCGCATGTCGTTCAGGTCGGGGGTCGAATCGCGCATGGTCAGAAGCTATAGCCGCGCCAGCCGCTCGCAGGCGCGCGACAAGGTCTCGTCCGACTTGGCAAAGCAGAAGCGCAGCACCCGGTCTTGCCGGCCGTCGGCGTGGAAGGCCGAGACCGGGATCGAGGCGACGCCGATCTCCCGGGTGAGTCGCTCGGCGAGCACCCGGT
>Ga0315290_10002139_pt1 | contig 13865 bp, 10 predicted proteins | sample YL17G12_0_MG_FD_203627 | JGI IMG/M metagenome (GOLD analysis project Ga0315290, IMG submission 203627) | Sediment microbial communities from Yellowstone Lake, YNP, Wyoming, USA - YL17G12_0 | ecosystem: Environmental > Aquatic > Freshwater > Lake > Sediment | place: USA: Wyoming | collected... | reverse complement strand
AAAGTGGAACTTTTCGAAATCGTACGTATATCCCAAACCAATGGTCGGTCCGTGGAACCCGTTGCACCAAACCACCCAGTAACGGTCCTCGATCCATACCACACGCGGATCGTAACTGTACATCGAGTAACTCGCTTCAGGGTCATCCGCAATCCACTTGATCGGCGCATCACTTAATTTCCAGGTATATCCATCTTCGCTGAAACCGCTGTGGAGAGTCATATCCCGTTTGCGGTTGTCAACGCGAAATACGCCGGCATACTTTCCGTTAAACGGAACAGCGGCACTGTTGAAGATACTATTGGAGATGGGCAGCAAATCGCGGGGGATGATGGGGTTCGCACTGTAGCGCCAGACCACATCGCTGTTTCCTGAGGGTCGGTCCTCCCAAGGGATGTTAGGTAAGATGTAATTATTCATTGGATTCTCCTTGATAAAATTGTAAAATTGAATGTCGAATTTCGAATTCTATGATAATCTACTAATTGTATTTTGACACAAGGAGTCGACCATGTATTTTGATATGCCACTTCCCCAACTGCAGGCTTTTCGACCACCCCGTCATGAGCCAGTGGATTTTGATTCATTTTGGGCTGGGACATTATCCTCCGCCCGCCAGTACAACCTCGAACCGTCGTTTATCCCCGTTGCGACCGGCTTGAAACTTGTGGAAGTTTTCGATGTTTCCTTCCCTGGATATGGCGGGCAGTCGATCAAGGGGTGGTTCATCCTGCCCAAAGAACATGCCGGTAAATTGCCTTGCGTTGTGGAATATATAGGGTATGGCGGCGGGAGGGCACTGCCCACCGATTGGCTGCTGTGGGCGAATGCCGGATATGCCCACTTTGTAATGGACACACGCGGGCAAGGCAGCACTTGGTCACCGGGCGATACGGCTGATTCGGAGACGGAAGGATCAAATCCGCAAATCCCCGGATTTATGACGCGTGGAGTGCTAGATCCGAAAACCTATTACTATCGGCGTGTTTTCACCGATGCCGTGAGAGCGGTCGAATCAGCGAGAATGCACCCGGCCGTGGACGTTGGCCGAATCGCTGTAACAGGCGGCTCGCAAGGAGGAGGTATCACTCTGGCGGCAGCAGGACTTGTGCCAGATCTTGCAGCGGTCATGCCTGATGTGCCCTTCCTTTGCAACTTCCGCAGGGCAACTGAAATGATAGATACCGATCCTTATCACGAGATATCCCGCTTTTGCAAAACTCATCGGGACAAGGTGGAACAGGTTTTTGCCACCCTCGCCTATTTTGATGGGATGAATTTTTCAACTCGGGCAAAAGCACCTGCATTGTTCTCCGTAGGTTTAATGGATGATATCTGCCCGCCATCGACGGTCTATTCTGCGTATAACCATTATGCGGGAAGCAAGCAAATAAAGGTCTGGTCTTATAACAACCATGAAGGCGGCGCCTCATTCCAGACCGCGGAAAAACTCAAGTTTTTAGCTGGAATTTGGCAATGACTCAATGGGTTAGGTAAGAATTAAAGTGCGTAAATTACTCCTGTCCCTCCTTTTTTATCTGTGGATTTCGTTTGTGTTGGCGGCTTATTACGTAGTCCAAAAACCGATTGGTTTAATCCCGCTTCAGGGATTGATGTTGACCCTTTGGACACTTGTCCTTGCTGCCCTTGTGCTGATTACCGCAGCAGGAATTGGCGAAGCATTGATTTATTGGATTAAACCACAGGAAATCACTCCCTCAGAAAGAATCCTTTTTGGAATTGGTTTAGGTTTAGGCGCTTTAGGATTAATCGGTCTGGGGTTGGCTGCATTAGGTTGGGTGCATCCACTCGTTTTTGGTGGCTCCCTATTGTCGGTTTTGATAATTCTTGGGTTAAACGGAAAATTGAGTCGGGCGCGAGAGGACTTGATTGTATTCTGGTCGGAGATAAGGGGATCTTTTTCGTCAATCCATTTCTTACTTAAATTGGCGATAGGTTCGGTCTTCCTGATTACACTTATTCAGGCACTTGCACCACCTGATGCCTTTGATGCGTTGTCCTATCATCTTGAGTTCCCTGCTCGAATCCTGCGTGATGGAGGATTACGCCCTTACGATGTATTGCAGTTCTGGTTCCCTGGGATGCCTGAAGGAACATATCTTTGGGTCATGGCCTTGGGGAGTGATCGTGCTCCACAACTAATTCACCTGTCCTGGATGCTTATTGCGGTTGGGTTGATTTGGAACTGGGCGCATATGTGGAGTGAAAGTGCAGCCTGGTTGTCGGTTGCTATCATCATTTCGATACCCTCGCTTTCTTTAGTTGCATCATGGGCTTATACGGATTTTGCCCTTTCCTGTTTGACCATTGCATGTCTTTACGCGTTGTATCGCTTTGCTACTTTATATAATTCAAACTGGTTATTTTTGAGTGGGGCTTTTGCTGGATTAGCCATGGGAGTTAAATATACAAGCTTTCTATTACCAGTGACTGTCGTTTTAATGATCATTTGGTGGGGTCGAAAGAATCTTCGAACTTCATTTGTTAATGTTCTTCAGTTTAGTCTGATCTCATTGATTATCGCTGCTCCTTGGTATATCCGTAATTGGTATTACATGTATAACCCGATTTACCCATTTATATATGGCGGGCGCTATTGGAATCCCTTGCGGGCGGTTCTTAATTCGATGGCGGGAACCGGCATAGGATGGGATGTAAAGGAACTATTACTTCTGCCATTAACCGCCACACTGGGGTATCGAGATTCTAATTATTTCGATGGTCGAATTGGTCCATGGTTCTTAATCTTGACTCCCGTTGTGGTGTTAACTTTCTGGAAAGCAAGAAATGAAACAGATTCACATAAGAAATCGCTGACAATAATTGGAATTTACTCAATAGTTAGCTTTTCTTTTTGGACAATTGGTGTAATCAATACTCATAGTTTATGGCAAGTACGCTTGCTTTATCCTGCAATTTTGCTCCTTGCTATTCCTATGTCATTGGGGATTTTAATGCTGGCGAAGTTAGATACCCAAAGACTCAGGGTTAGCTTAACGTTTACCATTATCCTTGGAATTGTTATTGGAATAACTCTTTTAGATAGTATATTGTTCTTTTCCTCTCGTAATCCTCTTTCTGTAGTTTTGGGAACGGAGAGTGAAAAAAAATACCTGAGCAGAGTTATACCTGGATACAGCAATATGCTCGACCTTTTGGACATAACACCACCGGACTCGCATATTTATGGGTTATTCGAACCTCGCAGTTACCGTGCAACGCGCTCACTCCAACCGGACCCTTTCTTAGACCAATTGGCTCGAGATATAAATCTTTATGGCGATGCACCAGGAGTGGTTAACGCCTGGCGTGCGCAGGGTTATTCCCATGTGCTACTCTATCGATGGGGTGTTGAATTTCTCAATAATAATCAACCTTCCGTCCTTACACCTCAACGTAAAGGGGAACTTGATTTGCTCACTCAAAAATATTTGAAGTTTATAAGTAAGACACCTGACGGATTTTACGAGCTTTATGCTATTCCACCCGCTCCATAAAAACCTATAAAGAAGTGTCGCGCCTGTATAAATCCTCAGGCGTTTCACGCGCCTGCAAAACGGTTACTTCACCTTGATCCAACAACAATACGGTTGGCTTGCGTGCTCCGTTGTAATTACTGGCCATGCTGATGTGGTAGGCACCCGCTACGGGGATCGCGATGAGTTCACCTTCTTGCATATTGGGGAATGGAAGATTTTCTATTAAGACATCGCCGCTCTCACAGTAGGGACCGGCGATCCACACGTCTTCTTCAATGGGTCTATCGAGTGACTGCGCTGGTAAAGCGGAGTACTTTGCCCCGTAAAGTGCGTGGCGTGGATTATCTGCCATCCCGCCGTCAATCAACAACCAGGTGCGATGCACTGTCCGTTTTATGGTTCCAATTCTATAAAGTGTCACTCCGGCTCGGGCGATAAGGGTGCGTCCAGGTTCGAGATGCAAATTAGGCAGCGGGAGATTCCTGGCTCGACAGCCAGACTCAATATATTCTGAGTTGAATCGGATGTATTGTTCAATGGCTGGATGAGGTAAATCATCTTCATGGTATGCGACGCCCCATCCGCCTCCAGGTGATAGGTGCCACTCGTCATCGAAACCGATTTCTTTAGCGGCGTCCAGTGCTAGTTCGATTCCTTGAGCGAGTGGTTCCGGGTCGCGAAACTGGGACCCTTGATGAAAATGAATCCCTATTATTGGCAATCTACTTTCTTTGCAGAATGCAGCTGCTTCTAGAAGCAGTTCATAATTCATGCCAAATTTACTATCCGCGTGACCAGTCTGGGTGTAGGCATGAGTATCCACAGCCATACCGGGCTGCAAGCGCAGCCACAGATCGGGGAGTGGCTGTTGGCGGCTGAGCTGCATGAGACGGTGTAATTCCGAGAGGTTGTCCACTACAATGGTGCAGGCATGTTTTATAGCCGCAGATAAATCTTCCATGGATTTGTTAACGCCATGAACCAGAATCTGTTCTTTAGGCACACCGGCTTTTACGGCGATGGCAATTTCGCCAAGCCCGGTACAATCCACGCTGAGACCTCGTCTGGCTGCCCATTGGGCAATGGGTACTGATAAATAGGCTTTTCCGGCATAAGTCAGACAGGAAGTCGCTGGGTAGTGTATGGCAAGCAGGGATTTATACGATTGGGCAGCGGAATCCATCGTGAGCTTGTCATAGAGATACAGAGGCGTGCCATATTGGGCGGCCAATTTGTTTAGATCACAGTCACCAATGGAAAGGCAGTTTTCATCTGTTTTAGTCGAATCGGGAAAAAGGGGCAAACGTTTTTCTAGTTGATTGTTCATGGGGCCTTTTGGGAAATTTTACAAAATTAGCGCCGCCCGAAGATCAGAGCGGCGGCGTGGTGTGATTGTGTTGTGAAAGTTTACTTTCCAAAAATAACCATCAGCCAGATTTGCCAATTTGAAACCTGGGTCGGCACTTCGACAGGAGAAATGTTCTGCGATGATGGGGTCGCACCTGGGACGGGCATGGGCTTGATGGGGACATCCCCGGGTTGGATCAAACCAGCCTGTTCACGAGCCCATTGTTCGACCGAGAAACTTGAGTCGGCATAAGCTACCGCAGTCTGTAGATTATATTGCGTGGTCATGACTTCAGTCGCACGCACTCGCACGGATTCAGCCTGGCGGCTCAAGCGTGTCATTTCTTCAAGCCGCGAGTTGAAATCCATAACCAAAAGCACGAGAATGGCTATTCCGATAAAAGCTGCGATTCGCTGCCATTTAATTTCGACGGAACCGATTTTCATGTTTTTATTTTACCATGCGGATTCAAAACAAAAAACCCGCATTTCTGCGAGTTTCTCTGAGTGCCGAAGGAGGGACTTGAACCCTCACTCCCTTGCGGGAACTAAGCCCTGAACCTAGCGCGTCTGCCAATTCCGCCACTTCGGCTTGTGCGTCCTGTATTGTATCTATTTTCGAGGATTTGTCAACACTATATTATTGATTCCATTATTGATGATGCCCGAAAATAAAAATCCACAGAAAGCGTAAAATCTTTGAGGCTATAATATAGAATAAGATATTTGGGTTGCAACTGGCCTAAAAGGTCGGAGAATAATTTAATAAGGAGTAAATCATGGATTTGGAACTGACTCAAGAACACCTGATGGCGCAGAAAATGGTAAAGGATTTTGCAGAGAAAGAAGTCCTGCCAGTTATCAAGGAAGCTGATCACAATGCAGAACCGATCCCTTGGGTGCTGAAACGAATGGGAGAGTTGGGAATTCTTGGAATCTGCTATCCCGTACGCTACGGCGGTCAGGGCATGGATTACATTACCCTTGGCTTGGCCTGCGAAGAACTCGAAGTAGTGGATACACACCTGCGTGTGGCGATGTCTGTCCATACCGGTTTATGTTCGATGACGCTTTTCCAGTGGGGTACGGAAGAACAAAAGGAAAAATTTCTCACGCCATTATCCAAAGGGACCAAGCTAGGGTGCGGTGCATTTACTGAATCCGGTTGCGGTTCGGATGTAGCGGCAGTCCAGACCACAGCAAAACGGAATGGGGATTATTACATCCTAAATGGCGAAAAGATGTGGATATCTCTCGCCTCGAAGGCGGATTATGCCATGGTGGTTGCCAGAACGAATCCGGATGCGAATAAGCTATCAGCTGGTCTGTCCTCGTTTATTGTTGATTTGCACTCTGAAGGTGTCAAAACAGGAGACCTGCACGGTAAACTTGGGGTGAGAGCCGGCTCGACCGGTTGGATATCTTTTACCGATGTAAAAGTTCCGGTTGCCAATCGTATTGGTGAGGAGGGTGAAGGGTTTAAAATCACCATGTCGGGCTTCGATCATGGAAGGTACACTGTTGCGTCTGGTGCAACGGGGATCATTCGCGCTGCCCGCGATGCCAGTGTGAAATATGCGCTTGATCGCCGCACCTTTGGCAAAATGATCGCCGAGCATCAGTTGATCCAACAGAAAATCGCCCGCATGGCGCAGGATTACGAAATTGCACGCCTGCTATACCTGAAGGTTGGTTGGTTGAAGAATAAGGGCGAGCGAAGCACCCTCGCGACTTCTTATGCCAAGAAATTTTCCACCGAGGCATCCTTTGATGCTGCAAATGAAGCAGTCCAGATTCATGGCGCTTACGGATTCTCGGATGAATATGATGTCGAACGATACCTGCGAAACTCGAAGGGTGCAGTTATTTATGAGGGCAGCAGCGAGATCCAGACTCTGATCCAGGCTGGCTACGCACTCGGAATGCGTGACGATAAACCGTTACGCTGTGAGCTGCCCAAATACGACGCAGATTTTTGGCAGTCCTAAATATCAACTTTCTCATGGAAGGCGAGTCACGCCCATGTCTGTAATTGACCCAAGACACACCAAAATAGAAAAAACTATTGACACTGTCCTCGGTAAGGTCGTGTTGGAAAGCCCAAATTCTTTTCCCCACGAAGAATCGAATCTTTATTGTATTGCCTCAAATGGCAGTATTGCATGGTTCGCAGAACGGCCTGAGGGAGGTGCGCATTATTCGCGGGTTCGTTTCGATGATCGGGGAGAAAAACTGATCACCTATTCAACACGCGGACATGCCTGTGAAGTGGATTTGAAAACAGGAAAATTGCTCAGCCAAATCTCGATGAAATAATATTGTACGAATAAAGATTTAATAATTACCAACTTTTACGTAGATTTTCATTTCCAAATTTGATTTATCAAAAGGAGGTTTCCTTGAAAATTGTCGTTTGTGTAAAACAAGTTCCTGATACGGCAGCCAAAATTGCTGTTGATAATGGGAAAATTGCCTGGGGTGATGCTCCGCTGGTGATTAACCCCTGGGATGAATATGGCGTTGAAGCCGCACTCCAAATGAAAGAATCCCAGGGAGCAACGGTCACAGCAATTACGATTGGCGGAGAGTCCGCCGTGGACGCTCTCAAGCATGCTCTCGCGATGGGCTGCGACGATGCCATCCTTATCAACGACCCGGCGCTCGCTACAATGGATACTCAGGTTGTCGCGCAAATTTTGTCTTCAGCGGTAAGAAAATTGGATGCTGTCGACCTGGTATTCTTCGGCAGGGAAGGGGTGGATGGCAACAGTGGTCTGGTTGCATCTCAAACTGCTCGGCTGCTTGGATTTGCATCCCTGACACTGGCTTCAGTTGTTAAGTTCGAAGCGGGCACTCTGCGTGTCGAACGCGCGACGGAAGAAGGGCGGCAAATTGTCACATCCAAACTGCCGGCGGTTATGTCCATTGTCAAGGATTATGGCGAACCGCGTTACCCATCGTTTATGGGGATTCGAAAAGCATCCAAGGCGGTCATCCCAATTTGGACATTGGCTGATCTAGGCATGGCAGCACCAAATCCAGTCGTGTCCACCATCGAGATTCTCAACCCGCCCTCCCGTGAAGTAAATTGCGAGATCATTTCTGGGACTCCCGGTGAGATCGCAGACAAGCTTGTAGAAAAGATTCTTGCGGAGAAGGTCCTATGAACATATGGGTATTTATCGACCATTTCAAGGGAACCGCATTGCCCACATCCTGGGAAGCGGTCGGCACTGCTAAATCTTTGGGAGCGACCGTCACTGGGTTGGTATTGGGTTCCGGTGTTGAAGCGCTGGCGAAGCAGGCTTTTGAATATGGCGCGGATTCGGTTTTTTTAAGCGATGACGTAGCACTGACAGATTTCCGCGCCGAAGTGTTTTCAGCCACTATTGCTGCGGCTGGAGCCGACAGACCTGATGCCATAATCCTGCCCACGAACTCACGTGGACGAGAGCTTGCAGCCATGCTCGCCATTGATCTCAAATCCGGTGTTCTGGTAGATGTGACTGGTCTGGAACTCGCAGGTGATCGTTTGATAGTTACGAGACCCATTTACTCCGGAAAGATAATGCAAAAGGAAATGTGCTCTGCCAAACCCCAGATCGTGACGTTGCGCGGGCGAGCATTCCCAAAGCCGGCTCAAACTGATGGTAAAACAGGCGAGATCAGAAATATTCCAGCGAAGTTGGAAGCTTTGACAACAGTTGAAGGGTATGCTACTTCGGATGGTGGCGTCAGCCTGGCAGATGCGGGTGTGATCGTTTCAGGCGGCCGCGGAGTGAGCAACAATCCATCCTTGCAGCCACCGGCCGGACTGGATGAAAAGGCTGCTGAAATCTGGCGTGCCCAGCAGGGTTTCAAACTTGTGGGCGATCTGTCTTCTGTTTTGGGAGCCGCCATGGGGGCATCCCGCGCCGCTGTGGATGCAGGTTATATTCCCTATTCCCATCAAGTGGGTCAAACCGGCAAGGTCGTTTCTCCCGATCTTTATATCGCTTGTGGTATCTCCGGTGCGATTCAGCACTTGGCAGGGATGCGCTCCAGCAAAGTGATTGTTGCTATCAACAAGGATGCGGACGCGCCGATATTCAAAGTGGCGCGGTATGGCGTGGTCGGAGATTTATTCACTGTATTACCCGCCATAACAGAGGCATTCAAACAAAAGCTCGGAAAATAACACCTTTCATTTCTTGGATAAGAGCCGGAGTTTTCAATCTCTGGCTCTTTTTATTTCAGCTTTCCACTTATTGACTATAATGATGTTCATTCTGAGTTTTGGAGTGCTTAATGTCTTCTTCAAATGTATCGGTCCAGGAAAATTGGGCGCCACGTTTTTTTACAATCTGGACAGGTCAGGCGTTTTCTCTTTTTGGAAGTGCCCTGGTTCAATTTGCATTAATTTGGTGGTTGACAAAAACGACCGGCTCAGCGACCGTCCTGGCTACAGCTTCCCTTTTCGCGATGCTCCCTCAAATCATCCTGGGTCCTTTTTCAGGTCCGCTCATTGACCGATGGAGCAGACGTCTGGTGATGATCTTCGCTGATGGATTAATAGCCTTGGCTACAGCTGCTCTGGCATATCTCTTCTGGAAAGGCCAGGTTCTATCCTGGCAGGTTTACGCAGTACTCTTCATAAGATCAGCGGGAGGAGCATTCCATTGGCCGGCGATGCAAGCCTCCACCACCATGATGGTTCCGGAGAAACAGCTCTCCCGAGTGGCAGGAATGAACCAAACTTTACAGGGGTTGGTCAGTATCGTCGCGCCTCCTTCAGGTGCGGTCTTAATTGGCGTGGTGCCTACGCAGGCGGTTTTGATGATTGATGTTATTACAGCTTTCATTGCGATCCTGCCCTTATTATTCTTCTCGATTCCACAACCGGTTCGTACGGAATCCAAACTGAAGCCTGGTGAAAAAGAAGGATACTGGCGGGATGTGCGTGAAGGATTCACTTATATCTTTGCCTGGCCTGGTCTTTTGGCTGTTTTACTCATGGCTACTTTGATAAACTTCCTGGTCAATCCACTGGGTGCACTCATGCCTTTACTTGTGACCAAATATTTCCAAAAGGGAGCACTCGCCCTCGGTTCGATGGATTCGATATGGGGGGTTGGGATGATCGCAGGTGGAGTGTTGCTTTCTATATCGGGAGGATTCCATCGGAAGATAGTGACCATGCTTGTTGGGATTGTGGGGATCGGCATGGGTGTTACGATCATCGGCATCGCCCCATCTGACGCTTTTTGGCTGGCTCTGGTCGGCTTTTTCATCATGGGTGTGGCCATCCCTATTACTAATGGACCTGCCATGGCACTTCTTCAAAGCATTGTCCGACCGGACATGCAGGGACGGGTGCTTTCGATCACCGGGAGTCTGGTCGTCGCAATGTCGCCCATCAGCCTTTTGGTAGCAGGACCTCTCTCAGATGCATATGGCATACGGGTCTGGTACTGGGTGTCTGGCATACTATGTTCATTGATTGCGCTCGCTGGTTTCTTCATTCCCGCCATCATGAATGTTGAAAATAATCACAATGAGAATCTACCTGAACCCGTTCCTATTGCAGCGGTTAAAAACGAGTGATATTCCACAATCTTCGAAAAAGAACGACCAGTCCGATAATGGCTGGTCGTTTCATATCTGATTGAATGGGACACAAAAGCTACAGGGGAAATCACTAATCTCCTCCACCTCCACCTCCACCATCTCCGGGATTGTTGCTATCGTGGCATTTGAGGCAGGTGGCAGATGAAAGGTTTTGCGTGTGGCAATCGCGGCAGGAGGCGCCTCCGTGGTTGATACCGCCTTGATCGCCAAAGCTCGGATGAGGTCCATTGTAACTTGCGTTCCAGTTGTTGGTATTATGGCAGCTGGAGCAATTCGTCCCAAGCATGCCTCGATGGAAGGCTGGATCGGCATGGCACGAAACACAGGAACTAGGCGTACCGCTAAAGCCATTACTGTGGCAGCGGCTGCAAGCCAGGTTGGTATGTGCACCTGTCAGTTTGAAGGATGATAAATTGTGGTCGAACGTGGCCGGCTTCCAGGCGGTCGTGGAATGGCACGCACCGCAATTGGTTCCGAACTGTCCGTTGTGGTGATCATCCTTTGCATGGCACGAACCGCAGGAAGTGGGCGTGCCTTTGAAGACGACGTTAATGTGGCATTGATTGCACTGCACATTAATGTGTGCTCCAGTCAGTTTGAAAGCTGAGAGGTTGTGATCAAATGTAGCCGGTTTCCAGGCAGTGGTGGAGTGACATAGTTCGCAACTCGTACCGAATTGCCCTTGATGTGCATCATCTTTTAGATGACACGAACCGCAGTCTGAGGGGGTGCCTGTGAAGGTCTTGTCTTGGTGGCATTGCGTGCATTTGGCGTTGAGGTGGGCTCCGGTCAATTTAAAAGCTGCCGAATTGTGGTCAAATGTCGACGGCTTCCACCCGTCAACAGTGTGACAGAGTCCGCAGTCTGTTCCCAGCTTCGATTTGTGGGTGTCATCTTTGAGATGGCAGGATCCGCAAGTCGAAGGCGTACCTTTTAATTTTCCATCGATGTGACAACTTTCGCAGGCGACCCCATTATGTTTCCCGGTTAACTTGAAATTAGCCAGGTTGTGATCAAATTTGGCAGGTTTCCAGCCACTTGTAGTGTGACAGCTTTCGCAGGCTGTACCAAACCGTCCTTCGTGCGGTTCATCTTTGGCATGGCAGTCATTACACAGGACGGGTGTATTCTTTAGATCAGTCAAGTTTCGGGCATTGAGATGGCATTTGGAGCATATTAGTTTCTGGTGGAGGCCAGTAAGGGGGAATTGTGTTAGAGCATGGTCAAATTTCTTCCCGAGAGATTCAACCCCATCATGACAGGCCACGCAATCCGAACCATAGGAGAGTAGATGGGTGGACATGAATCCGGCATCCAAAGATTGATGACACTTGACGCAGGTGGTGGAATCAAATTTTAAGTAATTACCGGCATGGCAATCGACGCAGGTAGTACCTGGGTGTGTGGCAAGTGAAAATTCTAGTTTTTCGTGGGGGAAACTGAAATTTATTTTTGTCAGGGATGCAGTATTACCATGATGGTCTGTATGGCAGTCCTGGCAATTCATCCCGGAGTTGGTTTTTCTTAGCAGCCCGTGAAGTTTTTGGGGATCGGCCAGTTGTTCTGCTACGTCAGTATGGCATTGCAAACAGCGGTCCATCATCGTGGCTTTTTCCCAAAATGACGTATGACATTTGCTGCATTCTTTGCCGATCTGTGAATGGGAATGAACGCCACCGACTTCCTTGCCCGGCATGGCATTAAGCTTGCCGGGGCTGAACATGGAACTACCGCTGGCAAACGCAACACTGGCCAGGATCAATGCAGTGATGATGGCGGTGATTATTGCGGTTGTAGAGAAACACCCCAGGCGGTTATTCAATGGATTCCCCTCCATTTAATTTCATCGAACCTTCACAGGCTGCACAAAATATTGTTTTATTATTATTTAGTATAAAAATGTCACAATGGCGGCCAAAAGTTAGTTCCCGCCTGCTACTGAATATTCAAATAAGAATGTCCGATGCAAAGGCCGATTCCAAGGGCATTTTTAGGATTTTTAACGGACATAATTTATTGAGAATTCAATAATTATCATTATAGTGATCAAGAATGTTAATTGCAAGAAAAGTGTAATTACTCATTATTCTCAGGGTATTTGAGTGGGTTGTGGTATTTCAGTGGGTTGTGGTATCTCAGTGGGTTGTGGCGTGGCAGTAGGTCTAGGCGTTCTGCTAGGACCTGGTAAGGCAGTTGGTTGTGGTGTTACGCTTGGTCCTCCTGGCGTTGCGCTTGGTCCAGGTGTTGCAGGGGCAGTTGGCGTTCTGGTAGACCGTGGTGTTGGGCTAGGCCCAAAAGTTGGAGACGATTGTGGCGTGGGAGTCCGATCACCATTGCCAGGGTTATTGCTATCATGACATTTCAGGCAGGTAGCACTTCCCAGGTTCTGGGTATGGCAATCACGGCAGGAAGCTCCTTGATGACCGATGCCTCCATTGTCTCTGTTATTCGGGTGAGGCCCGGTGTAACTGGCATTCCAATTGCTGGTGCTGTGGCATTGTGCACAATTCGTTCCAAACATACCGCTGTGGAAGCCAGGTTCGGCGTGACAAGCGGAACAGTTCGAAGCGGTGCCTTTATAGACGCCGTTCTTGTGGCATGAGCCGCAACTCACATTGATATGAGCACCGGTCAATTTGAATGCCGAGAGATTGTGATCGAATTTAGCATTTTTCCAACTGGAGGTGGAGTGGCATGACCCACAATTCGTACCGAAACTGCCGCCATGATTATCGTTTTTAGCATGGCAAGCGAAACAGTTGGATGGTGTACCTTTGAAGACACCATTAATGTGGCACTGACTGCAACTCACATTGAGATGCGCGCCGGTCAACTTGAATGCCGACAAATTATGATTGAAGGTTGCATTTTTCCAAGTGGTAGTGGAGTGGCATGATCCGCAGTTAGCGCCGAAACTGCCGTTATGGTTATCGTCCTTTGAGTGACATGCAATACAAGTGGATGGAGTGCCTTTGAAGACACCATTAATGTGGCACTGACTGCAACTCACATTGAGATGCGCGCCGGTCAACTTGAATGCCGACAAATTATGATTGAAGGTTGCATTTTTCCAACTGGTTGTGGAGTGACATGATCCGCAGTTGGTACCGAAACTGCCGTTGTGGTTATCGTCCTTTGAGTGACATGCAATACAAGTGGTCGGAGTGCCTTTGAAGACGCCGTTCTTGTGACATGAGCCGCAACTCACATTGAGATGGGCGCCGTTCAACTTGAATGCCGACAAATTATGATTGAAGGAGGCAGGTTTCCAGACTGTCGTGTTATGACAGGTAGCACAGTTGGTGCCGAAACTGCCGTTGTGGTTATCGTCTTTTGAGTGACAAGCAATACAAGTGGACGGAGTGCCTTTGAAGACGCCGTTCTTGTGACATGAGCCGCAACTCACATTGA
>Ga0315290_10002138_pt1 | contig 13865 bp, 15 predicted proteins | sample YL17G12_0_MG_FD_203627 | JGI IMG/M metagenome (GOLD analysis project Ga0315290, IMG submission 203627) | Sediment microbial communities from Yellowstone Lake, YNP, Wyoming, USA - YL17G12_0 | ecosystem: Environmental > Aquatic > Freshwater > Lake > Sediment | place: USA: Wyoming | collected... | reverse complement strand
TCATGCGCACGATCGTGAGGCTGAGCACGGCGTAGAGCGCGATCTGCCACGTGATGTCCCCGAGAGCCGGGACGAGGAGCACGGCTCCGAAGACGACGAACGTGACCGCCGCAAGCAGCGCGCCTGCGTCTTCGATCAGATACGAGGCCTCGCCGCCCCGACGTCGCCGGAGGCCACCGAAGAACGCGCCGCCGACGAAGGCAGCGATGAATCCCGAGCCTCCGACCGGCTGCGCGATCCCGAAAGCGAGCGCCGCCCCGGCGAGCGGCACGACCTGAAACCAAGCAGCGCTGACAAGCCCTCGCCTCCCCGCGACGACGACCACGGCAGCTGCCACCGTTCCCGCGATGACTCCCGCAACCGCCCCATAGCCGATCTGCTCGAACACGAGCCGTAGCGCCTTCCGCCCGGGCGCGTCCTGCTCCTCCGCCTGCGCGACAGCCAGCACGATGAAGAAGAGCGGAACGCAGATCCCGTCGTTGAGCCCGCTCTCGACGTTGAGGCTCTGGCGGACCCCAGGCGGGAGGCGCTTCAGCGTGACGACCACCTGTCCGAGAGCGGCGTCGGTCGGCGCGAGGATGACGGCGATGAGCAGGGCCTCCGCCCACGCGAGCCCATCGAAGAGTGCGAGCGCTACGACGAAGCCAACGAGCAGCGTGAGCGGAAGCCCGATGCCGAGTAGCCGGGCGGGAACGCCGGCTTCGCCGCGGAGCGTGCGCAGATCGATGCGCGACGCGTCCGAGAAGAGAACGACGGTGAGCGTCGCCTCGGTGAGGAGCTTGATCTCCTCGCCATGCTGCTCGAGGTCCACAAACCCGAGAGCTTTCGCCCCTACGACGACACCGACGGCGGTGAACACCATCGGGGCCGTGATCGACGTTCCCTCGATTCGAGCCGAGACGGCCGCGAAGCCGAGGAGGGTCAGAGCCAGAGTGGCGAGCTGCCAGTGCACGCGTACTGCGTCAGGCTAGTAGCGGCCGACCAGGAGTGCGAACGTCTCGCGCATGCTCTCCGCGACCAGTCCCACGAGAAAGACGATCGCGAGCACAGCCCCGGCGCCGAGCACCTCGCCCGTCGCCGACAGCACGAGCAGGGCCGCGAAGCTGCCGAGGATGAGGAATGCAGTAGAGAGCGGCCGTCGGGTGTACGTGCCGAGCCCGAGCCCGACAAGGAACGCGGCACCGAACACCACGATCCCGAGCGTCATGGCGGGAGGGTAGGACCACCATCGGACGGAGCTCTGGTGGCTGGAGGCGCGGCTGCTTCGCAGCCGCGGGCGCTCTTCGGTCAACTCGCGCCGCTGTGAGTCCTGGCGTCATACTCGCCCGCGTGCGGCGTGACGGCTCGCCTTCCGATCTCCGCGAGGGGCTCGCCACGGGCTGGCGCGAGCTGGCGCTCTACGTCGCGGCCGGCGTGGTGTACGTCGCCATCGGCGTCAACTTCCCGGAGTTCCTGTTCTCGTGGGTCGTCGCGGCCGGGTACCTCTTGTTCTGCGTCGTCGCGCTGCCGGCAGTCGTCCGGCGTCTGCGCGCATGAGACGCCCTGTGCCAACCCCAGCCTTCATGTGCGTCTCTCGGGAGTTGCTCGCGGCGTCAAGCCGCGGCGGAGGCCGCCTCTGCCAGCCGGGAGCCGTGGCCGGCCCAGATGTTCTCGCGAGGCGGGATCCGCGCAAGCGGATCCCGCCTCTGCGGACAGGCGAGGGGCGCGCATGAGTTGGGCGGCGCATGACCTCGAGCCGTATGTCATCCAGAAGGAACTCGGGAAACGCGTCGCCTTCGTCCCGCTCCTCATCGGCTCGTACGCCCCGGACCTGTCCTCGAAGTGGTTCGTCTACGGGATCACGGTCGTCGGTGTGAAGCTCAAGGCCGACAACCCTGCCCAGTTCCATCGCGGGTGGCCAGGTGTCGGTTTCACGCACTCGCTCACATTCGGCCTCGTGATCGGTCTCCTGCTGTACGCGATCTTCCGGAACGAGGTCGTCGCATACAGCTTCGTCATCGGGCAATGGGCGCATGCGCTCACCGACACCGGAGACACGGTGGGGACGATGCTCTTCTTTCCATTCACGGATCACCTGTTCTCCGTGGGAGCCTGGGCATACGCCGGCCAGACGGGCCGCTACACGGATGCGGGGGCGTACTTCAGCGGGCTCGGGTTCGTGTGGGACGGCGTATTCGTCGTCTGGGCCCTCTTGAGCTGGAGGGTCATCACCCGAGGGTACTTCCGGACGACGGTCATGGTCGCGGACCCGTTCTGGACCTGGGCCGGGCGGTATCTCTCGGAGACGACCCTCGTCGCCCTGTACCGCGTCTCGTACTTCTACGGCATCGCGCGGTGGACGGCGTGGCTCATCTGGGCGCACGTCGCGCGGTCATTCGCGTTCGACCTTCACTGGGGCGGCCCAGGGTGGGTTCCGCGCGTGAACGCACGGGAGCTGAACGCCGCCGCCAGTTGCCGCTGTCCCGGTTGTTGTTCGATGAAGCCGCGACTCGGCTTCTACGGCGCCGTGGCCGTCTGCGCCTGGGCAAAAGGGCACTCCGGCTCGGTTCGCGACGTTCTTCGCGCCGCTCCGAAGCGCTCCCGGGCACGCCGGAAACGTCGGGCGCTCAAGAAGCAGTAGCGACAAGCCGATTCTCGTTTCGAGATGTCCCATCGTGGGTGGATTCACCTAACGCGCGCGGCGTCGGCCGTGGGCTTTGGCGTGTTCGCGGTCGTCACCGTCTTCGCGCCGCACGACGGAAGCCTCTCCGGGTTCTTCAACGTGTGGGTCTACGACGGCCTGATGGTGTTCGCGTGCATCGTGGCCGGCTCTCATGCGTATCTCGTCGCGCGGGAGCGCGCAGCATGGATCGTGATCACGCTCGCCCTGGCCTCGTGGACGTTCGGCGAGCTCTGGTACGCGATCGCCAAGCCGGAGGGCTTCCCGTCCATGGCCGACGCGGGGTTCATCGGCTTCTACCTCTTGCTCTACGTCGGAATCGTGCTCCTGCTGCGCGCACATGCGCGTTCGATCGCCGGCACGCTCTGGCTGGACGGGATAACGGCGGGGCTCGCTGCTGCGGCGCTCGGGGCGGCCGTGCTCGTCGAGCTCGTCCTCGAGAACACGGAGGGCTCGCTCTCGACCGTGGCCACGAACCTGGCGTACCCGCTCGGCGACGTCCTGCTGCTCTCCGCGGTCTTCGGAGTCTTCTCGCTGACCGGCTGGAGGCCCGGTCAGCGCTGGCTCCTGCTCGGACTGGGGATCCTCGCGACGACGACGGCCGACGCCGTGTACCTCTTCCAGTCGTCCAGCGGAACCTACGTCGAGGGAACCTGGGTCGACATTCTCTGGCCCGCCGCGATGCTCATGATCGCGTCGGCCGCGTGGGCCCCCGACCATAGCCGGGACGAGCTCGAGGTTGAAGGGCGCGCCCTGCTTGCCGTTCCGACGGCCTGCGCGCTCGTCGCCACCGGCATCCTCGTCTACGACCACTTCCGCACGATCAACCTGCTTGCAGTCGTCATCGCGACGACGGCGCTGGCCCTCGTCATCGTGCGCCTCGGTGTCACGTTCCGGGAGAACCGCCGTCTCTTCGAGCTGACGCGGCACGAGGCGACGACCGATGCGCTCACCGGGCTCGGCAACCGTCGCAAGCTGCTCGCCGACCTCGAGCGCGGACTTGCAAGCGAGCAGGTGCAGCCGACCCTCCTGATGCTCTTCGACCTCGACGGGTTCAAGGGCTACAACGACACGTACGGCCATCCCGCCGGAGACGCCCTGCTCGCGCGTCTCGGCTCAAAGCTCGCCACGGTTCCAGGGCCGAACGGAGCTGTGTATCGCCTCGGAGGCGACGAGTTTTGCCTGATTGCGACGGTTGGCGAGGGCGACGCAGAACCCTTGATCGATCGGGCGTGCGAGGCGCTTTCGGAACGCAGCGAGGGATTCGAGATCGGAAGCTCCTTCGGCGCGATCATGCTCCCCGACGAGGCGACCGACTCGAGCCACGCACTCCAGGCGGCGGACGAGCGGCTCTACGCTCAGAAGTACGCGAGACGTGGGGAGAGCGACCGGACGATGGCGGCTCTCCTCGAAGCGCTCTCGGTGCGGGAGCCCGAGCTGCAGGCTCAGCTCGCGGGAGTCAGCTCGCTCGCCTGCGAGGTCGGGGGCATGCTCGGGCTGCGCCGGGACGAGCTCGACGAGCTTGCGCGCGCGGCGCAACTTCACGACCTCGGAAAGCTTGCGGTCCCGGATGAGATCCTGCACAAGGCGGGGCCGCTCGACGAGCGCGAGTGGGCGTTCATCCGCCAGCACACCATTGTGGGCGAGCGCATTCTGCGCGCGTCTCCAGCCCTGAGGAGCGTCGCAAGTGTCGTGCGCTCATCGCACGAGAGCTGGGACGGAACCGGCTACCCCGACGGTCTGGCCGGTGAGGACATCCCGCTTGCCTCGAGAATCGTCTGTGCCTGCGATGCCTACGTCGCCATGACCTCGAACCGGCCGTACCGCGACGCTCTCTCACCCGGTGATGCTCTGAACGAGTTGATGCGCCTCGCCGGAGAGCAGTTCGATCCCACAGTCGTCCGGGTGCTCGTCGCCCACGTGCGCGACTCACAAGAAGCCGAGCAGGCTGCGTAGCAGCGGGGCGCCGCGGGCATACTCCCTGGACGGCCCCGTAGCTCAGCGGATAGAGCAGCAGACTTCGAATCTGCGGGCGGAGGTTCGACTCCTCCCGGGGCCACCTAGGGTTCATGCGGTTTTGCCCGCCCCAGATCGATTCACGGGAACAATGGGCCACGCAGGGGACCACACGAACAGCGAACCCCCTCCCTGACGACGAGCTGAAGGCGAAGCGCCGACCCGGAGCGCGCAGTCACGCGCGCACGAAGTTGTCGGCCAGCTCGGCCCGTAAGCTCCCGTCGATGTTCATCATCGTCGCGCTCGTCCTGCTCCTGGTGCTTCCGGTCCCCTGGAACGTCGTCGGCTTCGCCGTCGGCCTCATCTGCTTCGGCGGCGAGGTCGTCTTCTGGAACAGGACCGTTCGTCGGCATCAGGCGGCGACGGGAGCCGACACGCTGGTCGGCAAGACCGGGACAACGGTCACTGATTGCCGTCCTGACGGCCAGGTGCGTCTCGGAGGTGAGATCTGGAAGGCGAGGTGCGACGAGGGCGCCGATAAGGACGCCGCGGTCATCGTCACCGGGCGCAAAGGGCTCACCCTCGTCGTTGCCCGGGGCGTGTCCGGCTCGTAGCCGGTCACCTCTCCGCCCGCTAACGGCGAGTGCCAAGCCGGCACGCCAGCGCCAGGGCTTGCGAGTGGTACGTCAACGAGCCTGACGTCGCGACCCTCGCGCTCTGCGATGTCGTAGGCTCGCCGTTAGCCCGCGCGTTGCGGTGAGTGCCCCGGAGATAGGTGTATTTGGCTCTTGGCTCAGAGACCGGGAAGGGTCTTCCCGATCTCCACCAGTTGACCGTCGGCGTTGACGCGGTAACCGCGATCGGTGCCGTGGGGCGTGGCGAACACGTCCGCGCTCCCGGCGGGCTCGGTGTCGTGGCTCAGCTGATGCAGTGAGACGACGCCTTCCCGCTCTGCAAGCTCAGCGATCACACGCGCCTGGGCCGGGGTCAACTCGACAGCCACATGCAGATCATATCCCGCCGGCCTGACGCAGCCGCCTCGACCAAGGTAACGCCCGCAGAGAGGGCATCAGGCAGCCGCTGACCTCGCCTACCCGAAACTACCAAGGGAGAGGCCAGACGGATAGGACCACGAAAATGCACCGAGCCGGTTGCGACTTCGTCCGGCTTTCCGACTGACCGCCGCCGAAGCGGCTGCCTATCGGAGAGCCATCAACCTCAGACGCTCCGTACTCGGTGCATCCATGACTCTAGGGACAAGGGTCTCATGGGTCAAGCACCGGACCTGACGAAACTTGACGCAATTTGCGGGAGTCCTTGCTGACGTTTGCCCGATACGCCTCAGGCAGCCCCTGATCCTGAATCCGGAACGGCGCCCTAACGGCGCCTCACCACGAAGATCACGAGCAAGCAAACGGCCAAGACGGCCCAGACCCAGTCGTAAGGGTGATCGGGTATGAACGGCCATATGGGTGGGCCGGTTCCGCTGATCATCCGCAGAGACTCGCACCTCGGGCTCGCAAACTGGGAGGATCCGCCTCGATGTTCCACAAGGTTCTCATCTTGTTGGCCATCGCCTGTGCCACGCTTGTCGCTCTGACCGCAGTTGACAAGTACGACGAGAGATCGTGCAGCGAGGGCCGGGGCATTCAGGAGACGTACGGGCACTGCGACGGCTTCCTGCCGTGGTGAGATGGGCGTCGCCGTGACGCGCCCTCGTCGGGCTGTTAGAACCCGTTCGGAATGACTTGTACTGCTCTGGCGCGCCGCGCCGCTGCCACACGGCGTATCCCTTGATCCGGACTTCTCCCTTCGACACATCGACGGTCCCCACGCCACCCGCAGCAAGCGCGATCTTCTTTCCGTCCTCGGTCGTTGTCTCTGCGTGAATGTTGAGCTAGACGCGACCATCGGTGCGTATGTGAAGGTAGTCCGCGCACTTGACCGTCCCCTTCATCTTCGACCCGGTGAAAGGAGTGAGCGCGGGCGGGACGATGAGCTCCAAGATCCACCCTCGCCTCGCTCACGGCTTCCCCCCGTAGCGGCGCGCCTGCCGCGTTTCCCGCGCACGAGCCTTCCAGCGGCGCTTGAGCTCCCGCCGAACCCGCGTGCTACTGCGCGCCTCGATCGCGCGAAGCTCGCGCTGCAGCTTGCCGTAGTTCGCCCAGCGCCCGGGATCGAGCTCGCCCTTCTCGAGCGCCTCTTGCACCGCGCAGTCCGGCTCGGTGTTGTGGCTGCAATCGTTGAACCGGCATTGAGCCGCGAGCTCGGCGATGTCCGAGAAGGCGCTGTCGATGTCACCTTCCCAGATCTGAAGCTCCCGCAGCCCCGGTGTGTCGATGAGGATCGCCCCGTCGCGCAGCACGAGGAGCTGGCGATGACGAGTCGTGTGCCGTCCTCGGCCGTCGTTCCGGAGATCGCCGGTCGGCATCACCGTGCGTCCGGCGAGTCTGTTGACAAGGGTCGACTTGCCCGTGCCCGACGATCCGAGCAGGACGAACGTGCGGGCCGGCTGCAACAACGCACGAACCTCCTCGATCCCTTCACCCGTGACATTGCTCACCGCGAACACGGGAACTCCCACCGCCACGTCCTTTGCCTCGGCGAGCTTCTCGAAGTCGTCGCAGACGTCGAGCTTGGTCAGAACGATGACCGGATCGGCGCCGCTGTCCCAGGCCGCGGTCAGGTACCGCTCGAGGCGTCGCGGGTTGAAGTCATGATCGAGCCCGGCGACGAGAAACACGGTGTCGACGTTGGCCACGAGGATGTGCTCCTCCGCCTTCAGCCATGGCGTCTTGCGCGACACCTTCGATCGCCGCGGGAGGAGAGCCTCGATGGCGACGTGGTCGCCGGGCGCGTCACACACTGCGACCCAGTCCCCGACAGCGGGCATACCGCCCAGGATCTCGTCGTCTCGGAGACGCCCGCGGGCATGACCCAGCTTGTCGCCGCGCTCGCCGCGGACGTAGTAGCCGCCGCGGTGCTCCGCAACGACGCGGGCGGGCTCGAATCCCCGCTCGGAATAGGTTGTGAAGGCCGCCTCGAGCTCGTCGGTCCAGCCGAGGGCGGCCAGGGTTCCATCGGACAACGTAGGGCTCCTTCACTCGGATGGATGAACCGGGCCACGGCTCGCGGCGTCCGAGAAGGTGCAGTCTCTAGGTCAGGACAGCTGCGAGCCGAGGGAGATGCGGCATGCGACTTTCATGGTCATCCCCTTTCGCTCGACGACGGAACCTCCGGAGGGTACGGGCCACCCGCTGTAACGTCAACCGCTTGACTTGCGCGCGGCGGTCTCGTTTGATTTCCGGTGAGCAGTGAGCGTCGCCACCACACCCGTCCAGGCGGGCACCATGGTTCGGCTCGAAGGAGTTCGCAAGAGCTTCGGCGACAACCTCGTGCTCGACGGCGTCGACCTCAGCGTCGATCCCGGTGAGGTGCTGGTCATCATCGGGCCGAGTGGGAGCGGCAAGAGCACGCTCCTTCGTTGCGTCAACCTGCTCGAGCCGATTCAGGCAGGCCGCATCTTCCTCGAGGGCGAGGAGATAACAGGCAAGGGCGTCAACGTGTCGGCCGTCAGGCAGCGCATTGGGATCGTCTTCCAGCAGTTCAACCTGTTCCCCCAGCTGACGGCGATCGACAACCTCACGCTCGCGGCCCGCCGGATCAGGAAGGTCCCGCGGGGAGAGGCAGAGACCCGCGCTCGCGAGTTGCTCGCGAACGTCGGCTTGGCGGAGAAAGCGGACCAGCACCCACACCAGCTCTCCGGAGGCCAGCAGCAGCGGGTCGCGATTGCGCGCGCGCTGATGATGCAACCGCACGTCATGCTCTTCGACGAGGTCACGTCCGCGCTCGATCCCGAACTCGTGGGCGAGGTGCTCGTCGTCATGCGCGACCTGGCCCGCGAGGGCATGACCATGCTCATCGTCACGCACGAGATGCAGTTCGCAAAGGAGGTCGGAGATCGCGTGGTCTTCATGGATGGTGGGAAGATCGTCGAGGAAGGCCCACCGCGTGACGTGCTCGACAGCCCGAAGGAGGAACGGACACAGAGGTTCTTGCGCAGAACACAGCTCGCCCATACGTTGGACGAGCTCACCATCGAGGAAGAAGGAGGATCCGAATGAGACGACTCATGATCGTCATCGCCGCCACGGCTCTCGCGGGTGCTGTGGTCGCCGCCTGGGGCGGCGTAGCGTCGGCGGGAGAAGCAGGCCCCAACGTGGCCTTCGCCGCAGACCAGGCGAGCCTGCCACCCCTGCCGGCAGATATCAGGGAGCGGAAGCGGCTGAACATCGGCGTCAAGTGCGACTCGCCACCGTTCGGGTACATCGGTGCGAGGAGCCAGAACGCGGGATTCGACGTCGAGATCGCGCGCTGGTTCTCGCGGTTCGCATTCGGCAAGTCGAATCGCATCACGTTCACCTGCGTCACCACGCCGGCTCGGGAGCCTTCGCTCACAACGGGACGTGTGGACATGGTCATCGCGACGTTCACCTATACGGCAGACCGTGACACCCGCATCGACTTCTCGCGGGCGTACTACAAGGCGACGGGCCGCCTGCTCGTCACCAACAACTCGTCAGTCGGGTCGCTCTCGGACATTGCCGGGAAGACCGTCGTGACAACGAGCGGCTCGATCTACGACCGCTGGATGAAGAACTGCTTCAAGGACACGAAGGTGCTTGTCACCGACAGCTTCACGAACGCGTTGATCGCGTTCCGTGACGGACGGGCGGACACGCTCATGTGGGACGACACGGTCCTCCTGGGCATCGCCGTGACGGACCGCAACTACAAGCTGACGAGCGACCTGTTTCTCCCGCTGCCCTACGGCATCGGGATCAAGCAGGGGAACACCGAGCTGAAGGCATGGATCGACTCGCGCCTGAACCTCATGAAGAAGCGGGACTTGTTCTTCCCGATCCTCAAGAACACGGTGCCGCCTGCCCAGGTCGTGCCGTTCTCGAAGAACATCCTGCGACCCAAGCAGGGCTTCACCTACAACACAGCCGATCTCACGACCCAGTGCCCGTAGCTCGAATACGACCAGGAGCGGCCGCTTCGGCGGCCGCTCCTGACGTTCGTCCGTGAACCTGGCCGTCGCCTTCGACTGGTCGTTCATCACGGAGAACGGCGACGAGCTCCTGGCCGGGCTCCGCCGAACGCTCGAGGTCTCTGCGATCGCGATCGCAGGAGCCTTCGCCATCGGGCTCGTCCTCGGGGCGGCACGCGCGCACCGCATCCCCGTCGTCAGCCAGCTCGCGGCGATTTACGTCGAGATCATCCGCAACACCCCGATTCTCGTCCAGATCTTCTTCCTCTTCTTCGGACTTCCGCAGATCGGGATCATCCTCGAGCCGTTCACGGTCGCCTGGCTCGCGGTGACGATCTGGGGCGGCGCCTTCAACACCGAGAACTTCCGCGCGGGGTTCGAGGCCGTTCCGCATCGATTCCGCGAAGCCGGCTTCGCGCTCGGGTTCGGGCGTCTTTCGACCTTCCTGAACGTCACGTTGCCGATCGGCGGCCGGATCGCCCTGCCGTCGTCGATCAACACCTACATCAGCGTCGTCAAGAACACATCGCTGATGTACGTCATCAGCTACCCCGAGCTGACGACGACAGCGCTGAACATCAACGCACTGACTCTCCAGACGGTCGAGACGTTCACAACTCTGGCTGTCACCTACCTCCTGATTGTCTGGACGATGTCCGCCTCGATCCGCGTGATCGAGCGTCATCTCGCTCTGCCTGAGGACGCGCGATGAGTTTCCTCCCCGAGTGGGCCGAGCCCGTCCTTCGCTACATGCTCGAGGTGGGGCTGAGGGGAACGCTCCAGATTGCGGCGATCTCGCTCGTCGGAAGCACGCTGATCGGCATCACACTCGGGACCTTGCTCACGATCAGGTTTCTGCCGTCGCGAGCGCTGATCCGCTTCTACATCGAGGTCTGGCGCGGGCTCCCGATCCTCGTGACGCTCTTCCTCATCTTCTTCGTGCTCCCAGCGATCAACCCGCGCTTCGAGTTCGACGCGCTGATCTCGGCCTCGATCGCCCTGACGCTCTGGGGAAGTGCCCAGGTAGCTGAAGCCACACGCGGGGCCGTGGGATCGATTCCGAAAGAGCAGCACGAGGCTGCGTCAGCGCTCGGCTTCGGCTGGCTCGGCCGACACACATTCGTAATCCTCCCGCAGGCGCTGCGACGGCTCTTGCCTCCGCTCGTCAGCCTGCTGGTGAACATCATCCAGAACTCGACGATCGCCCAGGTGATCGGCGCGCCCGAGCTCCTGGAAGCCGCCGAGCGCCAGGTGGAGCGACTGGCTGCTCCCACGCCGATCGGCATCGGTGAGGTAAAGGCGCTCCCGATCTACGCAACCGTGATGGTCATCTTCTTCCTCATCTCGTTCCCGCTCACGCGGCTCGCCGCGTACCTCGAGAAGCGGCTCACGTAAGACTGCGGAGGGTCTCGGCTCGGACTGAGCCGGGTGCGCCCCCGCTATCCTCTCTCGGCGCGGTGGCGGTAGCTCAGTTGGTAGAGCCCCGGGTTGTGGTCCCGGTGGTCGCGGGTTCGAGTCCCGTCCGCCACCCCTCATCGAGACGACCGCGTAGGCTCTGCCTGCGATGAGCGGTGACGGACTGGCCTCCGCGACGAGATTCCTCGTCCTTGCGCTCAGCAGCCTCTATGGACTCGCCGCCGTGGTCGGGCTCGTGCTGCTCGACTTCGACACGACGCACGAAGTCGTCCTCTGGCTCGTGCTCCTGAGCGCCGGCGCCGCGCTCATGCTCGTAGGGCAACTCGCGGCTCCCGCGGGAGGGCTGTCCGCGGGGCTCGTCTCGGTCGGTGCCGCGGTGGGAGGGCTTCCGCTCTTCTGGACGTTGATCGTCCCGATCGCAGTGGCTGCGGTGATCGCGTGCAGCATCGCACTCGCGCGCCGACGGGCCTCCGCTCCCGCGTGATGCGCCACACGCGTCACGGCTGGTGGCTCGAGGAAGCCGGCGACGTCACTCCCACCCGCCCGCTCGAGGGGGACGCAGCCGCCGACGTCGTGATCGTCGGGGGCGGGTACCTCGGCCTCTGGACAGCTTGGCACTTGCTGGAGCTCGAGCCCGAGCTCGACATCGTCGTGCTGGAGGCCGCCGTGTGTGGGCACGGCCCGAGCGGCCGGAACGGCGGCTTCTGCGAGACGCTCTGGGGCGACGCGCAGACGCTTCGCGAGAAGGCAGGCGACGCTGCCGCGCTCACCGTCTGCCGTGCATCGGAGGACGCGGTGCGCGGGATCGGTGCGTGGTGCGAAGCGAACGAAGTCGACGCCTGGTACCGACAGGCCCCGATGCTCCGCGTCGCGACGACCGAGTCCCAGGTCGGATCCTGGGACGAGACGGTTCGCGCCGCCTCCGCGCTCGGCGCGCCGGAGGAGGTCGTTTCGGTCTCGGCCGAGGAGGTGCGAGGTCGCTGTGCATCCCCGCTTTTTCTAGGCGGCGCGCTGTATCAGCTGAACGCGACCGTGCAACCGGCCCGGCTCGCGTTGGGGCTCCGAGCGAAGCTTCTCGAGCGCAGCGTGCGCATCCACGAGCGAACGGAGGTGACACGCCTCGGCCGCGACGGCAGCGTCGAGACGCGCTCCGGACGCGTGACGGCGAGCTCTGCAGTCCTCTCGGTCAACTCCGCCGCGGCGGGATTCCCGGGGTACCGACTCTCGCTCGCGGTCGCGTCGAGCCACATCGTCCTGACCGAGCCGATCCCGGAGGTGCTCGAGGAGATCGGCTGGACGGGTGGCGAGGCAATCGTCGACAGCCGCACGCTCGTCCATTACACACGGACGACACGCGACGGGCGCATCGCCTTCGGCTGGGGAGGCGGCACGATGGGCTTCGGAAGCCGGCGGGTTGATCGGCTCGAACTCGCTCCGGATGTGATCGCACGAACGCGTGAGAGCTTGATTCGCTTCTTCCCGCAATTGCGCGGCCGCGCAGTCACGCATGCCTGGGGCGGCCCGATCGACGTCTCCCCCACGCATCTGCCGATATTCGGCAGCCGCGGTCGCGTTCATCACGGCTTCGGCTTCACCGGGAACGGCGTCGGGCCTACATATCTCGGCGGCGAGATCCTGGCGCGGCTGGCGCTTGACCGGCGCGACGAGCGGACGCGGTTGGCGATCGTCGAGCCCGACCGGAAGCTCTTCCCACCCGAGCCGTTCCGCTATGTGGGCAGCTCGCTGATAAGGCGCGCGCTGCTGGCGAAGGACGCGGCCGAGGACGCGGGTCGCAGGCCGAGCACTGCGACGTCCCTTGTCGCGTCGCTTCCGCATCGCCTCGGCCTCCGGCTTCCGCGCTAGTAGATGCCCTACGGGGCAGCGAGTACAAGTCGGAGCTCGTCGAGCAGTAGAGTCGAGAGGCAGATGCGAAAGCTCCAGAGCCAGGGCGTCCACCACATCACGCTCGTCGGGGCCGACCGGCAGACGTCGATCGACTTCTGGGAGGGCGTGCTCGGCATGCCCTTCGTCTTCGAGCAGCCGAACCTCGACAACGAGTCCGAGAGCCACCTCTACTTCGATCCCGGTGACGGGCGCCTCATCACCGTCTTCACCGACGAGGATCGCGAGCCCGATCCCACGCGCACTTCGACCGACCCCGGGTGCGTGCAGCACATCGCGTTCTCGCTTTCGCAGGCGACCTTCCAGCAAGCGGTGGAGCGCCTCGACGAGCGCAAGATCCGGCACAGCGGTGTCAAGGATCGCGGCTTCATGGACTCGATCTACTTCGAGGATCCGCTCGGCCTCCTGATCGAGCTCGCCTCGTATCGCTTCGAGCCGCCGCTCGGCTACACACACTCCGATGTGTTGCTCGAGGCGCACAAGATCCGGGTCGAGCGCAGCGACCACCACATCGCCCAGGATCACCTTGCGGATGCCATCGAGACGCTCGTCAGGCGATCACGCGCGTCGCTCTCGGAAGACCGATCGCCGAAGAATCCGTACCGCTAGAGACCAGGAGAAACCATGGCCACGAACACGCTGAGTGTCCTCAAACCGAGCGTCAACAACCTGACGACTCGGATCCTCGTCCGAGCCGCCGGACTCGATTTCGAAGAGCTGGATATGTGGGGGAAGAAGACCACCCCCGAGTTCCTGCAGAAGGACCCGGCAGACCTCACGCCACTGCTCGAAGAGGCGGGGCTGCCGAAGGGCGCGCTCTGGGAGAGCTGCGCGATCATGCAGTACCTCTGCAACAAGAACGGGCTCGACGAGTTCTAT
>Ga0315290_10002137_pt1 | contig 13866 bp, 10 predicted proteins | sample YL17G12_0_MG_FD_203627 | JGI IMG/M metagenome (GOLD analysis project Ga0315290, IMG submission 203627) | Sediment microbial communities from Yellowstone Lake, YNP, Wyoming, USA - YL17G12_0 | ecosystem: Environmental > Aquatic > Freshwater > Lake > Sediment | place: USA: Wyoming | collected... | reverse complement strand
GACACCCACCAGGTTGCCGCATGACGTGCACACTACCGAGCCACTGGTTCTTCGTCCGAGCATGTCACCTCTCATGGGGATCATACCTTGCGAAGTTGTGGGGTCAGACCCCAATCCTGTCTGACCCCAATGTCTGACCCCAATCCTGTCTGACCCCAATCCTGTTGTCTGACCTCAATCCTTGACACGCGTGGAGCGACCGGCCAGACTGCGATATTCGTCGCCACGCTCTTGCCCTGTCTCCTGATCTCGCTTGGGTAGAGGACGGAGGCGAAACGTCGGGCCCGTTCTTCACGAACGTGACAAGGGCGCGTGGCAGGCAACGCGACTCGGGTCGAAGAGCAGAGGAGAGCTGTTTTATGAAACGTCTGATGATCGTTGCGATTGCGCTGACGCTGGCCGCGTGCGCGAGCGCGCCCACGAAGCAAACGCCACCGCCGCAAGCGGCGCCGGCGGCAGCCGCACCCGCCAAGGCCGCACCCGCTGCTCAGGCCCCAGCCGCCAAGCCGCGTCCGTCCGGCAAGCCGGTGGCCGCTCCGGCGCCTGGGACCACACCGCAGGCGCCCGCGCCAAAGCCTGCCGATCAGGCTGCGTCCGAAGCCGGCCAGCGTCCCGATCGTCCAGCGGCCGGGGAAGGCCCGCCCGAACCAAAGGCGTACGACAAGGTCATCACCAAGGACGTCAAGACGAGCCAGGGTGTGTTCGCCGTGCATCGGCTGAAGGAGAAGGTCTACTACGAGATCCCGAAGAAAGAACTCGGCAGGGACTTTCTGTGGGTGAGCCAGATCGCGAAGACGACGCTCGGCGTCGGCTACGGGGGCCAGGCCCTCGGCAATCGCGTCGTGCGCTGGGAGCGCAAGGACAACCGCGTGCTGCTTCGCGGCGTGTCGTATGAGGTGGTCGCCGACCCGTCGCTCCCGGTCGCGAGAGCCGTCGAAGCGGCCAACACCGACGCCATCATCATGGCCTTCAACGTCGAGGCCTTCGGCAAAGACGACGCGCCGGTGATTGACGTGACGCGGCTCTTCACGACGGAAGTGCAGGAGTTCAACGCGCGCACGCGCCTGCGCGCCAGTTCGTTCGAGGCCAACCGCTCCTTCCTCGAGCGCGTCCTGGCATTCCCGGAGAACATCGAGGTCGAGGCGACGCACACGTTCACGGCCCGGCAGGATCCGGCACCAGCCGCCGCCGCGCCAAGCCCGGCTGGGGCGGCAGGCATGCGCCCCGGCAGCGCCACCGTGCTGATGCACTACAGCATGGTGAAGTTGCCTGAGAAGCCGATGGTGCCGCGGGTCTTCGACGAGCGCGTGGGCTACTTTACCGTCGATCAGATCGACTACGGCAAAGACGAGCACCGGGCGCCAGAACGCCGCTACATCACGCGATATCGTCTCGAGAAGAAGGATCCCGGCGCGGCGGTGTCCGAGCCGATCAAACCCATCACCTATTACGTCGATGCGGCCACGCCACAGAAGTGGGTGCCGTGGATCATAAAGGGGATTGAAGAGTGGCAGCCGGCCTTCGAGGAGGCGGGATTCCGAAAGGCCATCGTCGGCAAACCGGCCCCGACCCCGGAGCAGGATCCGAACTGGAGTCCCGAAGACGCACGCTACTCGGTGATCCGGTGGCTGCCGTCAACGATCGAGAACGCGTCGGGACCGCACATTCACGATCCGCGCACCGGCGAGATTCTCGAATCTGACATCCAGTTCTACCACAACGTGATGAACCTGGCCCGCGACTGGTACTTCATTCAGGCCGGACCGCTCGACCCGCGCGCCAACAAGCTGCCGCTGCCCGACGACCTCATGGGCCGCCTGATCGAGTACATCGTCGCGCACGAAGTGGGCCACACGCTCGGCTTCCAGCACAACTTCAAGGCCAGCTCGCTGTACCCTGTCGACAAGATCCGCGACCGCGCGTTCGTCAAGACGATGGGGCACGTGTCCACGCTGATGGACTACTCGCGCTTCAACTACGTGGCGCAGCCCGAAGACAAGATCGATGTTGAGGATCTGATCCCGAAGATTGGCCCCTACGACAAGTGGGCCACAATGTGGGGCTACAAGCCGATTGCGGGCGCCAGGAGCGCTGAAGACGAGAAGAAGACGCTCGACGAATGGGCGCGCATGCAGGACACCAGCCCGTACCTGCGCTTCTCCACGGCGAACCAGCGCGGTTCCGATCCGGGCGACCAGACCGAGGCGGTTGGCGATGCCGACGCCGTCATGGCCACCGGTCTCGGGATCAAGAACCTGGAGCGGGTCGCCAACATGCTGATTCCGGCGACCACCCAGCCCGGCGAACCGTTCGACGATCTCCTGGAGCTGTACGACCGCCTCGTCGGACAGTGGGCGCTCGAATTGAATCACGTCGTGCCGATCGTCGGCGGGTTCAGCTCGCAGCAGAAGGCCGGCGGGCAGCGGGGCGTCATCTTCACGCCGCTCCCGCGCGCACGCCAGGCGGCCGCCGTGAAGTTCCTCAACGAAAAGGCGTTTGCCACGCCCACCTTCCTGATCCGCACCGACATCCTGCGGCGGATCGAGCCGGCCGGGGTGCTCGAGCGGATCCGGTCCGCGCAGACACGGGTGCTCAACAACCTGATGAGTCCGGCCCGCTTCACCAGGCTCATCGAGCAGGAGTCGATCGACAAGACCACCGCCTACAAGGCCGTCGACTTCCTGGCCGATGTCCGCAAGGGCATCTGGAGTGAGCTGGACAAACCGGGCGCGGTCATCGACGCGTCGCGCCGCGCGTTGCAGCGCTCGTACCTCGACGTGATGTACGAGAAGCTGAATGGGCGGGCGCCGGTCACCGACGACGCCAGGGCCTTCATCCGGGGCGAGTTGCGCGCGCTCGCCGCGCAGTTGGCCGCCAGGGCCAGCGGCACCGACCGGGCGACCAAGCTCCACCTGGAAGACGCGAGGGATCAGATTGCCAGGACGCTCGATCCCAAGGTGTTGCCGGCGGCGGCCGCTGGGGCGGCAGCGCCTCGATTGGGGGTCGCTGACGACGACCCCTGGCCGGCACTTGGGCCGATGATCTGCTGGCCCGACTACGCCATACGCGTCAAGAAGTAATCCGCCTCGGGATCAGGGATTGGGGGTCAGGGGTTAGCGGCGGAACCCACACTGCAATCCCTCATCCCTAATCCCCAATCCCTAATAGTAACTGACCATCCCGCGGCCGCCGCCGCCGCCAAACCGCGGATTGACGACGTTGTTGTAGATCGATCCGAACGTGTAGGAAATCCCGAAGTACACCGAGTATTGGTACGTACTAGCCAGCTGGCGTTGACGCACCAGAATCTCCTCGGTTGTTGCCTCACCCTTGGGGAGGGACAGCTGGTCCCGGATGAACGACACAAAGCTGCTGACATTGAGCGACAGGCCCTTTCCCAGCCGGAGTTCCACGCCGCCACCAGCTCCGATCCTGTACTTGTCCGGTTGCGACAGATACTGCGACCCGTCCAGCTGGAAGCTCAGCTGGCCCCACGGCTGGCGTGCCTCGAGGTCCAACGTGAGCGAGTGGTTGGGCAGCGTTTCCGACATCTTGTCGTAGAGCGTGATCTCGCGATAGGAGAATGAGGTCACGCCGATCGCATACTGCAGCGTCATGATGCGCCGGGTGGATTCCGAGTACGGGAAGAAGTTGTACTCAACGGCCGGCGCGGCGCTGATGGTCCGCGCCTGGTTCGAGTAGGTGGACGAGCCCACCGCCGCCGTGCCGCCGGCGGACCAATGCGGGCCGAGGCTTTTCACGATGAGGCCGTTCACGCTCGAACTGCGCGTGACGGTCTTGAACCATTCGTCATCGCCCAGATCGTAGTTGCTCTGCCGGTAGGACCCATAGGTCGACAGATTCACCTTCCAGGCTTCGGTCGTGCGACTGGCCGAGGCGCCGCCCGAGAACGACTCGCTGTTCGACGACGACTCTCCGTACATGCTCCCGTTGAACGAGACGCGCATGACCCAGTAGTTCCAGGGGTCGTGCGCGGGCGCCTTCGCCTGGCTGGCTTTCGAGGCTGCGTTCGCGCCAATGGTCAGCGAATCGGCCGCTGACGAGTGCGCCACGTACCGCATCAGGCCCAGCTTGATCTTCTGGACCAGGCCCGACCGCACGGCATCGCTCGCGCTGTTGGGCGGCGACAGGTAGCGGAGGATATCGTCCACGCGCGCGAAAGGACCGAGGCCGATAAAGGCCAGCGTCACCTCGTTGCCGCCCGAGCCGGTACTCTGTCCCGTGATCAGGATGTGCACATCGGCGACCGCGCGGTCACGAACGTGGTCGACGTAGGTGAGGTTCGTCCGGAAGTACTCGGAGTCGCAATCCCAGAACCCGCTGCAATCGATGAACACCTTGACGCGGCCGTCGATCTCGCGCACCGCGGGCGGTGGGGGGGGAGGCCCTGGTGGCGGAACCTGGGCGGCGGCTCGGGATGGAAGGAGCATCACGCCCGGCATCATCAGCAATAGCGACATAATCAGGGCCATTCGGGCCATTCAGTTCCTCCCTGGAACGAGACACGCATCGTGTTACTCGGGGTTTAGACACCGGCAGCCCGCCTTCGGTTTGGTTTGCCGCAACACGCCCGGTGCGCCCGGCGCTATACTGCCGCTCGTCGGGCCTGCACCCGGGTTCATTACCCGTTGCGGACGGATAGCGGGCCGCGTACGCAGGTTTCGAGACTGCCCCCAGTAAGGCCCCAGGGAGAAACCTATCATGCGCCGTGCCGCCATCGCCATCGTCGTCTTTGTCATCATCGCGCTCGCCCCGGCCGGAGGCCTGTATTCGGCCTCGCCGTTCGACACGCTATTCACGGCAGACACCATGCGTGTGGACTATTTCCACAGCGGCGGGCGCGGCACCGAGATGGTGGCGCTCGACCGTGTACTGAGTGACGGTATCTGGCCCGGCAACCGAACGCGGCTGGTGGATGATACGAACCTGGGGAAGTACTTGTTCGAGGTGATCGATCGCGGCACGAACCAGGTGATCTACTCCCGGGGGTTCGCCTCAATCTTCGGCGAATGGGAAACCACCGGCGAGGCCAAAGACAGCAATGGCACATTTCACGAGTCCGTGCGATTCCCCTGGCCAAAGCGTCCAGTGCAGGTCGTGCTGAAGAAACGCGACCGCCAGAACGCATTCCACGAGTTCTGGTCGACACTGGTCGATCCGGGCTCGCGGTTCGTCAACAAGGCGCGCGTGGCACCGATGGCCAAGGTCGTCACGTTGTGGGAGAGCGGTCCGCCGGCCACCAAGGTTGACCTGCTCCTGCTCGGCGACGGCTACACGGAAGCCGAGATGCCGAAGTTCGCGGCCGACGCCAGGCGTCTGGCCGAGACGATGTTCGCGGTCGAACCGTACAAGAGCCGTCGCGCCGACTTCAATGTGCGCGCGGTGGCCGTGCCGACCACCGAGAGCGGCATCCACAACCCGCGCACCGGCGCGGCACGCCGGACGCCGCTCGGCACGTCGTACAACATCTTCGACAGCGAACGGTATGCGTTGACGATGGACAATCGGGCCTGGCGCGACATCGCGTCGGCGGCGCCGTACGATGCGGTGGAGATCCTCATCAACAACCGCTACTACGGCGGCGGCGGCATCTTCAACGACCAGGCGACGGTGGCGGTCGACTCGGGATCGGCTGCCTACATCTTCGTCCACGAGTTCGGCCACCACTTTGCCGGACTCGGCGACGAGTACTACACGTCGGACGTGGCGTACGAAACTGGTTCGGCCGAGATGATCGAGCCCTGGGAACCGAACGTCACGGCGATGCACAATCCCGCCACCTTGAAATGGAAGGACCTGGTCGAGGCTGGCACACCGCTGCCCACGCCGTGGGACAAGGAGGCGTACGAGAAGCACTCGATTGAGGTGCAGACGGAGCGTCGCCGGCTGCGCGCAACAGGCGCGCCCGAAGCGGACATGGACAAGCTGTTCCTTGCGCAGGAGACGTGGGAGACGAAGTTCCTGTCGTCGATGAGTTTCTCCGGGAAGGTCGGCGCATTCGAAGGCGCCTCGTACGAGCCGAAGGGGCTCTACCGGCCCGAGGCCGACTGCATCATGTTCACGCGCGACCAGGTGGGATTCTGCCGCGTATGCCGGCGGGCGATCAGCCGCATCATCGACCTGCACACGGCGCGGTAGAGACGAAAAGGGGTCGGACCTATTTTTCCGCAGGTTGTCCGGAAAACAGGTCCGACCGCTTTTCCGAAACCTCTCGGCGCAGGTCGTCGACCAGACGATGCAGCGCGTCGAGCTTGCCCAGGATCTCTTCGTGGCGGCGGACCCGCGTGGTGGCCGTCCGGGGCGCGAACGTGAGCGACCCCCCTGCTTCGAGGATGCCGCGATCCACGTCATCGAGCGACAGGTAACCCTGCTTCCGGGCGGCCGACGCCAGTTCTTCGATAGAGATCATCTCCCGTTCCAGCGCACCCGCCTTCACGATGCCGCCTTCGATGAGGATCGTCGGCGTGCCCTCGATCAGCCGCTCGACTCGTGGATGACGGAACGTCCACCGGACCACCAGGTAGTTCACCAGCAGGAGCGTCGACGCGCCGATCAGGCCGCCGACGACGCTGTTGTCGTTGCCGATGATGGCGTTCTGCACGGTGTTCGAGATCGTCAGCAGCACGACCAGGTCGAACGGGTTGAGCTGGGCCAGCTCGCGCTTGCCCGCCAGCCGCAGCCCGACGATAAGGAAGACATAGACGATGATCGGGCGCAGGATTTTTTCCGCAATCGGAATACCCGGAACCACGATATCGCTCCAGATGTTGACGTCCATCGCGAAATGCCTCCACAACGTTGACGGCTCGAACACGTGTTGGGCACCAGCATACACGTAGCGCGGCGGTCTCCGCGGGGTCTCTCACAGGGTGCGGGCCCCGCTCAACGGCCTTCAACCATCAATCCTCGAACAGGGGACATTTCTATCGAGGCTTGACAACAATGCGGGAAACCGTTGACTCAATCTGACCGCGACGATAACCTCCGGAAGGCCCGGCATCGTGCCGGGTTGCCCTGCTGAAGACGGTTTCAGAACCTGCGCAGGCGGCCCGTTCCGGGGCCGCGAGAACGGGTTCTACAACCAGTTCTCATGACGTGTCCATCCAACGAACCGATGTCCGAATCACGGCCGATCAGCGTCCACCCACACCCGCCCACGTCTCCGCGTGGCGTCATCCTGCTGGCAGTCGCGGCCGTGATCGCCGCGGCGGTGGCGCCGGGGTTTCTGGCGCTGCACGCGCCCGCTCGCATTGATCCGGGACCGGGTGTCACGCGAACGTCGAAACTGTCGGCGTGGTTCGGGGGTCTGGCGGGAACCGACGGGGACACCGACGTCTATCTGCTCGAGGGCCAGCCAGCAGGCGGCACGATGCTCGTCGTTGGCGGCACGCATGCCGACGAGCCGGCTGGACACCTCGCCGCTGTCATCCTCGTCGAACGGGCGCGCGTCTCGGCCGGACGGCTGATCGTGATTCCCCGAGCCAACGCGAGCGGGTTCACGCACAACTTTCCGCAGGAAGCGCACCCGGCCTTCATCGCGGTGGCAACGCCGGGAGGCCCCCGGCGATTCGCGTTCGGGGCGCGCGCCACCAACCCGGTTCATCAGTGGCCCGATCCTCAGGTCTACACGCTGGCGGCGTCTGGGCAGACGCTGTCTGGCAGCGAGACCCGCAATCTGAATCGCGCGTATCCGGGCCGTCCGGACGGCACGCTGACCGAGCGGATCGCGTACGCCATCACGACACTCATCAACCGCGAACACGTCGACCTGACAATCGACCTGCACGAGGCCTCGCCCGAGTACCCGGTCGTCAACACAATCGTCGCGCACGAGCGCGCCATGGATCTGGCAGCGACCGCCAACGTCGCGCTGCAGGACGAGGGCATCGACATCGGCCTGGAACAGTCGCCGCGGAATCTGCACGGGCTCTCGCACCGGGAGCTCGGCGATGCCACACCCACGCTCGCCGTCCTGATGGAGACCACCAATCCCGGACAGGGCCGGCTCCGCGGGCGCACTGACGCCGACTTGATGGTCACGGGGCGGGATCGCTTCTATGTGCTGGCGTCGGATCAACACAGGCTGTCGGTGCCCTTTCCGGCGTCGGGCTGGCCGATCGACGTGAGAGTCGCGCGTCATCTGGCGGGCGTACGCGCGCTGGCCAGCGGCCTCGGCGGCGTCTCGCCGGCCAGACGCGTCCAGATCGATGGCATTCCGGCCTACGCCGACATCGTGTCGCGGGGGATTGGCGCGCTGCTGGCTTCGACTGGAGACGCACGGTGACCGCCAACGGCCTTGGCGCCGCAACATCGGGACAGGTGGCCGTGCCGGGCCACCCCATGGAACCCGTCACGCTGGCGCTCATGCTCGCGTGCTTTCTCGCGCTGGCCGTCTGGCGCAAGTGGCCGATCGGCATCGCGCTCGTCCTGGCCGCCTGGGCTGGCGCGGCCATCAACGGCGCGTATCTGCCGGCCCGCCATCTGATCGAAGGCGCGTTCTCCTATCTCGATCCGATCCTCGTCATCGCCACAGCAATGATCTTCATGCGCGTCCTGGCGGATGGAGGCGCGCTGGCCGCCGCCGGCGCGCTGGTCGAGCGCACCTTCAGCAGCCGGCCTGCGGCCCTGCTGCCAGCCGTCATGCTGATCGTGATGTTTCCGGGCATGATCACCGGTTCATCGACCGCGTCGGTGTTGACCACGGGCGCGATGGCCGCGCCAATCCTCATTGGCCTCGGCCTGCCCGCCGCGCGAGCCGCGGCCCTGGTCGCGATGGGCGGCGTGCTGGGCATGGTGGCCCCACCGATCAACATCCCGGCGATGCTGATCGGGGGTGGCATCGACCTGCCCTATGTTGGCTTCGATGGACCGCTGGCGCTGGCCGCGTTCCCGACGGCCCTGGTGGTCTGTTACGGCCTGGGATGGCCGCTGCTGCGGACACGGGGCCGCAGCGCCCCACGGCCCCTGGCGCAGCAGACCGCGGTCCCGGCGACTCTCCCGCCGTTGCCGTTCTGGCGCGTCATCGTACCCATTCTGACGGGCGCTGTGCTGATGGTTGCCCCGCGCGCCTGGCCGGCATGGATCCCCGACCCAGGCTTGCCACTCACCTTCCTGGCGGCGGCAGGCGTGGGCATCCTCGTGTTGCCGCGATTCCCTGTCGCCCAGTCGGCCGAACGAGCCATGCGGGAGGCCCTGCCCGTCCTCGGAATCCTGACGGGCGTCGGCGGATTCATCCAGGTGATGACGCTCACCGGGGGCCGTGGCTGGATCGTGTCGGTGATGCTCGGCGCGCCGCCGTGGGCCATTCTGGCGGCCGCAGCGGTCAGCATGCCGCTCTTCGGCGCGGTGTCCGCATTCGGATCGGCCTCGGTGCTCGGCGTCCCGTTTCTGCTGGCGCTCCTGGGACGAGACGAGGTGGTGACCACGTCCGGGTTGTCGCTGCTGGCGGGCATCGGCGACCTGATGCTGCCCGCTGCGGTCGCCGCCACGCTTGCCGCGCAGGTGGCCGGCGTCGGCGACCGCCGCCACGTGTTGAAACTGTGCATCGTTCCCGCGCTCGTGTCGATCGCGGTGGCGGTACTGATGCTCGTCTTCTCGCCCGATATCGGGCGCTGGATGCGATGAGGATCTGATGCTGCACGTCTACCAGGGTATCTGCGTGCTCGTCGCCGTGCTGGTGGCCGCCGTCGTGCTGCGCTCGCGCAGCCTGGCAGAACAGGTGACGGGCGCACTTGTGCTGATCCCGCTGCTGCTTCGCATCTTTCTGGTGAAGTGAGAACCGGAACGAGTCCCGCACCGGAATTCACGTGTCTCGACAGGCAACCCGGGGTCTGCCTTCGACGTCGCTCCCTTCGACAAGCTCAGCGAGTCCCGAGCAACGTCGAGGGACTCAGGCCAGGGCCTTCGACGTCGCTCCCTTCGACAAGCTCAGGGCAGGCAGGCCAGGGAAGCCCGCGGGCTCCATCAACAAGGACGCACGCCCGTGGTCAATTCAGGCGGTCTCCGGGATTGAATCTCCCGCCTGTCGACAGTTCGGCGCGATGGGTTCCGCCGCGACGGGTTCCGCCGCGACGACGCGCTCGGTCGGGGCGACCAGTTCGACCATCCGAATCCACACGAGCAGCGTGCCGGCCGTGTAGGGAAGGCCAGCGACCAGCGGATTGCCGCTGGCCGATTCGCGCGACGCCCACGCCGCGCGCGACACATCCAGCACGTCCACCATGTAGCGCCCGGCGGGCACATTCAGGATGAGCTGCGAGGGGAACGTCTCACGCGGATCGGGATGCGGCTGACACCACAGGCAATACACGCCGTTGCCGACGAGGGCCCCGGCACGTATGACCCACGCGGGCCAGTGACTGACCAGCGATGCCGGCGCCTGGTGCACGGCGTCCATGTCACACCCGGGCGGCGGTTCGACGGCCGCCATCGCGGCACGCGCGCTTGCGAGGAGCTGATCGGCCGGAATGGTCTTTGGCAGGTGTCCGTGTATTGGCATGAGTCACGCCCATCATCGAAGAAATGGTCCCATCCCCGAACGCGAAAACGCCTTCACGCCGGGAACGTCGGTCAGGATGACCGGTCGCACGCCGGGCTCGCCGTTGCAGGCGTCGAGCACGGCCATCATCGCCGCCAGGTGGACTCCCACGCGTCTGGCCAGCGGCCACACGGCGTGGTTGACAAGGTCGCCGGCGGTCTTCACGTCAAACGCGGGGCTCGGCGTCTCGAAAAGAAATGCGCGGGCTGGCGTGTGGTCACCCCACTCCCGGTGTGACAACCCTCTGAATCCCGGCGATGAGGGCTCGAGCTTCATCGCCAGGCCCTGCCCTTCCAGCGCCAGCACCGCCGCCGCGGCGAGATCAACATTCTTCGGATTCGCGACAATCATCATCGCGAGCCGCGAATTCACTCCCGCTTCGTGGAAGTCAAACGCCACATCAACCTGTTCCCGGCGGATCAACCCCGTGATGGCGTAAGCAATCCGCTCAGTCAGATTGCCGCCCGGCTTTCCCGGATACGCGCGATCGAGATTCCTGGATTCTTTCCCGTCAAGGTCCTCGGTGGATGCCGGATGGCGGTACTTCGGCGGATCGGGTTCGCCCTGATGAGCGGGGTCGGTCAACCGGGTGCCGAACCGGAACGTCCGCGCGCCGCTGGCCGTCGTGATCGCGAACGAGGCCGGCCCGCGCCAGCTCTTTTCCACGTAACTCACGGCGGAGTTGTTCGCATGGGGAACGACGATGAGTCGACCCCTCGTTGCGCGGGCATGTTCGACGAGCAGCGTCGCGGCCATGTAGCCCGCCAGTTCGTTGCCGTGCGTGCCGCCAGCGACGAACACCGTCCCGCCTGGCTGTTCCCCTTCGAACACGTACACCGGCGTGTCGCCCGGTGTACGCGCCACACCGGCGTCGTAATCGGACAGGGCCGCGGTCTTCCAGCCTGCCGCCGGCCGGATGTCGTGCTGCACCGGCGCGCGCTCGGGAATCGCCACCCTGGCGGTGACCAGCGCAACGACGGCCAGCGCGGCCACCACAGCCACCTGCTGGGATCGCATCGAGCCGACACGGGGAACTGGCGCCATCATCACTGTTTGAACAATCCCTTCACGACGTCGCCCGCCCCGGACAGTTTCTCGACCTCGGCGACTGGCGTGTTGCGCTTGGACGCGAGCGCCTGGAACAGCTTGTCCTTGTTGCCCGACGCCACCACCACGACGTACGCCGCGTCGGGCACGACGACCTCAATCAGGTCGTTCGACGTCTTGCCACGGCGAGACTCCCCGCCCGTGTGCATCACGAGCACCTGCGCGCCCTGCGCTTTGGCCGCTTGCAGCAAGGCCCTGGTCCGCGCGAGCTCCTTGTCCATATCGAGGCCGGCCGCGCCGAGGCCCTTCGCGCTGGCGCCGACGACCATCACCACCGTCTTCATGCCCGCCAGATCGCCAACCTGCGCCAGCGGCTTGAACTCGAGGCCGAGCTTCAGCTGCGTGTTCAAGAGGACCTTGACGATGTTCACATCGGCCGACTGCCCGATGGCCGTGATCAGACCGGGCCTGGCAAATGTCACCTCGGCCCCCATGCCCGTCGTTCCAGCAGACAGCGCCGCGAGCGCCACGGCGCCCACACACCACCCTGCTCGCCTTGCACGCATGATCACGTTCTCCTCTTCCAGCTGTTCAGATCACCGGCCGGGCTGGAGCCCGGCGATCCCAGGGGTGTCACGCCGTACGATGGTCACCCTGCACCATGGGCACGCTGCCCCTCGGTCCGATCGGTCTCGAGCCCGGGATCGCCACGCTCCAGCGTGGCCAGATCCGGAGCCGGGCTGGAGCCCGGCGATCCCAGGGGTGTCACGCCGCACTCCGTCCGTGTGGAGCCCGGCGATCCCAGGGGTGTCACGCCGCACTCCGTCCGTGTGGAGCCCGGCGATCCCAGGGGTGTCACGCCGTACGATGGTCACCCTGCACCATGGGCACGCTGCCCCTCGGTCCGATCGGTCTCGAGCCTGGGATCGCCACGCTCCAGCGTGGCCAGATCCGGAGCCGGGCTGGAGCCCGGCGATCCCAGGGGTGTCACGCCGCACTCCGTCCGTGTGGAGCCCGGCGATCCCAGGGGTGTCACGCCGCACTCCGTCCGTGTGGAGCCCGGGTCTCCAGACCCTGCAGAACAAGGCCGGCGTCGCCGGTCAGTACCCAATCACGGCGCCGTCACGCCGCGGATCCGCGCCGCCGATCCGTCGTCCGGTCGCCGGGTCGATGACGATGCCCTGCGCCCCGCCAAAGAAGGGATCGAACTCCAGCAGGGGGCGGAGCACGTAGCCCATCTTCGTGAGCGCCGCGGTTGTTGCCGCAGGCAGCCGCGGCTCAATCGCGAGCCCGGCTGGCTCCGGGAAGAACCGCGGTGCCTCAATGGCTTCCTGGATGCCCATCTTGTAGTCGACCAGGTTCTGCACGAGCAGCGTCATCGTCGTCAGAATCCTGGCGGCACCAGGCGTGCCGAGCGTGGCGAACGTCCTGCCGGCCGGCGTCAGCATGATGGATGGCGCGATGGTCGTGCGCATCCGCTTGCCGGGCGCCATCACGTTGGGGCCCGATCTCGAGAAGTTCTTCATCTCGTTGTTGAGCAGGATGCCGGTGCCCGCGACGACGACGGTCGAGCCGAAGTAGTCGGAGATCGTCTGCGTGAGCGCGACCATGTTGCCGTCCTTGTCGACCACCGACAGCGAGGTTGTGCTCGCCGGCTCCCTGGATGGTTCACCCGGCGCGATCTTCGGGCTGATCGCGTCGAGCTTGATCTCCGAGGCCCGGCTCTTCGCATACGGCTTGGAGAGCAGCCAGTCGACCGGGACCGTGACGAAGCCGGGGTCGCCGACAAACGCGCGCATGTCGGCGTCTCCCCGCTTCATGGCTTCGGCCGCCAGGTGGATGCGCGTGGCCGACTGCGCCGGGTACTTCGCGACGGGAAAGTTCTCGAGGATGTGGAGCATCTCGAGCATCGACACGCCAGCCACTGGCGGCGGCGCCGAATAGATCGTATAGCCACGGTAGCTGCCCTTGACCGGCACGCGCTCGATGGCCTTGTAGGCCTCCAGGTCCTGTTTCGTGATGAACCCGCCCTGGGCGGCCATGTCAGCGACGATCGCGTCGGCCAGTTCTCCACGGTAGAACGCGTCGCGCCCGCCGGCGGAGATCTTCCGAAGGCTCGCGGCGAGGTCCGGATTCTTGAGCACGGCGCCCGCCTCGAGGGGCAAGCCGCCGACCGTGAAGAGCCGGCCGGCGGGTTCGCGTGCCGACAGGTCCACCAGGTGATCCGTGATCGCGGTGCCGAGCGTTTCACCAATCTTGAA
>Ga0315290_10002132_pt1 | contig 13874 bp, 15 predicted proteins | sample YL17G12_0_MG_FD_203627 | JGI IMG/M metagenome (GOLD analysis project Ga0315290, IMG submission 203627) | Sediment microbial communities from Yellowstone Lake, YNP, Wyoming, USA - YL17G12_0 | ecosystem: Environmental > Aquatic > Freshwater > Lake > Sediment | place: USA: Wyoming | collected... | reverse complement strand
AACAGCACGACCGACTTGTTCGTGCCGTTGCTCAACGCACTGCCCGACGCGGCGGGCTCGGTGGCACTCTACGTGCCGAGTACGATCGCCGGACAGACCGCCCTCACCGACGCGTCCAAGATCGTGGACTTCGTCCAGTACGGGGTCGGTGGACAGGCGAACGAAGCGACGGCAGTGGCGGCGGGACTGTGGACCGCAGGCCAGTTGGTGCCGACGGTCGGCATCGGGGGACGATCGATTGAATTCTGTGGCAATCGGGCTGACCGTGGTGCTTCGCAGTGGGCGGAGATCGATCCCACGAACTTCGGCAGCGATGGCAACTGCATCACGCCAGTCCAGTCCAGCACGTGGGGCCGGGTGAAGACGCTCTATCGCTGATATGGTGACCGTCCGATCGCGATGATCACTCCCGTTGCGGGGGTGGTCATCGTGTTCACGGCCTCGCGCGCATTTCCCGGATCCGCTCAGCCGTGCGCGAAGTGATCCCAGCCCGAGTGAGGCAGGACGCGCCGTGCGCCATCCGGCTCGATCCAGATCCGTTCGCCCGCGCGGTCGGTGAAGCGCCCGACCCACGCCAGGGGCACATGCGCATCGCGAGCGATCGCTGCGCATGACGCGCGGGCGGCGGGCGCAATCGCGAGCACCAGTTCGTAGTCGTCACTCGGACCGAGCCGCAATGTGTCGGCGGGAACTCCGAGATCCCGCGCCGCACGCTCGAGCAGCGGGTCGATCGGCCATGCCGCACCGTCGATCTCCACGCCAGCCACGCTCGCATCGCACATGTGATGGAGATCAGCTCCAAAGCCGTCCGACACATCGAGCGCGGCATGCACTGCGCCTGTGTCCGCGAGCGCCCGAGCGATGCCGACGCGGGACTCAGGTGCAGCCCACGCCTCGAACAGCGGCGCCCACCATGCGCCCGCGGCGGGTGCGCCAAAGCGTTGCGCGAGCGCGAGTGCTGCACCCGCGCGGCCCAAAGCCCCGGTGACCGCGATCAGATCTCCGGCGCGTGCGAGCGAGCGAGTCCATGCAAGGCCCGGCGCGCACGCTCCGAACAGCGTGAGGCCGAACCACTCGGGGCCATCCACGGCTGCAAAGTTGCCGCCCACCAACCCCGCCCCTTCATCGGCGAGCACCGCCGCGAGGCCGGCATCGAACGCGAGGATCTCGTCCAGTTCGTGATCGCCTCGCACGCCGTACGACACCACTGCCCACTGCGGTCGCGCCGCCATCGCCGCGAGATCACTCAAGTTCGCCAGAGCGAGCCGCGCTCCGAGCGCACGCGCACCGATCCATTCCGCGCGCCAGTGGCGACCCTCCACGAACGTGTCGGTGGTGACGGCGAGGTCCATGCCGGGCTCGGGCCTGAGCACGGCCGCGTCGTCGCCGCCTGCAACGACCACCCCCGCGACCGCGGGCCGCGCTGCAATCATGCGACGGATGGCCTCGAACTCCCCGACGTCTTCGATAGCGACCATGATCGGCAAGAGTCCCAAGCGGCAGGCGCTTGCGTCAATCACCCTGCGTGGCATTCACGGGAACGCGTCACAGTCTGCGCCGGTCACGTCTTCCCCGCCCGATCGTTCTATGGAAATCGCCTCATTATCCGGGGTGCCGCGTGATAGGCTTGTCTCGGGTCGCGTGATACCCGCCAACCTTCGCCTGGAGTTTCCATCGTGCCTCGCCTGCGCCATCGCTTCCTCATGCTCGCACTTCTGGTGACGAGCGTGGCCGCGGTGGCCCGCCCCGCGGGCGCCGGAGTCCAGCTCCGCGTCGGCGTACGGCCGGACACGCTGGTCCATTGCGGTCGCGGGCAGCTGGCGTTCGCGCTGTGGAACGACGGGGCAGATCCGCTGCGGGTGCGGGTTTACGTCTCGCTCGCGCACGATGATTCGACCGAAATCGGCCCACGTCCATTCCGCGCGACCCTCGAGCCTCATCAGTTGGTCCGTCGCGAAGCGGAATTCTTGGTGCCCCCGGGACTTCCGACCGGCCGCTACGCGCTGCGCGTGCTGGCGGTCGCCTCCGACAGCTCGCAGGCCGAGGTGGTCGCGCGCTTTGTGGTGACGAGTTCGCAATGCAGCATCGGTGATCCGTCCCCGGCACTGGTATCGCTGCTGCTGGATGGAATCGGCGCGAGCTTGGGACTCGACGTTCCCACACCCACCATTCGGGGAACCTGGGGCGCGATCAAGCGCCGCTACGACTCCACCCCCCACTGAAAATTGCTTGGCGCGATGGATGTCTCTTCAGAATCCAGAACGTTCTCCGTGTAGAGAAAATGCTATTGCATCTCGTGTCTTTGAGTTAGAGTTCCGGAATGCCAAGCGCTTCCGCAGTCGGTCCCGCTATGGATCCCATTCGGGATCGCCTCCAGCGCCGCCGGATATCGCTCGGCCTCACCTTTCAGGCCATCGCTGTGCGCGCCGGGCTTCGCTCCGCGTCATACGTTTTCCATATAGAGAATGGCCAGCGTGTGCCGTCGGAAGCCGTGGCCGCGAGGCTGGCCTGCGCACTGGGCGAGGACGAACGCGCCTTCGCGGCGTGGGCGCGCGCGCTCCAGCGCGCGGATCTGCGCACGGTGCTCGATGCGACACGCGAGCTGCTCGAAGATCCCGAGCTCGCGGCGTTCGCTGCCGGAACCTGGACGCCGCGCATGGCCGAGCCGGAGCGTGCGGCGCGGGCCCTGTCCGATGCGCCTGCGTCGGTGGCGAGCGCATCATTCGCGCGGCTGCGCATACCGGTCCTCGAAACCGGCGACGATCCGGGAGCCGCGCTCAAACCGGCGTGCCCGGTGTTGCGCACGCTGAGCCTCGATGCGCGGGTACTCGGAGACCCGGAGACATTCGTGCGTCCGTTCGCGTATGTTCTCGGCTCCGAGGCGGCTCACCGCGTGCCGGAATTGGAACCCGGCCGCATCGTGATTCTCTCACGCGCAAGCGGCGCGCTGGATCCGGGTAGCACTTACGCGGTGCGCCACGGCGGGCGGATTGAGCTCGCACGCCTGTTGTGGAACGGTCGCGAGCTGCTGGTGTTGCCGGCACCGGGTGCGAGCGATTTCCTTGTGCTCCCGGCCCGCGACGTCGAAGCGATGCGCGCGTGCATCGCGGGCAGGGTTGCGCGTGTGCTCCATCCGGCACAGATCAGCTGAAGACCCCATGATTCCACGCGGTGGAAGCGCGCGTCTCGAAAGGAACCGATCGCCGATGCGTTTCTCGATGCGCCGCCTCGCATGGCTCACCGCGCTGCTCGTGCTCGCCGGCTGTTCGCGCCACGGCAGCGGCGTGATCGCCAGCGGCACGGTGGAGATGGACGAGATCGATGTGTCGTCGATGGTGGGCGGGCGCGTTGTCCGTCTCGCGTTCGACGAAGGAGACTCAGTCCTGGCCGGAGACACGCTCGCGGTGCTCGACCGCGGCGAACTCACCGCCGACCTCGACGCCCAGGCCGCGCAGGCGGCGCGCGCCGCCGCGCAACTTCGCGATCTGCGGTCGGGTCCGCGTGGAGCGGAGATCGCCGCGGCGCGCGCGGAACTGGCGGCCGCGACCGCCCAGGCCCGGCTTGCCGCCGCCGAGCTGACGCGTGTCCAAACGCTCGCCGAGCAGAACATCGCCACAGCACAGGACCTCGATCGCGCCCGGGGCGCGAGCGATGCGACGGCCGCGAGCCGCGATGCAGCGGCACAGCAGGCACGGTTGCTCGAATCCGGCTACCGGCGCGACCAAATCGCGGCGGCGGCGCTCGCCGCACGAGCCGCGCGCGCGCAGCTCACGGGGGCCCGGAGGCGCGCGGCGGAGTTGGTGCTCACCGCGCCATCGCGGGGCATCGTGCTGTTGCGCAACTTCGAGCCCGGCGAACTCGCGCTGCCCGGCATCGCGGTCGTGACGCTCGGCAACCCGGACAGCCTGTGGATGCGGTGCTATGTCGCGGCCCCGGAGTTGCCGCGCGTCCAACTCGGCGCGTCGGTTGAGATCACCGTCAACGGCACCCAGCGCGCGTTTCGCGGTCGCGTCGTGGAAATTGCTCCGCGCGCCGAGTTCACCCCGCGCGCCGCCCTCACCGAGGAGGAACGCGCGAACCTCGTGTTCGCGGTCAAGATCGTAATCGAGCCGAGCGGTGGGATGCTCAAGGCCGGACTGCCGGCCGACGTGCGCATTGTGGACGGCGCGCGTTGAGCCCGCCGAGCCCGCCCGCGGTCGAGGTGCACGAGATCACGCGGCGGTTCGGCGCCGTCACAGCGGTCGATCACGTCACGTTCGACATCCAGGGCGGGGAGATCTTTGGGATCCTCGGGCCCAACGGCTCCGGCAAGACCACGATGATTCGCGTGCTGTGCGGTTTGATCGCGCCGAACAGCGGCACCGCGCGCGTCGCGGGCTTCGAGGTGGTCGAGCATCCCGACCGGGTCAAGGAGCACATCGGCTACATGTCGCAGGCGTTCGGCCTCTATCGCGATCTCACGGTCGACGAGAACCTGCGTTTCTATGGTGGCGTGTACGGTCTCGACCGCGAGCTCGAGCCGCGCGTCGCGTGGGCCAAGCAGCGCATGCACCTCGCCGAGATCGGAGACCGCCTCACCGGCGTGATGTCGGGCGGCCAGAAGCAGCGCCTCGCACTCGGATGCGCGTTGTTGCACCAGCCGCCGGTGCTGTTCCTCGACGAGCCGACCGCGGGCGTCGATCCCGGTGCGCGGCGTCTGTTCTGGGAGATCATCCGCGGCCTCGCTGCCGACGGCACGACGATCATCTGCACCACCCACTACATGGACGAAGCCGAGCGCTTCGACCGACTTGCGTTCCTGTCGCTGGGCAAACTCACCGCGCTCGGCACGCCCGGCGAAGTGCGCGCGACGTTCGGCGGCAATCGCACCCTCGAGGACATCTTCGTGATGCTGCAGGAGCAGGGCACATGAGCAGCGGCCTGCGATGAGTCCGGGGCGGCTGCGCTCGATCTTCTTCAAGGAGTTCATCCAGATGCGGCGCGACCGCGGCACGCTCGGGCTCATGCTCCTGGTCCCGGTGATGCAGTTGCTGCTGTTCGGCTACGCGATCCGCATGGACGTGCGCAATCTGCCGACCGCGGTCTACGACGCGAGCCGCACCCAGCAGAGCCGCGATCTCGTCCAGCGCTTCGAAGCGACGCGCAACTTCGCGATTCGCACCCACGTCGCTTCGTATCGCGAAGCGATCCGACAGGTCGACCGTGGCCGCGCGCATGCCGCGATCGTCATCCCGGAGGACTACGCGCGCCGAGTGAAACGCGGCCGGCCGGCCACGGTGCAAGTGCTGGTCGATGCGTCGTCCCCGACGGCCTCCCAGAGCGCGATCGGCGCCGCACAGCTCGTCGGCCAGCGCAGCAGCCTCGACATCATCGCGCATCGCGCGGGCAGTGCGGTGGGGGAGCGCCTGCCGATCGACGTGCGGGTCCGGCCGCTCTACAACCCGGCTCTTTCCAGCCCGTTGTTCATCGTGCCCGGCATCATCGGCATGATTCTGTCGAATATCCTGATCGTCATCACCGCGATGGCGGTGGTGCGCGAGCGCGAGCACGGCACTCTCGAACAGTTGATCGTCACCCCACTCACCTCTTCGGAGATCATGCTCGGCAAGATCGCTCCCTACGTGCTCGTGGCCTTCTCGCAGATCACGGCGGTGCTGTTCGTAGGCCACTTCTTGTTCCACGTCCCGATCCGCGGCAGCCTGTTGCTCATCTATCTCCTGTCGTTCCCGTTCATCGTCGCGAACCTCGGCCTCGGCCTGCTGATCTCCACACTCGCCAAGACGCAGGCCCAGGCGATGCAGGTGTCGTTCATGATCCTGCTGCCGAACGTCCTGCTGTCGGGCTTCATGTTCCCGCGCGAAGGCATGCCGCCGTTCGCGCGAGAAATCGGACTCACGCTGCCGCTCACCTATTATCTGCAGATCATGCGCGGGATCGTGCTCAAAGGCGTGGGCCTCGAGGCTCTGTGGCCGCAAGCGCTCGCGCTGGTCGGATTCGCGTTGCTGTTCTTTTCTTTCAGCTCGCTGCGTTTCCACAAGCAACTGGAATAGGTGGGCGCGTGAAACCGACCCCCGAACAACTCGAACGCCTCGCACGGGACTGCGTGGTCGCGGCGTACCGGTCGTCTGGCCCTGGCGGCCAGAAGAAGAACAAGACCGAATCGAGCATCCGCGCCCGCCATCTGCCGACCGGCATCGTGCGGATCGCCACCGAACATCGCTCGCAGTACCGCAACCGCGCGCTGGCGCTCGAGCGGATCTGGGAAGAACTGCGCCGCCGCGCTCGCAAGGCGAAACCGCGCGTCGCTACCCGGCCGGGCAAGGCGGCGGTCGAGCGCCGGCTCGCCGAGAAGCGCCATGACTCCGTACGCAAGCGCACGCGCCGGGAACCCGATGCCGAATAGGCGGCAGCGCGGCGGCGCGGTCTCTGGTGACTCGGGGCGGCGAGCCGAGTCTCACAGCGACGGCATCGATCGCACCGGAGCCCGTCACGTGCTGATCTACGATGACGCGTGCGCGATGTGCTGCACCTGGGCCGAGCGCGTGCGACGCTGGGACCGCGACCACCGGATCGAACTCGTGCCGTCGCACGGTGCGGACGTGGGTGCTCGCTTTCCCGGGATTGCCCGGGAGCGGCTCGACGCAGCGATGCAGGTTGTCGAGCCAGACGGCAAGACGTGCGAAGGCGCGGCGGCCGCTGAGGCGCTGTTGCGTGTGCTGCCGCTCGGCCGGCTGCTCGGATGGACGTTCGCGGTCCCGGGCGTGCGGGTGATCGCCGAGCGCGTCTATCGGGCGATCGCGGTACGGCGTTGCCGCGAGGCGTGCGCGGTGCACGGCGCGGTGCGCGAGACGTGACCAGGGTGGGCTCTCTCCTCGAAAATCACGGTTGTCGAAAGTCGCAGCTTTGCCGATGGCAGCATCGTCTGATATCGCTCTAGAGTCCGCTCGTCCGCGCCGACAACTTTACGCAGGCCGCGCTCTGACACCTTCGCTTGCCTCCCTCGACTCGAACACACGAGGTCGCACATGTTTTCTCTGTTCCCGAAGGAAGAAAACTTCTTCGTGCTGTTCCGCAAGCAGGCGGCCCTTGCCCGTACCGGCTGCGAGCAACTCCAGGAAATGACGGAGCGCTTCGACAATCTCGAGACGCGCGCCAAGGCGCTCAAGGACGTCGAGCACGAGGGCGACCTCGTGACGCACGAGATCTTCGAGAAGCTGAATAGCACATTCATCACCCCGCTCGACCGCGAGGACATCCACAACCTCGCGAGCGGCCTCGACGACGTGCTCGACGCGGTCGAGGCGATCGGGAGCCGGCTCGTCCTCTACAACGTCCGCGCGACGACTCCCCAGGCGATCCAACTCGCGACGATCCTGACCGAGTGTTCGGTCCAGATCGAACACGCAGTCGACAATCTCAAGGACCTCAAGAATCTGATGGCGTTCACGATCGAGATTCACCGCCTGGAGAACGAGGCCGACAGGAACTCGCGCCTCGTCGTGGCCGACCTGTTCACCGGCCAGCATGACGTGCTCGACATCATGCGCTGGAAGGAGATCTACGCGCGGCTCGAGAATGGTGCCGACCATTGCGAGGACGTGGCGAACACGATCGAAGCGATCGTCGTCAAGAGCCGCTGATCATGCTGCCATTCGACATTATTGTCATCATCGCGGTCGCGCTGATTTTCGATTTCACGAACGGATTTCACGATGCTGCGAACTCGATCGCGACCGTGGTCAGCTCGCGGGTGCTGTCGCCACGGGTCGCGGTGGCGTGGTCCGCAGTATTCAACTTCATCGCGTTCCTGGTGTTCGGTGTCCATGTCGCCAAGACGATTGGCAAGGGCATCATCCACCCCGAGGCCATCACGCCGCCGATGATTCTCGCCGCCGTGATGGGCGCGCTGCTGTGGAACCTGATCACCTGGTACATAGGGCTACCGACCTCGTCGTCGCACGCCCTGATCGGCGGCTTTGCGGGCGCGGCCATCGCGCTCGCGGGCCCGGGCGCGGTGATCGTGAGCGGGATCGTGAGGATTGCGCAGTTCATCGTGCTCGCGCCGCTGATCGGCATGGCGTTGGGGGGCGTCGTCATGCTCGCGGTGATGTGGATCTGCCGTCGCGCGACCCCGACACGGGTGGACGGGACGTTCCGCCGCCTGCAGCTTGTATCGGCGGCGGCCCAAAGCCTCGGGCACGGCGGCAACGACGCGCAAAAGACGATGGGCATCATCGTCGCGCTGCTGTATTCCACCCACCATCTCACCGGTGAGTTCCACGTGCCGCTGTGGGTCGTGCTGGTGAGCCAGGCGGCGATCGCGCTCGGCACGCTGTTCGGCGGATGGCGCATCGTACAGACGATGGGCATGAACATCACGAAACTGCGTCCAGTCGGCGGATTCTGCGCCCAGACGGCCGGAGCGATCACGCTGTTCGGCGCCACCGCCGCGGGGATTCCGGTCTCGACGACGCACACCATCACGGGTGCGATCGTCGGCGTCGGGGTCACCTCAACCCGCCGCCTGTCCGCCGTCAAGTGGGGGGTCGCGGGGCGCATCGTGTGGGCGTGGGTCCTGACGATGCCGCTGGCGGCAGTGATTGCGGCCGCGACCGCCGTCGTGCTGCGCGCGATCGGCTGGCCGCACTGACATCGCGGACACCGCACAGCGAACTCGAGAACGCCCGGCGCGAAGACATTCGCGCGCTTCGCGTGCGGCCTTCCCGCGAGCGGCGCGGGCCCGAGGGACGCCCCCCGAAGCCCTAGGTCCGTCCGAAGTCCGCGTCCTCGGCGTGATGCTTGATGACGCGCGCCTCCGCGACGAACACGACCTCTTCGGCGATGTTCGTGGCGCGCCCCGGCCGCAGCTCCATGGCAGGACACAACCCAACCCGCCCTCGCGCACCGCGCGCCGGCGCGGTACGATCTGTTTCGTCACTTCGACCCGCGAGGCCACCCCGCATGTCGCTTCACTCGGATGCGAGCCTGCTGTCCATCGACCGGCTCGGTCCTCCCGATCTTATCGAAACGTTCGCGTATCTCGATCGCGATCCGGTCGTGAACGTCTATCTCGTCGCGCTCACGGTTCGCGACGCGCTCGCGCAACCGCGGGACGAATTCTGGGCGGTGCGCCGCGAAGGTGAGATCGTTGCACTGCTGCATCTCGGCGGTCAGTCGGGTGCTGTGCTTCCGGTGGGTGTGGATCCGCAAGCGCTCGCGAAGCTCGCACGGCACGCACTCACGCGTCGGGCGTTCCTGCCGCGGCGCTTCCAGATCATCGGCCAGCGCCCCGCGGTGCTGGAGCTCACCCGCCAGCTCGCGGATCACGGCGTACAGCCACGGCTGCTGCGCGATCAGCGCTACATGGCGCTGGAACGCGGCGGGCTCGCGAAGTTCGAACGGCTGCCCGAATTGCGCCCGGCCCGCCCGGACGATTTCGAGCTGGTGTTCGGCAGCGGCGCACTGCTGCGGGCCGAAGAACTCGACGAAGACCCGCGCGTTGCCGATCCGCTCGCGTATTCGAAGCGGGTCGAGGATGAGTGCCGCGACGGCTACACGCGATTGTGGTGCGACGACCAGGGTCTGTGCTTCCGTGCGAGCGTGAGCGCGCGCACGCCGGACGCCGCTCAGATCTCGGGGGTCTACGTGCCCCCGGCGCGCCGCGGTCGCGGGATCGCGCGCCGCGGGATGGCCGAGATGTGCGCGCAACTTCTCGAGGACAGCCGGACGGCGTGCCTGTTCGTCAACGACTTCAATGCCCCGGCGATCGCCGTCTACCGGCGGCTCGGGTTCACCGATCGCGCCGCGTGGGCGTCCGCCTTCTTCGATACGACGCGCTGAGGAGCCCGAGCGCCGGGCGTGTTCCTCATGACGGTCGCTCCAGCAGTGCCGCAAGCGCGGCGAACCCGCCTTCGACCGGCTCGACCTCGGGCGCATGATGGCGCACGATGTCCTTGAGCCAGCCCGGCGTATACGGATGTATGAGCCAGAACAGGCGCACGTGCTTCCACTCCTCCTTGCCGCGGCGTAACGCGAGCGGCAATGCGAGATCGAGCGAGAACGCGTCGCCGACGACGGCATCGGGGCGCTCGTCGAGCAAGATCGCTTCGTAGGACGGCCGATCGATCTCGAATGCCGTGCCTCCGAGGTCGAGCGTGCCGCGCGCGCCCCCCCCAAGCACGAACTTGCGCGCCGAGCCGCGGACACAGAGCGCGCCGTCGCGGTACTCGGGATGCAAGGTTCTCGGCACGTTCGCATGCTCGAACCAGTCGAGCAGCTTGTCCGGTGTTGAATTGGACACCACGACGATTTCGGTGCCCGTCTCAAGCAGCCGGCGTCCGGCCGCGGCCGCCTCGGGAAGAATTCCCGGCCCGCGCTGGCGGACGACCTGCTCGACCGCACGCGCGTGGTTGTGGTTTGCGAACACATCCAGGTCTGCGAAGCCCTCGGCGAGCGCACCATCGCGCATCGCGCCTGCGACTGCGTCTTGCGTCGAATGATCGTGCACATAGTGGAGGAGCGCGCTGTGTTGAATAAACGGATCCTCGTCGGCGAATGCGGTGATGCGCCCGTTCGAAAGCCATCCCCAGCGGGTCGGTTCACGCCGTGTCGCCCGGCGGGCCGCACGGATCCACTCGGCGGCGCGCAGGGGATCGGAGGTCCAGTCCGCCAGCGTACGATCGAGGTATTCGCCCTGGGCCACACCTTCGGCGTTCGGGTTCGTCCAGACACCGTCAAAGTCAGAGAGCAGCTTCATGCGCAAGAACTAGCACGCACCAACACCAGTGACCAGCTTTGGCACTTGCCGGGCGTGCCGCGATTTGCGACGGTGCGATTCCTGACCGGTACTTAATCGAGGAGGATTCTCTGTGATCGAACGCTCGCGCCTCGGCGCGCTCCGCATCGCCCTGATTGCTGTGTTCGTCCTTACGCCGGGGCTCGCGCGCGCCCAGGTGTTCGGCCAGTACACCGGCGCCACGCCGCTCGATCCGAATCGGCATCTGTTCGGCGCCTACCTGCATGCCAGCGACAGCCTGCTCGGTGCGATGGGGCAGTTGCGTCTGAGTTTTTATCCCGGGATCGACTTCGGCTTCCAGGGCGGGCTCGCGCAGCTGCACCTGTCAGAGGGGGACCGCACCACGATCCGGTTCGGCACCGACATCAAGGCCGCGGTCGCCAAGCCCGGCGCTTCGACTCCGTTCGCGGTCGCCATGGGTGTGGGCCTGGGAGTCGAGGTCAGCGACCAGTTGAGCTCGATCACGCTCGCACCGAGCGCGGTGGCGAGCCAGGACTGCGTGCTGGGCGGCACCGTGAACGTCACGCCGTATGCGGGCGCGGCCATTGCATTCACCCGGAGAAGCCTCGACTCGCACGACGAGAACGACGTCACGCTCCCGGTCCGGCTCGGCTCCGAAGTGGATCTGGGGTCTTCGGCGCGCTTCGTATTCGAGCTCCAGCTCTTGTTCGGCAACGATTTTGGGGACAGTTATCAGATCGTCTCGGGGGTCCATTTCGCGTTCTGAGCCACGCGTGGGCGCGACCGCTCACTTTCCGCCAAACTCGCGATGGTATCAGATCGATCAAGCCGTTGCGGTTCAATTGCTTATACTCAATTTAGTCAGCCGAAACTCGCGGCTTGTCTCGTCCGGGACCCGGTGCTAGCCTACCGGCCCATTCGGTGGGACCCGCCTTTGGGGTCCTCGGGGCAGGTACGGCAAACCCAGACAATCCAAAGTCCTATTTTGGCTTAGACGACCTACTGGAAGGCATCTTGGTGCCGTTCTTTGTCCGGTTGATCGCGGTGGCCATCCAATTGTGGACAAACTGTGGAGGGAGGAGGGTGTCTCGCAGCACAACCGCAGTATTCACTGGCGGTTGAAGTCTCGATCCCCGGTGTGGATAACATCGGGTTCGGTAATCCACCACTTGCCACCCTCAGAGTCTCCGCCCGCCAAACACCGGGCGTTTCGCACGCCAGGGCTCTGTGGAAAAACCCAGGGCCCATTCAGCAAGGACCGTTGAAATGGCCGTCCAGTCAATGCAACCGGAGCAAACGACTCGCCTCTGGGAGCAGGTCCTCGTCTCAGTCAAGAACCGGCTCGGCAGTCCACAAGCCTTCGATACTTGGTTCATGCCGATTGTACCGGTTGAGATCAGCCCCCAGACCGTCGATTTGGAAGTCCCCAACGCCTTCTTCGTGGATTGGATCCACGAACACCATCTGCACGTGCTGCGCCAGTGTCTCTCTGAAGTTCTTGGCGGCTCTCCCGAAGTCCGCTTCTCGGCACGCGAAGCGCTTCCCATCACCGAAGCGGATCGCGAACGCGCGCGTGCGGCTCTCGCGGCGGGGGTATCTGCCACACCTCTCACCAGCAATGCGACCGCGGCGCCATCGGTACCCGCGGTCGAGAGCCAGCTCCACCCGCGCCTCACGTTCGAAACGTTCGTCGTGGGCAGCGGAAACCGCTTCACGCACGCCGCCTGTCTCGCCGTCGCCCAGAATCCCGGCAACGTCTACAACCCGCTGTTCGTGTTCGGCGGATCGGGCCTCGGCAAGACACATCTCCTGCACGCGATCGGGCATGCGGTACGCCAGACGCGGCCGGAGGCGCGCGTGTGCTACGTGTCCGCAGAGCGCTTCACCAACGAGATGATCTACGCCATCCAGCATGCCCAAACGCTCGCGTTCCGCAACAAGTACCGAAACGTCGATTTGCTGCTGATCGACGACATTCAGTTCCTGGCGGGCAAGGAGAGCACGCAGGAGGAGTTCTTCTACACGTTCAATGCGCTGCGCGATGCGCATCGCCAGATCGTGGTGACCGCCGACAAGCCACCCAAGGACATCCCGATGCTGGAGGAGCGGTTGACCTCACGCTTCAACCAGGGGTTGGTCACCGACATCAAGCAGCCGGATCTGGAGACGCGGATTGCAATTCTGCGCAATCGCTGCGCGCTGGAAGGCGAACATGCACGTCTTCCGGACGATGTGCTGCTGATGATCGCGGACCGCATCCGAAACAACATCCGCGACCTCGAAGGCTGCCTGGTGCGCCTGCTCGCGGTGGCCTCCCTGTCGCACCAGGACGTCACCCTCGAGTTGGCCGAGGAGGTTCTGCTCCACTACGTGAATCCCGAGCCGGATCAACTCACTCCGGAACGGGTGATCGCAGTAGTATCGGAACGCTTCAGCGTGAAGGCGGAAGCATTGTGCGGCAAGCGCCGCACGCGCCAGATCGCGATGCCGCGCCAGGTCGCGATGTACTTGATGCGCCAGGTCACCGACCTGTCGTTGGTCGAGATCGGCCGCCTGTTTGGAGGCCGCGATCACACGACCGTGATGTACGCATGCGAGAAGATTGGCACGATGGTCTCGGCGGATAACCAGTTCGCAGAGAAAGTGAACGGTCTCATTTCAACGCTGGCATCGGGATGAGGTGTGGAGAACCTGTGGGCAAGTGGGGACAGGATCGCCCACGGAGAGCCGGCTTCTGAGGATGGGGACAACCGGCCAAGTTGTCCCCATCCAATCCTTGTCCGATAACACGTTGTGGTGTAATGGATTACAGACCACACTCGGAGCGACTCCACTGATCCTTCACCGCCTACGGTTACTAGCTTCTTTCTCTTTGTAAATCAACGACTTAGAAGGGAGGAAAGTGCTTGCAGCCATGGGGACCGCACCCTATGATGCACACTTCGCAGATATGGCTCCCGTAAGCTCCGTCACGACCCCCGGAACCTTAGGCCAGTCATTGGCTTCCAGCGCGTATGGGAGTGACCGTATGGAATTGTCCATCCAGCAGGGCGATCTGGCATTTGCCGTGGGTCGTGCCCTGGGTTCGGTCTCGAATCGAAGCCCCTTGCCGCTCTTG
>Ga0315290_10002131_pt1 | contig 13874 bp, 8 predicted proteins | sample YL17G12_0_MG_FD_203627 | JGI IMG/M metagenome (GOLD analysis project Ga0315290, IMG submission 203627) | Sediment microbial communities from Yellowstone Lake, YNP, Wyoming, USA - YL17G12_0 | ecosystem: Environmental > Aquatic > Freshwater > Lake > Sediment | place: USA: Wyoming | collected... | reverse complement strand
CGATAGATGGCCTTGTCCACGGTGGCCGCGAGTTTGTTGGAACCAGCGGGTGAGCAATATTACTCAGTCATTGAGTAAATTGTTGCCGGGGAACACGTCGATGTGGTTTACTTCGCCCCATGCAGCGTGCGATCGTCAAGGAACTCCTCGCCCGGCTGGCCAAGCCGCCCGAGCTTCTGCAGGTCGTCGTCGGACCTCGGCAGGTCGGGAAGACAACGGGGGCCCACCAGGTCGGGAAAGCGTGGAAGGGGCCGGTGCGCTACGCGGCGGCGGACCTTCCGCTGCCTCCGGGACCGGAGTGGATTCAGTCGCAGTGGGAGCTGGCGCGGCGTGATGCCGCGCGCGGGCGCAAAGCGCTCCTGATTCTCGACGAGGTCCAGAAGGTCGCAGGATGGAGCGAAGTCGTCAAGGCGAACTGGGACGCCGACCGGGCATCCCGAGCGGCGGTCAGCGTGATCCTTCTGGGTTCCTCGGCGCTCATCCTGACCCGGGGAGCGAACGAGAGCCTGGCCGGACGCTTCTTCCTTCATCGGTGTCTTCACTGGTCGTTCCCGGAGTGCCGCAGGGCGTTCGGGTGGGATCTCGATCGCTGGCTGTACTTCGGGGGTTATCCGGGCGCGGCGCCTCTCGCCGAGGACGACGTGGCGTTCCGTCTCTACGTGCGCGATTCGCTCATCGAACCGGCCGTTGCACGCGACGTGCTCGCGTTGCAAACCGTCACGAAGCCCGCACTCTTGCGACAACTCTTCGCTCTCTGCGGCCTCTACTCCGGCCAGATCCTGTCCTACACCAAGATGCTCGGCCAGCTGCAGGACGCCGGGAACACGACGACGCTCGCCCACTACCTCCGCCTCCTCGAGACGGCCTTCCTGGCTTCGGGTCTCAATCGCTTCAAGCCGGGACGCGCGGCGCGGAGAGGGTCGAGCCCGAAACTCGTCGTCTGGAACAACGCCCTCGTGACGGCTCTCGGGCGCGCCGGCTTCGAGACCGCTCGCGAAGACCACGCCCTGTGGGGCCGCCTCGTCGAGAACGCCGTGGGGGCGCACTTGCTGAACCACCTCCACGGCACGCCTCACGAGGTCTCTTATTGGCGCGAGCGCTCGGACGAAGTGGACTTCGTGGTTCGCGCCGGCGACACCGTGTGGGCCGTCGAGGTCAAGAGCGGCCGGCCGGTGCGCCCAGCAGGGCTTGCCGCGTTCCTGCGAAGCCATCCACGTGCACGCCCCCTCATTGTGGGCACGGGCGGGATGCCTCTTCAAGAGTTCTTCTCCACGGAGCCGAGTGCGCTATTCACGTGAGGGACCGCCTAGGACCGCGCGCGGTGAGTCGGAGCCTTCCGCGCCTTGTATTTCACCCGCGTCTCGTGAACCCCGTCCGCCGTGAACGGATTACGAACCGCGATCCCGGGGAAGCGATGGAAGTCCTTGTCGGTCGTCCAGAACTCGCGGATGCCGTGCTCGCGCAGGAGCGCGGCGATGTGAGCATCGTGGGCGACGTTTCCCGTCGCCCGTCCCGCCGTGACCATGCTCCGCAGGTGAGCGCGGTGGCCCGGACCCTCGCCGATCAAGGTGATGGCGGGAGCGTCGAAAAGGCGGTCGATTTCTTCGAGGGCCTTCGCGAGCGGCGTCGGGGGCTTGAATACCCGCGGATGGGTAACGACGCGCAGAAACTCGTAAACGCACGGCCATGGAATCGCCCACGGGCGCAGTCCCTCGGACAGCTCCGCAAGCAGGCGCTTCGCTTCCGCATGATGGATGGCTTCGGTTCGACGCGCGTAGACGAGGAAATTCGTGTCGACCGCGATCACTTCTTGATGCCGTCCATGAGGTCGAAGAGGGAGTCACGATCGTCGAGGTCGACACCGGGCATCAGCTCACCCGTCTCGGTCGTCCACTTCAACTTGTAGCCCGTCGCCGCCGGCTTGTCGGAGAGATAGCGCCTGAGCGCGTCCTCGACGACGTCCCGGAGCGGAACGCCGTCGTCCGTCGCCTTCTTCTTGGCGCGGCGCATGAGTTCGTCGTTGATGTCCATTGTGGTTCGCATGCATAAAAGCATACGACGCGATGTGTGTTTGTGCAACCTACCTGTCATGGGACAAAGAGGCGCTTCAAGAACTCCGGATCGAGCTCGCCGCTCCACGAGGTAATCGCAGCCAAAGAAGCGAGGCGATTCTCGGGTTCGTTCTGGAGCCCTTGGGCGAGCAGGTCGTGCAACTCTTGCGAGATCCCCGGGCCGATCTCGTTCGGCGGCGGGAGTCGTCTCGTCAACTTGTCCTGGAGCAGCCCGCGCGTGGTGCGCCCCTCGAACATCGGTTTTCCCGCGACCAGCTCGTAGGCGATGCACGCGAAGGAGTACACGTCAATCGTCGGGCCGGACTCGTCGCCCGTCATCTGGCCCGGGGGCATGTAGAGCGGCGTGCCGAGCACCGTGCCCGTCTGCGTCGCCGTGTCCTCGGTGACTTTCTGGTCTTCCTTCGCGAGGCCGAAGTCCATCAGTTTCACGCGGCCCGCAGGGGTCAGCATCGCGTTTCCCGGCTTGAGGTCGCGATGCACGACGCCGTGGTCGTGCACGAACTGAAGCGCCGCGGCGAGCTGACCCAAGATGCGCTTGGCTTGGTCCTCGGGAAACGCGCCGTGACGCGACAGGAGCTCGGCGAGCGTCGACCCTTCGCAGAATTCCATGACGATGAACTCGGTGCGGAACGCGGGGAAGTGACCCTTCATGCGCGCGATGTTGTCGTGCTCCAACGGCTGCACGATCCTGGCCTCGCGCTCGAATCGCGAAAACGCCCCCGGCTGGTAGACCAAGCGGTGGCTCATCATCTTGAGGGCGACCCGCTCGCCGGTGGCAAGTTCGGTCGCTTCGTAGACGACGGCCATCCCGCCCCGCCCGACGCAGCCCAAGATCTGGTAGCCGTTCAGCACCTTGCCGTCGAGACCGTCGTGAAGCGCGCGGCCGAGACGGTCGGCGACGACGTTGGTCAAGACGATCGTCAGCTCTGGGTTTTTGGCGGCGAGCCCGTCGAAATCCACCGCCGACATAACCAGCACGCGAACCTCCGTCGTCGCGACGACGTCCGCGGTGGCGGGCTCTTGCGTGATCAGCGACATCTCGCCGGCGACCGAGCCCCGCGTCAGCGTGGCGATCGTCCGGATCGTCCCGTCGTGGCCGCGGAGGAGCACGCGGGCTTCGCCGTCGATCACGACGAAGAGGGAATCCCCCTGCCGCCCCTGGCGGATGATCGTCTCGTTCGGGTCGTAGCGGCGCTCCCTGGCGGCGGAGAACACCTGATCGACGAGCCTCGGTCTCAAGGCCCTGAAGGTCTCGCTTTCGAGGAGGACCTCGCGCGAGGCCGGGTCAACCGGAAACTCGGTCGTCATCGTCGCTGAAGTATATGCCCGGCTGCGTTATCCTCCGCGGACATGGACGATCAAGAAGCCGCGCCCGTGCTCGATTGGTCGCTCCTCCGCGCGGCGCAAGAGCGCATCTTCGGGAAGGTCCACCGCACCCCGCTCCTTTCGGCGGATTCCCTCGGCCGGCGGGTCGGCGTGCGCCTCTTCCTGAAGTGCGAGAACCTCCAGAAGACCGGGTCGTTCAAGCCGCGCGGGGCGCTCAACAAGGTCCTTTCCCTCGGCTCCGTTGAACGCGAGAAAGGGATCGTCACCGTGTCGGCGGGGAACCATGCGCAGGCCGTGACCTGGGCGGCGCGCCTCGTCGGGGCGCCGTGCGTGGTCGTGATGCCCTCCGATGCGCCACGCTCGAAGATCGACGCAGTCCGGGGATACGGCGCCGAGATCGTCTTTCACGACGATCGCGGCACCCTCTTCGTCAAGCTCGCCGAAGTGCGCGACGCGCGCGGGATGACCTTCGTGCACCCCTTCGACGACCCGGTCGTGCTCGCGGGCGCCGGCACCGTGGGGCTCGAGATCGTCGAGGACCTTCCCGAGGTCGACCTCGTCATCGTGCCGGTGGGCGGCGGTGGGCTGTTGGGCGGCGTGGCGACCGCGATCAAGTCCTTGCGGCCGGAGGCGCGCGTCGTCGCGGTCGAGCTCGCGGCCGGTCCCGGCTTGGCCCCTGCGCTCGCCGCCGGCAAACCCGTCCCGGTCTCGCGCCCCGCCGGAACGCTCGCCGATGGCATGACCCCCCCGTTCGTCGGCGCGCTGCCGCTTGCGATCGCTCGACGCCTTGGGGTCGAGCTTGCCGTGGTCACCGAAGACGAGATCGCCGCTGCGATGCGCGAGCTCGCGACCCGCGCGAAGCTCGTCGCGGAGGGGTCCGGCGCGGCGGCGACGGCGGCCCTGCTCTCGGGACGCATCACGGTTCGGCCGGGGTCCACCGTGGTTGCGATCGTCTCGGGCGGCAACGTCGATCCGGATCGGCTCGGCGCCATCCTCGTCTCTTGATGCGAGAGGAGATGCCGTTCTGATGGATACGCTGATCATCCCTCAGTCCCTGGTCCCGGAACTGCTGCCGATGGCGGAGTGCATCGACGTGATGGCGGAGGCGCTCCTCGCGCTGGCGAAAGGCGACGCGGTGCTGCCTCTGCGCTCGATGGTCTGGATGCCGGACCAGTCGGGGCTGCTCGGCTTGATGCCGGCGTATCTCGGCGCGCCGCGATCGTTGGGTCTCAAGGTCATCTCGTACCTGCCGGGAAACCACGGCGGCGATCGCGATTCGCATCAGGGGGCGGTGCTCCTGTTCGATACGGCGACCGGTGGACTGCTGGCGATGATCGACGCGAGCTCGATCACCGCCATCCGCACGGCAGCCGTGAGCGGCCTCGCCACGCGGCTTCTGGCGCGCGAGGACGCCGGGGATCTCGCCCTTCTCGGCTCGGGCGTTCAGGCGAGCACTCACCTCGAGGCGATGCGCGCGGTGCGAAAGCTGAGGCGCGTGAGGGTGTGCAGCCTGTCGCTTCCGCGGGCGCAAGCGTTCGCGCGGCACCACGAAAAGACTCTCGGGCTGCCGATCGAGGCGGTGGCCACCGCGAAAGAGGCTGTGCTCGGGGCCGATCTCATCTGTACCACGACGCCTTCGCGCGAGCCGGTGCTCTTCGGCGATTGGATTGCCGCGGGCGCCCACATCAACGCGGTGGGTGCCTGTTTCGCGGCAGCCCGCGAGCTCGACACCGCGGCGGTCGTGAGATCGCGCCTCTACGTGGACCGGCGCGAGTCGGCGCTCGCCGAGGCGGGCGATTTCCTTCTTCCCAAGACCGAGGGCGCCATCGGCGACGATCACATCGTCGGCGAAATCGGCGAGATCCTCGCGGGGCGCGTCCCGGCGCGTCGCTCACCGCGCGAGATCACGCTCTTCAAGTCGTTGGGTATCGCGATCGAGGACCTGGCCGCCGCGCATCGCATTCACGAGCACGCGCGCGTCCTTGGCAAGGGAATCGCCGTTGATTTCGGAGGGCGCCGCGTTGCGCACGATTGAAGCGCCGACCCTCGACGAGATCCGCGCGGCCCGTGCACGCATCGCCGGGTCCGCCCTGCGCACGCCACTCGTTCGCCTGAACGTCGACGACGCGCCGACTGAGATCTGGCTCAAGCTCGAAAACCTCCAACCGATCGGTTCGTTCAAGCTGCGAGGGGCCGGGAACGCCATGGGACTGCTGCCGCTCGCGGCGCTGGCGCGGGGCGTCTACACGGCGAGCGCCGGGAACATGGCCCAAGGGGTCGCCTGGAACGCGCGGCGGCTCGGCGTGCCCTGCACGGTGGTCGTTCCCGAGCACGCGCCGCAGACGAAGCTCGCAGCGATCGAGCGGTTGGGCGCCACGATCATCCGCGTTCCCTTCGACGCCTGGTGGAAGGTGATCGTCGAGCATCACCACCCCGGCATCGACGGAATGTTCATCCACCCGGTGAGCGATCCGGCCGTCATCGCGGGAAACGGCACCATCGGCCTCGAGATCCTGGAGGATCTCCCCGACGTTGAGACGGTGCTCGTCCCCTACGGCGGAGGTGGGCTCTCCTGCGGCATCGCGTCGGCGATCCGCGCGCTGCGACCCGGGGTGAGGATCCTCGGCTGCGAGGTCGAAACTGCCACGCCGCTCACCGCGTCGCTCGCCGCGGGCGGGCCGCGGCAGGTCGACTACGTCCCGAGCTTCGTGGACGGCATCGGCGCGAAGGGCGTGCTCGATGAGATGTGGCCGCTCGCCTCGCGCCTGCTCGACGGTGCGTGCGTCGCCTCGCTGGCCGAAGTCGCGGCGGCGGTGAAGCTGCTGGTCGAGAGGACCCGGGTCGTCGCCGAAGGCGCGGGCGCGGTCCCGGTCGCGGCAGCGCTCGCCGGGAAGGGGGGCGCGGGGAAGATCGTCTGCGTGGTCTCGGGCGGCAACATCGACACCAAGAAACTCGCGGCCATACTCATGGGCGAACTGCCCTAAGGGGGAGACTTCCCCTCACCACGACTCAGGTGACGGAGCACTGCGGAAGGCTGGCCGGTCCCAAAAAAACAAAGGCCGGCCGACCCTAAGGTCGACCGGCCCCGATACCATCGAAGTCAAAGACGCTTACGGACAGGTCGTGGTCACCCGTGGTGACCCGTTGCTCCTGTTCCCGTACGTGCCGTTCCCGCCGCACGTGTTCTCGCCCCGCGACAGATACCAGAAGCCTGTTCCCGGTGCTGGAACCGAGGCATCCGAAAGGGTCGGGCTGGCGAGGTTGTCGAAGCAAACCTCGTCCCCGCCGCCCGGGCCGACCGGGAACGATCCCAGGGCGCCGCGGACGACGTCGTAAACCGTGGCGCCGGCGGCCGCGGACCACGTGTACGTGGTCTTGTCGGCGGCGACGCTCACATTCTGCGTTTCGGCAGGAGCGGCGATCGGCGTGCCGGCGCAGACCCCGGACTGGCAGGTGTCGGTCTGAGTACAGGCGTTGCCGTCGTCGCACGGCGTGCCGTTCGGGGCCGACGTGCAGCTGAACGGACAGTTCGCGAGACCCGTGTTGCGCGTGGGTTCACACGTGACGGTCTGTTTCAGGTTGGCGATGGAGACGTTGTCGACGCCGAGGCCGCCGTAGCCGCTGCCGGCGATGCTGGAGTCGGCACCCAGCCTCCAGCGGAACTGAATCGCCTGGCCCACGGCCGACGGCACGACCGCCGCGTTGGTCGGGGTCCAGGCCGTCCCCGTTGCGGTTCCGGTCCACGCAATTGTCGAGGCGAGGAACGGATTGCAGAACTCGCTCGTTGTCGTGGCTGACTGGACGGGCGTCGAGAACCCGAGGGTCGTCCAGCTACCCGCGTCGAGCTTGTACTGGACGATGGCGCCGTCGAAGACCGTTTCGGTTCGATACGCCACCGAGAACTGCAGGTTGACGTTTCCATTGGCGACGAAGGACGGCGAATACAACGTCGAAGAACCGAACGGAGTGGTGTAGTTCTGAGCGGCGGTTCCGAACGCGCTGTTTCCGACCCAGGCGCCGTAACCGCCGTTGCCATTTCCGCACGCGGCGCACCAGTGGAAGTCGTTCACGTACTGGCCGCAGGGGGTGGGGGGGGTGGGCGTGTCGTCCGGCGTGACGCCGGTCGACCAGCCGGGATCGGTGTTGAAGTCTTGCGTGTACGTGTAGGAACCGCCGGCCCCGGTCGGGTCGAGGTCGAGACTGACGGTGAACGACTGCAACGTCGCGGGGCCGTCGATGCCGTCTCCCGTGATGACCACGATGAACCGCCCCACCGGCGGATTGGACGGGTCCGAGCAGGCGACCGCGGGATTCACGTGGAACGTGAAGCGGTCGCCGACGGGGTTGGTCGCAGGAGAGCCGGCGGGGATCGTGCCGTACAGGGCTTGCGGGTCGCTGATGCAGTCGATGTTGGACGAGGCCGGGAAGATCGTCACCTTGGCGTTCGTCAGTGGAAGGGCCAGGTTGTTCTGGACCGTGATGTCGATCGTGACGGTCTCGTTGTTGTCCGGAATGCCGTCGTTGTCTCCGTTGTCCACGATCTGGGCCTTCGAGAGGTAAACGACGTTCCCCCCAACGCACCCGGTGGCAGCAGCGGCGGTCGTCGTCCCCACGGGCGAGGCGTCGGTATACGAAGCCGTGATCGTCTCGCTCGGGAGCACGAACAGGACGCCGTTCCCGGCGCCCACTCCGGAATTCGTCGAGAGGGTGACGGTGCCCGAGAAGTAGGGCGCCGATCCCGTGAGCGTGACGAGCTCGCTATCTCCCGTGCCCGGGCTCGTCACCGTGACCTGCATCCCCGAGACGCCGTTCGCGTCCGTGACGCTCAAGACGGCCGCGCCGTTGGGGCAGGTGTTGTAATTGGACAGATCGAACGCGACCTGGCCCAGCTGGGCTCCCCCGCCGCAAGACGTCCCGACCTGCGCCTCGGCGTAGAACTCGTCGTAGACCAGCCGGTCGTTGTCGAGGGCGATGTCGCGGTGCGTTCCGTGAGTTGGTGGATTACTGAAGAAGAAGACGTCGGCGTGCTCGTGACCGTAGGCGAAATAGGTGCTGGCCGTCGCCGGACCGGTGATGTTGGAGAAGGAGATGATGAACTGGTTCGGAGCGCCTCCGGTGTTGGGATTGAAATGCGGATCGTCCGGTATCCCTCCGTCGGCCGCATCCCAATTCCAGGTTCCCACGTAGTCGAAGAGCGTCTGGTAGTAGTAAGCGAAAGAGATCGGGAACGCCGCGAGCTGGTCGCCCGTGGGCGCGACCGCGCTGTTCCATGCGTTGTTGTAGAAGGCCCCCCAGGCACCACCCTGGTTCGCGAGCAACTCCGAGGCGTGGTAGAAGGAATGCCACTTCCAGGAGTAGCGGTAGGGCTGGCCGCTGGGCCCGTTGCCCCGGAGCGCCGGCTGGAAATTCAAGAACAAGAACGAGTCGGCGTTGTTGTTGAAGTTCGCGTTGGAAAGGGCGCCCCCGGTCATCGCGGCGGCGTTCGCGGTGGCGTTGCCGCAAGCACCGTCGACTCGGAGCTCGGCGCCGATGACTTGAGTCGGGCCCGCCCAATGCCAGGTGTTGAGCGCCGTTGGGATGATCGCCCCCGCGCTGTTGTACTGGGTCACCTTGGTTGACTCGGCCCACGACCCGAGACTCGTGTTGAACGTCGAGCACGAATCGAGTCGCGTGACCGTATCATTCGTTTGCAACAGTTGAGTCTGGGACAAGCGCTTGGCCAACGTGTATCCGTCCGTGGGCGACGTGATGTCGAAATCCATGCTGACGCTGGTAAGCGCTGCGGCCGAGGGATCGGTGAAGACCTGGAAGACGCCTCCCACAACACCGTCAATCGCAACGTTCCCGATGTGGACCGGGTTGTTGAAGACGCTCATCTTCGCGGCGGCGGCCCCGGAGAAGCTCAAGTTGACGGTCGCATCCGTGAGCGCCACCCCCGTCGTGTTCTTGAACCTGAACGTGTAGCTGGTGTACTCACCGGCGTCCATGTACTTGGTGTAGTACTCGTTCGAGCCACCGTTGAAGAGCGGAGCGTTGATCGAATCGGTCCCGGCCGCGGCGTTGTCGCAGCCACCGCCGATCAGGAACCCGGAATCGGTCGCGCCCACTTGGCACGAAACGGTCGCGGTCGCAGGCACGGCCGCCCCGGGGTAGGTCGCGGTGAGAGATCCGCCGTCCGCGACGACGATGCCGCTTCCGGTCTGGATGGTCCCGACGAAGACGCCGCCCGAGCCGGCGCAGCTGACGATCTTGGTATCGATGGTCGCCGAGAGGCTGTTCTTGCTGACCAGCGTGACCGAGACGGGAGAGGTAGCGCCGGCATCATTCACCGTGATCTTGACGGTTTCGTTGCAGGTGTACCTCCCCTTCTCCATCGAGACCTGCGTGACCGCTTGGCTCGCCACGTCGCCCACGACGACGAGGGAGTAGTTCATTCCGAAAGGGTTGTTGAACCCGATCACTTCGACCTGAACGGTTCCGGAAGCGGGAAGTCCGTGCGCGGAGTCGAGGAAAACGCCCTCGGTGTTGTTCGTGCGGTCGCGCGTCGTGGTGGCGGTCGTACTCCAACTGCCGCTGAAGTTGTTTCCCCAGTAGACGTTGGCGCCGATCGTCACCTTGAGGTCGGCGTCTTTCTGAAGAGCGTCTCCGGCGGCATCGTAATAAACCATCATCACGCGCAGCGGGGTCGTGTTGCCGTTGATGTTGTACAAGAACGACTTCGTGGTGCTTTCGGGCAACGTGTCGTTGTTCTGGACCCAGAGGAAGGGCGCGCTGCCGCCGACGTGCAGGGCCCCCGGCAAGTTCGCCCGGCCGTAACCCACGTCGCTGCTGTAGCGCGCGTTGATCGCGTTGGCCGTCGGGAAGGCGGTCGTCGCCATGGCCTCGCCCGACGCGAGGATCACGGCCTTGACCAGCGCGCCCGAAGGCGTCAGGGCGTTGGCGGGCGTCGCCGCTCCGGTCGGATAGAAGCCTTGCTGGAAGTAGTCGCGGACGAGGGCCGCGAGCCCGGCAACCTCGGGTGCGGCAAACGAGGTGCCGCCTTCGTTGCCGAGGTTGACGTAGTTCCAGTAAACGGTCTTCGTCGCGTCGGTCTGGCACATGGCGCTGGGCAGGTCGCTGGCCATCTGCTCGCCGCCGACCGAGGTAGACGACCAGATGAAGGTCATGATGTCGGGCTTGGTGCGGCCCGCCCCGAATACCGGCCCGCGGCTCGATCCGAGGTCGCTGGTGGTGCATCCACCGTCCGTGGTGCTCCAGTTGCAGTTAATGTAAAGACTGTTCGGGTTGGCAACGTCGTTTCCGCCAACGCAGATGGCGTTCTTCGCCGTGCTGGGGGAGCCGAGCGTATTGATGCCTACGGCGCCACGGTTACCGGCGGAGACCGTCACGACGAAATTGGGGTTGTTGAAGAGCGCCGTGTCGAGGAAACTCGCGTTGGGGTCGTAGCTGTTGGTCGCCGCGCCCCAAGAGTTGTTCTGAATGAACGAACCCTTGCCGATGGCCGCCGTGATCGACGGCCCGAGATCCGTCGGGGGACCGATCGATCCCGCACTGGTCCCGACGTCCTGAAAGTAGACCTTGCCGCCCCGGGCGATGCCGTTGTCCCAGTTGCCGTTCGGCGTGTGCGTCGTGTCGGGGTTCGTGGTCATGTTCGAGATCGAGCCCACCGCATGCTGGGACGTCTTGGCCCCGTGCCCGCCGTCAAGGCCGTTGGTGTCGAGGACGCACTGGTCGCCGCTGCCGTAGACGTCGTAGCCGACGACCTTCCGGTGCGCGGGGCCCACGGTTCCGTTGTTCAAGGTGTCTTGCGAGAAGTGCTCCATCTTGGTGTTCAGGCCGCTGTCCATCATCGTGACGATCTGACCCGTGCCATCGATTCCTGCATTCCAGAGCTTCCAGCCGATGGCCGTGTTGGTCGTGTAGGCGCCGTTGTTCTGCAAGACCATCGGGATCGTCGCCGGGTTCGTGGCGGAGGCGTCCAGCTTTGGATAGGCCTTCTCGGCGATCCACTTGACCCCCGGAATCATGGCGAGGGCGGGCACCGCGTCTGGAACGGTCCGCAGGCGAAGGAAGGTCATCGCATCGTTCGAGATGATGTCGTCGGCTTCCGGGAAGATCCTCAGGCGCCCCAACTCGTTCAGGACGTCGTTGAGGTACACGCCGTTGTGCAGGACGACTTCGAAGACCCAGGGTTTGGCCTGACCCGTCACTGCATCGGTCGCCTCGCCGACCGGGATCTCTTCCAGGCCAATGCGGGGGCTGATCTTGTAGGCGGGTTGATAGTCGCCGACGAACGACACGAACGGCAGCGCCTTGACCGCGGCGTAGGACGCGGAGGGGATCTTGGCGATGTAAGTATTGATGTTGAGGTATTCGCCCAGGACGGCCCCGGCGTGAGTCAACGCATCGACTTGTTCCTGGCTCCGAGCGAAGCCGCTGATCTTGACGAGATAGAAGCCGTCTTTATTTGCCAGCTGGCTACCGGCTTCGACCAGGAGCTCTTTGGGTGCGCCCTGGAGCGAGCCCTTGAGGTCGCGAATGTTCAGGGTGGCCGTGCCGTTGACGATGATTTCGTCCTCGGTCAAGGACTCGACGCGCTTGCCGACCGCCGTGTACGGAGGAAGCGCCGTCGCGTAGGGCCACCAAGCCCGGCCCCTCTTGACGACCTGGACCTCGCTCGCGGGGGCGACCCCATCGGCGTTGGGAGTCGCCACGAATGATTTCAACTCGACCGGGTTGCCCTGACCGTCGGTGACCTCGGCAATCCCTCTCGTTTGCGGCGCCCCCACGGGGGTTCGCTTCGCGGGCGGATCCGCGGCGAGGACAAGTGCCCCCATCGTGAGCACTGTCGAAACGACCAGAATCCCACTAAGCCAGCGGCGCATCGTCGTCATGGGCACCTCTCAAAGCGAATACGGGGGATGCAGACCCCCCCCACCCCACGGACTAAGAGCTTACTTTGTACTGTCCTAGCCCCGGTCGGGCCACCGGAGAATGCGAGAAATTGCGGTGTGCACACCCCAGCGCCGCTTCGTCTCAGAAGCGTAATTCAGCGAATTGGGTGCCCGGCGCTAGGGCGCCGGGCAGGGAAGAGCGTTGGGAATCGGGTTCAGATTGCTGTCCATCCCTGGCGCCGACTCGCGGCACTCGTCCACACGGGTGACCAGGTAGAAGTAGAAAACGCCGGGCGCGGGGACGGCGAGATCGGTCACAACGGGCACCACCACACCCGAAGCCAGGCACGTTTGGTTGTACGACCAAGGCGTTCCGACGGGGCCGTTGGAACCGCGGTAGACCCCATACGGTCCGGGCAAGTCGGCCCATGTGATCGTGGCGTCCCCGGGGGTCTTGTCGAGCCTCAGGCTGTTGTCGATCTCAGCGGGAGCCGGAACGGGGTGGCCGGCGCAAACGGCGCTCGTGCAGATATCGCCGCAGGTGGTGGCGTCCGAGTCGTTGCAAGCGGTCCCGTCGGGCGCTGTCGGGTTCGGGCAGGTGCCGGTTCCCGGGTCGCAGACGCCGGCGAGGTGGCACTGGTCGCTCGCGGTGCAGGTGACCGGATTCGCGCCGGAGCACGTACCGGACTGACAGGTGTCCGTCTGGGTGCAGGCATTCCCGTCGGTACACGCAGTTCCGTTGGGAGCGCTCGGGTTCGAGCACACACCGGTTCCCGTGTTGCAGACACCGGCGACGTGGCATTGATCGCTCGGCGCGCAAACCACCGGGATCGACCCGGTGCACACGCCGGACTGACAGGCGTCCGTCTGCGTGCAGGCATTCGCGTCGTTGCATGGCGTTCCGTCGGAGGCGTTCGGATTCGAGCACACACCGGTTCCCGTGTTGCAGACACCGGCGACGTGGCACGGATTGCTCGGTGTGCAAACCACCGGGTTAGCGCCGGTGCAGGCACCAGACTGACACGAGTCGCTCTGGGTGCACGCGTTCGCGTCGGTACAAGCGGTTCCGTCAGGCGCCGCCGGATGCGAGCACGCACCCGTACCCGTATTGCAGGTGTCCGTCGTGCAGGGATCGCCGTCGCTGCAGTTCACCGGATTCGCGCCGAAGCAGACACCCGACTGACACGAATCGAGCTGGGTGCAGGCGTTCCCGTCGTTGCACGCCGATGCGTTCGGTTTGTTCGGGTTGGAGCAGACGCCGGTTGCCGTGTCGCAGACACCGGCGACGTGGCATTGATCGCTGGCGGTGCACGTGACGGGGTTGGCGCCGACGCAAGTGCCCGCCTGGCAGGTGTCGGTCTGCGTGCAGGCGTTCCCATCGGAGCAGCCCGATGCGTCCGCCAGGATCGTCAAGGTGCCGCTGGCTGTATTGGTCGCGGCGTGCGAGTCCGTCACCTTGAGGGTGATCGTGTGGGGACCGACACCCAGGCCGAGTGCGGTCAACTGGGCCGGCGTAACGGTCGGCGTCGCGCCGGTGACGTCGATCACGGTGTCGCCGTTGAGATCCCAACCGTACGAGACG
>Ga0315290_10002126_pt1 | contig 13899 bp, 11 predicted proteins | sample YL17G12_0_MG_FD_203627 | JGI IMG/M metagenome (GOLD analysis project Ga0315290, IMG submission 203627) | Sediment microbial communities from Yellowstone Lake, YNP, Wyoming, USA - YL17G12_0 | ecosystem: Environmental > Aquatic > Freshwater > Lake > Sediment | place: USA: Wyoming | collected... | reverse complement strand
GTCCTTCATCCAATCGATGTTCCATTCCGGATACGTGTAGATGCCGTTGACGGTGCTGGCCATGCTGCCCACGAAGAGGTTGTCGTCGATGTAGAGCTTTTTCCGCTCCAGCAGGGTGGCCATGAACTTGGCGCGACGCATGATGTTCTGGTCGCCTTGAGTCGCCGCGTAGACCTCCTCCATGATCCTGATCCGTTCGAAATCAACCTCAGCAGGGGTGCTCCTGAGTTGTTCTTTCAGCCGATCGATGCGTGCCTTGTCCGCCGTGACGCGCCCGGTGGAAACCGTTCCGGCCTTCTTCTTTGCTTCCTTCACCGTCGTAGCCATTGTGCATTCTCCTGTGTGGGTGTCGTCGCTCAGTAGTTGTCCCTCGTCCGGCGGTCTCACGGTGCCGGGAACATCGCCCGCGCCAGCGTGCCCCCGGAGATGTTCCGGGCCTCGAAGCCGTTCTGCACCAGGATGCGTGTCGCGTAGTAGGCCCGCTGGGCCGAGCGGCAGATGACGTGGATCTCGCGGTCCTTCGGCAGCTCGCCCAGACGCTTCCGGAGCTCGCCGAGCGGGATGTTCACGGCGTCCGGCACCTTTTCCACGACCAGCTCCACCGGCTGGCGCACGTCGAGCAGCAACGCGCCCTCCGTGGCGCCCCAGTGGACCAGCGGCATGTCGCCGCGGAGCACGTCGGCCGCGACCATCCCGGCGAAGTTGACCGCGTCCTTGGCGCTGCCGAACTGGGGCGCGTAGCAGAGCTCGGCCTCTTCGAGGTCGTAGATCGTGGCGCCCATCTGGAGGGCCACGGCCAGGGCGCTGATCCGCTTGTCCACCGCCGGCCCGTCCTCGCCGAGAGCCTGCGCTCCGAGCAGCCGTCCGTCGGACTTCCGGAAGATGGCCTTCAACCCGATCATCTTGGCACCGGGGTAGTACCCCGCGTGGGAGTTCGGGAACAGGTAGACCTTCTCGTAGTCGGCATCCCCTAGCCGCTTGAGCGTCTTCTCGCTGACGCCGGTCCAGGCGGCGGCGCCCCCGAACAGCCCGATGATGGAGGTTCCCTGGGTGCCCCGGAATCGGGAATCCCGCCCCGCGATCACGTCGGCTGCGATCCGTCCCTGCCGGTTCGCCGGTCCGGCCAGCGCCACCAGGCCCCATTCGCCGGTGACGACGTCCTTCACCTCGATGGCGTCGCCGACGGCAAGAATGTCGGGGTCGCTGGTGCGCATCTGGTCATCCACGCGGATGCCCCCCCGCTCCCCGATCGCGAGGCCGGCGGCCTTGGCCAGGGTCGTGTCGGGCCGCACGCCCAGCGAGAGGATGACGATGTCGGCCGGGTACGTCTTGCCGGCCTTCGTCTTCACCTCGAGCGCGCCACCCTCCAGCTGGGTGAAGCCGGCCACCCCGTCGCCGAGCGCCAGCTTGACGCCGTGCCGCTTCAGGTATTCCCCCACGAGGCGGGCGTACTCGGGATCCAGGGGGGCCAAGACCTGGTCGAGCATCTCGACCAGGGTCACCTCGAACCCGGCGTGGATGAGGTTCTCGGCCGTCTCGAGCCCGATGAAACCGCCGCCGATCACGACGGCCCGCCGGGTCGGTTTCACGAACTGGATCCCGGAATAGCCGAACATCCCGGCCAGGAAGCTGGTGCCTTTCTCGATCCATTCCCGGATGGCGCGCGCGTCCGGCACGGTCCGCACCTGGAAGATCCCGGGCAGGTCGATGCCGGGCAGCGGGGGACGGATCGAGGTCGCCCCGGGGGCCAGGACCAGCTTGTCGTAGGACTCGGTCGTGACGGCGCCGGTTGCCACGTCGCGCAGGTCCACCGTCTTCTTTTGCGGTGAGATCGCAACCGCCTCGCAGTTGGTCCGCACGCCGATGTTGTGGATGACCCTGAAGACCTGCTCGTTGGCGACCAGGAGGCTCGATTCCTTCGGAATCACGCCCGAGACATGGTAGGGCAGGCCGCAGTTCGCATACGAGACGTACGGTCCCTTCTCCACCATCAGGATCTCGGCCCGTTCGTCCAGCCGGCGCAGGCGCGCCGCGCAGGACGCCCCACCCGCCACTCCACCGACGATGATGACTTTCATGTTCCCTCTCCCTTAGATGTGTCCGGGCTGGCATGCAGGCGTTTCTTGTCCGTGGCCGCGAGGGCCGCCACGACCAGGGTCCAGGCCGGGGACCGCTTCAACGGCCAGGGCGGTCAGCAGCGGCCAGCGGAACCCCAGCACCGCGAACAGCACCGCGGCGGTGACGGCATCCAGCAGCCACTGCAGCGGGGGCAGCAGCACCACGCCGAAGCCAAGCACGTCCGACAGCACCGCGACCAGCAACGCCCCCCGCCACCGGCGAGACCGCCACGCGCCCAAGAGACTGCGAGCCAGCTGCTTCACCATGAGAACTCGCTCCCGGCCAGCCCGCAGCCCCTGATGCCCTGTAGCGCCTTCTCCCGACTATCCGAGCCGGCTTCCGGAGGCCAGCGACTCCGCTGCCTTCGGCAGCTTGGCGGTGGTCCGCTTCTGCCATTCCGCTTCCAGTAGCTCTCTCGCCGCCTGTTCGAGGAACTCCGGCGCCGCCCACTTCTGCACATCGAAGTCGTTCTTGATGTACTTGTGGCTCAACATGAAGTCCTTGCCGATCTCGACGGAGACCAGGTTCTGGGGCGACAGGTTGGGCACCAGGTCCATGTCCTTGATGCCCCGATAGGTGTGGTCGACGTCCAGGTAGAAGGTCTGCTTGTCGAGGATCGCCGCCGCGGCGCGCTTGTGCTCGTTGGCCCAGCGCCCCACCTTGATCATCCCCTTCATGAACGCGACCACCAGCTCGGGGTGCTTCTCGGCCATCACATCGCTGCAGGTAATGGCGGCCGGGATGTTGGCCACCTGCAGGGTCCAGTCCGGATAGCGCGAGAGGTCCTCGATCGACTTGAACTTGCCCGTCGCTTCCGACAGCTGCTGCAGGGGGCCGGTCTGCATGTACATCGCGTCGATGACGCCCTTCTCCAGAGCGGTCTCAAGCGGGCGGAAGGCCAGGTCGTGCTTGTGGTCACGCCGGAGCCAGAGCTCCGACGGGTTCTCCATCAGCGGGCCCATCATCTCGGGGTTGTCGTACCAGTCGTCCGGGTAGGGGAACTCGACGACCTGCACGTCCTTGCGGGTCATCCCGTTGAGCCGGAGCATCAGCTCGATCCCCTGCTCCTCCTGGATCCCCCACCAGTCGGTCTTGATCGTGTTCTGGCTCCGCGAGAGGCCGATCTGTTTCCCCTTCAGGTCGGCCATCCGGTAGATGTCGTCCCGGGAGCGCACCATCATGACGCCGCCTTCGCGCGGCGCGTGCGTGACGCCGAGGAGCCGGGTCCGGCGAATGTCGGCCTGGACGTGGATGGGCGGAAACAAGCCGCCGAAGCGGATGAGATTATCCAGGTTGTGGACGTAGTGCGGGTACCAGTCGTTCTCGGCGCGGGCGCGGAGATAGAGGTAGCTGATGCCGATCTTCTTGAACTCCTCCTTGGTCCACCCCAGCTCCTGGTCGACGTTACTGGCCGAGATGAGGGGGCAGTTGGTGTAGTACACCTCTTTCCAGTCCAACGGTACCGTGCTGAGTTTCTTGCTTTCCTTTGCCATGGTCACATCCTCCTTGGTGAGTTCTCCGATTCCGCAGGCACAGATTGGGGCGTCCCCTCTGTTCGCGGTGTCCTTGGTAGCCATCGTCGCTGCCCTCTCGTTCATGCGGCTTTCTCAGGGCTGCGAGCCCCGAGCCTGCACTGCGTCAGCTCGGGGTTCACGGTTCATGGTCGCTCAGCCTCGGCTGCCCGGATCGTCGAGCCGCCCGCCTTCCTGGTCCAGCGGACCCGTTCAACGGCGGGCAGCAGGTCGGTCGCAATCGCGCGCTTGAGCACGAACGCGTCGGCGCCGGCTTCCACCGCCGCCCTGCGCACGGCCTGCTCGTCATGGACGCTGAGGACGATCACCCGGAGGTCAGGATTTCCCGCCCGCAGCGCTCGCAGCCACCCCAGGCTGCTGTCCTGGGCCAGGGACAGATCCACCACCGCCACGTCGGGCTGGAGCCGTCCGGCTCCCTCGAGCAACGACGCTTCGTCTGCCACCATGACCACCGTGTCGAACGCCGTCTCGAGCAGCCCCCTGATGCCTTCCGCGAGACCGTGATGGCTGTCCGCCAGCAGCACACAACTGAGAGTCTTCTCGGACATTGCGGTGTTCCTCTTCCGCGATCCTGCGCGCGACTATGACTGTCGGTAGTTAACCGAGCGGAAGACTAGGCGGGATCCTGAGGGCTGGGACCTCGGGGTTTTACGGGGTGTTCGGCAGGAGAATTACGAGGTGGCTGGCCGAGGCCGAGCGGGGGCTTCATACCTGATTCACGCTTTCTTACATGCGTTGGCGATAGCCTCCCCGGTGGAGGGATTCTCCAGCTGGACTCTACCAACAAGGAGCGTTGAGAATGCGAGTGCTGAGCAGGGGCGCGAGCCTGGTCATCGTTCTTCTGGCCACCGCCCTGGTGCTGCCGCGGGCTGCCGACGCACAGGTGGCCAAGTACTTCGGGTTCGTGGGGGGTGCTACCCTGAGCGACCTGAGCGACAGCTACGGGATCTACAACACCTCGAGCAAGTGGGGGGGCAACGCCGGACTGGTCCTGGGTCTACGGACCACCAACCGGATGGTCTTCTCGGTCGAGCCGGCCTGGACCCAGATGGGAGCATCGTTCGCAGGGACCACCGGTGGCATCGACTACATCGAAGTGCCGGTGACGGTCGGGGGGCTGGGTGAGGCCGCCAACGAGAACATCCGCTACGGCGGCTATGCGGGCATCACGCCTGCCTTCAAGCTGACCTGCTCGATCGACCAGCCGGCGGAGGCCTGTAACCACGTCAAGAGTACAGCCTGGTTCCTCCCGGTTGGCCTCCGGATCTTCAAGCGGACCGGCGAGGACGCCTTCATCGGCCTGGATATCCGGTACTCGTTCCCACTGGGCAGCTCGTTCGACGACGCCGACGTGCACCAGCGGAGCTGGGCCTTCCGCCTGGTCTTTGCCAAGGGGGACTTATAGGCATCAGGCCGCCGAGAACTGGATGACGACCTTGATGTCGTCCTCCCGGCGGTGGAGCGCCTTGGCGAAGTCTTCCGGTCGTTCGCGGCGCGTGATCAGTCGCTCGAGCCAGCCCCGGTCGGCCCGTGCCAGGGCGATCCCGGCCTTGTACCAGTGCCGCTTGTTGGCGTTCACGCTGCCCAGCACCACGTTGTTGCGGAGTACCACCGCAGCCGCCACATCGGCGGTCTTGTGGCCCGTCTCACGGCCTCCGCTCCCGACCCCTGTCAGGCAGACGATCCCCCCGGCCCCTATGCACTGGATGGCGTCGGCGACCACCTGACCGACCCCGGTGCACTCGACGATGACGTCAGGCTCCACCCCGATCTCGGCGACCGAGCCGTGGTGATAGGTAGCGCCAAGGGCCCGGACCAGGTCGGGCTTGGGCCCTGACGCGTGGCGGTCGAGCACGTGAACCTCCAGCCCGCACTGGACACCCAGGAGGGCCGCCAGGAGACCGATCGGGCCCGCCCCGGTGACCAGGGCGACCCTCGGCTCCCAGAAGGCCCGCTGTCCGACCCGCGCGATCTGCTCCCAGGCCTTCGTGACCACGGTGGTGGGCTCGAGCAGCACCCCGAGCAATCCCAGCGATGGATCGATGCGCATGGCGTACTCCGGCTCGATCCGCCAGCGCTCGGACATGAAGCCGTCCAGTGACTTGATGCCCCGTTCGGTGTACTGGCCGTTGCGGCACATGTCCCATTCGCCGACCGCGCAATTGGGACACGGCACGGGATCGGGACGGCGCACGATCCCGGCCACCAGATCCCCTTCGCGGAAGGTGCCGCCCGGCCCCGGATCCACCACCCGGCCGAGCGACTCGTGGCCCAGCACCAGGCGGGTCCGGCCCGGAGGGGCCCAGCCGTACTTGCCCTCCACGATCTCGACGTCAGTCCCGCAGACGCCGACCGCGATGGCTTCCACGAGCACCGACCCGCCGGTCACCTCCGGCTCGGGGATGTCTTCCAGGCGTGCGGTCTCGGGCTGGTGCGGTTCCACGGTAATGGCCTTCATGTCCGGGCTCCCCCATTCATCGTCACTTCGCCGGGTTGCTTTCTTTGCGGGCGAAATACAGATACGCGCCCACGTTTAGCGCATTGATCACGATCCCCACCACGTTCCAGACGATCACCGGTCGTGACGCTATCAACAGGCCATAGTAGACCCAGGCGAATTGAAAGACGCACATGATGCCCGCCATCCTCGGATTCATCCCTGCACTCGAGCGCCGCTTGAGCATGGCGAGCAGGTCCGGCAGCGAAGCGAAGGTGGTTCCGAAACCCGCGACCAGGCCGACGATCTCGGACCGGGTCAGTGCGGGCACGAGCAGGCTGGCTGGGTCGCCGCTCACAGTGCGCGTTCCTCGAACAGGTGGCATTGCCACGGCCCCAGGTCGACGTACAGGCCGGCGTCCCTCATCTCGTCCCCGCTGCGGTCGTAGCTGTCGCCGGTCAGGACATCAGTCAGACGCCACTGCCTTTCTCTGAGCCCGTCCCACGGCAGGTGGACCCGGGCCTGGGCGGCCTGTGGCCCCCAATTGAGGACGACGAGCCACCGCTCGTTGTCCTTGACCCAGCACCAAGCCAGGACATTCAGGCAGCTCTGGTTGTCGGGCCAGCCGCTCCGTTCACAGAGTTGCCATTCCCCGTTCCGGAAGACCTCGCGAGTGACCGCTTTCAGCAGGCGCCTGTAGAACGAGGCGAGGTCCAGATCGGGCAGCTCGGCCGGACGGCGGCCGAGGAAGACGGGCAGCCTCACCTTCCTTCCCTCGAATTGCCCCTCATGCAGCAGCTTGACACCGGGGAGCGTGAGGATCGCCACGGCGGCCGCGTGCCCCTTGCCGGATGGGAAAGTGGCGGCGGCCCTGGGCTCGTCATGGTTCTCGATGAACCGGACGATCTTCTCCTGGTAGGCAGGATCGGCCAGCAGGTGCAGGCGCACGCTCTCGGCGTCCGCCTTTTCCATCCGGTCGTAGAGTTTCTTGTCGTAGCAGAAGTCAAAGCCCTGCTGCTGCAGTTCCCACTCGAGGTCCCAGTAGGCCTCGGCGATGAATCTGAACTCCGGGTGCCTCCCCTTGATCGCCGTGATCACCGTCGCCCAGTAGTCGGTGGCCGGCCTGGCTCCGGCGCGGGCCCCCCAGGTCCGCTCGAAGACCGCGTTCAGCAGGAGCATCGCCATGTCGCACCGGACGCCGTCGCACTGTCCGGCGATGTCCGTGAGGGTCTCGATCACGGCCTGCCGGAGCCCCGGCTCGAAGGCGTTGAGCTGGAGCACGTCAGGCCAGGCGGGGAAGTAGGGATCGCGGCCGCGAGCCAACACCTTGGCGCCGGCCGCGGCGAATGACGCGGGGTCGCGGCGCAGGTCCTCGTCATTGCCCTGGATGAAATATTCGGGATGCGAGGACACCCAGGGGTGGTCCGGAGCGACGTGGTTCGGCACGAAGTCGAGGATCAGGCGAATGCCGCGCTTCGTGAGAGTCCTGCGGGCCGCTGCCAGCCCGGCTGGCCCGCCGAGGTGCGCGTCGACGACGTAACGGCGGATGCAATACGGGGAGCCGACGTTGTCGGGCGTCGCAAAGTCGGGGAGGGCCCGCTGGAACTCCTCGAGGAGCCCCGGGTTCCGCATGGAGATCTCGATCCCGGCCGGGCTCCGCTCCCAGACGCCCATGAACCAGACGGCATCAAACCCCAGGGCGCCGAGTGCGTCCCACTCCGGCTCCGGAACCTTGGCGAGGTCCACGGGCCTGCCGTACTTGTGGCTCAGCTCATCGAGCCACACCCAGGTGTTGATTTCGTAGATGACGGGATGGCCCGGCCAGGTGCTCATGTCGTCTTCCTTCGGGCGGCCGGATCGAACGCGGCCTTCTTGCCCACGGCCAGCGCACGCTCGGGGTCCAGGAGGCCGTAAAGCTCGATGAGCTTGGCCACCAGCCCGGTCCAACCGGTCTGATGACTGGCGCCGAGGCCGGCCCCGTTGTCGCCGTGAAAGTACTCGTAGAAGAGGATGAGGTCGCGCCAGTGGGGATCGTTCTGAAACTTCTCCGTGCCGCCGTGGACCGGACGACGGCCCTGTTCGTCGCGGGTGAAGGTGCTGACCAGTCTATCGGAGATCTCTTTGCTCACCTCGAAGAGGTTCATCAGCTTCCCCGATCCCGTGGGGCATTCGATCTTGAAGTTGTCGCCGTAGTACAGATAGAAGTTCTGCAGCGCCCGGATGATAAGTGCGTTCACCGGCATCCAGACCGGGCCCCGCCAGTTGGAGTTGCCGCCGAACATGCCGGTGTTCGACTCCGCCGGCAGATAGTCCACCCGGTACTCCTGGCCGCCGACCTGCAGGACGTACGGGTGCTGCTCGTGGAACTTCGAGATCGAGCGGATGCCGTGGGGGCCCAGGAATTCGTTCTCGTCCAGCATCTTGGTGAGGATCCGGCGGAGTCGCTCCGGGTTGACCAGGGCCATGATCCCCCGCTCGGCCACGCCCAAATGCCCCGGGCCGGTGGGGTGCATCGTCGCCGACAGTTCGGGCATCCGGCGCAGCCGTTCCAGCATGAACCGCATCGCCCTCGGGACGCTCTCCCGCTGCGACTTCTCGATCACGGTGGTGGCGCACAGTGGCAGGAGCCCCACCAGGGAACGCACCTTGAGGCGCGTGGCGCTGCCGTCGGGGAGCCGCAGCAGGTCGTAGTAGAAGCCATCCTCCTCGTCCCACATGCCGTCCGCCCCGGCCCGGTTCATGCCGGCGGCGATGTAGTAGAAATGCTCGACGAACTTGAAGACCATGTCCTCGTAGGTCTTGTCGTGCGCGGCGAGCTCGACCGCGAGCTCCAGCATGTTCTGGCTGAAGAGCGCCATCCAGGCCGTGCCGTCCGCCTGCTCGAGGTGGCCGCCGGTGGGCAGCGGGGCGCTGCGGTCGAAGACGCCGATGTTGTCCAGGCCGAGGAAACCGCCCTCGAAGACGTTCTTGCCCAATCGGTCCTTGCGGTTGACCCACCAGGTGAAGTTCAGCAGCAGCTTGTTAAAGGTCGATTTGAGGAAGTCCACGTCCACGGCGCCACGCCCGGCCTGCCCGGTGCGATGGAGGAACAGGGTCGCGAAGGCGTGGACCGGGGGGTTCACGTCGCTGAAGTTCCACTCGTAGGCCGGCATCTGGCCGTTGGGGTGCAGGTAGGCGCCCTGGAGCATCAGTTCCATCTGCTGCTTGGCGAAGTCGGGGTCCACGATCGAGAGCGGGAGCGTGTGGAAGGCCAGGTCCCAGGCGGCGTACCACGGATACTCCCACTTGTCGGGCATCGAGATGATGTCCTCGTTCAGCATGTGGAACCAGTCAGAGTTCCGGGCATGCTGATATCCCACGTGGAGCGGGTTGGAGTTGTGTTCGTCCAGCCAGTTGTCCCCGTCGAAGAAGAAGAACTGCTTGCTCCAGAGCATGCCGGCGAGGGCCTGGCGCATCACGTTGGCCGCGTCCGCCGTCACCGATGGCGGCGTGACCGACTGGTAGAACTCGTCGGCTTCGCGAAGCCTGGCGGCGAAGACGTCGTCGAACGGCTTTCCGAAGGGTGCGCCGTTCGGCCCGGCCGCCGTGCCGGAAAGCCGCAGGCGTATCACCATGGTCTGACCGGCGCCGACAGTCGCCCGGTAGTGCGCCGCGACCTTGGTGCCATGGCCTTCGGGGTTCACGGCGCCCTGATGGCCCAGTACCACGCAGTCGTTGATGCCGTCCTTGACGTGGGGGCTCTCGTTCTTCTGCCCCGGGAAGAGCAGCCCGTGGTTGGTTTCGTTTTCGGTGAAGAGCAGAGGCACATCGCCATCGCAGGAAAGGACGAAGTCACCCAGCAGCGGATGAGTGGCCGTGACCGCACTCACGCCTGCCTGAGCCTTGATCTGCCTGAGGTCCGGCTTCACCGCGGCTCGGTTGGAGGCAGCGATCCACGATGACCAGTCGTTCCGGAACCAGAGTGTCGGCAGGAGGTGCAGCTCGGCGGCATCCGGCCCCCGGTTGGCTGCGGTGATCTTCACCAGGACGTCTTCCGGGCCGGCCTTGGCGTACTCCACGAAGACGTCGAAGTAGCGGTCGTCGTTGAAGATGCCGGTGTCGAGCAGTTCGTACTCCATCTCGTCCCGCGTCCGCCCGCGATTGGTCCGGACGAGGTCTTCGTAGGGATAGGCCGCCTGGGGGTACTTGTAGAGGTACTTCAGGTAGGAGTGCGTCGGGGTGCTGTCGAGGTAGAAGTAGTACTCCTTCACGTCCTCGCCGTGATTCCCCTCGCTGTTGGTGAGGCCGAACAGCCGCTCCTTGAGAATGGGATCCTTCCCGTTCCAGAGCGCCAGCGCGAAGCAAAGCCGCTGTTTGTCGTCGGAAATGCCGGCGATGCCGTCCTCGCCCCAGCGGTAGGCCCGCGAGCGGGCCTGGTCATGGGTGAAGAAGTTCCAGGCGTCACCCCCCGGGCTGTAGTCCTCGCGCACCGTGCCCCACTGGCGCTCGCTGAGATAGGGCCCCCACTTCTTCCAGTGGACCTGCCGGTCGCGGGCCTCGTCGAGCCTGACCTGTTCGGCTGTCTTCATGGGTAGACCCCTTTCGCGCCGGGATGCTCAAGGGCGGTTGGTCCGCAAGATTAGCTGGGTGCCGGGGGGGTTGCGACCTCGGAAAACTACGAGGCTCGCCGGTGGAAGACTACGAGTTTCCGGGCGGAACGGTCACAGTTCGACGAGGCCGTGCTTGAGGGCGAAGTGGACCAGCTCGGCACTGGTATGAAGGCCCAGCGTCTCCATCATCTGATACTTGTGGAACTCCACCGTCCGGGCTGAAATGCCAAGACTCGAGGCGATCTCTTTGGCCGACCGCCCCACGGCCAGCAGCTGGAGGACCTCCCGTTGTCGCGGGGTCAGGGACGCCACCGGATCGAGGGCCTGCTCCGACCCCGGTTTCATGGCGTCAAGGACCTCCCCCGCGAGCTGGGGCGTGAGGTAGGTCTTTCCCTCGAGGGCAGCGCGCAGGGCGGCGATCAACTCGGCCGACGCCGAGTGCTTGAGCACGAAACCCGAGGCCCCGGCTTCGAGGGCACGGCGCGCGAACCGCACATCCCGATGCATGGTGAGAAACACGACCGGCACGCGATCGCCGCTCTGTCTCAACTGGACCAGGGCGTCGATGCCGTTGAGATGGGGCATGGTGATGTCGGCGACGATGACGTCCGGCCGAAGCGTCCCGGCCGCTTCCACCAGCGCGCGCCCGTCTTCCACGACGCCGACCAGGTCGAACTCTGGGGTGAGCAGACTTCGCAGGGCCTCGGCCACCAGGCGATGGTCGTCGGCCAGAAGCACCCGCGGACGACGCGGAGGGCTCATCGCGCCCCCCCGTCCGCGGGCACCCAGGCGACGATCATCGTCCCTTGACCAGGCGCGCTCTCGATGTCGAGCGTGCCGTTCACGAGCCGCACGCGTTCGCGCATGCTCGCCAGGCCGAGGCTCCTGCTTCTTCCCGGAGCCTCCAGAGCGAAGCCGACGCCGCTGTCACGGACAGCAAGCAGCAGCCCGCCGCTCATCTGGCGGAGGGTGACGCTCGCGGCGCGGACGCCAGCGTGGCGGGCCACGTTGTTCAAGGCCTCCTGCGCCACGCGGAAGAGGCAGAGCGCCTGGTCCTTCCCGACGACGGCGGGCAACGGATCGAGGTCCACCGAGAGGTCGAGCCGGCCCTGACGACCCCACCGTTCGCATTCCGTCCGAAGCGCTTCGGTCAGGCCGAGCTCCTGCAGGACCGAAGGGTGCAGGTGGTACGCCAGTGAGTGGATGTCCTCGCTGAGGCTCATCAGTCCTGCGCGAACCGTCAGCAGTGCCGCCGCCTGGGGTCCGTCCGGTGCGGCGAGCTCGACGCGGCCGACGTCGATCGCCAGCACGGCGAGTCGCTGGGTCACGTCGTCGTGCAGCTCGCGCGCGAGCAGCGCGCGCTCCTCCTCGTGGGCCCGGATCAGGCGCTGGCTCAGGTCGCGGAGCTCCGCCTCGGCGCGCTTGAGCTCCGTCACGTCGTGGAGGACGCCGTGGGTGCGGACGGCCCGTCCGCCGCCGTCGAACGCGGTGACGCCTGCGAGGTGCTGAATCCATCTCTGTCCACGGGCCGGATGCAGGTAGCGATACTCGAGGGAGAGCCGGTTCCCGGCCAGCATCCCGCTGTGCAATTGCTGGCGCGACTCCATCATCCGTTGGCGGTCGTCGGGATGCACATGCTCCATCCAGAATGTCAGGGCCTGGAGGCCCGCTTCCCGGTCAGGGGGAACGCCGCAGAGGTCGCGAAGCCGGTCGTCGATGTACATGACACCGTGTTCGAAGTCCACCTCGTAGAACGCGAGACCGGCGAGGTCGGCTCCCGACGCCAGGCGGGCCTCGCTGGTGCGAAGCCGGGCAAACATCTCCTGCCGCTCCAGGGCACCGACCAGCGTCTCGCCGAGCACGCGGAGACGGATCACGAAGGCGTCCGGCCACTCACGCTCCTGGTACACGGTGTTCAGGACAATCAGGTGCCTGACGATCCCTTTCGTCTCGATCGGGAGCGTCAGGGCCGACCGGATCGGCATCTGGATCCACATCTCCCGCTCGGCGTCCGCCTCGGGGGGCAGATCGGCCATCCTCGAGACCCGGACCGGCGCGCGTTCGACGAGCAGCTTCTGACGCGACCAGGGGAACGCCTCCACCAGGTTGAGGTCCTTGGGCACAGGCGGGATGCCATCGGAATAGGAGGCCAGGCCGATGTTGACAACCTGCTGGTCGGCACTGACATCCAGAAGGGCACAGCGGTCGGCCTGGAAGAACTGCCGGACGCGATCCAGGCAATGCTCCACCACACGATGGATTTGTTCCGGCGGGGCCGCGAAGAGCGCCGCAGAAGTATCGGATATCAGCGTCTCGAACTCGAGACGGCTGCCGAGCTGCCCGGCAGAGGGCCGTGCCTGATCAATCGTGGACACGTTGCCCCGGGAGTTCATCCCCCGCCCCAGGCACGCTGGTAGCCGATGGCGAAGATCGTGAAGTCGCCGCCGAATCGCGTGTAGACGCCCTTGGCCACGGAAGCCTTGAGCGCGTGGCCCCGGGCGGGAGCCCAGCCCGCCGTGGCACCGAGTCGGGCGTTCTTCTGGAGGGTGTTCTTGACGACGTCGTTCACCGCCGTGGCGCCACCCCGCACCAGGGTTCCGTCCAGCGCCAGCCAACCCTTTCGGCCAAGGACGCGGATGAGGTGGCCCTGGATGGCCAGGAGCGGCTTCTGGGTGAGGGTCGTGCCGACATACTCTGCGTTGTGGCTGAAGAACGCGACGGCGGCATAGCCCTCGAGAGCCCAGCTCCGCCCCAGCGGCTGGACCACGCCCAGTTCGGGCTTGAGCGCCCAGCGGTTCGAGCCGACGTTGAGGTAGCGGTCGGGATCGTAGTGCCCGAGCGGGAGGTTCAGGGTGAGTGAGGCGCCGACGATGGTCCCGAAGCGCACCCCCGCGAATTCGGCGCGGCGGCGGGCCGGGCCGCCCAGGAGATTTACGGCCAGGCGGAGCTGCGGGTCAGCGGGCCCGCGGAGGTCGCGGCTGGTGTCCTGTCCGGCGAGGAGGCCGGTGGCGCTGCCGAAGAGGAACGGCGCCACCAGCTGCACCTGCGCCGAGCGGCTGGCCAAGCCGAAGGCCCGGGCGTAGGCCAGCGTGACGGAATGGCCGGACGCCCGGACGTCGGTGACGGGCACCGATGCGTCGAAGATGACGCTGCCGCTGATATGGGCGTACGAGCCGACGATGGCGTTGAGCCCCGTGGGCAGCGGCAGATAGAGCCGCGGCTC
>Ga0315290_10002123_pt1 | contig 13907 bp, 11 predicted proteins | sample YL17G12_0_MG_FD_203627 | JGI IMG/M metagenome (GOLD analysis project Ga0315290, IMG submission 203627) | Sediment microbial communities from Yellowstone Lake, YNP, Wyoming, USA - YL17G12_0 | ecosystem: Environmental > Aquatic > Freshwater > Lake > Sediment | place: USA: Wyoming | collected... | reverse complement strand
CTCCGGGAAAATCTGAAACGTCTCGAATTTGCTCCACGCATACGAAAACCCCTGAACGAATTTGTATTCTCAGGTAGATTCGGGGAAAAAGCTAATTTTATACCCTGATTACTTCGTAAAGTATATAACATGATTAATTCATAAACCTCAATAAAGACAAAAGATAAAAGGTTAAAGATAAAAGGTTCAAAACATTATGAAAAAAATCATAAAAATCAACTTTGTAAAAAAATATTGAAAGTTGTTTGCAAATGCCTGACTTTTATCTTTTTACTTTTGTCTTTTATCTTCTGCATGAATAATGCAGGATAGATATCATCGGAAGGGCAGAGCATCTAACATAACAGTCAGTGTATATCAAAATATTTTAATACTTCTGTGCTTTCCTGCGTTCCTTTGAAGAAAAATAAACCTCCACGAAAGTATATAACGGGATAAACTGAGGCAAACAAAGTTTATAAAACAAAAAGTTCTCGAAGCTAACGAACCGGATTAAACAGAATAAAATGATAATATCACGTATGCTCCTCTTATCCAGTACTTTATTGATCGTACCCTCCTGCAACCAAAACAGGCAGAGCATCGAAACAAAAGAAGAGCCGGTAGCCCTGCCCCTCGCCCCTTTCAATGCCGATACGGCGTTTGCATTCGCTCAGAAACAAGTGGAGTTTGGGCCACGGGTGCCAAACACCCCTGCGCATAGCAAGTGTGCAACTTTTCTCGAAGCCACACTCCGCCGATATACAAAAGATGTAACCGTGCAACGCGGAACTGTGAATGCCTATGATGGCACAGCGCTTCACTTCAGCAATATCATTGGCGCCTTTAACCCTGAAGTAAAAGTACGCGTCCTCTTACTCTCGCACTGGGACTCGCGGCCTGTTGCCGACCACGATCCTGATCCTGCCAAACGGCGCCAACCAATAGATGCAGCCAACGACGGTGCCAGCGGCGTGGGTGTGCTACTGGAAATAGCGCGTCAGCTTAGCATCAAACAACCTGCAATAGGTGTGGATATCCTCCTGGTAGATGCCGAGGATTATGGCGCCCCCGAAGATGCCGCCTCCATGGTTAGCGACGATTGGGCCCTGGGTTCGCAGTACTGGGCCAAAAACCCTCATAAGCCAGGCTACACAGCACGCTACGGCATACTTCTGGATATGGTGGGCGCTACCGATGCCCGTTTCACGCTGGAAGCCAACACCATGAAATACGCACCGGATATAGCCCGCAAGGTGTGGGCCATCGGTGAACAGCTAGGCTATGGCGATGTATTCTCCACCGAAGAAACGAATGGAATCACCGACGATCACGTCTATATCAATAAAATCATCCGTATACCTACCATCGATATAATCCAGTACGACCCGACTACCGCCAGCGGATTTTATAAGAACTGGCATACCACCCTCGATAACATGGAAGGCTTAAGCAAGGAAACACTGCGAGCCATTGGAACGACTGTTCTCACTACGGTGTATAACGAAAAGTAAACTTTGCTAAACGATATCGCGAACGAAACGTGGAGTTCGAAATCCCTGTTGCCTGAATCTATTTCCCCTTGATCAGTTTGTGCACAAGGTTCTTACCGTCAATCCCGATATTCAGAAAATAGGTGCCGGCAGGTAGGAAACTGAGATCGAATTCGTAAGTGACTTCCCGTGTAATGCTACTATAGAGTGTTACGCCTCTGACATCGCGCAAGGTAAGGTGAATGACCGGCCGGTCATTGCGCCCGGTTTCTATCCGGATTTTATCGGAGAAAGGGAGTTGAATTATTTTTATACCTTTTGAGTCATCATTGCTGATACCAGTTGAGTTATCGCTGATGCGGAAGATCTTTCCGGTTGTGAGGCCGGCAACATAGAGTTGACCGCTGGCATCTTCTCCAAATGTGCAGAAGTTGTTGCCGGGGAATTGACCAAAATCCTCCTTTACCCAGTTGCCAGATACATTGTGCAAAGTCCATATCCTGTCGGAGCAATAATCGGCAAAGAAGTAGTAGCCATAGAAAGGAGATGCAGGAGCGCCCCGGAACACATAACCTCCCGTTACGGAACATTCATCTCCATGCGGATACGTATAAACGGGTAATGTGAATGATGAAGTTGGGGCACATCCGGCGGTATTGTATTCCTGGTTGCCTTCATAGCATCTCCATCCATAGTTTTCTCCGCCGGTGCCGGTTGCTGGCTGGAAGTCGATCTCTTCAATCAAATTCTGTCCTACATCAGCAATCCACAGATCGCCGGTGAGACGGTCGAAACTGAACCGCCATGGGTTACGCAATCCCATCGCCCAAATCTCGCCTAAAGCAGTTGTACTGTTGTAATAAGGATTTGTAACCGGAATAGCATATGGATTACCATGGTTAACATCAATACGGAGCATTTTTCCCAGGAATTCCTTCCGGTTCTGGGCGCGGTTGCCCGGATCGCCTGCCAAACCACCATCACCCAGGCCAATATAAAGGTAACCATCGGGGCCAAAGCTCAAATCGCCTCCGTTGTGGTTGGCATATGGCTGAAAGATGGTCATTAGTTTCAACTCGCTCTGGGGATCAGCTATATCAGGATTACCCGAACTTACATTGAACCTGGAAATATGCGTACTATCACCTTCGCCCACATAATTGACATAGAAATAACCGTTTGTTTTATACTGCGGATGGAAAGCTACACCCAGCAAACCGCGCTCCCCGCCGTATGTTACCCTGCTATGAATATCGAGAAATGGTTGCTGGCTCACGTTGCCAGTTGAATTAATAATAGTGATATAGCCATGCTGATCTGCCACAAACAGGCGGCTGTCGCCGGAATTTGTAATACACACCGGGCTGTTGAGGCCGGCAGCAAATGGAATCAGATTGCTTGCATATTGGGTTTTTCCGCAGTTGGCGGTAAATAATGACAGTATAATGAAGAATAAGGGAAGTACCCTGCGAAGTGATTTCATCATAGCTATTAGTTTAAAACATATTTTGAATAATTAACAATCCGGTGCAGGGTTTGTTGCGACTTTGAGCACTGCGTTGGTTGCTTGCTGCGCTTGAATAACAAAGGTAAGACTTCTTGCTACACTTTGACTTAATAGCTTATTCTGCACGCCGGTATAGCATCCGGAACTTACACCACGGCTCACATAGCTTCACAGCTTTGCATGCTCTCTGATTAGGCTTCATGAGAAAGAGGAAACATTTATCATGAAAATCAATGGAAAATCTGAAGTATTATAAATAAAAGTAGCTTCATAGATTAAAATTTCGGGGCTGATGCATATGTATTTAATTTCCCGGGGATTGTCAAAAATTTAGGTGATAAAATAATGAAAAAGTAGTTGAAATCAATTTTTCTCTTAAATTTGATACTCCGGCAATATATGGAAGCCTGTAGAAATAAATGCAAAAATCACTTCATAGCTTTTCTATCCTGATTAATGCCTGAACCTTCATAAAGAAAAATATATTAATCAATTAGAATACCATAATAATTAACAAGGAAAGCTAAATGTACACTAAAACCTTCAACCTGATAAATAGAAACAATGTTCAGGAAGCAGGCGGGAAAGGAGCGTTTTTGGGTGAACTGACCCGGAACGGAGTAATCGTACCTCCCGGTTTTGTTGTCCTAACGCAAGCATTTGACCGCTTTTTAAATGCTCATAACTTAAATACCCGTATCAAAGACTCTTTTATAAGGTTGAATCGGGGTGAAAGTTCAATAGAAGCCATCTCTGATGAGCTTATATCTTTTTTTTATGACGCCGAAATACCCGAAGATATAGCCAAAGAAATTGAGAGCCAATACGCACGCTTAGGGGTAAAATTGGTAGCAGTCCGATCAAGTGCTACCGCTGAAGACAACGCAGATCGTTCCTGGGCAGGTCAACTGGAGTCATTTCTCAACGTCACTTCAGATAGCTTACTTCTTTCCGTTAAACGATGCTGGGCATCACTGTATTCCCAGCGTGCAATTTCATACACCCTGAATGAAAAAGAAAAACCCGAACCTATACAGGTGGCAGTTGTGATTCAGGAGATGGTAAATCCTGAAGTTTCAGGTATAGCTTTTTCAGTTAATCCTGTAACTGAAAACTATAATGAAATGATTATTGAAGCGGCTTTCGGATTGGGCGAGGCTATCGTGCAGGGAGAAATAACGCCTGATCACTATTGCATTAATAAGTCTTCTTTTGCTATGCCCGATATCATAACATCCATACAAGAACGAGGCATATATATGTTGGAAGACGGAACTACTGGTTGGAAGTATATTGACAAAGAAAAAGGCATGCAACAAAAGCTGAGCGAGTCTGAAATAACAGAACTTGCCAAAATGGTAATTGTTATTGAAAATATTGCTGGTTTTCCTTGTGATATCGAATGGACTTATTATAAAGGAAGGTTTAATTTTGTGCAATGCCGTCCTATTACAACTCTTGATTGAGATAGCTATGAATCAACCATTATCCCTCAGTTCTATTCTTAAGGATAGAGCCCTGCAAAAAAGAAATAAAATTGGTATAGGATTGACAAATCCGACAGAAGAGCTCATTTCAGGCCTTCATAAAGCCGCAGAGTTTTGTGAACCTGTGGTTTACGGAACTGATATAAAGGGGTTTGACTCTGTTGCTTCAGAAAAGCCCGAAAATGCTCTTTTCAATGATTTGGAAGCAGGAGTGATAGCTGCAGCAATCAGAGGGCAGATAAGCGCAGAACCCTTTCGTGAACGGTTCATCAGCTTCTACGACCAACACTTCAACCCTATCGATGATATGATAACGGTTATAGAGCTTCCAAAAGACAGACCTATGCTGATAAGCCCGGTTAGTAACTTAACAAAAGATACAGTCTCAGAAAGAGAAAAGCTCCTTGATGCATCTATCCGCTTGTGTCAATTAATATCTCTGCCTGTAAAAATCGGATTGCTGTCGCGTTGCCGCTTTGAGAGTCTTATTGAGGTAGCTGGCACCCCGACTGAACAGCACTACATAGATACTGAGCATTTAGTCAGCAAATACAAGGACAGGTTTGATATTAAAAACTATGAAGTTGATTTTGAAAAAGCTTATCAGGATGGAGTTACTATTCTCATCGAACCAAATGGAACAACCGGCAATCAAGTGATTCGAACCCTGTATTTTCTGGATGCAATACGCTTTATGGTGCAGCATACATGAATTCATCCCATATTGTCCTGGAAACATTTAAGAACGGCAAAGATTATCCGGATGTAATGCTTCTGGCTGCTGCATTGGCAAATTATAATTTAACAATGATAAAAAATTCCACATTGTGAAAATGATAAAATTTTTAACCCGCAATTATTCATATTTAAGTGCTTCTCTTATGACTGAGATGTGGCAGAAAATGGATAAATGCCAAGCCATAACAGGAATAGCAGATGGCGTAATTGATATTGAATATGCCCGCCATATCTGGCGATTGGATGAAACGTGGATTGATACCGTTTCCAAAAAACATCTTGGTTCCACACCTAAAGTTTTTTGGGATTTCATTAAAAGAGGGCAAAAAACCGGCAATGAACTCTGTATCTTATCGCGCGAACTTTTCGAAACAATTGAACAGGACCAAACTTTGATTTCAGGAAAAAATTTGCAGGATTTTCTGACCTGGGTTGAGTGTTTTCAGTCAAATGCCGCCTTCATTCTGGTAACTCACCCCCTGGCTAAATCAGTAGAAATGAAATTGCTGAATATTTTAAAAAAGTACGGTGTGTTATCAGAAAATCAGGATCAGGCATTGCTGGATCTTTCTATAACCAGAAAATCTAATGCAGCGGAAGAGGAGAATTTCGACCTGTTCATTATGCAGAAAGAGATGGAACAACCGGATTTTGATATAGTGGAAGCTCTGAAGGAACATTCAAGAAAGCACGCCTATCTTAAATACAGAGACCCTTTCTCCGGGGGATACTCAACAGATGATTTCAGAGAAAGGCTGAATAGCAAACTCGAATTACCTGACTATTTCCTGCCCTACGCTGATATAATCGGTCAATTCGACGATGAGGAAAAAGATTGGATTGAACTTCAGGAAGAGTTCGTATTTTACCGGACATTCAGAACCGAACGTTCTTATGAATCACTTTATTATTTGGAACGTTTTCTTGCAGGACTGGAAGAATCTTTAAAATTAGAAGAGCATGAATTGTCTTATTATAAAAAAGATGATCTTGTTATTTTTCTTCAAACAGGTAAAAGGATAGATCCATCACTACTTGCTGAACGCAGGCAGGAATATGCAATGTCCCTGCATAGCGGCGTTCTTACCCTTAAGGAAGGCAACGAAGCTAAACAATGGATAGAAGCAAATTATAAGGAAATAGTTACGAGGGTGAATGAGGTTAGAGGTTTGGCAGCTTACCGTGGAAAAGTTACAGGAAAAGCTCGCATTGTGCTGAAAATCCAGGATCAGAATAATGTGGTGGAAGGAGATATTTTAATAGTGCCGATGACTACACCCGATTATTTGCCCAGTATGCAAAAGGCCGCCGCTTTCGTCACCGATGAAGGTGGGGTGATATGTCACGCTGCTATTATAGCCCGGGAACTAAAGAAACCCTGCGTTATTGGTACAAAAAAAGCAACTTCTGTGTTCCTTAATGACGATATAGTCGAAGTAGATGGTTTCTCAGGATTTGTTCGTCTTGTCGCTCCTTTATGAAAAATAAAATGACATGATAGTAAGTCTGCAAGTATTTGAAACAGTTTTTGCATTTACAATCGTAGTATTGTTTTGTTTGGTGCTTCGTAAATTTTCTATTATTAAGGAAGAAGATGGAAACGTTTTTGCCAAATTGCTTACTCATGCAGTGCTTCCGGCTGTTATTTTCCTTCAATTATCGGCAACTCCCATAAAAGGTAATCAGTTTTTATTGGTACTTTCCATATTTGTTGCAGGTGTTTTGTCGATGCTTTTAGCATGGCTTGCCGGACGTTTACTCGGATTGTCTAAAGCAAAAACAGGAGCATTAATGCTTACTTCATCGTTTGGTTCCTCGGCACTTCTTGGTTATCCTTTTATTGCTTTTACCTTTCCAAATAACCCTGAGGCGATTGCGGATGCTGTGCTGTTAAGCGAGATAGGGGTTGGCTTACCAATGTTTATTCTGGGTCCGGCAATTGCTATTTTTTTTGGCGACAAAACGGAGATTTTCAATATGAAAAAAACTTTCTTTTTGTCATATTTCCGCTCTCCTGTTTTTATTTCGGTTCTTTTGGGTATTTCAGTTTCGTTTCTTCCTGTTAACCGGGGAAACAGCTTTATTTCTCCTTTTTTTGAAGCACTTCATATGATTAATGGTGCATTGACCATATTAGCATGTCTCATTTTATCCCTGACCTTGAAGTTTAAGGCTTTAAAAGGCATTGTGCCATTATTTATTATTTCAGCATTAATCCAAATGTGGTTTCAACCATTTGTAGCTCATACACAAGCTACATTGTATCATTTATCAATCATACAAACTCAGGTTTTAGTTTTGATCAGCGCAATGCCTTCTGCCGTGCTCGGCCCTGTTTTTGCCAGCCGTTACAACTGCGCTCCTGAAACAACTTCTGCTCTGGTTATCGCAAATATTGTTTTGAGTATCGCAATGATACCTGCGGTTTTTTATTTTATGGGGTAAAACACCTCGCATGGTGAATAACAGATTTTGAAGGACTGGCTTTTGAACGAGCTGATGTTGGTGGCATTTAACCAGTGTTTGTAAGAAAACTCGAAGATTCAAATAAAAAATGATTTAAGAACAAGGATTACTCACTTCGTTCGTGAGGTCGCTTCGCTAGGTTAACGATTTTAGAATGTTGAAGTTCAATTACTTCTAAAATCAGAAATCGTTAATCATCATTCGTATTTAAAGAAATAGGAAGTTTTCTTAGAAGCACTAACTAGCAAGAGTCTGGAAATTTAGGATCAGGACAAAACAAATTAAAATTAATGAATAGCAATCTTTTTTTAATGATTTTTCTGTAACAATATATTTTATTCCTGTTTATTATGATATTCCGGACTGAATCAAACAACCGCCTCTCTCCCTGGGTCATCGTCATTGCCATCTTGAACGTCCTGTTCCACCTGGCCTTTTATAATACGCTCGGATTTCATCGTGATGAATTGCTCTACTTCTCTCTCGGCCAGCATCTCTCGGCAGGATATGCTTCGGTGCCACCGTTTACTGGTTTTATGGCATGGCTGATGATTCACACCCTGGGTTATTCACTTTTTGCTGCCAGGATAATTCCTATGATGCTGAGCGGAATGCTCATCCTAGTTGGAGCGGCCATCACACGTGAACTTAAAGGTAAAAACTACGCCCAGATCATTATGGCAATTGCCTTCACTGTCAGCCCTTTTAACCTACGCTGCTTTTCCCTTTTTCAGCCTGTATGTTTTGATGTCTTTTTCTGGAGCCTGATCTTCTTGCTCACCCTTAAATGGATCAATACCAAGGCTGATAAATACCTCCTGCTTCTTGGACTGGTTGCCGGATTGGGCCTGCTTAACAAATATCTGATTGCATTGGAAATATTTGGTTTGCTCCTGGCATTCCTCTTTTCATCATATCGTAAAATCTTCCAAAAAAAAGCATTTTATCTTGCCATTCTCATCGCGATTATTGTCTTTCTTCCAAACATCATCTGGCAGATAAAATATCATTTACCCGTTCTAATTCATATGCGGGCGTTGCATGACAGCCAGCTGGTGCATGTAAACAGGCTTGATTTCCTCACAGACCAGATCTTCATAAGTTCCATGGCAATCCTACTGGTCATCCCCGGAATTATTGTCATGTGTTTCGGCAAAAGAATGAAACGCTATCGTCCACTAATATTTGCTGGTCTTATCGTTTTGCTTTTGCTCGTAATCCTTAGAGGAAAAAGCTACTACACAGGGGGTTTGTTCTCGCTCTGGATTGCAGCCGGGGGTGTCTATTGGGAATATAAGATAAAAAGAACCTTCACAAAGATCCTGATTCCGGCACTCATGGTGCTGATCACCCTTCCTTTTCTACCAATGGGAATACCCGTTTTCAAAGCAGAAAAGCTTGCACAATACTTTGCTTATGCGAAAGATAAATTTGGTTTCGACATGGTCCTACGCTGGGAAACCGGCCGTATCCATAGCCTCCCGCAGGATTATGCGGATATGTTGGGATGGGATGAACTGGCTGCAATTACAGCAAAAGCATATGAACAGGTTCAGGATAAGCAATCAACCATGATCTATGCTGAAAACTACGGGGAAGCCGGCGCTGTCATGGTCTTAGGAAAAAAATACAATTTACCCGATGCTGTCTGCTTTTCAGAAAGTTTCTTCTATTGGTTCCCCAGGAATCCCGAACATGAGATCACGAATCTTATTTATATCAATGATAATCTTGGGGATGACGTACATAAACTGTTTGCCGACTGCCGGGAAATAGGACAGATAAAGAATCCGCTTGCCCGGGAATCCGGCACAGGAGTTTGGCTTTGTACCAGACCCCGTTATAGTTTCAATGAATTCTGGAGGCAAAGGGTCCCTTATGTCACCAATCCTTTTCATTATTGATCTGCTACTTAAATTTGTTTCCATTGATGGTTCACGTTCATTAACATTCTGCCCGTAATAATTGATCTGTTGCATCTGTCTATGTGCAATAAGCTTGCCTTTCATGCGTTTATTACCATGTATTGTCTGTTCTATTTATACTGAAAACGGGATAAATTGTCGCATTATTAAAGTCTCAGATTCCAAACTCCAGGCCCAAAATCCCAGGATGGATTGTAGTGAAGGTTTTGGTTCTTGATCCCGCTTGTGGCGGGAGGGACTTGGGGCTTGGTTCTTTTATAGAATGTGATAATATGTCCCACGCTAAGTATAATATATGTCATAATCCTTTACTGGCTGCAGTATTCATAAGATTACTTCATGTAAAACATCCCCGCTCATGAAAGATAAAATAAAAGAAAACATAAATCAGCCTGAAGAGCTCGAACGGTTATACCGTTCAGATAGAAATCAGTTCGAATCGGGTTTTGAAGAAATCTACCCTGCGATTGAAAATAATGACCTGGCTAATTTTTGGAAAATCAGGTTAGAATACCACAAGGCCAATGGAAAAACAAAATCATTTCGGTTCTCAGATATTGCCTTCGTGATTGCAGCCTGTTTAATAACAAGTATCTTAATAAAGTTTCCAGCAATCTTTAACATTGATTTAAACGACATTGTTTATTACGAGAAAAATGCCGGGATAATTGTACTGTTCGGTCTTTCCATGTTCGCGGTTTGGATTAATAAAATTTTCAGTCCAAAAAAAATAGCGCTCATCGCAATCGCGTTTTTGGTTCCTGCGCTTTATATCAATTTATTGCCTTTAAATCCGGAGAGCCAATCGCTGAATCTGGCGTATATTCATTTGCCATTATTCATGTGGTGCATTTATGGCATGATATATATCGGCCTCGATTTGAAGGATAAGCGCAAACGTATTGATTACATTAAGTATAATGGTGATGTGGCGGTTTTGGGGGCTTTAATCCTGATTGCCGGAGGAATCCTCGCAGGGACCACGATAGGTTTATTTTCCGCGATTGATATCAACATCGAACATTTGTACATGGAGTATGTGGCTATTTGTGGATTAGTTTCTGCCCCCATTGTTGCAACATACATAATTCAGAACTATCCAACATTCACCAACAAGATTGCACCAATTATAGCAAACATCTTCAGCCCCCTGGTATTGATTACCCTGGTAATTTACCTGATAACCATACTTGTTTCTGGAAAAAGCCCCTATACCAACAGGGACATGTTAATCATTTTTAATCTTATGTTGCTTGGTGTGATGGGCATAATAGTCTTCTCGGTATCGGAAACTTCGCTAAATAAAAAACAGCGCTTTAATGAAATAATCTTATTTATTCTTTCTATTGTAACGCTTATCATAGATATGGTTGCTTTATCAGCGATATTTTACCGGCTGAATGCTTATGGAATTACACCGAACCGGTTGGCCGTTCTTGGTTCAAACCTCCTGATATTCGTAAATCTTGTGTTGATAATGATTGATCTTTATAATGTAAATTTCAGGAAGGCAGATATCGGGAAAGTTGAACTTACCATTTCAAAATACTTACCTTTCTATGCGATTTTTACATTCATCATCGTCTTTTTATTCCCTCTTATTTTCGGTATGAAATGAATGGTCTTCTCAGAGGAGGCTTAACTGCTTTTCTGCAACCATAAATCAGCAAGTGCAATAGCTGTTACAGCTTCGAGAATTGGAGGAACCCTTAAAGCAATGCAAAGATCATGACGCCCTTCAACCTTGAATTCTTCAACTCTTTTTGTCCCGAAATTGTATGTGCTTTGAACAGCCGGAGTGCTTGATGCTGGCTTTACTGCAATGCGGAAAACCAAATCATTTCCATTGGAAATTCCTCCGTTAATCCCGCCGGCATGATTGGTAGCTGTGGTGCCATCGGCAGCTATTATCGGGTCGTTGTGCACCGACCCGGACATTTTTGCTGCATTGAAACCACTGCCAAATTCAATAGCTTTTACTGCCGGTATTGAAAAAACCAGGTGACTGATGAGCGATTCGATAGAGTTGAAAAATGGTTCACCCAAACCGATGGGAATAGTAGTAGCACGACATTCCAGGATACCTCCGATGGAATCGTTACTGGCAATTGCCCTGGCTATTGATGCTTCTATATCCATGTCACCGCCAACTTCGAGTATCCGCGCTGTAATGTCAACTGGATGAATGATTTGTTTGGCAATTACCCCTGCGGCAACCAACCCAAGCGTTAATCTGCCTGAAAAATGACCGCCGCCCCTATTGTCGTTATTGCCACTCCACTTATTTAATGCAACAAAATCTGCATGTCCCGGTCGTGGAATTGTCTTAAAACGATTATAATCAGAAGATTTAGTATTGGAATTTTCAAAGAATAATGCGATTGGAGCGCCAGTGGTTTTATCATTATAAATTCCGCTCATGATCGCAATCTGATCCTTTTCCGTCCGGGGAGTTGTCCCTGCTGCTCCGGAACGACGACGTGATAAGTCCATCTCAAAATCAGAAGCACTGATCGGGATGCCCGACGGACAACCGTCAACAATTATTCCAACTCCATTGCCATGCGACTCACCAAAAATTGATAATCTAAATTGGGTTCCAAACTGATTCATTTTTCTTTTATGTTGTGTGATGTTATTTAAATTTTTAAAAAACTGAAGATACGACTTTTTGATGATAATGCACATGTCCTAAGACCTACAAAATATAGGCCGATAAATATTTTCACAGATGATATCTGCAATTTCAATTTGACTTAGGTTTTCTGTACAAATACTGCAATGAGCCACTTCGAGGTATAACGCTTCGCGCACCCGATATAAATTCATCGCTTTTTCGTCCGGGTCTGATCCATCTAAAAGTGGTCGACTTGCTACCTTGATCCTGGATAATGAAGTCTCCAGTGTATTATAAAGCCAACAATTAACCGCATTCTTTTTTAGCATTTGCCGGTTTACCTCCTTAGTCACAACACCTCCTCCACATGAAATAACCTGATGCTCATGGGAGAAAATTTCTTTTAAAATATCTTCTTCCAAATCACGAAAATACGATTCTCCATACCTGTTAAATATTGAAGGTATATCCATGGCAGCCTTGTTTGTAATACATTCGTCAACATCCACAAAAGTGAGTCCGCATTTTGTGGATAATATTTTACCGACAGTTGTTTTCCCTGTTCCCATAAATCCAACAATTGCGATATTATTCTTCGGCAAGTCTATAATATTCTCCGGATATAGCTGCAAATAAGGTTGCTGTTCAGTTGACTTCATGGGCTGATATTTATGCTTCGGCAGGAGTTATGTTTGTGAGTAAATCTGATAGCTCCGTTAAACTAATCGTTAAAATGGCTGCTTCACCTAATCGTTTAATTATGATATAATCAATTGAGGATTGATTTCTTTTTTTGTCGATAGACAGGCTGTCGATCAGCTCCGGAAATACTTTCTTATCAATCGATATCGGGAGATGATATTGCTGTAAAAGAGCACAAATTCTGTCTATATCAACATTGGAAATAGTGCCATTTATTTGAGAAATTCTCATCGCAATAACCATCCCTATACTTATTGCTTCCCCATGGTTATAGTCGGAAGATATTTTTTCGATAGCGTGACCAATCGTATGCCCGAAGTTTAAGATTTTGCGACGACCCTTTTCATTCACATCTTCATTTACGACATTCGCTTTAATCGATACACATTTGGCAATCAATTTTGTGAACGCCTCTAAATCGCAGTTCATGTATTGGCCGTAGTTCATCTCAACGTCATCAATTATTGATTTATCGCTGATTAAGCCATATTTGATTATTTCCGCGAACCCTGCATTTAATTCCCGTTGAGGAAGAGTCTTTAAAAAGCGAACATCGCACAACACAAATTCCGGTTGATTGAATGTTCCGATTATATTCTTGCAGCGTTGAAAATTTACACCGTTCTTTCCACCGATTGCAGCGTCAACCTGGGCTACCAAGGTGGTAGCTACAAAACCAAAACGGATACCCCTCATATATGTCGAGGCCACAAACCCTGCAATGTCGCAAACAATACCGCCACCAACACCCAGAATAAAAGTATGTCTGTCTGCTTCAAATTCAATAAACCTGGCATAAACATCGGCTACTGTCTTTAATGTTTTTTCGGGCTCACCGGACCGAATGGTGATCAGCTTATATTGGCCAAAAATGTCGCCATATAGGTTGTTCACTTCTTCATCGATTATAATTACCACATTCGATGCCGGTAACAGAGCGCTTAACCTTTCAAGGGAATTATCGATAAAAATATCAGATGATAGTCCGTTGCT
>Ga0315290_10002121_pt1 | contig 13908 bp, 13 predicted proteins | sample YL17G12_0_MG_FD_203627 | JGI IMG/M metagenome (GOLD analysis project Ga0315290, IMG submission 203627) | Sediment microbial communities from Yellowstone Lake, YNP, Wyoming, USA - YL17G12_0 | ecosystem: Environmental > Aquatic > Freshwater > Lake > Sediment | place: USA: Wyoming | collected... | reverse complement strand
ATAAGGTTTCTTTCTCGAAAACCTTCAGGCAATCAATGACGATCTCATTAATATTTACAGGCTCCTTCTGTGATATCTCCATGGATTTCAGTTCGATGAGCTGCTTGATCATCTCTTCAAGCACTGCGACATCTTCTATGATCATCTGCATATATTTTCTGTTCGGATCTTCTTCCGGCAGTTTATTGAAAACCTTTCGTGCAAATCCTCCTATTGAGGTCAGGGGATTCCTTATCTCGTGTGCGACCTCGTCTATCATCTGTTCAAGCGCACCGGTTTTCTCGGTCTCTACTTTCTTTTCATGAGTTGCTTTTATAGAGAGCAGGGATCTGATTCGGGCAGATAGTTCTTTGTAGTCAAAGGGCTTGGACATATAGTCATCAGCGCCGATATCCAGGCCTTTTATCTTATGCTCAACCTCCCCTTTAGCAGTAAGCATCAGAACAGGTATGTATTTTGTCTTTTCGTCTGCCTTGAGCCTTTTTGCAACCTCATAACCATCTATTTTAGGCATCATTACATCGAGCACGATTAAATCCGGATCGTATTCCGGCACCTTCTGCAGGGCTTCTTCTCCATTATAGGCTTCTGCTGTATCGTATCCCTCAGCATGAAACCTTTTTGTCAGAAGTTCTACGGTATCAACAGCATCATCAACTATCAGTATCTTATGTTTCTTCTCCACCCAGGATGCTCTCCCTTTTACCTCTTATAAATGATTTAACCTGATCGGGTAATTCACGAACATTAATAGGTTTTGATATATATCCTTCAAACCCGGCAACAATAACCTTTTCCCGGTCTCCTTTCATTGCATGGGCAGTAAAAGCAATTATAGGAATTTCCTGAAATTCCTCCATACTTTTTAGTCTTTTTGCAACTTCATAACCATCAAGTTTAGGGAGTGAGATATCCAGTAATATCAGGTCCGGTCTCTCAGCAACTGCCTTTTCCAAAGCTTCCTCTCCGTCAGCAGCCTGAACTATTTCATAGCCTTTGTTCCTGAGCACCTTCACGACAAGTTCCCGATTATCCTCATTATCTTCAACTATCAATACCTTTTTCGGCATAGTCGTTTTCCCCTTTTGTATTCTGACACTGTCTTATACAGTCTCTATTATAAAGAATCCGCTTAGTTATCGAGCAACTCTTTTTTTAACGGAAGGGTAAAGCAGAACCTGCTCCCAATTCCATATTCACTTGTTACCCATATAGAACCTTTGTGCAGGTTTACCAGACCTTTGGCAATAGCCAACCCTAAGCCGGTCCCTTCATATTGACGCACTAACGCAAAATCTATCTGAACAAACTTATCAAAGATCTTCCCGATATCATCCTCTTTTATTCCTATGCCGGTATCCTCTACACATATCTCCATGAATTGAGGGGGTTCCCCCTTTTTGATTCCCATATCAGAAATCCCGGTAGTTACCGTAATACTCCCTTCACTGGTAAATTTGACAGCATTCGATAACAGACCTATAAGTATCTGCTTGATTTTATCCGTATCACCATAAACTACCGGATATTTTTCATTCAGATCCAGAGAGAGTCTCAGGCCTTTTTGTTGCATCAATGTTTGAAACTCAGAAATAAGAGATTCGATCATGGGTTTTATACTGACTTCCCGTATCTCCAATAGCATTTTAGCGGATTCTATCTTTGATATGTTCAGGATGTTATCGATCAATTGCAGCAGATGTTTAGCGCTTTCCTTTACTTTTTTGAGACTCTTTTCCTGTTCTTCATTAACATCGCCATCTATCTTATCCAGCAACACCTCTGTATAGCCGATGATTGTGTTCATAGGTGTGCGAAGTTCATGAGACATATTGGCCAGGAAGGCGGATTTCATCCTGTCAAGTTCCTGAAGTTCCACCTTATCTATTTCTAACTGTTCTATGAATCTTGTTCTCTCTGAAACAAGTTCCTCTAATTTTCCTTTTTCCTCAGATATCTTCAGATATGACCTATATACGCTGATGAAGAAAAGACTGACTGACCCAACAAAGAAAAGTGCAAAAATGTTAAAACTCCCGGTGATCGGCTCAAAAAAGTTCCACAAATCCCTATTCCCTGTGGGAATGAGAATATGTCTCAGGATATGACCGAAAGATCTCGAAATCGAATACATAAACCACGAAGCAGAGAGCCAGACCAGATAATTCCACAGCACATTTTCCCTGTCTGTTTTATACAGTCGAACACTTTCGTAAAGACTCATGATCGACAGCGCTATGAATATGGAGTTGCCTGTTATTTCAGTGATTAAAATAGGCAGTAAAGGTAAAAGAACTGAAATATGGGCATGAGACCCTTCTTTTACTTTCTGTGAAAGTTCTCTAAGGCCAAGATAAAAAAGCAGCATAGCAATATTGAGCAGTATAAAATCAAGCCTCCCTGCATAATAAAGATATTCCATACGTCCAAGTTTTATACTCCTCTCGAAATACTGCCACCCTTCGGTGCTCCCGATCGTTTGGGCGATTGCCAGAATTTCCGCAATTCTTCCGACAAAAACACTCAGATCCCATACGATAAAAAGAATGAGGGAAAAGTAGAGATATCTCCATCCCTTTTGTGTATGCAGGCGATTACGAACAATAGCCCATAATAAGATAAGGAATGCGAAAAACAGAAATATTCGTGCTATTTGGTGGGTATAAATTGCAGGATAATCATGAGGCACATACCCCCAGGCATTCAAGGGTAGCAAAATAAAGAATAGAAGAAATAATAGAAATCTCATAAAGGTTTCATTATTCTCTGCTCATCTTGATTATAGTATCCTTCAGTTCCTTTAAAAGATCCTCCTTCGTAAGAACAACCTTGTTTAATATTCCGTGTATCCTGCCGTTCAGATCATCAATCTCTTTTTCGGTAAGATCCTTTTGTGTAAGAACAATAAGAGGGAGATCCTTGCCACCTTTTTCTGTTTTTAAGTATTCAATCACATCAAAACCGGTCTCAGGCATGGTGAGGTTCAATACAATCAAATCAGGCCTGAAATCCCGTATCGATTTTACGGCATCTTCACAGTTATATGCAGTGGTAACCTGATATTCGGCTTCTTCCAGAACACTGCCGATCAATCTCACGGTGTTTGGATCATTGTCAACAATCAGGACACGCTTTATCTTCGTGGTTTTTTCAAAGGTCTTCAATTTCCTTAACAGAACATCCTTCTCTACCGGTTTGATGATATATTCGGCTGCACCAAGGCTGAAGCCCAGTCTCTGGTCATCCACTATAGAAAGAACAATAACCGGGATATCCTGTGTCTCAGGATCACCTTTCAATTCCCTCAATACCTGCCATCCATCCTTCCTCGGCATCATAATGTCAAGAGTAATGGCCATGGGTTTTATCTCTCTTGCCCTTTTTACTGCGTCTTCAGGGCTTAGAAGGCCTACCACATTGTACTCTTCACCCAGATACTTCCGGATGATATCAATAGCCTCTGGATTGTCATCTATAGACAATACGGTCTTTTTAGCTGTTCCTGCCCTTTTTGTTTCAGCAGATGTAAATTCTTCTTCAGGCCTGGTTCCAATATTTTGAATAAGTTCACATGTTTTACAGAAATCCACCTTTTCCGGATATGCTGCTATTTTCATGCCCGCACAATGTGTTCCCATAATCAGCCAGCATCTTCCTTCCTGGCTTCCATATGCAGGACAGCTCGGCTGCCCGCAGCGTATATATTCCCAGCACCGTATTGGTTTCCCTGCATATTCAGGCTCCTTCAGAAAATCCTCAACAGGCTTGTTATAATAATCGGCCAGGGATTCTGCTATTCTTGTTTCAATTACAGGCTCTGCAGGCTTTTCGAGTATTTCTTTCTTTAAAGGAAGCGTAAAGCAGAACCTGCTCCCTTCTCCAACTTTACTTGTCACCCAGATGACACCCTTATGCAGAGATACCAGGCCCCTGGCAATACTCAGGCCAAGGCCTGTACCTTCATACTGACGGATTGTTGTCAGGTCTGCCTGCACAAATTTGTCAAAGATCTTGCCAACGTCCTCCTCTCTTATTCCTATGCCCGTATCTTCAACACATATCTCCAAGAACATCGGTGGCTCTCCGGGTCTCACAGCCCGCTCAGAAAGCTTGGCAGAGATCGTAATTCCTCCCTGATTGGTAAACTTGATAGCATTTGCAACGAGGTTTATGAAAATCTCCCTGATCCTGTCTCCATCTCCGTATATAAGAGGCAATCCCTCATGGATATCAAGGGTAAGTGTAAGGCCTTTCATTTTCATCTGGGGTTCAAAGGTGTGAAGAGCAGACTCCACCAGCCACTTCAGATCAAATTCCTTCGGATTTAATTTCATCTTTCCGGCTTCTATCTTCGAGATATCAAGGACATCATTGATCAATTGCAGGAGATGCCGTGCATTATTCGTAACCTTTTTCAGGCTTTTTTCCTGCTCTTCATTGACAGGGCCGTCAACCCCGTCAATCATTAAATCTGTGTAACCGATAATGGCATTCATGGGGGTGCGTAGTTCATGAGACATATTGGCCAGGAAAGTAGATTTCAGTTTATCCAATTCCCTGAGATCTTTATTGGCCCTTTCCAGCAATGTCAAAAGCCTTGTCCTTTCACTTAACAAAGCTGATTTTCTCTTTACCTCTTCTTCTAATTTATTACTGGCAGAGGAAACACTTCCGACCATATAATTGAACGTCTTGCCCAGAATTCCAATTTCATCTTCAGTCTTCACATCCACGAAAGTGGTCATGTCTCCTTCTGCAAATCTTTTTGCCTTCTCAGCCAAACTTTCCACAGGCTGGCGTACTAACTTATTTACCATGAGGTATATGAGGATAATTGCTATAGGTATAAGAAATATAACGATTACGATAGTTCTGTTGCGCTGTGCAACAACCTGCGCATATGTCCGCTCTGCATCAAGCCTGACCACTATGCCCCCGAGAACCTTTCGTGAAGATCCATGACAGTGATAACAGTCTTTTTCGTTCAATATCGGCCGCATGACGACAAGGTGTTTTTTCCCTTCATCTATATCCTCAAAAGGCTTTCTTGGATCATACCTTGGTTCAATTCCTGTTTTTAGTGTTTCAGTCAGTGTTTCTGATATTGCCTTGTTATTGATCGAATCTGACAAGCGGGTGTTTACTTTTTCTGTATGGGTAGAATAGATTACCTCCTGTTCAAAATCACAGATAAACACCTCAACATCTTTCATTTTTTCTTTTATGTCCGTGAGTTCTCTTCTGATAGCATCACTGTCCCCGATTTCCATAGGATGCTTGATCCCTGCATAGACAGCATCAGCCAGCTCGGTACTGAGACTGGTCGCAATCTCCAATCTGTCCTTTGTCCCAAAGTATATCCGCATGTAAATCTCAGCCAGAAGAACCATTAATAAGATAATAAGCATGGCAGCCATTATCTTATACCCGAGTCTCTTTCTTATTACACCGAACATCTTTGCCTTATTCCTTTATTTTTTAATTTTTCACTCTTCACTTTTAACTTTTCACTTTCGTCTTGTTTAATGTGCTCCACCATGTATCATGGGTTTATACCTGAAAGCCTGAACCCTTTCGGATGTGTGGCAAACCTCGCAGTCCTTCAATGTCATACGTCTTTTAATATCTTTTGCAACATTAGATTTTATATGGAATTCTCCAGGGCCATGACATACCTCACATCCTGCATTTTTCAGATGGGGGGTCTTTTCTAAGCTGACGAATCCTCCGGGCCTGCCATATCCGGTAGTATGACAAAAATAGCAGCCCCTGATTTCTTCTTCTGTCAAACCCTTTTTTACCCGTTCAATGCTGTTAAAAGATTTGCTCTTCTTTGCATATTTCATGAAACCGTTATATTCGAGTTCGTGACATCCCTTGCATATATCAGAACCTACATAGAGTGGTGGTTTTGTTTTTGTCTGGGCAAAAAGCAGAGGATGGTTTATTGTAAGCAAGAAAAACAGAACGGTTAAAAGGTATCTTATCGTTAATTTAAGATAATTGACCATATCTCATATTCTCTTTCATTAGATGAAAAATTGCAACTGATTGTATAATAATCTATGGCGTTTGTAATCGCATTGGCAGGAAAAGGTGGCACAGGGAAAACAACGGTTGCAGCTCTGACCATCCGTTATATCATAGAGAAAAAGAAAAGACCTGTTCTTGCTGTTGATGCAGACCCGAATAACTGTCTGAATGAGGCGCTGGGGGTCGATATCCATGCAACGATAGGCGCGTTAAGAGAAGAATCGCTGGACATAATCAGAAGCGGCGCTGAGAGACAAGGCGGTATGTCCATGGAACAGATCTTCGACTACCAGGTCCAGCAGTCTTTGATTGAATCAAAGGGTTTTGATCTTATGGTCATGGGAAGACCTGAAGGTCCGGGATGCTACTGTGCAGCCAACAATATCATCAGGAAATATACGGACAAACTTTCTGAAACATATCCGTATGTTGTTATCGATAATGAGGCTGGCATGGAACACCTCAGCAGGAGAACAACTCACAAAGTAAATGTGCTGCTTATAGTAAGTGATCCTACATTAAGAGGCATACAGACGGCAAAGAGGATTAACAGTCTTGTGGATGAATTGCAACTCGAGATAGAAAATCGTGTAGTTATAATAAATCGCGTCCACGGTAATGAAGGAGAGGAATTAAAAAAACTTGCAGTAGAGTATGGTCTTCAGATAGCAGGCATTGTCCCTCAGGATAAAAAAATATTCAGCCTTGACCTTCAGGGAAAACCAATATTTCAGCTTCCTGCTGATTCAGCGGCAGTTAAAGCAACATTTAACATTCTCGACTCGCTTCAAATTCCTTAACAGCTCTTAGCTTTTCTGAGAAACCCTGCAATCTCTTCAGGAACAGAGGGATTTGTGTAGATACCTGAGCCGAGTTGAAAACCGGATGACTGCGCAAGGCGCGGCACGATGCTCAGATACCAGTGAAAGTATTCTGAGCCTGATTCTTTAAGACTCTCCGAACGTATTACAAAGTTGAAATCAGGATTATCAAGCCCGAAGTATAATTTGGACAGTATCTCTTTCAGATTGTATGCAAGATCACTTATTTCGTTATCCTGTATATCCCCGAAAGCAGCATCATGTCTTTTTGGAAAGATCCATGTGTGAAACGGAGACAGGGCAGCATAAGGGATAAATGTCACAAAGTGTTCTGTATTCAGGATAATTCTTCTCCCGTCAGAAAGCTCATCTTTAAGTGTTGCGCACATCAAGCATTCCCCTGTATTGTCAAAAAACCTTCTTGCCTCTGATACCCTGTCTCTCACGTGAAACGGTGTTACCGGAGTTCCAATAATCTGCGAGTGAGGGTGTACAATGGATGTTCCTGAAGCCTCTCCCTGGTTCTTGAAGATAATTACATGTTTGATGAGAGGATTACTGTAAACATCAATGAACCGTCTTTTGTAAGCCTTAATGATATTCGCAATATCATCAACGGGAAAAAGCGCAGTAGGTGTATTATGTGAGGGAGACTCTATGATAACCTCATGGCTGCCGATGCCTGTGATCAAATGTTTCAATCCTTCCCTTTTTCTGATGCTTTCCCCTTCTGAGTAAAGTTCAGCGAACTTATTCGGGATAACCCTTACTATCCATCCCCCGTTATCAGGTATCCTCATTATCTCATCCGGCGTTTTATGTTCATTTCCCGGACAGAACGGGCAGGATTCAAGAAATTCGGGCAATGCTTTCCTATCTCTTCTCTGTCTGAAATCCTCGGGTTTTCTTGCTCTTTCAGTAGCAATTATCACCCAGTCTCTTGTAATAAGATTTAACCTCATTTCAGGCATGATAAAAAATCATATCACAAATTATGCGTAATTTAAATAATGTATTATTTGAGTCGTACAATTTTTGTGGTTGACAGAATATGTCTTTACCCTTAAAAATAATATTATGAAAATATCCACAGCAATATTTTCTTTGATTTTTGTTTTATTTCTTATTATTTCATGCGACCAAAAGCCGAAAAACCCTGTTTCTGAATACGGCGATGCGATGATCGACTCATATAAGAAAGGGCAGCAGGCTGGAGTAACAGGAAACCTCGATGCATTGAAGAAAGGCATTGAAGCATATCGCGCTGCAAACGATAAATATCCACTGAGCCTTAATGAAGTCAGAGATTTAATCGGTTCTAACATAGACCTTTCACAATACGATTACAACCCTGAAAATGGAACAGTCTCTTTAAAAAAATAATCGCTGCTTATCTTTCTCCTTTTTCCATATCCTATTAAATATCTCGCTATGGTCACTTTCATTGACAAACAATAATCAAAATGCATATTATAATAATTCCAAAATTAAAGGTCTTTAACCTTATTTTTTATTAAAACAATTTTGGGCGGGTAGCTCAGTTGGGAGAGCACAGCCCTTACAAGGCTGGGGTCACAGGTTCAAGCCCTGTTCCGCCTACCATTAAACAGGAACAAGGTAAAGATAAAGCAGTACAGTTTTTTAAAACTTTTGTTCGTTTCTGTTTTTCTTTACCTTTTTACTATTTACTGTTGTTACGGGGTGGTAGTTCAGCTGGTTAGAACGCTGGCCTGTCAAGCCAGAGGTCGCGGGTTCAAGTCCCGTCCACCCCGCCATTAATATCCTTTAATTTCAATAAGTTGTAATCTGTCTACACTACTTTTTACCGTCTCTGGATAGTCTCTGGAACTCGTTACACCGTTAACCAAATTAAGGAAGCCCTACTCTAATGAAAAAGAAGAAAACATCGCATTTCTCGGTAGAGGACATAATCAGGAATGAGTTCAAGAATTCTCTTAGCAGGGGAACTATCGGTAAGGATGCTAATGGGTTACTGTGGGTTTACGGTGTTCTCCTGAGAGATTCTCTCTACTGGGTTGAAGTTATCACGATAGACTTAGCGACTCATGAAGTGGAACGAATGAAGGACAAAGAAAAGTCATATGAGCAAAGGGAAGATGCAACAGCATATATAAAGGTATTGATAAAAGAAATCCTGCCACAAACCTAAGCCTCTCTTTTTCACAGCTTGGTAGACTATCTCCAGCGTTGTGCTGACACCGTTATCGAAGGTGTTTATTTCAGACCGACATAAGCAGAGAAGACTACTTCCTGTAACAAACACCTCTGAAACCTGATATAATTGTGTAGAGTATAAACAGCAATAGATACAAGAAAGAAATCATTTTTCAGTGGAGGGGTGTTCATGGAGTATCGGAGAGTTCCTATTCAGGGTAGAGCCGTTGTTGTTTCCTTCGACATATGCTCGTCTTCTGACGTCATTGAAGAGCTTACTCTTTGTGACGGCTTGGAGCACTTAAAGAATTTCCTGACGAAACTCAAGAGATACTTAGCGGCGGCCCAGAAGAATCTCCTTTTTGATCCCTACAAGTTCACAGGTGACGGTTGGATTCTTTTATTTCCAGAAACTATCGACGGGAAAGACCTATTCAAGTTTCTGCAAGATCTCTGCGCCTTTTTTGAAAAGGAATTTCGGCGACAGGTTTTGCGGCACGTCGGCACCCTGCCCACTCTTGTTGGTCTCACCTTCGGCATAGAGATGGGACCGCTCGTGCCCATAACAATGTACGGTCAACAGGAATATGTCGGGCGGGCACTTAATATCGCGTGTAGGTTGCAGAGTGCGATAAAAGACAGGGATAAATCACCAGCTTACAAGGCCTTGGTGTCTAATGGTGTTTACCGCAGGTACCTTTCCTTCACTCAGAAACATGTCAAGGTCTTCAGCGTGCGGAGAAACCTACGTAATATCCGCGGTGGGGCGGACATCCATTGCAAGAAGATTGAACTTCTCAATGCGAAGGCAACCTAATGAGTACGCACACGATCGCGCAAACAGCGCCCTCCGGGTGACGCTCATATTGTGTGAGAGAGGAAATGAACAAACCGCTTCATCCAACACAAGATGAAGTCGAGTTTCTCAATCTCTCGTTCGACAGATTTCTCGACCTATTTGAGCAAATCATGTCAGACGAGTTCTGGGGTAAGCCAGACTACCTTCGTTTTTCCAAGACTAAAGATCTGTTCGCGGTCTATTCCGAAGTCCTAAAGTATCCTCCCATGCAATGGGTGATTGAAACCAACAAACGACCAAACTTTTCAGACATTGGAAGAGATCTCTTTAAATTTGTCAGGCATATTCTTATGCACTTTCCTTTTTTTGAAAGGTGGAATGACGTCTGGATAAAACAGTCTTTGGTAAATCTCCATTCAAGTCGTCCTCAGTTCATCCACAAGTTCCTAACTGAGAATGAAGGAAAAGGGCAATTGAAGTATCGTTTTTGGGAAGAAAAGCCAAGGAGAATGACCTACATCTCAGTATCATTGCCGAATGACTACACAGCGGGAGCAAAGGTGTTTCTTCGTGATATTATTCCAGAGAAAGAAGGGGTCAAGTTCTCCGCTATATTCATGTGGAACATTATGAGGGTTCAAGTAGAAGAAATTAAAGACGGAAACCACACAACAGAGCGCTGAAGTGGATCCTTGCTCAGTCGGGCTATTTTTCCTTAGGTCTCTGTTCATTTCTTTCCATAATCGCTGATTTTCTTCACTGTCTATTTCTCACGCCTTTGTAGGTGCAAATGACTATGTGTAGTATGGGGAGAAGATCGCAAAAAGTAATATGAGAGCTAAAAAATAATAGCTCCTTCCTGTAAGTGTGATCTTGAAATCTTGCCTCTTACTACAATACTTCAATTGGAAATCGTCAGTTTTATCTTGACATTTATAAGGTAATTTTCTAAGATTTTCACAAGTTTGTTGTACTTTATCTTGTTCTAAACCGTCTATCCGTAAATCTCTATCAGGGGGTGGAGATGAAGAAGATAGCTTTATATATTTCTATTCTGTCCATTCTTTTTATTTTTTTAAACTGCGGTGGTGGCAGTGGTAGTGGAAAGAACAAGGGTGCCTCACAGATAACTATAAAAGCAACCTTTAAAGATGTTAGTGCTACCTCAGGTATCAAAGCTGCAGCCTCAACAATTATAAATATCCGCTATACAATCTCTGGCCCTGGTATGACAACAATTACAGGTTTAGCACCTGTTGTAGGTAATATGGTTGAAATTTCGCTTGTAGTGCCTAACGGATCCCAGAGACTCTTTGTAATTGAGGCATTGGATGCTCTCGGTGATGTCAAGTATTATGGTTCAGCAGAAAAAGATCTTGACGGAACCCCAGTTGAAATAGAGATTACTATGAAAAAAGCAGAAAGGACATTGGCGAATATTAGCTTATTTCATTTGAATGACGGTAGATGGGGCTCAAGGATAACAATTGATACCCATAATGATATTACAGGGATTCAGACTTATACTGATAATTTGGGGGGGATTGTAACCACAAAAACAGAGAATTATACAAATACAATAACGGATAATCAGGATGGTAGCACAACGGTAACACAGACTTTTCCTAACAGGACTACAACGAGAAGGATTGTTTATTCTGATGATGGGAAAATATTACTATTTGTTTCAGACACAATGTTTCAGATTATATCTTTATCGTTGAGAATGAACCCGTTAAGGACATATTCAAATGCTGATCTGGCCGGTGAATATTATTCGATAGGATATGACTATGATCCAAATAAACTTTATACCCCGGGAAACTATAATGGCTGGTCCGGTCTTGTGTCCTTTAACGGTAATGGTAATTACAGTTATATAACAACGTGGAACAGTGACGGTAAAATAATAACTGAAAACAATTCAGCCACATATTCCGTAGGTTCCAACGGATCATTAACAACACGCAACGGTATTTTTACGGGTTATACAAATGGTGAAGGTCTTTTTATTACTTCCCATCCTACGGCAAATGATCACTGGAAATTTACATTTGGCATGAAAAAAGCGGATAGGGTTTACTCGACTGCTGACCTTGCAGGCACATGGATTTTTGCCGACATCGGAGATGAAGACATAGGCAGCAGATTCCATGAAAAAATTGGGACTCTTATTTGCGATGTAAGCGGGAACTGCCTATCAATGTTTAAAACTCAGGAAAACGGCGAGGTTACATATGACGGAGCGGGTTTTCATCCCGGAACTATCATGCCTGACGGCACCTGCGGATTCGGGTACTCATCAATTGCTCCTTCATATGCCTGTGCAATCGGGAATAATGGAAACACTATGATTCTTAATATGAACAGTTTCAGAGCCGATGAATTAGAGGACAGAGAAATTATGATAGGTGTTAAATGCAATAAGTGTTTCAATATTCCAGGTTATGCATTTCCATTGATACATTTCTTCAAGAATTCTAATGATAAATATATAAGCAATCTGTATGTACGTGAACCTTCTTCAGGTATCATCGTTCCTGTAAAAACAAACCTTAATAATGCAACGCCAATGAGTATGGATACGAAGCAGAAGATGGTTGTATACACTGAAAAAGCAGCTGAAGATACCTATACGATATATATTTACGATATGCTTACAGGAACTACCAAACAGATAACTTCAGCTACCACTAAAGAGGACTCTGCCTATTTTGATGATGATGGACAGATACTATTCATTGACAGTGTGACAGGTGAGTTAAAAAAGATGAACTCTGACGGGACAGATATCGCAACAATAGCTTCTCCCGAAGCGCCTTATTCTTTTGAGGTTTTATGGATGTCACCGGATCGGGAAAAGATCATTGTTCAGGAGGGAAGGGAAGAAGTTGATTATAATACCGGCCATTATGCACGGCTGGTTATGATGAATGGAGATGGTACGGGACGCAGTATTGTATTCCCGGAATACCTCGGTGACTGGAACATGCTGACATGGAAACCCGGATCAAAAGGATTTCTGTTCTACCATCATGACTTTTATGTTGTTAACGGTGTCCGTGAGAAAAAGATACCAAAATATGTTGCAGTAGATTTCTCAACCGGCCCTGTAAAGACCGTAGATTTATCGAATTCAGCCCTTGGAAAAGAGGAGAACGTTCTGCTTTATACGCTGTCCGGAAACCTGCTGAGCCTTACTTATCGGGAGCTTTATAATGGGAACACAGGCGCATTCATAGCCAGCCGGAATGATGTCCCAGTTTTTAAGGAAACCATGGTAGGGTCAAACTATCCCGGCCTGATTTATTTCGCAAATCTTGACGGTTCGAATTTCAGAATATTCAAAGAATAAATAAGCTACATCTGTTCATAGAGAAGTATAAAAAGGCTAACAGAGGTCAGGATAACTTTGAGATAAAGGTGTCTTTGTATATATATATTTCTTCTGTAAATCATCAATTTATTTCTTTAGTAAATTTTGCGCAGTCGTAGGTGTAGCAAAGGAAATGGCTATGCGTAGTATGGGGTTAAAGTCACAAAAGGGAATATAGATGTTTTTAAGACAACAGTCATTCTAAACTCTCCTCCGCAGTAATTTGCTGGCTGCCTGCAGAGCTTATACGCTGAATTGCACATTCTTAATCCAACCGGAAAAGTATTTTCCTGTCTGGATAATGGCTTTTATTCTTTGTCGCGACTTTATGCAACCTGACAATTGCAGTTGCATTGATGAGGCAGTCGATAGATGTGAGTGAAAGTCCCTGCTTTCGATATGTTTTATAGAGCGTCCCTGCTTTCTTAGTGATATCGAGAGACAACGGTTCTACAGTACACGCTTTGATAAAATTCTCGGTATCAATAAGTTCATTGTCTTTCATGCCGGCATAGAGTTCATAGGCAGATAGAATACTCAAATATGCAGTGTTAGAATCCCATAAAGACAGCATAAGGTCTTTCGCGTATTGTAACCCTCTCAGATAGTCAATGGCGATATCCGTATCAACGATTACGGTCTGCATATCTGCGCCCTTTGTCTTTTCTGATCTCTTTCACGATATCGACACTCGCCTTCTCTCT
>Ga0315290_10002120_pt1 | contig 13909 bp, 7 predicted proteins | sample YL17G12_0_MG_FD_203627 | JGI IMG/M metagenome (GOLD analysis project Ga0315290, IMG submission 203627) | Sediment microbial communities from Yellowstone Lake, YNP, Wyoming, USA - YL17G12_0 | ecosystem: Environmental > Aquatic > Freshwater > Lake > Sediment | place: USA: Wyoming | collected... | reverse complement strand
CGGGCAACGTGCGCGAGTTGCGCAACGCGATGGAGCAGGCGCTGCTGCTCTCTCGCGGCCCCGCAATCAGCCAACGCGAATTGGCCTTCCTGGCGCCCGACCAGCCGCAGGCACCGACCGTGGTGGCGGCGCCCACTGACTCGAAGCCCGGCGAGACCGACCTCAACCTCGAACGCGCCGAGCGCCGCCTGATCGAGGCCGCGCTCGAACGCTCGGCCGACAACGTGACGCAGGCCGCTCGCCTGCTCGGCATTTCGCGCGACACGCTGCGCTACCGGCTCGAGCGGCTGCAGCTTCGCGGCGCCGGCAGCGACGGCTGACTGCAAACACGCTTCATCCTCGACCGCTGGGCGCTGCGCCGCCGCCTGCGCCAGGTCGAACGGATTCAAGAGCCTGGCGGTGGCGAACCATTTGCCTTCGGTGATGAGTCTGCATCGTCGTGAATCGCCCTATGCCCTGGTTACCAGGAACTCGCGCAACTCGCGATATTGCGCGGCCAGTGCGTCGCCGAACAGTGGGTCCTCGACCGACGCCACGGCGCTGCCCACAAAGCCCCAGTCCTGCGGCGTGAGCAGACTCGCCGCGCGCGGCAGGATCGCCCTCTCCTCTGTTGCCAGGTGGTGCCGGTAGTAGGTCAGGTACAGGGCCGCCGCCGCCTCCACGCTTGCGCGCATCATCACGTTGCCCACGATAACCTCGTTCAGGCGAGCCACGAACTCGTCCCCCGCGACAGCGATCGCGCGGTGCTCCTGCAGCAGCCGGTTGATCGGCAAGCGCAAGGTCGGATCACGCATCACGAGGCGCGTGAACGCCGCGTCTTCGCGCGGATGGTGAAAGCGGTCGGCAAACTCCCGAAGATACGAGACGATGTCGAACATCAGGCCGAAAACCGGCCCTTCCCCCTCGTGAAACTCGGCAACCTGCTCGTCCAGGACGTTCAGGAGCCGAGAGAAATTCGCATGCTCGGCATGCCATAACGCAATCAGATCGGCCATGCTGAGCCCTCCCGGATTCGGTGTGGCCTGCGCAGCCTAGAACGCCGGGCGCCAGAAAGACGCCGGCGGCGACTTGGCTGTCGATCTGCATCAAATCATATGTCGCCCGGCTGTTTGCTGGCCAAGCCTGTATGCTTTGCGCCAGATCAAGGGAGGCGCAAGTTCACGGCGCACCATGCACGATGGCGTCAATACGCCTGCCGAGCAATCGCGGGGCAAGACCCGCGCCGGCGGTTCACTTCATCACACTCCGAAGGGGCACAAATGAGCGAGACCATCAAGTACCTGCTCGACGAGGGGCAGCTTCCGAAGTCCTGGTACAACATCCAGGCCGATCTGCCCAAGCCGGCACCGCCGGTGCTGCACCCCGGCACGCACCAGCCCATAGGACCGGGCGACCTTGCGCCGCTGTTTCCGATGGAACTGATCATGCAGGAGGTGTCGACCGAGCGCCAGATCGACATCCCCGAGCCGGTGCGGCAGGTCTATCGCCAATGGCGCCCGTCGCCGCTGTACCGCGCGCGCCGGCTCGAGGCGGCGCTGCAGACACCGGCGAAGATCTACTACAAGTACGAGGGCGTGTCGCCGGCGGGCAGCCACAAGCCGAATACCGCGATCCCGCAGGCCTTCTACAACCGCGAGGCCGGAATCAAACGCCTCGTCACCGAGACCGGCGCCGGGCAATGGGGTTCTTCGCTCGCCTTCGCCGGCAGCGTGTTCGGCCTGGACGTGCAAGTCTTCATGGTGCGTGTCTCGTACGACCAGAAGCCGTACCGGCGCGCGCTGATGGAAACCTACGGTGCATCGTGCATTGCCTCGCCGTCGGATCAGACGCAGTCGGGCCGCGCGATCCTCGCGCAGCGCGCCGACCACCCGGGCAGCCTGGGGATTGCGATCTCCGAGGCGGTCGAGATTGCAGCACAGCGCGACGACACCAAGTACTCGCTCGGCAGCGTGCTCAACCATGTGCTGATGCACCAGACGGTCATCGGCCAGGAGGCCATGCTGCAGATGGAGATGGCGGGCGACTACCCGGACGTGATCGTCGGCTGCACCGGCGGCGGTTCGAACTTCGCCGGCATCGTCTTTCCGTTCCTCGGCGCACAACTGCGCGGCGGCAAGAAGCTGCGCATCGTCGCGGTCGAACCGGCGGCCTGCCCGAGCCTGACCCGCGGCAAGTACGCCTATGACTTCGGCGACACCGCGCACCTGACGCCGCTGACCAAGATGCACACGCTGGGCTCGACCTTCACGCCACCGGGTTTTCACGCCGGCGGGTTGCGCTACCACGGCATGGCGCCTCTCGTCAGCCACCTGCTGCAACTCGACCTCATCGAGGCCACGGCGTACCACCAGATCGCCTGTTTCGACGCCGGAGTGCAGTTCGCGCGCGCCGAGGGCATCGTGCCCGCGCCCGAGGCCAACCATGCGGTGAAGGGCGCCATCGTCGAGGCGATCCGCTGCCGTGAAGAAGGCAAGTCGCGCACCATCCTGTTCAACCTGTGCGGCCACGGCCACTTCGACATGCAGGCCTACATCGACTACTTCGCCGGCAAGCTGAAGGACCTGAACTACGACGAGGCCGAACTCGCGATGGCGCTCGCCGGCTTGCCGTCGGTGAAGGAAGCGGCGTAGGTCGCCCGGGCGCCGCGCTGCGCGCCGGGAACGGCGGCAATCAGGATCGGGCCAAGCGGACCAGCACCGCCAATGGCGATGCTGGTCCGAGCTGTTTGTTGATCATCGCCGGCGCGGTGCGGCGCGGCCATGGCGAGCCGCTGGTCGTCGGCCTCAACGCTGTTGGCGTGGTGACGAGCGCCGGGACCTGAACCGCTCAGGCGAGCCTGACCGCGACACGCCATTCGGCCCGGAGTCCTGCTCGCCCCCACGCGGCAAACTCGGCGCTACCAGCACGACCGCGAAGCACATCAGATACGCGACGAACGCCGCGGCCCACAACAGCGCGGCCAGTGCCACCACCTGCGGGGCCAGGCCATGCACCGTCGCCGCCAGGCGCAGCGCAGCGGCGGCGAACATGACCCACGCCGCGGCGCGCATCAGCCGCGGCACCGCGAGTGCACGCCCGGTGTGGCGCAGCGACACGCGCGTCATCAGGCTGAGCATCATCAGCCCGAGCGCGCCGACGGTGAACGCGTGCAGCCAGGCCGCTTCCGGCACCGGCCCGCCCAGCTCGGCGATCGCCTTCAGCACGAACGCGAGCAGCAGCCAGGCAAAACCGAGGTGCATCGCCGGCAGCAGCGGCTGGTCGGCAATGCGCCAACCGCGCCAGCGCGCGACACGAATTCCGTGCAGCAGCGCGCAGGCGAGCGCGAGCGCACCCGTGAGCCTGTGCGGCGCGCCCGCGAGGTCGGCCACGGCACAGGCGACCAGCAGCACCAGCGCCAGCGCCTCGAGCGGCATCAGGAAGCGCGCCTGCTCACCGCGCCCCAGCTCGCGCAGCGCGTTGCCGGTGAAGATGGGGGTCAACACCCCGCCCTTCAGCGTATAGAGCACGACCAGCGCCCAGACCGCTGCGCGCAGCGCCTGCTCCGCACCCGGCGCATCACCCGCGAGCAGCGCCGCGTGGTACGCCAGGTTCGCCGCCATCAGCGCGAGCAGGATCGGCAGCAGCAGAAGGTACAGGCGGTTCGGCACGCGCCACAGCGGCGGCGTGAGCAACGCGAGCAGCCCAGGCCACAGCAGCAGGTCGGCGAGCGCGACCACGCTCGGCGGCAACCAGGGCGCGGCCCAGAATCCGATGCGGCCGAGCAGCCACGCCAGCGCCAGCCCCGCGAGCGGCGCGCCTTGCAGCTCGGCGATTCCGGCCCAGCTCGGCAACGCCGTGAGCAGTGTGCCGACGACGATCGCGCAGGCGAAGCCGAACAGCATCTCATGCCCGTGCCACAGCACATGCCCGAGCGACGGCCCGAGGTCGACGACACCGGCGAACGCTGCCGCACCGCCGACCGCGAGCAGCGGCGCGTAGAGCGCGCCCAACAGGTAGAACGCACGGAAGCCGCTGGCGAAAAGCGGCAGCGCGACGAGGCGCTGCGGGGTCATGCTGGATGCCGATCCTCGGATCCGGCCCGCCGCGGCATTTCGCGCGGGTGAGATCTGCCGGCGCCGAAGGCTGGCAGGTTCATGCCGCGTGCGCCAGCGCCACGCTCGCTGCCGCGCCAGCCTCGTACGCCGCAAACAACGCCACCCGGCGCTGGCGTGCGAGCTGCACGCTGCGTAGCTTCACCTCACCGAAGCCGCGGATGGGCTCGGGCCATCCGGCGAGCGCGACCGCCGCGTCGAGGCCGCTCGCATCGAGCCGCTGCAGCAGACGCTCGATGCTCGCTTCGTACTCCGCCGCCAGCGCGCGTTCGAGGCGCCGCTGCGCACTCAGGCCGAACGGGTCGAAGGCTGTGCCGCGCAGGTGCTTGCCGTGCGCGAGCCAGCGCAGCGCATGCCGCATCCAGGGGCCGAACACCTGCTTGCGCGGCTCGCCGTCGGCGCCCGCTCGCCGCCACGGCGGCGTCAGATGGAAGCGCACGCGCCAGTCGCCTTCGAAATGAGTCGCCAGCGCAGCATCGAAAGCGGGCGCACTGAACAGGCGCGCGACTTCGTATTCGTCCTTGTAGGCAAACAGGCGATGCGCCTGTCGCGCCACGGCCAGCGCCAGGCGCTCGCTGCCGCGCGCCACCTGTTCTTCGGCGTTGCGCACGCGCTCGACGAGTGCGGTATAGCGGTGCGCGAGCGCCTCGCCCTGATACGCGACGAGTTCGGCGCGCCGGCGTGCGATCACCTCGTCCAGGTCGCGCGACAGGCGGTGTGACTCCGGCTGCGGCTCGGCTGCCGCGGCCAGCCGCTCGACCTGCTCCGGCTTGGCGGCGGCGCGCCTGCCCCAGGCGAACGCGCGCCGGTTGTCGTCAGCCGCAACGCCGTTCAGCTCGATCGCGCGCAGCAGCGCTTCGAGCCCGAGCGGCACCAGCCCGCGCTGCCAGGCGTAGCCGAGCATGAACAGATTCGTCGCGATCGAATCACCGACGAGCAGCGACGCGAGCCGGGTCGCGTTCACCTCAGCCAGCGACGGGCCGCCCCTGGCTGGCTGAGCGCCCCCCGGGGGCAGCGAGCGCAGCGAGCTTGGGGCTGTCATCTCCATCGGCGCAGCTATCGCGCCGCGCAGCAGCGCCAGCGTCGCTTCGCGCGGAAACACCAGCTCGGGGTGACGCACGAACTCGCCGGTGATGACCTCTGCGGTGTTGATCACGGCGCGGGTGCGCCCGCGACGCAGGCGCTGCAAACTGTCGGGGCCGGCCGCGACCAGGAGGTCGCAGCCGAGCAGCAGGTCGGCGTGCACGATGCGCGGCGCGTGCAGCGCCGTCGGATCGGCGGCGATGCGCACATGCGTGAGCACCGCGCCGGCCTTTTGCGACAGGCCGGTCTGGTCGAGCACGGTGACGCCTTTGCCCTCTAGATGCGCGGCCATGCCAAGCAACGCGCCGAGCGTCACGACACCGCTGCCGCCGACGCCGGCGATCAGGATCGAATATGGTGCGTCCAGCGTTGCGAGCACGGGCTCGGGCAGCGCGTCGTCGCGCAGCGGCAGGCCGTGGCTTCTCCTCGGCACCCCGCCTTCGACCGTCACCATCGCTGGGCAGCGGCCTTCGAGGCAGCTCATGTCGTGGTTGCAGGTGAACGGGTCGATCGCGCGTTTTTGCCCGAATTCGGTGGCCACGGGCACCACCGACAGGCAGTTGGACTGCAGGCTGCAGTCGCCACAGCCTTCGCACACCGCATCGACGATGAAGACGTGGCGCGTCGGCGCCGGCAGCTCGCTGCGCTTGCGCCGGCGGCGCGCTTCGGTGGCGCAGGTCTGGTCGAAGACCAGCACGCTGACGCCGGGCACCAGGCGCAGCTCGCGCTGCACCGCGTCGAGCCGCTCGCGCGGCAACACTTGCACGCCTGGCGCGAACTCGGCGTCGCTCGGGTACTTCTCCGGGTCGTCGGCGAGCACGACGATGCGTTGCACGCCCTCGGCGCCGATCTGGCGCGTCAGGCTCGGCACATTCAGCGGGCCATCGACCGGCTGGCCGCCGGTCATCGCCACCGCGTCGTTGTAGAGGATCTTGTACGTGATGTTGACGCCTGCAGCGACCGCGGCGCGGATAGCGAGCAGCCCGGAATGGAAATAGGTGCCGTCACCCATGTTGACGAAGACGTGGTTCGGGCCCGCATGCTCGGCCATGCCGATCCACGTGGCGCCCTCCCCGCCCATCTGACTGATCGTCAGCGTGCGCCGCTCCATGCTCACCGCCATCAGGTGGCAGCCGACGCCACCGAAAGCGCATGAGCCTTCGGGCACGCGCGTCGAGCGGTTGTGCGGGCAGCCCGAGCAGAAGTACGGTGTGCGCTGCAGCGGGGCCCGCGCCGGCGCGGCAGCGCCGACGCTTGAGAGGCCGTTCGGCGCGGCAGCGACGGCGCTTGAGAGGCCGTTGGGCGCGGCGGCGACGGCGCTTGAAAGACCGTTCGGCGCGGCGGCGCTTGGAAGACCGTTCGGCGCGGCAGAGACAGCGCTTGAAAGTCCGTGCGGTGCGGCAGCGCCTGCGCTTGAAAAACCGTACGGTGCGCCAGCGCCTGCGCTTGAAAGACCGTTCGGCGCGGCGGCGCCGGCGCTCGAAAGACCGTACGCAGCGGCAGGGCCTGGAGCATTCGGCAGGGCCGCGACCTGGCCAGCCAGCGCAGCGGCGCGCGCTTGCCATGGCCCCTCGGGGTCGATTCGCGCGAGGCGCGAAGCGATTGCGCGCGCGACGATGATCGGCGTCAACTCGCCCGTCGGCGGCAGCAACCACTGGCCGTGAGGCGCGGGCCATTCGCCGGCCTCGTCGAACTTGCCGATGACGCGCGGGCGCACGTCGTCGCGCCAGTTGTAGAGCATCTCCTTGAGCTGGTACTCGATGATCTGGCGCTTCTCCTCGACGACCAGGATCTCCTCCAGGCCGGTGGCGAAACGCCGCGCGCCGTCGGCCTCGAGCGGCCACGGCATGCCGACCTTGTAGACGCGCAGCCCGAGCGCTTGTGCGGTGGCCTCGTCGATGCCCAGTTCGTGCAGCGCCTGGCGCAGGTCGAGCCAGGCCTTTCCGCACGCGACCAGGCCGAGGCGCGCCCGCGGGCTGTCCCAGACCAGCCGGTCCAGGCCGTTCGCCCGGGCATAGGCTGCAGCGGCGTAGATCTTGTAGGCCTGCATCCGGTGTTCCTGGGCCGGCTGCGGGTCGGGCCAACGGATGTGCACGCCATCCGCCGGCAACTCGAAGTCCTCGGGAATCCTGACCTGCAGGCCGAGCGCGTCGACATTCACCGTCGCCGAGCTCTCGACGATGTCGGCGCAGACCTTGAGCGCGACCCAGCAGCCGGTGTAGCGCGACATCGCCCAGCCGTGCAAGCCGAAGTCGAGGATGTCCTGCACGCTGGCCGGCGCGAGCACGGGAATGGCGCAGGCCGAGAACATGTGTTCGCTCTGGTGCGCCACTGCGGAGGAGCGCGCCGCGTGGTCATCACCGGCGACCACGAGTACGCCGCCGTGCGCGCTGGTGCCGGCGTGATTGGCGTGTTTGAAGACGTCGCCGCAGCGGTCCACGCCCGGCCCCTTGCCGTACCACATGGCGAAGATGCCGTCGCGCTTTGCGCCGGGCAGCAGACGCAACTGCTGTGTGCCCCAGATCGCGGTCGCGGCCAGGTCTTCATTCAGCCCCGGCTGGAACTGGATGCCATGCACCTTGAGAAAGGGCTCGGCCTCGTGCAGCGCGGTATCCAGGCCACCGAGCGGCGACCCGCGATAGCCCGAGACGTAGCCTGCAGTGTTCAGATTCGAAGCGCGGTCGCGCTTGCGCTGCAGCATCGGCAGCCGCGCCAGCGCCTGCACGCCCGTGAGGAAGACACGGCTGCGGTCGAGCCGGTATTTGTCGTCGAGCACGACGTTTGCAATGTTCATTTTTGGATTGGAAACATTCTTCGCCGACTCAGAGGTTGAGAGGCGATCCCATGCACGCGCGCCGCGCACGCGGCGGCGCTTCGCCGCGATGACCTACTCCGCGCCCTGGGTCGCACTGTTTTCATCCTGTGGGCCCGAAGTCGGGTTCGCGGTGCTCGAGGAACGCGGCGATGCCTTCGCGCGCGGCTGCGGTGCACGCGGCTGCGCCGAACGCGCGATAACCGACTTCGAGCGCAGCCGCGAGCGTGGGCGCAGCGGCAGCGTCGCGCACCGCAGCGGCGATCAGGCCGATGATCGACGCGCTCAGCATCCGCCCATCAGCAGTGCGCGCTTCAGCCACGTCGAGCGGCGGCACGACCACGCGCCCTTGCGCCATCGGTTCGAGCCGGCCCGCGAGCGCGTGCACGCGTGCCACTGCAAGCCGGATCAACGCGTCGAAGTCATCGGCCAGGTCATCCACGACGCCGATTGCGCTGGCGCTCCTGGCGCTCAGGCGCGCCGCGCGCGCGAGCATGGCGTGGAAGACCGGCGCCGCATTCGGCCAGCGACGATAGGGCACGACCATCGCACCGATGCCGGGCAGGATGCCGAGCGTGACCTCGGGCAACTGCATCCAGGCACTGCGCTGCGCGACGCGTGCGTGGCAGCGCAACGCGAGTTCGAAGCCGCCGCCGAGCGCCATGCCGTTCAGCGCGGCGATCACGGGCTTGCGCATCGCGTCGAGGTGCACCAGCAGGCGCGAGCAGTCGCGTGCGTACTGTGCCGCGGCTGAAGCGTTGCCGAGCAGCGACGGGAAACGCCCGATGTCGGCGCCGGCGCAGAACGCCTTCGTGCCGTAGCCGACGATGACGAAGCCGGTGACCGCCGGGTCGTCTTCGTGGCGGCGAATCACGCCCAGGATCTGATCCGTCATCTGATCGTGCAGCGCGTTCAACGCCTCGGGGCGGCGCAGCGTGATGATCTTGACGCTGTCGATCGCATCGACCAGCAAGTCGCTTGCGCTCGGCTGATACGTGCCGAGCGCGCGCTGCGGCATCGGCATGCCGGGCCGTTCCTGCGCGAATCGCGCCAGCATGCGCGAGCTTTGTGCGTCGCCGAGTTCGCGCATCAGTTCGAGCGGCCCTTGCTTGAAACCGAGCGCGACGCGGCAACCCAGGTCGAGGTCGGCGGCTTCGCCGATGCCGCGGTCGAGGATGTCCACCGACTGCGACAACAACACGCCGAGCAGGCGCTCGCGGATGCACGCGCGCTTCTCGGGTGTGACGTCGGCCGGCTGCTTCGGTGCAGGCGTGACCCAGCGCTCGACCGAGCGCAGGATAGGCGCCGGCCGGTAGTGCTCGCCCTCCGCGTCGGCCTGCAGCGTATTCGTCTCGACGATGATGGGGTTGCCATGCGCGAGGTTGAGGACGAAGAACGGCCCGGCGTGCACGAACTCCTGCGCCACGCTGTCGATCTCGGCGGCGCTCGCGCCGTCGAGCAGCAGCGCGGCTTCGTTGCACCAGTTGTCGAACACGCGGTCGAGCATGAAACAAGGCACGTCGCGGGTGATCAGCGGCAGCTTGCCGGTGGCGCAGAAGAAGTGCCGCAGCCAGACTATCAGTGCGCGATCGGCGCGCGGCCAGTCGATCACCTCGACCACGGGGTTGCGCCACGCCGGCGCGAAGAAGTGCGTCACCGTCGCGCGCTCGGGGCGCCGCAGGTTGGAGAACAGGCGTGCCGCCGGCAGCGAGCTGGTGTTGGAGGTGAGCACCGCGTCGTCGCCGATGCGGGCCTCGGTGTCGGCAAAGATGCGATGCTTCAGCGCCAGGTTTTCGGTCGCGGCCTCGATCACCCAATCGCAAGTTGCGAGCGCGTCGTAGTCGGTGCTGCCGTGCAGATTGGCCAGCACCTCTTCAGCCGCCTCGGGCTTGAGCTTGCCGCGCGTCACCGCCTTGTCGGCGTACTCGCGCAGCCGCGCCAGCGCTGCGTCGATCGCCGCCTGGCGAATGTCGATCAGCGTCACGCTCAGCGCCGGCAACGCAGTCTTCAGGTAGTACGCGATGTCGGGCCCGATCGCGCCGGCGCCGATCACGCCGACATGGCGCGGCAACGGCCGCGCGCTCGGCTCGAGCAGCGGGTTCGCGGGCAACGGTGCGGTCACGCCAGCCTCCTGGGCGGCAAGGTGAAGAGCATGAGAAATTTTCGTCGCGAGCGTGCCGAGGTCGGGTCGAGGAGCGGAGCCGTACTCCTGTACGGCGAGCACCGCAGGCCCGAGATCGGCAGGCGCAGCAGAAAAGTTCTCATGCTCTCAGGCTCTCAAGAGGCGACGCCCGCATCGAACAGCGCGGCGATCTCGCGCTCGCTGAGCCCGGCCTCGGCGAGCACGCTGCGCGTGTGCTGGCCGTACTTCGGCGCGAAGTCCAGCCCGGTGCGCGCCTGGGGCAGGTCGACCGCCATCGGCTGCATGCGCACGACGCGCCCGTCGGGCAGCGTCGTGCGCGTCAGCTTCTCACGCAGTTGCGGCAGCTCGCGGACCTGGCGGATGTCGTGGATGCGCGTCGCTGGAATCGTCGCGCCGCGCAGATCGGCGAGGATCGCATCCGCAGGGTGCGCGCGCGTGACCGCGCCGATGTCGCGGTGGATCGCGTCGCGCTCGGCGTGGCGCCCCTCGTTCGTCGTGCGCACCGGGTTCGCGACTCCGGCGAACTTCGGGATCGCGGTGAAGCGCCGCCATTGCACGTCGCTGCCGATGGCGAGGAAGACGTAGCCGTCGCTCGTCGCATAGACGTTGGTCGGGATGAACTTGCGGTGCTCGTTGCCGGCGCGCGTGATCTCGCTCGGCTGGCAGCCGAAGTCGATCAACGGCAAGACGGTGATCAGCCACGACGCAGCGGCCTGCAGCATCGAGACGTGGATTTCCTTGCCGCGCCCGCTCTCGGCGCGCTCCAGCAGCGCGAGCATGACGTTGGCATACAGCTCGTCGCCGGCCTTCAGGTCGATGACGGGGATGCCCATCAGAGTCGGCGGGCCGTCGCGCGAGCCGGTCACCTCCATGTAGCCCGCCATCGCCTGGATCACGGGGTCGTAGCCCGGCGCGTCGGGGTCCTCCGGCCCCAGCGCCGAGATGCCGGCCCAGATCAGCTCCGGGTGTGCCGCGCGCAGCATGCACGGGTGAATCCCCAGGCTGCGGTAGCGCGACGGGATGGTGTTGCAGCAGAACACGTCGACCTTCAATTCGCCGATGAGTCGTTCGAGCAGCGCCTGGCCGCGCGCGTCTTTCAGGTTCAGCGCAATCGCCTGCTTGCCGACGTTGGGCGCGACGAAGTAGCTGCGCCGGTCGTCGTCGACGTCGTCGCTCAGGCGGCTGCCGATGTAGCGGTTCGGGTCGCCGCGCAGGCCCGCTCCCGATGCGGTGGCCTCGATGCGGATGACGCGCCAGCCGAGTTGGGCGAAGCGCAGCGTCGCATACGGCAGCGACAGCGCCTGCTCCATCGACAGCACGGTGCGCGGTTTCATCGCTGCGCCATGACCGGCGTCGGCCGCAGGGCAGGCAATGCACCGTGCAGCGCGCGATAGACGCGCTCCGGCGTGAACGGCAGGCTCGTGATGCGCACCCCCGTCGCGTTGTAGATCGCGTTCGCGGTCGCGGCTGCGACGCAGATCGCCGGCGCCTCACCCACGCCCTTCGCGCCCTGCGGCCCCTCGCCGTCCATCGACTCGATGAAGTTGACGTCCATCTCGGGGATCTCGGGCGCGGTGATCAGCTTGTAGTCGCGAAAGCTCGGGTTGCGAATGCGCCCCGCCTCGACCACCAGGTTCTCGGTCAACGCGTAGCCCTGGCCCATGACGATGCCGCCTTCGATCTGGCCCTCGATGCCGAGGCGGTTCAAGACCCGGCCGACGTCATGCGCGGCAGTCACGCGCAGCATGCGCACGACGCCGGTGTCGGTGTCGACCTCGACCTCGATCACTTGCGCGGCCCACGCATACGCGGCCGAAACGTCGCCCTTGAAGTTCTTGTCCTGGTGCACGCTCGGCGGCTCGTAGTAGAAGCTCGTCATCACGAGTTCGGCGCGGTCGCTGAAATGCAGGCTGCGCAGGAACCGCGCCAGCTCGGTGAGGCGCTCGCCGCTCGCCGCGCGCACGATGTGGCCGTCGCGCAGCGCCAGACTGTCCGCTGCGCAGTCGAAGCGCGACGCCGCTGCGGCCAAAATCTTCGCCCTCGCCTTGCGCGCCGCACCGATCGCCGAATTGCCCGCGATGAAGGTGGTGCGGCTGGCGTGCACGCCGACGTCCCAGGGTGTGATGTCGGTGTCGTTGTTCACCACCGTCACCGCCGTCATCGGCAGGCCGAGTTCTTCGCAGACGAGCTGCGACAACACGGTCTCCGAGCCCTGGCCGATCTCGGATGCACCGGTGATCAGCGTGACGTGGCCGAAATCGTCGAGCTTGAGGATCGTGCCGCAGCCGTCGGACGGGTAGATCTTCGCGCCGCCGCCGACGTGCAGCATCGAGGCGATGCCGATGCCGCGCTTGAACCGGCCCGGGGCGTTGCGATTGGCAGCGTACTCGCGGTGCTTCGATTGAAAATCGCTGCGCTGCGCAGCGGTGCGCAGGCAATCCTGGAAGCCGCAACTGCGAAACACCATGCCCTGCCCGCTGACCTCGCCCACAACCTGCGCGTTCTTCAGCCGGAATTCGAGCGGGTCCATGCCCGTCGCCTCGGCCAGCTTGTCCATGTGCGCCTCGACGGCGAAGGTGGCCTGCAGGTTGCCGTAACCGCGAAACGAACCCGCATACGGGTTGTTCGAGTAGACCGCGATCGTGTGGTAGTCGCAGTGCGGCACGCGGTACAGCGACGAGAAGGTCTGCATCATGACGAACGGCGTGGTCGCGCCCCACGAGGTGTACGCGCCGTTGTCGTGCAACGTGTGCACGGCGCGAAACGTGAGCCTGCCGTCTGCTGTGCAACCCGAGCGCAGCGTCAGGCGCACCGGCTGGCGCGTCGGCGACGCGAGGAACTCCTCCTCGCGACTGAACACCAGCCTGACCGGCCGGCCGGTGGCGCGCGCGAGCCAGACGCAGATCACCTCGAACGGGTAGATGTCGAGTTTGGAGCCGAAGCCGCCGCCGATCGGCGGCTGGATGATGCGGATGCGCGCCGGATCCATGCCCAGGATTTCGGCGAATTCGCGCTTGTGCAGGAACGGCACCTGCGTGTTCGAGTACAGCAACAGGTTGCCCTTGGCGTCGAACTCGGCGATCACGCCTGAGACACCCAGGCAGCAATGCGTCACGTAGTGCAAGGCGAAGCAGTCCTCGACGACGACGTCGGATTCGGCCTCGCCCCGCGCCAGGTCGCCGTGGCCGTAGTCGAAGCGCATCGCGATGTTGTCGGCCCTGCCCGCCAGGCCGACCGGCGCCCCGGCCGCTGCACCGGGAATCGGCGGGTGCACCAGCGGTGAGCCCGGTGCGAGCGCGGCCTCGGCGTCGGCGACGACGGGCAGGTCTTCGTATTCGACCTCGATCAGGCGCAGCGCTTCGAGCGCGATCGCCTCGCTGTCCGCAGCCACCGCGGCGACCTCGTCGCGCAGGCTCCGCACCCGGTCCGATTTCAGAGGCAGGTGGTCTTTCGCGACGCCGATCGGCCGCTGGTCGGGAACGTCGGCCGCGGTAAGCACGGCGTGCACGCCAGGCAACGCGCGTGCCGCCGAGGTGTCGATGCGAACGATGCGCGCATGCACGCGCGAGGAACGCAGGATCGCCGCGTGCAACTGCCCGGGCAGTTCGATGTCGTGCACATAGCGCGTCTTGCCGGCGGCCTTTTCGGGGGCGTCCAGCTTCGCGATGCGCTGGCCGATCAGGCTCGCGCCAGCGGCCGGGCGCGTCATCGTCTCGTTCATGGCTGATCTCCCGCCGCAAGCGCCTGGCCGGCAGCGACGATCGCCTGCGCGATCTTCTG
>Ga0315290_10002118_pt1 | contig 13914 bp, 8 predicted proteins | sample YL17G12_0_MG_FD_203627 | JGI IMG/M metagenome (GOLD analysis project Ga0315290, IMG submission 203627) | Sediment microbial communities from Yellowstone Lake, YNP, Wyoming, USA - YL17G12_0 | ecosystem: Environmental > Aquatic > Freshwater > Lake > Sediment | place: USA: Wyoming | collected... | reverse complement strand
AATCGACTCCCGACCCCCTTACCAGACAAAGGATGGCCCATGGGCAATCCCATCCTCCGCATCACCCAGACGGCCTTGGGCGACGATCGGCACCACGTCGAGGTTTCTTTGGAGGGCGACGGCCTCCCGCGCCAAGCGGCCCGCAGCGACTTCGAGTTCCGGTTCTCCGACCAGGAGCAGGAGAACCTCCGCTGGTACCTGGAGGATTACCTCCAGCACGTCGACCCGCCCGCCCCGCAGATCGCCGCCGCCGTCGAGCGGCGGATGATCGAGGTCGGCGTGGGGCTGTTCAAGGCCGTGTTCCAGTCGAGCGACGACGCCCGCGACCTCTGGGCCACGCTCCGTGCGCGGCTCGAAGAAACCCGGGTGGAAATCATCACCGAGGTCCGCGAGGCGGCCTCGGTCCCCTGGGAGCTGATCCGGGACCCCAAGACCGACGTGCCCCTGGCCCTGCGTGCCCGGTCGTTTGTCCGGGCCCATCCCACGCCGGTCCAGGTCCCCAAGATACCCGATCGGGCGGAGGCCCTGCGCATCCTCCTGGTCATCTGCCGGCCCGGGCGCGGCGACGACGTGCCCTTCCGCTCCGTGGCCAGCCGGATCCTCAAGGGCCTGGGTGCCAAGGCCCGCAAGCTGTTCGAGCTCGACGTGCTCCGGCCCGCCACGTTCGAGAAGCTCGCCGAGGCGGTCAAGAAAAAGCACGCCGCCGGAGAGCCGTACCACGTGGTCCACTTCGACGGGCACGGGGCGTTCGTCGACGTGGAGAGGCTCTTCGATGCGTGGGGCAAATCGCCGACCGACGAGGCCCTCCAGGAGGCCCTTAGGGAGCTGGGCATCGAGTTCGATCCCGCCCGGTTCTCGCCGGAGTTGATCTATCCGCAGCCCCGCCGCCCGGGCAAGCGGGGCTACCTGGTTTTCGAGAACCCCGCAAGCGACCGCAACCTCCGCCTGGTCGACGGCACGGAGCTGGGCCAGCTCCTGGCGGGCTCGGGCGTGCCGGTCCTGGTCTTAAACGCCTGCAAGTCGGCATACGCCGAGGCGCCGGAGGCCCCGGAGCAAGCCCCGCGCGACGTCCACGCCCAGGTCCGGGCCTTCGGCACCCTGGCCCAGGAGGTGATGGATTCCGGCGTGACCGGCGTCGTGGCCATGCGGTACAACGTCTACGTGGTCACGGCCGCGCAGCTCGTGGCCGACCTCTACGCCGCGCTGGTCGAGGGCCAGACCCTGGGCGAGGCCCTGAGCGCGGGCCGGCGCCAGCTTGCCGCAAACCCCCTTCGGGCGATCGCCTACCAGCCCCGGCCCTTGCAGGACTGGCCGGTCCCGGTGGTCTACGAGGCCGCCCCGCTGGCCCTGCTTAGCCGTGGACGGCAGACCGGCAAGATCACCCTGGAGGCCAGCCCTGGTGCGGCCGGGCCCGGGCGGGGGCAGCTCGACCCGGACCTGCCGCCCCGGCCCGACGTCGGCTTCTTCGGCCGGGACGAGACCCTGCTGGCCCTGGACCGGGCCTTTGACACCCAGCGGATCGTGCTCCTGCACGCATACGCGGGCAGCGGCAAGACGGCCACGGCCGCCGAGTTCGCCCGGTGGTACGACCTGACCGGCGGGATCGAGGGGCCGGTGCTGTTCACCTCGTTCGAGCAGCCCCGGCCGCTCCCCCGGGTGCTCGACGTGCTCGGCCGGGTCTTCGGCCCGGTGCTGGAGCAGAACGATATCCACTGGCTCGCGCTCAGCGACGACGAGCGGCGGCAAATGGCCCTCCAGATCCTCCGCCAAGTGCCGGTCTTCTGGATCTGGGACAATGTCGAGCCAGTCGGCGGCTTTCCGGCGGGCACGCCCTCGGCGTACAGCCCGGCGGAGCAGCAGGCCCTGGCCGATTTTCTCCGTGCGGCCCGGGAGACCCAGGCCAAGTTCCTCCTGACCTCGCGCCGCGACGAGCGGGCGTGGCTCGTCGACCTGCCGGCCCGGATCGCCATTCCCGGGATGCCCATGCAGGAGCGTGTCCAGCTCGCCCGGGCCCTGGCCGACAGGCACCAAAAACCCTTCACCGAGGTGGAAGACTGGCTCCCGCTCTTGCGCTTCACCGGCGGCAACCCGCTCACCATCACGGTGGTCGTCGGCCAGGCCCTCCGCGACGGGCTCCACACCCGCGAGCAGATCGAATGGTACGTGGGCAAGCTCCGCGCCGGCGAGGCCGCGTTCCAAGACGAGGCTTCCGAAGGCCGCACCCGCTCGCTGGGCGCCTCGCTGAGCTACGGCTTCTCCACCGCGTTCACCGACGCCGAGCGCGGCCAACTCGCGCTGCTCCACTTCTTCCAAGGGTTTGTCGACGTGGATGCGCTGAAGTGGATGGGGGATCCAAAGAGCCCAGGGTGTCTACCCGAACTCGGCGGCCTGACCCGCCAGGCGGGCATTGCCCTTCTCGATCGTGCCGCGGAGATCGGGCTGCTGACCGCCCACGGGGGTGGCTACTACACCATCCACCCCGCGCTGCCCTGGTACTTCAAGGACCTCTTCGACCAGTATTTCCCCCCTCTCCCTCCGGGAGAGGGCCACCTTTACTCCCCTCTCCCTTCGGGAGAGGGGTTGGGGGTGAGGGAGAGCGGCCCTGCGGAAGCCGCCCCCGCTGTGCGGGCCGCCCGCGCCTTCGTCGAAGCGATCGGCGGATTGGGGAACTACTATTGGCGCGAGTACGAACACGGCAACCGCGACGTAATCGCGCTCCTCAAGGCCGAAGAAGCCAACCTGCTCCACGCCCGCCGACTGGCCCGCGCCAACGCCTGGTGGGGTGCCGTGATCGGCCCAATGCAGGGCCTGCAATCACTTTACGAACACACGGGCCGCCGGGGGGAATGGGCCCAGTTGGTCGGCGAGATCGTGCCCGACTTCGTCGACCCCCAGACCGATGCCCCTCTCCCCGGGCGCGAAGACCAGTGGGATGTAGTCACCCAGTATCGCGTCCGCCTTGCCGGCGATGCGCGGCAGTGGGCCGAGACCCAGCGATTGCAGAAGTTGCTTGTCGAGTGGACTCGCCGCCGCGCCGCACCTGCGTTGGCCATGCCGCCTGAGCGGCTTGACGACGGGGCTCGCAACGCGATCCGCACTCTCGCGATGTCATTGGGGCAACTCGGTAACATCCAGCGCGACCAAGCCAATGGCGATTGTGTTTCGTCCTACGAGGACGCCGGAGCACTATTGCAGCGCATCGGCGACCGCGCGGCGGAAGCAGTTCACGCCCTCAACCTCGGCCACGCCTATCTGCAAGTCCCTGCCATCCGTGACCTGAAGGAGGCCGAACGCTGGTATCGGCGGAGCCTCGATCTTCGTGACCCGCGGGACCGGTTGGGGCGGGGCAAGTGCCTGAGCCAACTCGGCTTGGTGGCCCGCCAACGCTTCCAAGAAGCCCGGGCCGCCGGACAGCAGGAAGAAGCCCTCCGCCAACTCAACGCCGCCGCGGGGTTCTATCACGAAGCCCTTGACCTTACCCCGCCCGACGCCTTGGAGAGCCTGGCCACGAAGTACAACCAACTGGGCAACGTCTATGCTGAGGCGAGGCAACTCGATCGCGCCCTCCACCACTGGCGCGAGGCCATCCGCTACCGTGAAACGGCCGGTGACACCTTCGGTGCTGGCGGCCCACGCTTCAACGTCGGTCTCGCCCTTGGCCAAGCCGGCCGCTTCGACGAGGCCCTACTGTATGCCGAGGCGGCCCTGCGCGACTTCGAGACCTTCGGCGACCGCGCGGCAGCGGACATCCAAAAGACGCAGCGGTTGATCGCCGAGATCCAGCGGGACCGCGGATCCCCCGGGGGCTGATCGGCCGGGGTGGAACGTCGCCTTTCGCTCCGCGAAAGAAGCGCCACTTTCGCGGAGCGGTCGAACGTCGCCTTTCGCTCTGCGAAAGAAGCGCCACTTTCGCGGAGCGAAAGGCGACTTTGACTACCGCAGACCGAGGGCCCGGCGGATCAGCCAGTCGCGGAGCCGGTCGGGCAGGAGCCTTAGCAGTGGGGCGGCGAGCCGGACCTGCGGGCCGATCGGGTAACGGGTTTTGGGCCGCCGCGCGGTCAGGGCGTGGACCACCGCGCGGACCACCCGACCCACGGGCATTCCCGCCGCGCCCAGGCGGTCGGCGGCGCGGCGCATGCGGGCAATGTCTTCCCCGTAAAGGGCCTGGCCCTCCGGGGTTAAGGCCCGGATCAGGCGGTCCGCATCGGCCCGGGACTTTTCCCAGATAGGGGTGTTCACGCTGCCCGGCTGGACGATCGAGACGTGGATTCCCCAGGGGCCGAGCTCGACGCGGAGCGAATCGGCGATGGCCTCCAGGGCGTGTTTTGAAGCGGCGTAGGCGCCCATGTACGGCGGTGCCACGCGGCCGTTCGCCGACCCGATGAGCACGATCCGGCCACGCGCGGCCCTTAAGAGCGGCAACGCGGCCTGGGTCACGGCCACCTGGCCGATCACGTTGACCTCCAGTTGCCTGCGGAGCTCCTCGAGGGGGAGAAACTCCAGGGGCCCGGCCACCACGATCCCGGCGTTGTTGACCAGCCCCGCCAGCCCGGCGGGGCCCACGGCGCCGGCCACGGCCCGGGCCGCCTCGGCCACTTGTTGGAGATCGGTCACGTCGAGGGGCAGGGGAGTCAATCGCGGGGAGGCCGTGGCGGCCAATCGCCGGCCGTCGTCCATCGAGCGCACGCCGGCGAAGACGCGCCAGCCCAGGCGGTCGAGCTCCAGGGCGCAGGCCGCCCCGATGCCGGTCGACGACCCGGTGATGAGCACGGCCGGGGGAGCCTCAAGTTCGCTCGGGTGCGGCATGATCTCTCCGCTGGAAACGGGAGACGGCTAGACGATGCGTTATGCTAAAGCATAACCTACGGATCTCTCCGCTGGACACGGGGAACGGCTAATCCCAGGGGCTGGGTCTGGGCGGGGGTGGCGGGGGCGGGGCCAGGGCGGCGTCCTCCTCGGCCACGCGCGTGGGCTTGGCAACGCGAACGTACTCGACTTCCCGGAGAATCCCCCGGAGATTCAACACGAAGACCGCCAGCGCCATGGCGGGCAGCAGCCACACGGTCTGCTCCATGCCTGGCGGAAGCCGCTGGCCGGCGGCGAGGTCCGAGAGCGTCCAGAAGAAGTTGGTCGCCTGGAGGACGGTCCAGCCCTGGCTCCGCCATGGGAGCGACATGGCCTGGATGACCGGGGGGAGCCCGCAGCCGACGAGCACCAGCACCACCTGGATCAGTGTCGCTCCGAGGACGTCGATCCGGGCCCAGCGGCGGAGCAGGCGAATCAGGAGGAGCGCGACGCCGAGGTAGAAGGCCACGTAGCACAGGGAGAGCACTCCGAGCAGGAACACGCCGAAGACGCGGTCGGCGGACAGGCGGGCGCCTCGGACAACCACGCCGCCGAGATTGCCTACGACGGCGGCGCCGGCGGCGGTCATCGCCGCGGACGCCAGGGTGCCGCACAAGGCGAAGACGTAGCCGGTGGCCGGCCCGGGATTGAACCAGGTGAAGAACACCCGTCCCAGAAAGCTCTGGGGCAGGCGCCGCCGCGCCCTGAGCGACAGCTCCGGCGATTCGCCCAGCATCACGGAGCCCATGGCGTACCAGTGGAGGACGAGGATGATCATGCAGAAGGCGTAGAAGTCGGGGTCGCCGATCTGCACGACGATGGCCAGCACGGCGAGCCAGCCGGTGAAGAGCATGTGCTGCACGACCATGACGATGCGCAAGGGGGTCGAGCGGTTCTGGCTGGCGAAGGTGATCCTCGAGACGGCCGCCAGGTAGATCAGGACCAGGTAGCTGAGGTAGACCGACAGGAGTGCGCCGCTTGTGGTCCAGAACTGCGGCTCGGAGAAGGGCAGGGCCTCCTCGAAGAGGACGATCATGGCCACGGAGATGGCGACGCCGAAGGCGAACAGGAGTCCGACGATCGTCATGACCGACAAGATCACCTGGAGCTGCCGCTGCTCGGTCAGCGTGCCCAAGAGCAGCGCGATGGCCGAGAGCCCCAGCGAGGCCAGCACCAGCCAGCCGAGGATGTAGAGGATCGTGACGAAGTCGATGCCGCGCAACAGGTAGGTGAAGCCCAGGCAGGGGGAGATGGCCGACAGGTAGATCAGCATCTGGAGCAACGCGCTGGTGAGCTTGCCGCGGATGATCTGGGCGGGCCCGAGGGCCGTGATCGAGAGGAGCTCGTAGGTGCGGTCCTCCTGCTCGACGGCCAGGGAGCGGAAGGCTCCGAACGGGACGATGACCAGCAGGGCGAAGGCCAGGATGACGAAGTAGACGGCGAACATGGTCGAGCCACGGAAGCCGAAGGCGGCCTCCGGCCCGATGATCGCGAGGCCCACGATCGTGCCACCCCAGGCGCAGATCAGCAGGAGCCCGAAGGTGACGACGAAGAGGCGGCTTTTGAGCGCCTGTCGGGCCTCCTTGACGAGGATGGGGTTGAGGCGATCGCCGGCCCGTTCGAGCAGCGATTCCGCGGTTGCCCACCAGCGTGCGACTCGCCGGCGCGCCGGGGGAGGCTGGGCGGCGGTCGGTTCGGCCAATCCGCTCATTGCACGAGCCCTTGGGTGACCTGCATGAAGACGTCTTCGAGGGTCTGGCGGCGGGCGCCGAAGGCGGAGACGCGGAAGCCGGCCTCGATCATCGCGCGGAGCAGGTCGGCTTCGGCCTCGGCGTTACCCTCGTGAGCGAAGCGGAGCGTCTGGCCGTCCAGCGCGATGGCGCTGACGCCCGGGCGCTCCAGGAGCCAGTTGCCCAGCACGTCGACGCCGTCGAGCAGGGCGACTTCGACGACGTTGTGGGGGCGGCGGACGCGACTTTGGATCTCGTCGACGGTGCCCACGGCGATGAGCTTGCCCCGCTCGATGATCCCCACGACGTCGCACATTTCGGCGAGCTCGGTGAGGATGTGCGAGCTGATGAGGATGGTCTTTCCCTGCTTGGCGAGTCCGCGGATCATCTCGCGGAGCTCGATGCGGGCGCGGGGGTCGAGGCCGGCCGCCGGCTCGTCGAGGACCATCACCGGGGGATCGTGCACCAGGGCGCGGCCCAGGCACAGGCGCTGCTTCATGCCCTTGGACAGTCCGTTGATGGGCTTGTCGGCCAGGACGTCCAGGCCGGTGAAGTGCATGACGCGGTCGACCGCCTCGCGCCGCGCCGGGCCGCGGAGATGGTACGCCCGGGCGTAGAAATCGAGGTACTCCGCCACGTCGACGTTGGCGTAGGTGCCGAAGTAGTCGGGCATGAAGCCGAGGCGGCGGCGCACTCGGTCGGGGTCCTCGACCACGGAGAAGCCGTCGACGAAGGCGTCGCCGGCGGTGGGCTGGTCGAGGGTGGCGAGGATCCGCATGCTGGTCGTCTTGCCCGCCCCGTTCGGCCCGATGTACCCGAACACCTGCCCGGCGTGGACCTGGAAGGAGACGTCGTCCACGGCCCGGGTGGGACCGAAAAAGCGGTGGAGGCCGCGAAGCTCAATCATGGCGTGCGACATCGGCGCCTTTCACCAGGTTCCGCGAATCACGTGAAATCCGCCCTGTTCCCGGGCCCGGTTCACTCCGAGAACGACCTCGGGCGATCGGTCGACGACCGCCACGTAGCTTCGCGGATGGAGGCCCCACGGCGGTCCGCCGCGGGCGCCGCGCGGGCTCGTCGCGTCGTCCAGCGCCTGCTCCAGCCGGCTCGACCCCTGCACCGGCCTTGTCCGCGACCAGGGAAGGGAGAATCCCATGGCTCGCATCCGCCGATACGACATCCGCCTCCCGCTGTAGTAGCTCTGCATGGCGGCCGCGTCCACGCCGTGCGGGAAGGCGGGCGCGTTGGCCAGGGCGCGCTGGCGCAGGTCGCTCTCGGCCAGGGGCACGCTCACCGGCCGCAACGGGGCCGACTGCCCCGGCTCCAGCGGATCGGCCGTGTAGTACTGCCCGTCCTCCGCGCAGACCACGAGGTACTGGATCCGCGTGCCGAGCCGGTTTCGCACCGACGGCGTGCCGGGCTGGCCCTCGGCGGGCCTCTCGGCCGGCTTCCCGGCGGGATTCTCGGCGGGATTCTCGGCGGGCTTCGCGGCGCCGCCGGCGGCGAACACGTCCAGGCCGGCGTCGCTCTTCCGGCTGCGGACCGTGAGCAGTTGGATCGGCACGCGGGCCGCTACCCAGCCGCGCCAAAGCCACTGGTTCTCGCCCCAGATCAGCTCCCGTGCCGAGGCGACCGATTCGCCCGGGCTGGCCTCGAACGCGTGGACGGCCACGTCGGCCGGGAAGCGCAGGCCGCCGGAGGGGGTCAGGCCGCAGTAGTACGACAGCCGCGCCCAGCAGACCGCCTCGCCCCGGGCCTGGTCGAGGTGCGTGAAGCTCCGCACGCGGACTTGGGTGGTCAGGCCGTCCGCCACCATCGCGTAGCCGAACAGCGCCAGCGTCACCACCGCCGCGGAGAGCGGCACCGTGACCACCAGCAGGTGCAGCCGCTTCCACCGCCGCAGCAGGAAGTAGTTGGCCGGGCCAATTCCCACGACGAACAACGTAATCAGAATCTCGAACGTGAGCACCGGGGTCATGCCGACCCCGGGAATGAGGAAGCTCCAGAACTCGGGGTTCTCCCCCATCGTCGACAACCCGTGACGCTGGACCCAAGTCAGCCGACTCTGTCCGATCGTGTTGAACGCGCCGTTCCAAAGCGATCTCCGTTGCGGGAACCGGCCGTCGGTCGACATGGCCACCACCAGGCCCAGCCCGAACTCCCGGTACAGCAATCCCGGCTCCACGGCGGGGGATGCGGGCTTTTCTTCCGGCAGCTTCGCTTCCTTCGACGACGAGAAGGGCGACGGCACGGACTGCGGCATGGGCGTGGCCCTCGCCACGCCGCCGTACCTTTCCGCCATGTCGAAGGCGGTTCGCAGCTCCATCATCGGCCTTGTCAGGAGCTGCTTGTCCGGCTTGATCCAGTCACGGTTCTCGGGCTTCTCGGCCGAGGCTGCGGGCACGGCCACCCCGAGCAGGGACTCCAGTCGGTCCAATCCTTGCCGATCGCTGCCGACTCCCCACACGACCAGGTTTCCGCCCGCGGCGGTCCAGTGTACGATGGCCTGAAACTTTGCCGGCTCCTGCTGCTTCAACGCGCTCAACTGATCCAGGGAAGCCGCGACCAGATCGAGGCTCGTGTAGTCGATCCACCGGTCCGGGAGGTCCGCGGGGGCCCTTACCATGGCCGTGGGGAACGGATCGACCAGCCCGGTGCCGGTCTGTCCGGGGAATTGAACGCTCACCACGTCCGTTGCCCCTCTCGCGGCCTGGCTGATCGGCGTGGTATCGACCGGCGTGTCCGCCGGACTGATGACGAGCAGCCGGGGGAGGTCCTGGACGGCCGCAACGGGATTCCTGGCCGATGGGACCCAGGTGGAGGACAACCCTTTGACCAGGCGGCCGTTCTCCACGACCCGCCAGTAGTAGTCTCCTCCAAGATTCGCCCCCGGAATCGAAATCGTCTTCTCGACGACGCTCGAGCCGGCCGGCATCTCGATCGTCTCCGCCACGCACAGTTGATAACCGTCTTGCCCCTGCATGGCGGAGCCGACCATGAACTGGAAGGTCAGCGTGCGGTCGGCGACCAGCGGAGTCGCCGAGCGGAGCGCGACCTTCAGCGGCCGGTAGGCCGGGCCCGATATCCAGCGGCTATCCACCGTCATGGTCAGGCCGGCGCCGGCCGCCTGATGGATCGTCCCCGAAGCGGCAGACCCAACAAAAGAGGCCGCGGGAACCGGTATCGCCATCTGAGCCGCAGCCGGGGTTTGGCAATACCCCAGGAACACCACCGCCATCCCCACCGCGGGAAGCGCCCTTGCCCGTCGACCTCTCCGCACGCCTTCCAAGAACCCGCTGGTCGCCATGATGCCTCCCGTCCATCCCCTCGATTGGCTGGCTCACCTGCGCTCAGGCGCCCCCGGTCTTCACGGGAGCCGTCCCCGCCGCGAACGGGCTGGTCCCAGGGGGCGGCTTCGGCCGGAACGGAGAGGGCGCCACGCGTCCTCGCGCACGCAGGGACACCAGCGCTCCGATCCCCCACGTCAGCGCAAACAGACCCGCGTAGATGACCATCAGGAGCACCAGCGACGCCAAGCCGAGCGCCACCGCAGCGGCCCACAGCGTCCCCCTCACGCCGAGAGCGACGATCGAGAAGATCACGGCGCAGACGGCCGTCACCCCCAGCAGCCACCGTATCGAGAATTGCGGGATCAGCATACCTTTGTATTCTGTCAGGTTCTTGCGAGATTTGCAAAGCCCGAAGCGCCGGAGTCCATACTAATGGGGGGCATGCGGCCATTGGCCGGGTGGCTGGCGGCTGAGCGGCCGGGTGGCGGGCGCCGGGTGGCTGGCGGCTGAGCGAAGCAAAGCCCCAGATGCTGCATTCCTGGGGCACCGCTACGTCTTGCCCCAGCCACCCATCGCGGAACTTGTGGGGCTCCCATCGAAGCACGACAATGGGCAAAGAACGCCTCGTGGGGTGGCACGGGCATCTTGCCCGTGCGTCGCAGCACAGCACTGGCGAGACGCCAGTGCCACCCAACCTGACGCTTGAGGCGTGTCGGACTACCGGCCGCGGAGGATTTGCGATGCAAGCTCTTGGGAGGCTGCTGTTGGTTGTGGGCCTGGCCTGCTTCGGGGGGCTCCCGGCATGGGCCGCTGAGTGGTACGTCGCCCTCGGCGGAAAACCCGACGGAACCGGGACCAAGCAGGCCCCTTGGGACCTGGGTTCGGCCCTGGGGGGCCGGCAGAAGGTCGCCCCGGGCGACACGCTCTGGGTCCTGCCCGGCACCTACAAGTACCCCGACCGGCGCCAAGGCAGCCCGGGCTACGAGGTCCGCCTGGCCGGCCGGGAAGGCCAGCCCATCCACGTCCGCGCCGTGCCCGGCCACCGCGCCACCATCGACGGCGGTCTGGCCGTGGTCAGCCCCAGCACGCACCTGTGGGTCCGCGACCTGGAGGTCCTCGTGTCGGAGAATTTCTCCATGTCGCGGACGATCGGCCAATCGGGCTCGAGCCCCGGCGACTACGGCCGGCCCTGGGGCGGCCTGAACGTCCATGCCGGAAACGCCTGCAAGTTCATCAACCTCGTCCTCCACGACAACGCCCAGGGCATCAGCCTCTGGAGCGGCGCCACCGACACCGAGGTCTACGGCTGCCTGATCTACGACAACGGCTGGAAGGCCCCCGACCGCGGTCACGGACACGCCATCTACACCCAAAACCAGAACGGCACCAAGACGATCTCCGACTGCATCATGACCGGCGGGTACGGCTACACGATGCACGCCTACGGGTCGGGCCGGGCGTACGTCGATCACTACGTCCTGACCCGCAACGTCGCTTACGACGCCGGAATGTTCCTCGTCGGCGGCGGCCGGCCCAGCCGGGACATTCGCGTCCTGGGCAACCTCCTTTACCGCGTGCCCATGCAGATCGGCTATTCCGCCCCCTACAACGAGGACTGCGAGGTCCGCGACAACGTGATCGTCAACGCCGGCCTGGAGATCAACAAGTACAAGAAGGTCGTCAAGGAGGGAAACCTCGTGGTCGGGCCCAACGAGTCCAAGCCGGCCGGCGTGCGCACCGCGCTAATGCCCAATCGATACGATCCCAACCGGGCGAACGTGGCCGTCTTCGCCTGGGGGAAACCCGGCACCCTCGATCTGCCCGTTCGGCCGTTCCTTCGACCCGGCGACAAGTACCGCTTGTTGAGCCCACGCGACTTCTACGGAAAGCCCATGGCCGAAGGGACCGTCGAGGGCACGTCGATCCGGGTGCCCGGGGCCGGTCCGTTCGCCGCCGCGGTGCTCATCAAGTGCGAGCCGCAGTAAGGGCCCGCGGTCAGATGTACTCGAACCGCTTGAGCCACTGATAGTGATAGGGCAAATTGGCCCAGGCACGGTCCATGGCCCGTTGCAGCTCGGCCTTCTCTTTGACGTCCAGCTCGCGGCGCTCCTTGACGGCCAGCGCGACGTTGTCGACCTGTTGGGCGTTGATCATCCCGGGGATCGGGGCGGTGATGGCCGGGTTGCAGAGGATGTAGCGGAGGGCCAGCCGGGCCAGGCGGTTGTCTTCCTCCTCGCGCGGACCGCCCGGCGAGCTGTCGCCCTTGAACAACGCGGCCCCGGAAAACGGCTTGATGCCGAAGAAGCCGCAGTCGCACTTCTTCACCGCGGAGAAAAAGCCGGTGCCGTCGTCGGGCAGGACCTTGGTGTTGGCCGTGTAGGGGGTGACGACGCAGTCGATCTGGTCGGGGAACTTTTCCATCATGTACCGCAGCCAGGGGAGGTCGTGCGACGAGACCCCCGTGGCCCGGGCCTTGCCCGACTTCTTCGCCAGGTCCAGCGCCGCGGCAATGCCCTCCGACTCGGCGGCGGTGTGGGGGTAGATCCACTGGCCGTCGGGCCCGCGGCGGCCGTCCACGCCGCAGGTGATGCGGTACAGGTCGACGTACTCCTGCTTGCACACCCGCAGCGAGTCCTCGAAGACCTGCATCAGCGCCTTGGCGGTGCACTGCTGGGGGTTTCGGGCCTCGCGCTCGTACCAGGACCAGCCGAGGTGCATCTTGTCGCGCCGGCCTTTGAGGGCCTTGGTGTAGGCCATGATTTCGAGGTGGGTGCAGGCGTCGACGTGGTTGATCCCGCGCTCGATGCAGCGGGTGACGACGTCGTAGCGGTTCTTCTCGAACCCGGGATCGTCGACGTTGATGCCCAGCCAGCTATCGCCCTGGAACAGGCCCGGCACCATGAGGTTGACCCGCTTCCAGTGTCCGCCGAGGCTGACGGCGGAGATCATCCAGCCGGTCTTGCCGCAGCGGCGGTATTCCATGTCGGGGTTGTAGCTGACGATCTTCGAGGTGTCGGCCCCGGCGGCGTTGCCCACCGGGATGGCCCCGGCGGCCGAGACGCCGGCGGCAACCGCGGCCGCGCCCACGGCGGTGTCACGGACGAACTGGCGACGGGTCAGGCGAGGCTCTTCCATCGGATTGCTCCTGCGAGAATGGGGACGGGCACCGGGAGTCTATCTTGCCCGATCCGGGAGCAACAGTCAAGCCCGCGTTTTGCCGCAGGCGCTCGGCGTCCTCCGCCGTGACGTGGTAGATGTACACCGAGTACCCGGCCATGGCCACGGGCCTAAGGCGAAGAAACCGGGCATATCGGCCTTCATGCTGATAGAGCCGGCTCACGCTGACCGCGTACCATCCCGGAAGCGGCGGTAAGGCCCCGGCTTCCGGAACTGTCGTTTCGCTGATAACGGAACCGTCTCCTCCGCCGATCCCAAGGGACTCCAGGGGATAAGAGACCGAGCCGATAACACGCAAGGGACGACAAGTCCGATGATCGGCCAGCCAGCGTTGGAGGAACAGGAAGTCCTGTCCCCAGTCGATGTTGCTGTCGGTCAAGTGCTCCGCTGCGGCTCTGGGGCCAACGAGGACGTTGAAGAACGAAAGGGAATGAGGATAGACCGAGAGACTCTCTACGGCGACAGAGGAGAGAAGGAGACACGCCAGTGCGCCTATCCTCGACGTTGTCGTGGTCGGAGGCCCTTTCCCCGTGGCCGCCGCTTTAGCCCGCAGGCGGGCGAGGGGAACCAGGAAGCGGTCCGTCAGAGTAATGGCAGCCGTCTTGCCAAGCCAGATGAACACGAAGGGAAAGGCGGGAAGCACGTAGCGGAAATGACGATTCATCCCCGTCTGCGAGCTTACCAGCGTCAGCACGATGAGCGCAGGGAGAACGACGAACAGCTCGTCCTTCGACGAGCTGCAACGATCTCGCCTCAGGACCGTCGCGGCAAGTGCCAACCCAAGGAGCAACAGCGTGCCAACCGGAACCTTGATCAGGGCGGCGTAGAGATAGTACCATGGCCATCCGGGGGCTCGCCACTCGCCCCGCAAG
>Ga0315290_10002117_pt1 | contig 13917 bp, 9 predicted proteins | sample YL17G12_0_MG_FD_203627 | JGI IMG/M metagenome (GOLD analysis project Ga0315290, IMG submission 203627) | Sediment microbial communities from Yellowstone Lake, YNP, Wyoming, USA - YL17G12_0 | ecosystem: Environmental > Aquatic > Freshwater > Lake > Sediment | place: USA: Wyoming | collected... | reverse complement strand
TCCTATGCCATTCGGGGGCTTGAAACCCAAGGCGATGTTCGCGTCGCCGAGATTGCCGCGAGGTTGACCCTTCTCCACCGGCTCAAGCCTCACCTCGATGCCGATCCGATCCACGCTTGCCGATACTGGGCCGAGTTTTAGACCGAAACTCACGCCGACCGCGAAGCTGGCCGCAGGCTTGGTCGCGGAAGCGTAAAAACCAAGTGCGATCGAATCAACGTAAAGGAACCCGCCATAGGTTTCCTTAACCGAAATGACCGTATCCAGACCGGCCTGCCCCAGGAACTGAAACCCGCTCTTGCTTGACCAAGCGACCCCCACGGAGAGATCGATGGAGATTGGGGACGCGCCAATCACCTTCTTCAGGAACGTGTCGCCTTCCCCGAAATCGATGACGAGGGCCGCTGTATCCACAGCCAGCTCCGCGATGAACTCGAGGTTCGGCAGCTGGCCCTGAGTTCGAAGACGCGCGTGCGCCTCGGTCAGCTCCAGTCGCGTCGACGACTGCTTGCCCAGCAGAACCCATGGCTTCGCGCGCTTTGCGTCAAGCATCGCACTTGCATCGACATGCGCGCTCAGGGTCGGATCAACAAGCACATCGGCGTCGCCCGGCCTCAACTCCAGACGGATCGCCGCCTCAGACACAAAGTCGCCCTTAAGGTCGGCGGTCAGGTCAGGGGTCAACTGGATCCGATTCGTAACGTCGCCCACGACACGCGGGTAAAGTGCCAGGCCCACAGCAGCCGCATAAGGTTCACCAACGGGCGGAATCGGCAGGACTCCAAGCTCGACCAAAATCATCGACAGAGAACTGCCCACATCCGCCATGGCCCAGTACACGGGAATGGAATCCTCGAACGCTGCGCTACGGCTGGCCGAACCAGGGGCGTAATAAGCATCGAGTATGGACTGCGGGGCATCGCGGGCGATTGCTGGCAGGTCAAAGGCTACGGCCGTTGTTCTGAGGTTGTCCAGCAGGCGCTGCACTTCAAATGCGCTGCCCCAGCCATACACATTCGATAAGATATCCTGCGGACGAGAGATCGCCGAGAGAAGGCGATCCCAGCGGACACTTCGCTTGATGTAGGCCACGCGCTGCGCGCTGAGCGGCACCATGAAGTCCTCCCTCAAGACACCGACAAGGCGCAGCACGACAAACAGCCGTCGGGCATGCCGCTCCAGATAGGTGTAAAGAAGGAACTCCGACAACTCGATCGGGAAGGTCGCCCAGAAGGCGTTTGAATCGAGTGGCGAAGGCCAGCTTGCATCCGATGCCAGGCCAGACAGAGAGTCAATCGACTCGAAGACGCTCTTGAGCGTCACCCCCAACTGTCCAAGCATGCGCGTCATCGCGGCGATATCGTTGCGCGAACTGGCCGACTCCAGGTCCGCGACTGCGCTCGCCAATGCCGTCAGGTTTCCCGGGACCTTTCCAAGTGCGGCAACGACACCGTTGACATCGGAGGCCGGATCAAGATACCAACCGAAGTTGGCTAGGAACGCGGCCAGGTTGGCACCCCCAGCAAGGCCCTCTTCAAGGGGTTCGAAGCTCTCGGCGATTGCGCCTAGAACGTCGCCAAGCACCGGTACCGAGCTCATGGTGCGACCGAACTTAGCCTGGCCAGATCAGCGCCAATGCACTGGCGATCAAGCCATAACTTCTCGTGGCCTTTCGGCAGTGCACGAGCTAGCGAAGACCCCTCCCAACGAATGGCCCGGAACTCCTTCGGGCCATGCAAGAGCCGGTCGACTGTCGTACTTGTTCTATGCCCGCGAGTGCACCAAAAGAAGGTGCCGACTTGTCCGAGATCGATCACGAATTGCCTCTCAGCTAACTTGTGTAGACTCCCATTGCTCAAATTACAGTTCATACGTGCTCTCAACACTTGACAACCTTCTGATTTCAGAATACCGCTACAGCGGCTGATCAGCGGACCCTCCGTGAGTCAAGTCCCTCGCCCTTAACAATACAATGTGATAAGCGCACCACACCGTAAATGTGACGTGCGGGCTAGCTAGGGCGCACCGCTAAAAAGGAAATCCCCCTTGGCTCCACACGCCTGATAGTTCGTCCCTCTTACCCTTCACGGTGTACTCAAGTATGTAGTCACATGACACCAGTGGTGCTTGGTTCGCCGAATTTGATTTGTACTTGTTGTCGTAGTCATCAGGCGTCATCCACTTGCAGTTCCAGTACGTGTGCTCCGGCTTGGATCTGAAAAGGACATTGCCGGTGTTCGGATTAATTAGCTTGAAGTCAACCTTGGCATTAAGTTCTGGAAAGGGCCACCACACGGGATCATCTGCACGCGCCGCTAGCTCCTGTAGTACCTGAATTGCATACTTAACCAGTTCACCGTGGACGTGTTTCTTGAGACCCTGGAAGACATCGATGTTTCCAATCTGACCCAGAAATTTCTGGAGTTGTCCGGGAATCCTTCGATAGACACCGACTTCTGCCCCTACGCCCCCGGGCATTCCGTCCATTCCCAAGAAGCGTTGGCACCATCCCTTCCACAACTGAAGAACGACGTCGTGTCCATCGATCTGAACGTTCTCGACAACCAGCGTTCTGTAGTCAGGCCAACCCAGTGCCCGGAAGCATGGAAGACCCGCACAAACCTGCTTGAACCACACCGCCGTCTCAGTGTAGTGATACCCGCGATCGTAATAAAGCGTTCCGGCCAAGTGGATCAACTGCCCGCGAACCAGCGAGGCTTGCTTGCGATATGGATACGACGGCGGCGCGCCGACACGAGGGATATAGATACCCTCGATGTTGTAGACAACGTCGTCCACTCTGGCCCCTCTTGGCACCATCGTCGCATCAACGATGTCGTTTTCGACCATTGGATCCAACGAGCCGGCATCCAGTGCCGCGCCATAGTAGAGTTCATACTTGGGGCCAGGGAAGGCTGCTGGTCTTGGCGTCCCATTCGGCAAAGCCACCGGCTTGGGAGCTCTCTGTATGGGATTGTCATCGTCCCAGGGATCCTTGACGAGATTGGCGCCAGCGAGCTCCGCAGCGGTGACGAACTTTTCGAGAAAGCGTTTGCCCTTTCCCACAAGATTCAAATCCAGACCGGACCAGCTTCCGGCCTCGCCAGCCACTCCGCCGAAAAGGAGCGTCCACAGCCGCTGCTGGTGTTGAAACACAACGACGGGATCAGCTACGGCACAAGCAAGCTCCGTGTCGCAGGTCAGCGAACGTCGGTTCAAGTTAGCTGACCCGCATACGAGTAGTGCGCCATCATAGGTTTGCGCCTTGGCATGCACGTAGACCCCTTTACCTTGCGCTGCAACGCCGTTCTTCGCTCGCCACATGTTGTAAACGACGATGCGTGCCCGTTGGCTTGAATTAAGCCCGAGAGTCAGTTCGAGCAGTGCCAATTGCCTTGCCCGGTGAATTTCAGGGTAGGTAGTATCCGCGAACGGTGGCAACACTATTACTATGCAAAGTGTCTCGACAGTACGGATACGCAGATTCAGCAACCGTGCCACAGGCTCGCTCCAGAAGTACTGATCAAAAATCCATATGAGCTCCGTCGCCGCCGCCATGGCCTTGGCATAGCCAGCCATCACGGTGAACTCACCATCCCGAAACAGGACTCCCTTGCGTGAATCCCTCATGGGGATCGTTCGCCAAAGTTGAACGAACGAAGATTCGCCTGCGATTGCCGGAATGTCTACCGGGTCGGACAAGGGGTTAATGACCTCTTGCGACGTGGAATCGCCACTGAGCGCATCAGCGCTGCTGAAGTAAATTTTCCCCACCCCCCAGTTGCTGAGATAGGTCTTCACCCCCTCCTCATCAACGTCGGCCAACGAGTCGGGCTTCGCGAAGTCGATCCAGCGCTCGCAGAACTGCCACTCGATGCTCGCGACAATCGGTCCCTCCAGCCTGAGATGCTGGTCGTGCCAAAGCTGATTTTCCACACTATAGATGTCCTTAGCTATGCTTTGCGTCCCGACCGCGGTTTTGATGGTGCATGTCTTCGTCTGCTCATCCCACGTGCCGCCCAAGGCATCACAGATCTCTTTCGTGTTCGTGCGGGTCGGTAGATCAGAACCTTGCTTGTCACTCGGTGGCTTGATCTTGCTCGCACTCACGTAGGAGGTATCGCCATCCGGGGGCCAATTAATCCCCCTCGGAAACGTACCTGAAAGGCCCGGCATGTCAGACGACTGCCAATCGCCGTCGAGAATGCAATCTGCTTGATAATTTGCAGGGTTTGCGGGTGCGTCGCGTCGAGTGAATGCAAGGTCCACTCCGCCGCAATATGCAATGTTGAGCTCAGGAGAACGTATGACCATCATCTTCTGGTGATGCGCTCCGGCCACTGCGCCATCGGTGGTGCGAGAATCGAGACCAACGATGCCAAGTGCTACATTCGTGCTGAACTTGGCTTTCAGACGCTTGTTCTCTGCCGCGACAACACGTGCAAGGTAAACGTGATCGGCAACGTGCGCCTGGAGCCCCGCGACTAGATTGGCGATGGGGTTAGGAAGCCACACGAGAATGCGCACGATGACGCCCGCCTGCATGAGGCGGAGAACCAGGCCAAGCGCAGTTTGGTCCTTGTAGTTGGCGAGGTCGCCGGCTGCAGGATTCCAGGCGTGCGTCCCCCAGGGATTCAACGAAGACAAATCACGCTGACTGTTGAATCGCCAATGCGCAATGTAGACATGCCCACGCTTTCCGGGCGGACTGGCGGATGACCCCGCATCGAGAATCAACGATTCCAGCGAATCCCGGATGTCGGACATCGCGGAATAGCCCCCAATGAGCGTCGTGACTTTGCAGCCAGCATCACCAGGAACCGCCGTACCTGCCGACTTGGCGCGCGCTGCCATCCGAGTACCGTTGCCCCAAGGTTTCCCATCGCCCGCCGCAGACGGGATTAGCAACCATCTTGACAGATCAATTGTCACGTACGCACTCCAATCAACAACAAGTGCGGTAAATAGGGTCCATCTTGTTATGCACCGTTGGCAAACTCCTCAAATGCAACCCGCTTGTCGCGCCTGTGTGGTTACTCGATTAATCTCGCTGCGGAGTCTCGCGATTGCAGCGTAGTACCGACGCCGGAGTAGCGGGTCGGGCTCGGCATCACGTTCAGCGATCAGTTCGGCCAATCGTGTGTGCAGTCTGGCGATCTGATTGGTTAAGGCTACGCAGTCAACTGGCATGATCACGGTCACGTTCAGGTAGCGGCTGCGCCGTTCCACCACCAACTGGCGTACACGATCTATCTGGCTGTGGGTCAGTTGCCCCGTTCCACCATGATCCCAGTACGACATGATGTTCTTACGCGCGAGTGAAAACGACCGCCCACCCAACGCGACGGCGCCGACAGCAGTGGCAAACTGAAGTTCGCGGATAAACGGATCAACTTGTGTGTCATCGATCACTGAGCGATCGCCGTCGATTGCGTCCGCAGGCCTGCCGCTCAGCATGTAATCGACGGCTTCCTGCACCGTGGCGAATTCCATGCCGTGAGTGTGGGGCAACCCGAAGTGATGGCCGAGCTCATGCGGCAGAACCCCGAGGGCATTCGGGTCGAAGAAGCTCATGGCGACGAAATCATATGTCCACCACGAGAAACCACCGCCAATCGACGACGTTCCTGGACCAAAGCGGTGCACAACGACGACGCTGCGATGTTGCGCCGCCAGCGCATTCAGGCGATCACGGGCCGCGGGCCACCACGGGTCGGCCTCCCCTCTCATGTTGTTGACCTCGGTATCACGCAGTTCCAGCAGGTTGCCGTCGAAGGTAAACTGCACGCCAGCTGCCGCATACACACGGTTTGCCTCATCGACCCATTGCCGTACACCGTCCGCCGTGATCGCACACGGCCGGGCACCATCGGTGTCGGAGACGCGATAGGCCGTGATCGGGACCCGGTAGTTCGGTGATGACACGGTCGCGAACTTCTCTGTATGCACATGGCGGGTATTGTTATTCAGGTCGATTGTCCCGCCCTGAAAGGTCGCAACCAAGAACGTGTCCCGGCCGCGCACGTCGTTGTAGGGAGACCTGGTGGGATAACCCAGCAGACCGCGTTCCCAGCGCAACTCCGCCCATCGTTCACGTATCGGTCCGTACACCTCCACCGCTCCGGTTGCGGGCGTCCAATAGATTGATCCGTTCTGAAAATGGTTGTACCGCCCGATGCCATCCGGCGTGGCGGTTTCGTCGGTGACCGGATAGCCAAGAATCGACTGCTCGGACCCCATCGCCTGCCAGCGGGCGCGAATCAATCCATGAATTTCGAACGCCCCTGTGGAAGAGTGCCAGTAGATCGATGCGTGCTCGAAATGATTGAATCTCCCGGCGCCATCCGGGGTTGAGGTCTCATCGGAGATCGGGTAACCGAAGGGCGACTGCTCACCGCCAAGAGCCAACCAGTGGGCTCGAATCGCACCATGAACCTCAAAGGCGCCGGTGCGCGGGTGCCAATAGATTGTCCCATTCTGAAACTCTTGCTTCATCCCTCCATTCGCCGCGGCAACCTCGGTAGAAACTGCGGCACCAAGAAAACCAGCCGCCCCTCCGAGCTGAGCGTACTTGTCGCTAATCGCTGTCATCTTAGTTCTCTCCCCACTAATGAGTCTTTATCGATCTCCTAAGAGGCCGCTCCGGTCGTTTGGACAGACGTTCTCTTCATACGTGTCGCCTTGCGATGTATGCCTACTCGCAAAACCGCGGCAGCCAATGACTTTCTTCTGCGTATGATGTAAGAAGGAAACACTGCTACCATAATTCCGTACAAATGTCTGTAGGACTATTCCTGCAAAACAATAAATACAGCAACTGTGTATCGAAGCTTTCAAACAGAGAGCGATTGTGTGACAATGGAGAAAGCCACCACACCGTCGTCCCCCTATCGCAGAAGTAGCGGTAGGTCCCCCAACTGTTCTTCAATCCCACCGTTGCGCGTAGCCTCGAGAATCCTCAATGTATTCCTGCGAGTAGGTCTCCGGTTTTTTCGATCCTGCCGCCGTGCATCTACCAGCAGCTCCTTTACCTTGCAACAAAGGATGACTCGGACAGACTCCTAGCGCGCCATGATAGAAATCCAGAGTGTTGAGCGAGTCCGGTCGTAAAAAAACATTTGGATGAGGTGCCATCTCGCGGGCACGCAATAATCCACAGAATGTTAACCACATGCAGATTGGATCTCTTTTAGAAGTATGCCCTCGTTGAGTTTCTTGTCTTCACGTGCGCGATGATGGATGGCGAATGATTTCAGCTGCCGATCAAACACAGGCGATCCTGAATTTCCAGCTTCCGTGGGGCTGCGATATCGAACATACTGGTTTTCGTATTCTTCGAGACTGTTATCGTAGAGCGACACAGCTAGTTCTCGCCCGCCCGGATGTCCGATGACGTAGATGCGTGGTCGAACTGGATCCTCTGGGTCAATCTCCGGCACATAAGGAGATGGCGCAAGGGTGCCAGAACCGCTGGGTGGAGACAGGGTCAAGATGCTGACGTCAAGTTGGACGCGTGGCGAACTGAACAACAGCGTGCCGAGCATGACTTTCGGGCGGCCAGGAAGCCGCGTAAATTCCGCACTGGCTTCACCAGGTCTTAAGGGAGCCTCATCCGCCGCATTGGTACTAATGACATGGGAATTGGTGAGGAACACTGGTGCCTCACCCCATTCTGGTCGAAATAAGGATCCCTGGGCCACAAACCCCGTCCCTTTTGGTGCCCCAGTCGCCGTATCGCTGATTCGAGCGATGGCGTTGCATCGTGCATAGAGGGTATCGAGCCAATCCAGATACACCACAGCCTCATCCCCCCATACGGCCTCAAATCCCTCCGTCTTGATTTTCCCACCCAAGTTCAGCGGTTCCACCGAGCCACCTTCTTTTTGTAGTAACGCGTATTCCAGAACAGGGAGCAGCGTGCGGCCTATTGGAGTCTTTTCCAGTTGCCAGACTTCTCTGAGCTGACGCAAGGTACTGCCGATTTCGAACGCGTCCGCGCCAGGGTGTCGAAGATATTCTTTTGCCCATTTCAGGGCTGAGTCCTGATTTCCAAGCGCGACTGATGCCTCCATGGCTGTCGCATAATCCCAGACACCTGTGGCACCCTTGTCATCAATATCTTCCAGAATGGTGTTTGCAATCTGTTCAGCACTGTCCGCCACCGTGACATCGATTCCATCGCGCTTCCCACGAGCAATAAGGGCAGCAAAGTTGATTCCCTGCCACCGATAGTCCCCACGCCTGGACTGCCAGTCATCCTGATACGAAGCGACCGCTTGCCGAAGATTGTCTGGTCCGCCTTCGTTCACATAGCGCTGCTTGTAGGCTCGCCCGATCAGGCCTCGAACCTCGGGCCCTTCGACTGGGTCAGCATGAACCTTCTGTGCGATGTCTCGTAGCGCGCGCAACCCTTGCTCCACTCGATTTTGATCGAGTAACGCCTGCGCCCATTGTCGTCGAATAATCGGTTCGGTTCGTCCGGATATGGTGAACAATCCAGCTAAGTGTTCCAGGTCGACGAATCGCCGCTTGCGGCGCAGCATCCCAAGCGCCTTTTTGACTTGTGGCGGTGTGAACGCCATGGGGTCAATGTGTTCAGCGAGCGGGCGCAGTTCGTCGTAGTGATACTGGTCCAGCGCCGAGGCAAGACTCTCAAGATATTCGGTTGGCTCCATCGTGCACCGTCTCGATCAAGAGGGAGCCGAGGTGGCTCCGAGCATGCTGTTCGCAATCATCAGATGAAAGGAAGACCGCCCTCAGCCGCATAGACCATGGTGTCCCCTGCTTACAGGGAACCTTCTCAAGAACCCATGCTTCACCACTTATACGAGATCCGGGAGCTTGGCGATATACTCACTGACATGGGTCGTAATCTTTTGCCGCACAAGATCCCGCACGTCTGAGAGAACTTGATCATTGATGGTGACCTTGCCGGAGCACTTCTGCAGCTCGGCTTCGTCATTGCGTATCTTGAAGAACAGTATATTGGTGAGGGTTGACTGTGCGTTGAGGCTGAAAGCCATCAACGACACAAGGAACTGGTCGTTCTCGCCTTGCTCGGCCAGCGCAATTTGAAAGTGTCCGGTCTTCACATGTTTGCTTTCCCGGTCAAATATGGTCACCCACGGCTTGCTGGGATCCATCGACTTCAGGGCTTCGAGGGTCGATGTGACCACTGCGAGCGCCGCCGGAGCGGCTCCGAGAAACACCGCGGCCACCTTCAGGATCGCCTCGTGAGCTTCAAGGCCGTCTGCCTCCTCCGTGTAAGAGGAGAAGGTTTTGTTTTGGACAACCCATCCAATATTTTCCAGGACGTCGAAGTAGGCGTTGTACCACTCGATCATATTCGTCTTATCAGGGACTTTCTTGTTGGCCACAAGCTGGGCGAGCAGACTGGCATTGACAATGTCTTGCCGCCGTTCGTTCGAGACGCCTTTCACAAACGCCACGATATCGGAAGCCACCACCATGGCCTGATCTTTCTGTGCCTTGAAATCAATGATCTCTCCAGCTCCTTCGAAGCCTCCCCGTGTCGACGGCGGCAGATCAACGGCATGGACAAATGCACGAGCGGACTTAGAGGTCACCGTTTTCATACCCAATCCTCCGTGGTTGTATGGTGGAGTATTTTTTGTTCAATGAGGTGCGGATTCTTAACATACTGCCGGATCTTGAGCAATACTCTCGTGAGTGAAAGGATTGAGTGGTGGTACGTATCTTATGACAAATGTGTTCGACCCTACTGTGGGAGCGAAGGGAATCATCATGAGCTCGTTTGTGGTTTGCGCGAAGTTAGCCGGGTTCCTAAGCCGATAGTGGGACCAACGGAAAAGGCCTCGGAGCCTTTCAAACTGGAATCTTTGAGTCCAAGTAGAACCCTTGGTTCAGGGTAGCCGAGTTGACCGGAAATCGTCAGAGGGGTACACTCGCGCCGCGAGAGTCTTAGGATGCCTTGAAGTGAGGTCACCTGAGATGATGAGTGCTCCGTCACTTGGACGATGGACTGAATATTAACCAGCTCAAGTCGACCATGCTGCCACTATGCTTCGTGCTCATGCCCTTCGGGAAAAAGCCTGCCGGCGACGGCCGGTTGGTGGACTTTGACTCCATTTACGAACTTCTCATCAAGCCTGCGGTGGTTGCCGCTGGTCTTGAGCCGTTACGCGCCGATGAGGAGATGACCGGTGGCGTGATCCACAAGCCCATGTTCGAGCGCTTGATTCTGTGTGAATACGCAGTCGCAGACTTGACCACAGCCAATGCCAATGTCTTTTACGAGCTGGGATTGCGTCATGCCGTCCGTCCAGCCAGCACGGTGCTGTTGTTCGCTCAAGGCATTGGCCAGTTGCCGTTCGACGTGGCGCCATTACGTGCCCTCCCGTACCAGCTTGGCGCTGACGGCAAACCCGCGATGAGCGAAACGGACCGTGACCGGCTTACGGCCATTCTTCGTGAGGCGCGCACGCTTAAAACAGACAGCCCTGTCTTCGAACTGGTGGAGGGATTTCCCGACATCCAGCGTTTGAAGACCGATGTGTTTCGCGAACGTATAGCGTATTCCAGCACGATCCGCCAGAAGTTGGCGCAGGCCCGCGCACAAGGCATCGAGGCGGTGCGAGCGATCGAGCGAGACATAGAGCCTATCCATGATGCTGAAGTGGGCGTGGTTATCGATCTGTTCCTGTCCTACCGTGCCGTGAAGGGCTGGGACGAGATGATTGCGCTGGCGCAGAAGATGTCCGCGCCGCTGGCGGTCACGGTCCTGGTGCAGGAACAATTGGGGTTGGCCCTGAACCGGGCCAATCGCGGCGACGAAGCTGAACGCATACTGCTGGCGCTGATTGAGCGCCGCGGGACGAGCAGCGAGACGTTCGGCATCCTTGGCCGTGTGTACAAAGACCGGTGGGAAGCCGCGCTGAAGGCCGGCGAGAAGGCCCTCGCGCGTGGGTTGCTGGAAAAAGCCATCGGGGCCTACCTCAATGGGTTCGAGGCCGACTGGCGCGACGCCTATCCGGGGGTCAATGCCGTGACGCTGATGGAGCTGAAAGAGCCGCCCGATCCCAGGCGAGAACGGCTGATTCCGGTCGTCTCCTACGCTGTGGAACGCCGCATCGCTTCCGGCAAGCCAGATTATTGGGACTATGCCACGCTCCTGGAGCTGGCGGTGCTCGCCAAGGACCAGCAGCAAGCTGAGTCGGCGCTTGCCGATGCGCTCGCCGCCGTGCGCGAATCCTGGGAGCCGGAGACCACCGCTCGAAATCTCAGGCTGATCCGTGAGGCCCGCGAGAAGCGTCCTGACGCTGTGGCATGGGCTATGGAACTCGAGAATGAGCTGAGCCTTCACGGAAAGACATAGACGGTGTTATCCCAGCGTTGTGGCTAGACGATGAGCAAGCTCCTGATCTCCTACCGTCGTGAAGATAGCGCCGATGGTATCGGGTGGATCTACGACCGGCTCATCCAGCAGTTTGGCCGAGAGACAGTCTTCATCGACGTGGATTTGATTCCCTTCGCGGCACAGAAAATCGCCGGGACTTTGGATCAATTGGGAGCCGGACCGGAAGACCTCGCACTCACCTAAGGTGCAAGTGGCGGCGACCTGTTGTTCACCGAGGTCTATCAGCAACGGAGGGTGACGGCTCAGTGGCTGCAGCCGTTCGATGAACCGGAGGTTTTTGAGAAGTCTTTGGTCTGTAGCAGCGAAATTTAGCGAGATCGGTATCTGGCGGCCAAAGCCGCACTCAGGGGAGGGATTCGCTCGGCGTCGAAACCGCTTGGCCTACCTCCAAAAGGCGTGGACCCACTCGAACGCTGCAATCTCTGGCTGCTCTATACCCGCGTTGTCCTATGGCATCGACAAAGTCCTGTTCGTCTGTCTGTGGAAGGGCGGTGGTGGTGATGGGTCGGGTGGTACGGCTCACATGTATCAGGAAGTGAAAGGCAGGACGGAACGAGTACAATTGGATCGATATCAGAGAACTCTAATGGCGCGCGAGGAAACTCGATGAAAGAAATGGACGAGGAGTTGTGGGAGAGTCTGATGGGCAAGATCCGGGAAGGTTCCGTTGTTCCCATTATAGGAACTCGACTGTTGGTCGGTGCCGACGGGCAATCATCCCTTCAGTCGCAGATTGCTGCACGTCTCATGCGCGACTGTTGTAAGGATGCTGGTGAGGTGTCGCTCCCACCTTTCCGCGAACTGAACGAAGCGGTTTCGCAATTAAAGTTAAAGAAGATCGATGAGAAGGATATCGATCTTTACGAGCGCGTATTTTTGGCAATCACCGCGGTGACGGGAGCCAAAGACTTTACGATACCTGTCCCAATCCGGCAGCTAGCGGAGATCGCAGATTTTCGTCTCTTCGTAACACTAACCCCAGACGACCTGCTTGTCCGTAGCTTGCGCGAGCACTATGGCGTGAACGAGATCGTGCATGTGCCATCTCAAAAATCTGATAAGCGCGAAGATCTAGCTCGCGGTTGGGAGAAGAAGAAGGGGGAAGTAAACGTACTGTATCTCTTCGGCAAGGCGCGCCGTGAAGCTATGTTTGCAATTCACGACGAGGATGTCTTGGAGTACGCCCACAACATAATCGCTCGCCCCGAGGCGGTTCCCATTTTCCGTGCCGAACTGCGACAACGCAACCTGTTGCTGATTGGCTGTAATGTTCCGGATTGGCTGGGCCGGTTTTTCCTTCGCTTGACCAACGAGAAACGCCTCTCGGAGACGGACAAGCGCAGATGGGTTATCGACCCGTTACAGCCACAGGAAAATCTTACGTGCTTTCTCGAAAGTTACAGCAGGAACACCAAGATCCTTTCGGAGACTTCGCCAACTCAGTTCGTAAGTGAGCTGCACCGGCGCTGGATGGCAGAGCATGGTGGGGTCGGACAAGAAGCTGCTCAGACAGCACACGAGGCGGCGCCCCGGAGAACGATGTTCTTTATCAGCTATTCGCGAAAGACTGACCTGCCCTTTGCAGAGAGACTATATCAGTCACTGCTTGGACTAGGCGTTGCCGATAGCGAGGTATGGTTCGACCGTAAGACTCTTGAGCCGGGACAGGATTTTCAGCGTGGCATTCTGGACGGCATCCACAGTTGCCGGTATTTTCTGCCGCTGCTTTCGCGCGCCACCAACCAGCGTGATAAGGCCTTCGTTTTCACCGAATGGGATGAGGCAACCGAGTGTCGAAAAGCAGTGAACAGCGGTGATTTCATTTTCCCGGTCATCGTCGATGCCGATTTTGCACCAGAGTGCTATACCGGCAACAAATCGGTGTGGCAATGGCAGAACAATCTCAGCTTGGATTTTGCCCACGCGCCAGAGGGGCAACCGGATGACCGCTTGAAGAAGAAGCTGAAGGAACTGGTGCGCGATGCTCGAATTGTGAGCAAACAATCATGACTCCATCTTCGAGAGATTTCATCACACTGAACGACCAAGACCCGTGGCCAGGTTTAGCGGCCTATAATGAGACTTCCAGCAAGTTCTTCTTCGGCCGCGACGAAGAAGCGGACGAGGTATTCCGGCTGATTCGATTGACGCCGCTGACAGTCGTGTATGGTAAGTCCGGGCTCGGCAAGACCTCGCTGCTGCAGGCGGGACTGTATCCATTGCTGCGGGCCGGACATTACCTGCCCGTCCATTTGCGTGTAGATTTCTCTGCTACGGCCAGCCTCCCACCATTTCAGCAAGTAATCCAGCGTCTCAAGGAGGAGCTCGATCGTGCAAAGGCAGACTATCCCGCTCCTGAGCGCGATGAGAGCTTATGGGAATACCTGCACCGCAGGGACCTCGAAATTTGGAGCCAGAATAACTATCTGCTTACTCCTGTGCTGGTGTTCGACCAGTTCGAGGAGCTATTTTCTCGCAGTGACAGCACTAGCGAGCGAGTTTCACAGGTCTTTGACGGC
>Ga0315290_10002114_pt1 | contig 13926 bp, 13 predicted proteins | sample YL17G12_0_MG_FD_203627 | JGI IMG/M metagenome (GOLD analysis project Ga0315290, IMG submission 203627) | Sediment microbial communities from Yellowstone Lake, YNP, Wyoming, USA - YL17G12_0 | ecosystem: Environmental > Aquatic > Freshwater > Lake > Sediment | place: USA: Wyoming | collected... | reverse complement strand
AGAACTTTTTCGGATTAGCTAAACAGTATTTCAAAATCGAGCCAAAAGAAATCAAAAAAATAGTCAATCTCAGTAAAGAATCGCCTGTCAAAGCAGCTCAAGCAGTCAAGAAAATGGAGGGTAATTTCAGATTAAACCTCCAAAAAAAGAGCAAGCAAGAATTTGTTTCTCTTATGCTCCCATACATTGACCAAACCTATCATCTTTATACAGGAGAAAATATGTCTTGGAATAGGATGAATACTATTGCAAGGTATATGTATGATGCAGGTAAGGAATTTAATGTTCCCTTGATGGACTGGACAGCACTTATTGGGCACGAAAGCAAATTTACAAACCAGAAGGCAGATCTCTGGTCAAAGGATAATTATTCAGAAGGACTTGGCATGATGAGAAAGCTAACGCAGAAAGATGTTTTTGAAAAGATGAAGAATGCTGGAGTGAAGCGATTGCCTGTAGAATTACCTTATAGCATTCTTTTTGATACAAACTTACAGTTAAGAATGAGCAGCTGGTATTATTCAGAGTGCCTGAAGAGGTCTGGATGGGACGGGAAGAGCGTTATTATACCTGAAAGCATTATTAAGGCTGCAGAGAGCAGATACAATAAAGGATTGTACAGCACTGATCCAAACAAGAGATACGAAAGAAAAATTGAAGAAGAAAAACAAATTCTAAAAGGAAAGCTATCACCCAGTAGCCAGTGAATTTTTTGATACTTCTTCTCCAACAATACCAAACAATAACCTTTTTATTCTGTGTTTAATTTCTTGATTTCATGAACATTCGCTGCATCAAGTGCAAAGGTCGTGACCCTAGTATCTGCGGAAGAACCTATTGCCCTATCATGGTTAAGATTGGCGCTCAGAAAAAAGTTAATGTTGAGGCTAAGCAGGATTTCTTTGGCCAGAGCCCAAATGTTTTTGTAGGCAGGTTTGGCTATCCAGAAGTCAATGTCGGAATCCTGGGAGTTGAGCATTATGAGGAGCATGATAATCCTTTATTATGGTCTAAGGAGAACTATGACATTGCAAAAATTATTAATCTGCGGAGCAGCTTGATTAATTCTAATTTCAAGGCTAAGATTACTGGCTTCAAGGAAAGGTTCATGGAGATGAGCAAGGAAGTTGGCATGGCAGAGAAGCCTGTTGATGTTGAAGTTAACCTGAACAAGAAGCCTGTTTTTTCCCTTAGCTTTGAGCAGGATGTTATGCCTCACGGCCCTAATGTGAAGTTGAAGAACGCCAGGATCACAGAAAACCCCAAGATTCCTGGTGTTGTTGACAAAGTAGTTGATGATATTGATTTCAAAGCGAGCAATGCTCTTAATTATTTGTATAAAAAGAATCTTGATGAGCATTACCTGACTAGATTATTGAGCATTGGAACGCTTGGTGTTAAGAAGCAGAGAAAGCTGGTACCTACAAGATTTGCTATAACCGCAGTAGATAGCAATTTAGGCAATAACCTTGTGAAAAATATAAAAGAATATAACCAAACAGGATATCTTGCTTTTTTCGGAGGGTATCTGGGAAACTATTTTCTGATTCTCTTATTCCCAGAAGTCTATTCATATGAGCTTTTTGAGACTTACGCCGCCAACACTAGTTGGAACGTCAGCAAAGAAACTGCTTATACAACTGATTATGAGCCTTATGATGGGCGTAAGAGCTATGCTGAGAATTGCGGAGGAGGATTCTATGCCGCGAGGCTATCATTACTGGAAAAACTGAGTGGAATGAAGCGCCAAGCAAGCTGCTTGTGCTTAAGGTTCATAACCGGAGAGTATTATGCGCCCTTAGGCGTCTGGGTTGTGCGCCAAGCAGTCAGAAAAACTCTTGAAAATAAGCCAATTGAATTCTCATCAAAAGAGCTCATGATTGCTTATGCAAAAGGGCTTGCAAAAAAGAAATTTAACTATGATATCTCTGAAATCCTGCAAAAGAGCATCTTGTTGAACAGCATTAAAACACAGAAGAAATTAGGCTCATTTATGTGAATAAGCACTGGACATCTTGTCGTCAAGCTTATAAACAAGAATTCTCTCAAATCTTTTGAATTGGCTCGCCCAATTTCAAATCCCTCAAACAAGGCTCAGCTCTTAAATTATGATTTCGTTTTTTGAAACTGAAATCATTTAGAGAGCTTCGCCAGAAAAGAAACTCGGTGATTTGAAATGAACTCGCATGAAAATAATCAAAAGATTTGCTCAAAAGAATTAGTTGAAAATGCAGTCAGGCTTGATTTATTCAGGTTGCACGATGAAATAAAAGATGACTTGCCTGAAAAATGGCTTGTTGTAAAAGGAGTAAATTTACAGCGCAGGCTTCGAGAACTCATAAACGAGATTAAGCTTCAAGGCATATCGACTTCAGAGTTAGTAAAATATTTCATGAAAAAATATAGAATATCAATAACTACCGCAGAAAGGCTTGTGTATCTCAAGAAAGATTGGATTCCGCTCATATTCATAAAAGAACTCTTAATTATTGCCGGTAAAGAATGTCCTAAGTTAGAATTTCAGGAGGAAATTGATTTTATCAAGGCAAGTCAACCGCCACTCAAAGTGCTAAAAGCGCCAAAACAATTAACTCTAGAACTCTGCAAGATTGCTGGAGCACATGCTGCTGATGGAACAATCCATGAGAATTTCTTTTGCATAACTGACCATTATCGCAGCAACTTGGTTGCATTTCAAAAATGGGTAAAAGAAGCGTTTGATCTAGATGTAAGATTAGATAAAATTTCTGAAAATGAATGGCGAATCAGGTTTCATAATAAAGTCTTCACAAGATACTTGACAAAATTCTTTGGGTTTCCATCTGGATGCAAACAGTACACTGTCAAAGAACCAGAAATAGTCAAAAATGCTCCTTTAGAATTCAGAAAAGCTTTTGCTTTAGGTGCTTTGACATTTGAAGGGGGAGTGGGGATAAAGCATCAAATAGAGTTTTGCGTGGCTAGTAAAGGTTTTAGGGATTCTATAAGTCAGATATTGGAAGTTTGTAAAATACAACATAATTGTATGAAAGAGCCAAGCAATAATTACTGGCGATTCTGGAGCAATTGTTTAGACAAAGAGAATGCGATTAAGTGGCTTGAGTTCTTTGAGCCAAAAACAGAGAAATGGCACAAACTGAATGATTCCATCAACGGCTTTTCAAGAAAAGTTCATACTTTTGAAGAAGCGCAAGCTGCGCTTGATTTAGTGTATTCGAAGCAATCTTCAAGCAAGATAACCGTAAAAGATGTTTTATTGGCTTTGAAGGAATTGAAGCAAGCATATAGATATGAAATAGTAAATTATCTCATCAATAAAAAGAATCTTGATTCCTATGGAGGCAAATGGGCTCACTCGCTTAAGCATTATCTTGACATTCTTAGAAAAGCTAACATGATCCTTGTCAAAAGAATGAAATTCGGGAAAAAGAAATCATTTGGAAGCATAGTACGGGAAGTTTACTGCTTTAATGACAACATCAGTGACTGGAGGTTACCTGAACGAGATGGTTATTCTGTTGATGATTTGCCAGCTTAGAGTATTTATTCAATTCTTTTGTTGATAAGGCTCCTGCAAAGAAGCATTCAGTGTAGATAAGATGCTTTTTTCTAAGCCTGAATGTGTTGGCGTATTTGCTATAAGCAAGCCATCCCTCAAGGAAGTCATAAACTGTATCATAATCGATTTTCTTGGTCTGGTATTCTAAGCGCATCAATTCTAGTTTTTTCCTGAATTTTATCAGGTTTCTTCTCTTTAATAGCCTATGATGCGAATATATTCTTAATCCGAGAAAATCAGTTCCTGTGTAGAGCGGGCGTATTTTAGATTTATCTGGGTGAAGTTGCAAAGCAAGTTTTTCATTAAGGAAACAATTGATTTGTTCCTTGAAATGTTCAAGCCGCTCTGCTGAGCAGTGTAGGATGACAAAATCATCCACGTATCTGATGTAATGCTTTGCTTTTAAAACATGCTTAACATATTGGTCAAGCTCGTTTAAATAAACATTTGCAAAAAATTGTGAGGTTAGGTTGCCAAGCGGCATGCCTTTGCCAGGTAATTTAGTTTTGTGATTTGAAAGAATTGTTTTTATCAGCCAGATTATACGCTTGTCATTAATCTTTTGCCTTATTATTCTAATCAGAATTTCGTGATCAACTGTGTCAAAGTAGTGCTTTACATCTGCCTTGAGGACAAAGCCTTTTATTCCTTTGGCTTTCCCATGTTTTGTGAGGTTTCTGCTGACTTTATTCTTGAAATGCTCAAACCTTTTTATAGCTGCGAGCGTTCCTTTGCCTTTGCGATTGGCATAGCTATCATAGATGAAAGCCTTGTCAAATATCGGCTCTATGATATTGCAGAGTGCGTGATGCACAACCCTGTCGCGGAAATCTGACTTGCTGATGACTCTTGTCTTTGGGTCTCTGAGAATGAATGTTTTCAATGGTTTTGGCTTGTAGGCATGAAGTAACAGTTCTGTTCTTAGAAGCGCAAGATTTTCTGCAAGGCTCTTTTCAAAATCAATCACGTATTGTTTTTTGGTTTTGTGCTTTCGGGCTTTGCGCCATGCAAGCTCAAGGTTCTTGTATGAGCACAGCTCTTGCCATAAATCTCTTGGCTTTTTCATTATTATGATCTCAGCAATGCTTTGGGCTATTCCACGAACGCGGTTATTATTGTTATCTATGTTCCTGTTGCTGGCATTGAAGTTGCTATTGTTGTTGAAGTTGTTGAGCCTGCCAACACGCGCCACAGTTGTAGCTCTTTTACTTTCTCTAGCACTGCTGCTTCATCCTTATAACTCTGGAGTTATGTGTCGCAGCTGTATTTTATGACATAAGCTGATAGGCTTGTGCCGTAGTAAAAGGGCGTGTAGTCCAAGCATTACTCCACAAAAAAACAAAAAAATAGAGCTTATGCTGAGACAAAAAGAAAAATAATGAAAGAGTTTAATAAAGCTTACTGTTTTTGGTAGAACTTGTTTGCTAAATCAAGCAATCCTGCTGCTCTTTTCTTATTCAGGTGTTCTAGCGCTTCTTCTGGCTTTGCTAAGAGCGCATCGTAAGCTTTGCCATAATCAAAAGGAATTATTTTCGCGGCGTCGCCTTCGGCGACTGAATCACGACGTACCCCACGAACGCGGGAATCATAGTAATCTACGTACCTGTTGATGGCAAAGAAGCTGCTATCGTTGTAGAAGTCGCTGAGCCAGCCAACACGCGCCACAGAACCGTCGTTAGCTACACTTTTAACGTATTCAGGATTCAGGACATAAATTCTTGTCTTGCTTATGCCTGCTTCTCTTAACATATTCATTGATTCCCCAAATTGTTCTCCCTTTCCATGAACCTGCTCTGCCAAAGCTCTCTGCGCCTCATTAAGCTTATCATGCTTTTTAGTGTCTATCTCGTAAAAGCTCCATTCATTATCAAACCTGGTCAAGCCTAAATCTGACAGTGCATAATGCTTAGCACCGCCATTCTTTTTAGCAGCCTCTTTTTGTATCAATGAGAAATCATCAGCTTTTACTTTGTAGTTGCCATTCTGCCTTATCTGGCTTACTGCATCAGCAATGTTACCCTGCTTAAGAACAGGATTCAATGCAGTATCAGTAAAATAAAGAACAGCTTGGCCACTTTCAAAATTATAAATGCATCCGTCACCGGTAATAAACCACTCGCTCCTAAGACTTTTATCATTTATTCTCTGGCGCTGAATCTCACTAGCAGTCTGAATAGACTCAGGAACAAACTGCGCATAAGCCTTGTCAAGAGGACAAGGGATATTAACCAAATTCTCCAATCCTTTAACTTGAGCCATATTATCATCCCCCCAAAATATTTTTTTGAAATAGATACTATTTTTAGCTCTTTTGACTCTAAATATGCTTATTTCTTTATAAACTTTTCGATTTTTAACCACTCAATAGTAACTAAATAATTATGGGTTTGGTGTTTTGTAAACCCAAATCTTTTTATTCCCATTCTCAGTTCACGTTCTCATGGAGCTTACTGATTTCAAGGTAAAGTTTGCAGAAGCCATAGCTAGGAATGAATCCATTGTCTTCTTTTGCAATTGCGAGATTGTTTATAGCGGAAGAGCAGAGGCTTTTCTTGCTCGGGGCGACAGGATTATTGTTGTAAAAGCAGACAATACCTTGCTTGTTCACCAGCCAGAAGGAGGCAATCCTATTAATTACATGAGGCCTAATTCCAATATTGAGTTGCATGAGCTTGACAATCATTTATTATTGAATGCAAGGAACCTTGATTCAAAGGATTACATTGACATGGAAATCTTCAGGGTGCATAGTTTCATGAGCCATAAGCTTGAAGACGGTATCAAGCAGGAGCTTGCTGGCAATGAAAAGGATATGAGCGACATGATAAAAGATCATCCTGAGCTTATTAGCAATGATTTCAAGCCATTATCAAGGGAAGAGCATACTACTTTTGGTTTTATTGATGTTTTTGGCCATGACAAGAAAGGAAATCTTATGATTGTTGAGTGCAAAAGATACACTGCTAGCTTACAATGCGTTACCCAACTCAGACGCTATGTTGAGAAGATTAGCGAATTAAAAGGCCTGCCAATTGAGAGAGTTAAAGGAATTCTTGCAAGCCCTTCTATTAGCCCAAATGCTCTTGACATGCTCAAGAAATGGAGTTTTGAGTGGAAGCTTGTGAATCCTCCCAAGAGGCTGGAAAGATATAATAAAGACCAGAAGACTCTTGGTGTTTTTGAGGGTTGAACGCTATTCTTATAGATGATAAACATTGCTCTTAAACCTGATAGTAATGTCATCACCAATCAGGCAGCATACGTCCCGGTGGTAAACTCCGGCTTGCTTTAGTATATCCACTGCGACCATCTGGGAATCCTTCCATTTCTCGTCTAGCTTCGCGCTCATATCATTGAATTCCTTGTGGGTCACTAGCTCAACGATGCCTGCATGGGCTATGATTCTTGCGCAAGGCGCGCATGGGAACCATGGGCTGTAAATTGTGCTATTGAAAAGCGGCACGCCCATCCTGGCTGACTTAGCAATGGCAACTCTCTCTGCGTGCTCTATGTACTCATCCCTTAATTTTGATTCCAAGATCTCTGGTGTGAGAATTACTCCTTCAGGGGCATAATTGGCTCCCCAGACAAGAATCCTGTCATCCTTGACAATGACCACGCCTGTCGCTGTGCTTGGGTTCTGGGAGTACTTCCAGGCGTACTTGTATGCTTCCCTCAAGAAGTGGCGGTCATTGTCTTCTACAGCTAAGTTCTCAATCCTATCCATTCACTCACCGATATAATATGAACTTTAATGACTTCTTCATTTGCACAAGTCGCAAGGCTTCAAGCTTTTCTTTTTTGCATCTCCAGAATTAGTGTAAGTTATCATGTCCTTGGTCTTCACTCTCTTAAGCCCTAAACAGTCTTTCTTGTAATGAAACTTGGTCCCTGTTTTTGATGCAAACACTTTTAGCTCTTTTTTCTTTGGCTTAGGCTGCCTTTTTGCTTGCAGCGCTCTTAGCTTCTTCTCTGCTCCTTCCAGAATTGCTTTCTCACTAATCAATTTTATCTTTTCGCCAATGGTTTTTACTCCTTCATCAATCTTCTGAAGGTTTTCTTTTACTTTCTGGAAATCAACTCTTGGAGCTTCTTTAATCTCCTTGACCTGAAGCTTTTCTGCTTGCTTTGCTTCATCATAATCAAATATTACTGACTTGGGAAGCTCTCCTCTCCAATCCTGTTCCTCTTCCTTGAATAGCCCCTCTCTCTCTGCTCGCTTCTCTGCTGCTTCTCTGGTTTTTTTCTTCCCGGGCTTTTCTTCTTCCTCATCTATCCTCTCATAGAAGATATTATCTATCCTTGGCTCTTCAATATCAACAATCTTAACATCTTTTCTTGCATCTGGCTCAAAGAACTCTGCCAGGTTTTCAAGCTCATCTTTATTTCTGAATGATTCCAAGTCATCCTCTCTAATCTTTTCCTCGAATAGTCTTTTCTTTTCTTCTTTTCTTGGCCTTGGTATGCGCTTGAGCCTGTCTTTGAACAGCAGGATAAGCAATCCTATGAAATATACCAGGAATAGTAGTAATCCTAGTGATTCTGTGAGCATGCTCTTTCCTATTAAGACCAGGGCTAGCATGAAGCCAAGGCTTAGCACCGCTGTCCAGAAAGCATACCAATGCTCAAACTTCACTTCTGGCTCTTTGTAGAACAGGTAAAGCATGATTACCTGTGCAAGTATGAATAATAATGAGAAAGTAGCCAGAGGAATCAGGCTATCAGATATAAAAATCAAGGGTATGAGTACGGCGCTGATGACTATTAAGAATATTGCTCTGTTCTTGAACATGTTAAACCCCAACCTGTGAAAGAAGCCTTCAGTATATAAATTTTTCTTTTCATAACCATTTTAAAGTAGTACAAGAGGCAGCAGGAAGTATATTTATAAATTAGTGCAATATTACCAGTATAAAATGAGTTTTGCCCAGGAGCTTAAGGAAATACTGAAAGCTTGGCTAGCCATAAGCATAGCCTTTGGCATAATTATTTTTAAAAAGACAAACAGTTATTCTGCTTTTTTGATAGCTGCACTGACTGTAGGATCCGGCTTCTTATTCCATGAACTAGCTCACAGGTATTACGCCAGGAAATTCGGCAAGCACGCAGAGTTCAAAGCCAACAATTTGTTTCTTTTACTGGCTATTGTAACAAGTTTTTTAGATTTTATAATTGCAATCCCGGGAGCAGTAATCATCTCGGGCTTTGTTAACAGGAAAGAAGGAGGCATAATTGCAGCAGCGGGTCCAGCAGCGAACTTGATAATTGCGCTCATATTTCTGCCCTTGATGTTAATAATACCATCTATTGCCTATATTGCCTATTACGGGCTCATGATAAACGCCTGGCTGGCATTATTTAACTTAATACCCTTTCCAGGTTTTGACGGCCATAGAATCATGGAATGGAGCAAACCAATATACTTTTTGATGGTAGGAGTAGCAGTAGTAGCATACGTCATCAATATGTTCCTATAAACTTAAAATTAAGCACCGATATAAAGGTAATAAAAATGGCAACAGATCCCTACGAGGTAAATGATGAGGAAGTGATCAACAGGGAATTTGAAGACTATGAAATGCCGAGCTATGACAGGAATTCGCTGAAAGAGATAAGAAAAAAGATTGATGCAGGGGGTTACGAGCATTTAAAAGATGTTACTGGCCACCAAGAGTTTTTAGAAGACATGACCAACAAGCTCATGGAAATACTGCAGAACGAGAAAAAAGCAGGCAAGGTCAATTGGGAGCTTGAAAGGCAGATAGAAGACATAAAATCCATGTATTTTGAGCTTGAAAAGCTCAGGAAAGAAAAAGTGGAAAAGCTTAGGAAAAAAGTAAGCAAGAAATGAAGCGGTGATGGGACCATGAAATGTGATGTTTGCGGAAAGAAAATAGAATTGACATTCTTGAACAAGATGATAGGCACAAGCATGCGTGATGCAAAGAAAAAAAAGAGAAATGTATGCGATGAGTGCCAGAAGAAATACTCGAAAGAAGAGCTCATTACGAAACTTTAAATAAAGCATTAACTTATTCTGTTCCTATGCCTCCGTAGCTTAGTGGCTTGAGCAGCGCTCTCGTAACATAAAGCAAGAGAAGCGCAGGTCGTGAGTTCAAATCTCATCGGAGGCTTTTATGACAGAATCACCTAATATTGTCAGAGAAGGAATAGTTGTTAAGAAAAAAGGATATCACCCATTCATTGATGTTGATCTCGTGGATGAAGAATTTCTTTCATATATGAGCGAAATATGTGTATATTATGGACTTAATGTGAATAGGCCGCCGATGTTCAGTTCGAAAGATAACAATGACGGTAGTTTGGACAAATATAACAAATATAGAATCTTGTCAAAACAGGCAGCAAAGCACGTCACTGAACTATACTTTAAAGGTCATAAGACTGTTTTCGATTTATTTCATCATTATTATTCTTTGTTCGGAGCGATTCAAAAGGGTTCTCTAGAAAAGATAGCATCAATTACTGAGGAAATAGCTAAAAAAGCAACACTTCAAGGATTTTTTCTTCATCACATCTTTCAACGTTATGTTACAGATGCAAATTTCGATTTCGGGGAATGGACTGAAAATACAAAAAAGCAAATCCTGAAGAATACTGATTTATATAGAATCGCACAATTCCTGATATATTCCGAATCGGATTTCTTCTATGACAATAATTATTTTTATCAGGAATGTAAAAAAAGAACCAAAAATCTGAGCAAGAGCGATAAAGTCAAGACATATTCTTCAGAGATAAACGGCGGGTTATATGGTGAAGTTTTAGTCCCGAAAACAAGCGAATACTTGAGAATTAGGAAAGAAGTTAATTGCTCAAGTAAAAAATATCTCCCTGAAATACTCTTTCCGGAATTATTTGATAGTTCTCTAGCAATAAAGGTATTCGAAGAAAATCCTGTAGAAAGACTAAACATTTTGCACACGCATCCGAACAAATTCTTTGTAGAGAATAAGTTAGAAAAAATAAGCAAAGAGATTATTGGCAAATACCCTAAATTAAAGAATGATAAGAATGCCATTGACATACTCATAAAAGATGGAAATTATTCGTTCAACATCCAAACTAAAATGCTTGAATAATAATTCTAAATCCCAATTGAATGAAAGCAGCAGGTCACAAGTGCAACTCTCGTCAGGGGCTTCGACCATAGCGAGAAGCTGAACGATGGCTCAAAAGCAAGTTTTTGTTGTCTGCAACAGCAGATTCAGAAGCAAAGCTTCTGTTTGTCATCGGAGGCTTCTAATATCCTATTTCCTTGAGCTTAACCATGCTTATTGAGAATTTCTGCGGGTTGGCTTGCCTGGTGAAGACCATGCAGTCTGTTAAGGATTCTATCAGGAACAGCCCTCTGCCGCTTGATGCCATGATATCTCCGTCCTTGCCTAGCCGGACCTTGGACTTGTCTAAACCCTCACCTACATCAGCCACCCTGAGAGCATAATAATCATGATTAATTAGGAACTCTACCTCAACTGGCTTTTTCCTATTCTCCTCAAGGTTTGCTGGCCTTGGAAAGATGCCCTTCTCTCTTTCATAGCATTTATCTTCCCCTGCCTTGTTGCCATGCAGCACCGCATTGGTGTAGGATTCGTCGAAGCATGTCTTTGCATCATAATTATCAAACCAATAAGCTTTGACATCCAGAGAAATGTAATCTGTAAATATCTTATCAAAAGTTGCTGTGCTTGATGAGTCTGTGCGAAAATACATGCATTTTGTATGGGCTTGTGATTTCATAATCCGCTTTATTATATCCTTTTTCTTGCCTGTGCATTCTGCGAGTTCATTTGAGAAATGTTTCTTGAAGAAATCAGGTGCATTAGCTTTATCTATCTCAAAATAATAGGCTTCTTTGATAGCTCCGCCAGTATAAAGGTTGAGAAAGGGCTCTTTTTTCTCCTTTTTTCTGATTATCTCCTCAAGTAAGGACGCCATCAATAGTGGGAATGCTTTTTTTCTTATAAATGTTCTTAAATATCACCACTCCTGTGTGGAATAAGGCAAAGCTGATTTATTTGGTAAAGTATATAAACGCCAGAGAACAATTATTTCATTGATGTTTAGTATACCCAGGCGGTTTGCAGGGATAAAGAGGTTTGAGCAGGTTCTTAGTGTAATCACTAAGCATGAGCTAGGCTTTTTTCTAGAGAGATCTGGACTTAAGAAGAAGACTTTTTTTTCTAAGAGGAAGACTGCCAGGCCTGTTGAGCTTAGGATGATGTTTGAGGAGCTTGGAGCCAGCTTTATCAAGCTAGGCCAGTTATTAAGCCTTAGGCCTGACCTTATTCCAAAAGAGTATTGTGATGAGCTTTCCAAGCTTCAGGATGACTGCGAGCCCATTCCTTATCATGAGGTTGAGCATGTTATTAAGTCTGAGCTTAAGATGCCTATTAATAAGCTCTTCAGGAGTTTTGAGAAAAAACCAATAGCCTCTGCGAGTGTTGGTCAGGTTCATGTTGCAAGGCTGAAAAATAACAAGAAAGTTGCTGTCAAGGTCATGCGCCCAGGCATAAGGGCTCTTATGGATACAGATATTGAAATTCTTGAATACCTTGCAAGGCTTTTCAAGCATTATGTTAAGCAAAGCCTGGTTGACCCTGAGGAGATATTTGAGGAGTTCAAGCGCTACTCACAGGATGAGCTTGATTATATGAAAGAGGCTCACATAATAAGATTATTCCATGATAATTTCAAGGATGACAAGAAAGTCAAGATTCCGTTGGTTTATGAGAAACTTACCACTAAAAGAATTTTGACCATGGAGTTTATCGAAGGAGTCGAAATCAGGGAGATAATCTGCCATCCTGGTCATTATCAGCGCGTTGATAAGAAAAATCTTTCCCAGCTTATTGTGAATAGTGTTATGAAGCAGATATTTATTGACGGATTATTTCATGCAGACCCTCATCCTGGAAATATTATTTTTAACAAAGGCAAGATAGGCTTTATTGACTTTGGCATTGTTGGAAAGATTGATGAGGGGATGAAAGAAAAGATTGGCTTCTTGTTCATAAGCCTCCTGACCAAAGACACCAATGGCATTGTGAAAGCATTCATAAGCCTTAACCTGGTTGATGATGATGTTGATGCTGATGCCCTGAAAAAAGATATTGTTGAAACCTTAGGTGAGTATTATGATGCGAGCATTGAAAAGGTCGACATGGTGCAATTATTCCTTAATAGCCTGGCTGTTGCTAAGAAGCACAAGATAATGTTTTCAAGGGATTTTGTATTGCTTGGAAAAGCACTCCTGACCTTGCAGGGGTTGAGCATTGAGCTAAACCCTGAGTTTAACCTGGTAAGAGCAACTCATCCTTTCCTTGTCAAGCTTGTCAAGCAAAAAACCAAGCCTTCAGAATTCATTAAAAGCCTTACCAATGAGGCCAAGAGGTTCGCAGAGTTTATCCATGGCTTGCCTGGCGAATCAAAAAAAGTTTATAGGACTATTGAGAAAGCAGACATAGCCCTTGATTCTATTAACACAGACATAAGAGGCTTGACCAGAGAAATAAGAATAGAAAGCTGGAGACTAATCATGTCCTTGCTCGTAGCAGCTTTTGTCATAGGAGCAAGCCTTACTTACAAGACAGATTCTTTTATGTCAAAAGCATTTATAGTCTTAGCAGCCATAATCCTGATTTATCTACTTTTTACTGTTTTCAGGGATAATATGAGAAGAAACACACTGCCATAACAATATATCTAATGCTTTTTTAATAATGCCCTGAGTGAGAGTGTTCTGTCTTGACATGAATCTTATAGCCACAGTTGCACGTCAAGGTTTTGTAATGCTCATGCTTCCAGAACTCAGGCTTCCAATTATTCTTATCATGCTTTCCATTATGCTCTTTTCTGCAAGCAGGGCAGACTAATTCTAAGTGTGGTGATCTGAACATATGAACCATCCCTATTGTGCTCGCACATGATGAGCGTTATTACTCTTTCTCTGCATAAGTCATCCCTTGCCAAAAAAACAAGAGAACTAAAAATCTTAAAGGAAACTAGGTATTTAAATATTTTATGGAAGAACATACATTAAAAGAAATTGAAAAATAAAAAGATATATAAAAAAACAACAAGTTCTCTACCTAATCAAGTTATATCAGGGGGTGTATTATGGCTAAGTTTTTCAAAGAAGCAGGCAATTTCTTGTTAGGCGAAGGGATTAGCAAGCTCAAGGACAAGGTTGACAAGACCATCAAGGACTTGGAGCAGAAGATAGAGATAATAACCAAGAAGGTCATCAAGACTTCAATCCTGTTCCTCATGATGTTCATCGGAGGAATGTTCATGCTAATCGGGTTGGCAAAATACCTTAATGAGACAGTCGCAGGGCTTGGTCA
>Ga0315290_10002113_pt1 | contig 13928 bp, 7 predicted proteins | sample YL17G12_0_MG_FD_203627 | JGI IMG/M metagenome (GOLD analysis project Ga0315290, IMG submission 203627) | Sediment microbial communities from Yellowstone Lake, YNP, Wyoming, USA - YL17G12_0 | ecosystem: Environmental > Aquatic > Freshwater > Lake > Sediment | place: USA: Wyoming | collected... | reverse complement strand
TGAAGAGCCGAAGGGTAAAATCTTATCATAACTTTTTGCATTTGTTCTTTTCGCTTCTTTCTTAAGGATATGGAACAATACTGGTGGTCCTCTGGATGGATAAAATACGTCATTGGGTGAGTTGTTGTATCCCATCAGGTATCGTAGCGAATTGGCTATATGAGAAGATAAAAATGTGGCTGCGAAAAGAAACAAGCTACCTTAATGCTTCTTATTCAAAAGGCGTAATGAAATTTGAGGGGCAATATAACAGCAACGTTCCAATCAAAACCTTAATAAATCAAATTGTCAAACCACATCCTGGAAACTCTTCAGACCAAGAACCAGCTGCGGATGATAGCCAATCGGGACATCCCGGGCAAGGAGGAATTGGAGGGAAGGCTTGACGCTGGATAAGTCATTATAAAGGGTGCCTGACCTTGAAACTTGACAGAAGATTCTATTGATGTGCGGAGCGAATTTGGGGACCAGGTCTTCGATGTTGGGGGAATTTGGTGGAAGAGGTGAACGCTAAGAAAATAGACTTGACCTCCATTTGTAGTATCGAGTTGGGGGAATTGGGGAGTATCATAAAATGCTTTAGAACCTACGTCCCCTCCCTCTGAAGGTCTTAAAAAGGAGATCCATGATTATAGCAGTCAAGTTCTCTTTGATCGCCTATGCCTCGAAATTGAACTATATAAGCTGCGATCAGAAAAATAGTTGGCAAAATTTGGTGGAAAAATTGAACGCCGAGAAAATAGACCCGACCTACATTACCTCTGGAACATGGACTCGCTTCTAAGATAGGTAGATATCTCTTTTAAAAAACAATTTGCCTTGACAGTAGAAAATATTGTGATAGCCTATCACATAAACAAAGAAGGAAATGACCGACGGCTGAGGAGGAGAAGACAAAATATAGTTTCTATGTGTTTGTTAATTAAGGAAAATATTAGACCCGTCCCAAAACACATTTAGTTGAATTTTGAAGGTTCGACCCCGATGCCGTTTCATTTTTACGATTTATTAAAGAAAAATATCAAAACCCAAGACTTGATGATCTCAGGTCTTGGGCCCCGAAAAGCCGTGCAGGCCATGGAAATTTAACTCATGGATTTAAAAGAACAGACCGAAGCCCGGTCTTACGAAAGCCAAAGCTCTGATCCACTGGTCAGAGAAGTCTTCAGCGGAAAGATCCCCCTTGAACAGGCACTCCAAAGACTTCGAATGCGGCTTCTCGACCTGTCTCCCCGTAATCGTCTCCTGAGCTACCGCCACCCGAAAGGACGATCTATTCAGTTTGTCGATGCCCCAAACCTGAATCTAGTTTTTGAGCGTCTAATAGAAAATAACAGAAACTTGGTTATCAAGTATGTTCCAGAACCAGATCCAAAATCCTACCAAGGCAAGCGACCAGAAGTCCGCCAACATGCCGAAACTCTTGGTATCCAAACACCTGTGGATTTCGATCCCTCCTGTTGCGGACCCACCGAGCATAGACACACCCCAAAGCTCCAAGCCCTTTTCTATCCGGCCGAACTTGACCGGCTCTGCCGAAGGATAGCCTCCGAGGCCAGGACGGTAATTGAGGAGACCGGTACTAATATGCTTTACCTAATGTTCGGCTTCCTTGAGTTCTATGAGCGAGATGATTCAGAGCGAATTCTTCTCGCCCCTCTCCTTGCCGTGCCTGTTACGCTCGAACGGGAGGGAATTGATTCTGATAGCAGAACTTACATATACAGTATCGCCTACTCCGGCGAGGACATCACCGAAAACCTCACGCTGCGGGAGAAGCTAAGACAAGATTTTACCCTCAGTCTTCCGGAATTTGAGGAAGACGATACTCCAGGAATGTACCTGGAAAAAATCAGACATTCTACAAGAAACAGAAAACGATGGGCAGTGCGATGCCAGTTGTCACTGGGTTTCCTCTCCTTTGGGAAACTTGCCATCTGGGATGACCTTAATCCTAAAAAGTGGCCCAATCTCTTAGACCATTCGCTTTTGAAGGAGATATTTTCTGGTGGGAATGTTTCATCGGTAAGCCTCACCGCTGAAGACTACAATATAGACACCCATGAGCTGTGTGACTTGCCGCTCATCTTCGATGCTGACTCCTCGCAGCACAGTGCCATTATCGACGTTCTGTCAGGAAAGAATATGGTCATCATTGGTCCGCCAGGGACTGGTAAGTCGCAAACTATTACTAATATCATTGCTACAGCGCTCCACAAAGGGAAAACGGTTCTATTCGTCTCTGAAAAGCTGGCCGCCCTCGAGGTCGTTCGCAGAAGGCTAAACATGGCACGTCTCGGCTGCTTTTGTCTGGAGCTACACAGTCATAAGACGCAGAAAAAAAAGCTTCTTGCCGACATTCAGGAACGTATGGATCAAACTTTCCCCCTCCCTCGACAGTTCGAGAATAAGCTTGAAACACTATCCCAACAAAGAAAACAACTGAACAAATACGTTGATCTCTTAGGAAGTCGTATAGGAAATGAACTCGGTCTGAATGTTCATGAGATAATATGGGCCGCGGAAAACCGCAGGCGGGAGCTTGGAGATTTGGCCAATGTCACACGGTCACCCTTACACGAGGCGAAACATTGGAGCCTCAATGACATAATTGTATACAGTCGCAGACTTGAAGATATCGGACAACTCTATCAAACAATTGGAAATTTTGATGCAACCCATCCTTGGTGGGGATTCGAACCAAAACCTCTTGCTCCAGGAGACGAATTAGAAATCGGTAAAATTGCTGGCGAAGCACGAGGACTCGCGGACGAACTTTTCTTAACCATCGATAGGTATCGGGATTTTACAGGGGAGAATGCGCCGCCGTATTTACAGAAGGTTCAAGAGCTCACGAAAATAGTCACCGAGATCCCTGACCCTTCGGACAACCTTAATGGCGAGCTTTTACGTAGGTTGTTTCCTCCGGGTGGCCAGCAAGACCGTGAGAGCCGGAAAATTATCGATTATGTTTCTCGCCAGATTGGGAAAGCTCGAGGGTTTTTGGATGTGGCAAACTCTATTTTGGTGCCCAAATGTGAATTGACCCCTGAGCATGCTGAGCCCGTGATCAAAAGATGTGAACTCAATCTTGCACCGGTCGTTTTAGATACGCCACTCAGCGACCTCCGTAGGCTAGTGCAGAAGTTCGAGCAAGCCCTGGCCATTTTCAAAACCTCACTGGCCGCGGTATCGGCTCTCCCCAGTTCGATAGACCAAAGGACAATAGAAGATCTGGACAGGCGGCTAGCCGAGGTGACTTCCCTTCCATTGGATTGTTCCTCGATCGGAGAATTGCGCATATATTCAGGGAGAGTCCAACAAGAAGTTGATCGACTTGGAACTGCTATCGATTCGATAAAAGGGATTTGCTTCAGGTGGAATCTGCCCTTTGATGATTCACCAAAGGCTGTGATCGCCTTATCCCGTGAGGAAGGGATAGAGGATCTTCAACCTAATACCCACATCCAGGAGGAGACGACTGCAGCCGCACGCGAAGCTTCTAAGTTTTTGTTTGCGGACAAGCCACTGTCCGAAATCGAATCCCGGCGAGTCGAGTTCCAAAGAACCATAGATAGCCTGCGAAGTGCTTTTATGGAATTGAAATCCTTTGCAGCAGAGATAGGGTTCGATTTTGACGGGACGCTTGCGGCCGTATCTGGTCTGGCGGCACTTACCAAAGTTGCGGGACTTGCTCCCAAGGACCTTCTTCACTATAGACAACCAACATTCGGCCAATTGCGTATATTAGGACTGTTAGATAACGCGGAACAGGACTTGAAGAAAGAGGGTATCCTTCGACGGGAACTGGAGGAGCATTTCTACCTCGATCCCCAACCCGAGATAGACGAAATTAAGCAGGCGATGCGAATATTCAGGCGTGGCGACAGATTCTTTAATTTCTTAAATCGGGATTGGCGTTCAGCCATAAAGCTTTTCAAAGGACTATCCAAAAATAAGCGGAAATACCATGCGTCCGGGTACAATGAATTTTTCACCAAGCTTATCACTTGGGTTGAACATCGCACTGAATTTCTCTCAAGGGCGGATTACCACGAAGCCTTCGGGATGCTTTTCGAGGGTTTAAGCACTGACTTTGAGAAAATCCGGCGCCTTCATTCCTGGTACTCGGCAAGCCAGGCAGAACTCGTCAGGATACCTGGCCTTGTGGAGCGATTGGATCTTTCCTCTATCAGCGCAACCACGCTATACAAGTTGGACGCTAGGGCAGAGCGAATCTATGAGCTGGCAAATATACTGCACGGGGGTCACGACGCCGTTGCTCGTGCGCTGAAGCTTCCAAAAGACCCCCTTGTTGAGGAGAAGCGTGAAGTGGTATCCTCGTACCTCGACAAACTCCAACGGGTGGCAAACGGCTTTCAGAACATTTATCGATTCTTTAGTCGCTTTGTTAAGACTACCGTTTCTCCCAAACGTGCAACGGAGCTTTTTCACGCCAAGCTTGAACTGAAGAAGGCCCAACCTCACCTGGAAATCCTATCTCGGGGATTTGAAACTATTCAAAAGGCATGCGGCCAGCCGCTTGCTTGGCTAGCCGATCTGCCGTGCATAACGTGGACGCAATACCTCCAGGATGTTCGGCGTTGTCTTAACCAGTTGATCTCGCTCTGTGACTACCTCGGTAATATAGTCGGTGAAAATGTGCCCCCAGGGGCAGGCCGCGCCTTTATTTTAGCTAAGCTGAATCTTGATGCCGATCTCTCCGAATTTGCTAGAATCCCTTCTTTCGATCCGTCAAAGGGATGGAATGAAATGGCTATATTAGCTCACTCTACTCTGGATGTCGCGACAGAGTTGCTGAACCTGCTAAAGCTGGCAGTGTTCCCCAATAAATCCGCCCGAGAAGCAATAGTTGGTATCAAAGCAAAAAAAGAAGCGGTGTCGATTCTCGCAGAATTGCAAGCAAATGGTGATGTCAACAAGGTACTCCAAAATTTCTTCACTGGGATTCATACAGATCTGGAAGTATTACACGAGACATATAAATGGGGAGAAACCATTGTTAGTAGTATCGGGCTCTTGTCTGAGCCACTGCGCAACAAACTCCTCAGTGTCGAAGGGCCAAAGAGCCTTCCGACCGCTCGTCAACTTCTGACCTCAGCTTCAAGCAAATTTTCGGAAATTCAGGACATACTGAACAAACTTGGAATCTATGGATCATTCAATTGGGATAAGTGGGAGGAAGCTGTACGAGGAGATAAGAAGTTCGATTATCCCGAAGGCGTCAAAAAACGACTTGACCTCTCCTGTGCACGTATCAATGATGTGCTCAATTGGTCTCGTTATCTATCAGAACGCGCAGAATGCAGAAGCCAGGGTCTCGCTGATTTCATAGCCGCCCTTGAGCAGAAGAAATTACCGCCGCTTAGCCTCGGTAAGGTTTTTGAGTTTGTAGTTTACTGGTCAATTGGGCGAGGGATTTATTTGGATTTTCCCATACTTGCCAATTTCAGGAGGATTTCACACGAAAGAATGAAGGTTGAATTCAGCACACTTGACAGGGAAGTCATTAAGCTTAACGGTAAGATGCTAGCCTACGAAATTGATAAGAATAAGAAGGTTCCTGAAGGTACAACTGGTATCAAGGCAAGTGAACGCACGGAGATGCCACTGCTATACCACGAATTGACAAAGCAGAGGAGGCATCTGCCCATACGCCAGCTGATCAAGCGCGCCGGCCATGCCATACAAGCCTTAAAACCATGCTTTATGATGGGCCCACTGTCAGTCGCGCAGTATCTGGAGCAGGATGCAGTTAGATTTGACTTAGTGGTTATGGATGAGGCCTCCCAGTTGCGCCCAGAGGAAGCCTTGGGAGCTATCGTGAGAGGCAATCAAGTTGTTGTGGTTGGGGACCAGAAACAGCTTCCACCGACAAGCTTCTTCGAGCGGCTCCTTGAGGGACAAGATGACAGCGAGGAAGAAGAGGAGAGTCCCGCCGCATTGTCTGGCACGGAAAGCATTCTCGACATCTGCCACCAGCTTTTCCACCCGGTAAGGAACTTGAAATGGCATTATAGATCTCAGCACGAGTCGCTGATCGCGTTTTCAAACCACCAATTTTATAACGGGAAACTGATTGTATTTCCATCCCCGTTCGAGCGGAGCCCTCGCCTGGGTCTTCGCTACCGCTATATCCGGAATGGAATCTACCGCGACAGGCAGAATTTCCCAGAGGCCCAGCAGGTCGTTGATGCCATATTAGAACACACACTCAGGCGACCAGAAGAGTCACTTGGGGTTGTTACCCTTAACCAGACGCAGCGAGACCTCATCGAGGAACTGTTCGACAAGAAACTCCGTGACTCTCAAGAGAGCCAGGTTTTCCTTAGTCGATGGGAAAATGAGGGATGGCCTTTCTTCATAAAGAACCTCGAAAGCGTTCAAGGTGACGAGCGAGACGTAATTTTTATCTCAACAACTTTTGGGAAAGCACCAGAGACAACTAAGGTACGGCAGAACTTTGGCCCAATCAGCCGTCCTGCAGGATGGCGACGGCTGAATGTTCTCTTTACCCGAGCGCGCAAAAGGATCGAGTTATTTACTTCCATGTTTCCCGAAGATGTCATCGTTGATGAAACGACCCCTGCTGGGACGAAAGCACTACGCGAGTATCTCGACTACGCCAAGACTGGGGTTCTCTCCTCTATAGAGCCTGGACAACGAGAGCCTGAAAGTGATTTTGAGATTGCAGTTGGCAACATGCTGAAGGTACGAGGGTACGATATAGTCCCTCAACTAGGTGTTGCTGGATTCTTCATCGATATCGCGGTACGCAACCCTGATCGGCGAGGAGAGTTTCTAGCAGGTGTCGAATGTGATGGCGCATCATACCACTCCAGCGGTTCGGCACGTGACCGAGATAGGATCCGCCAGGAGATTCTTGAATCTCTGGGATGGAAGGGACGTATTTTTCGAATTTGGTCAACTGATTGGTTCTATGAGCCAAACCGTGAAATCGAGCGCCTTCTCAGTTTCCTCGAAGAACGGCAGCGGGTGAGCAGGAGCGAACCGATACCCGAGCGTGATGAATTCTTCGAGAAAGTGATAGAGACAAAGATCCTAGAATCCGCGAACGAGTCTATACTTCACGAGGCAGAAGCCTATGGAATCGATCTTTTTGTCGAGGTTGGTGACCAAGTTACGTACTGCTTCGCCGATAGGCCGGAGGAGAAACGTACAATTCAGATCGTCGAGGGTGAGAGCAAGCCGCTGTTACACATCGTAAGCGAACGGGCTCCTGTCGCACAAGCGCTCCTGGGACTTGCACTCGGTGAGGAAGGGGCTTTTGAAACTCCAAATGGAAAAAGAACCATTCGCGTCCTAAAGATTCAACGACAGGAGGAAGAATAGGTTTCTGCAGCAAGCCTAGGGTCAACCGTCAAAAGAGACCTTTCAAGAAGATAAGAATGAATCTGGGGGTCAGAAATTCAATATAGGGGGAATTTGGGGGGAAAGGTGAACGTTAAGAAAACACGAAGGGGACGTAGGTGAAAATGCAACTTAGTGGCTATCTAGCTGGTGCCTGATCTGGAAACTTGACAGAAGGTTTTATTGAAGTGTGGAGCAAATGCAGGATCAGGTATTCAACGTTAACGGAATTGGGTGGAAAAGGTGAACACTAAGAAAATAGAATTCCGTTACCTTATGCAACCAACATGGTACATGGCATAAGAATTGGTGGCCGTCTCTTTTAGAGTACAATTTACCTTGACAACACAAAATATTGTGCTAACCTGTCACATAAACAATGGAGGAGGTGTCCAAATACCGAAGGAAAAGAGCCCGAAAAGCCTTTGTATTTAAAGATTCCATTGAGAGATCAAAATAGAAAAATGGATAAAATCGAGAAAAATATTAGTACCCCTCCATCATTTTGCCAATACTCGTCTGGTCCTTGTGACCAGAACTTTTCGGAAACACCATTGAAAGGATCCTTTTTTATTTACCCAAGTGAACCCAGTTTAATTTCTTCCTCGATTGATCTCGCAATCGAAGAGTTAAGAAAAGCTCAATCTTCAAGGCCATGGACATCTTGGCGCGATCTCCCAATAGAAGGTAGGATTATATTTTGCGAAATATGTAAGGCCGCCAGATTTTCATCCTTAATTATAGCGGATGTTACCACCTTAAATTTGAATGTTCTTTTTGAAATAGGCTATTGTATTGGTCTTGGACTGCCTGTGGTACCAATTAGGGATACGACATATAAGAGGGATAAGAAAGTCTTTGATGAGTTCGGAATACTTGATACCCTTGGCTATATAGATTTCCACAATGCAAATGAAATAGCTGAAGGGACTAACAAGCACCTAAAAAGTAAAATAAGAATCTTAACCGACCATGAAATAAATAGAAGCCAACCATTATACTTAGTAAAAAGCCCTATCGATACCGACGGTTCAATAAAATTATTGTCGTGCCTTAAGAAATCGGGTTTCAACTTTCGAACATTCGATCCAAGAGAAACAGTGAGGTTATCTTTATATGAAGCCGAGAAGCAAACTTCTACCTCGCTTGGGGTTATTACTTATTTATTAAACCCCGAAAGAGAGGGGGCAATAGTCCACAATGCTCGGTGTGCCTTTGTAGCCGGCTTAGCGATGGCACATGGCAAAAGGGTTTTGATGTTGCAAGAAGGGGAGATGTCTCATCCGATAGATTACCGAGATATTGTTCAACCATATAAAAATGTTGAACAAATTCCGAGAATAGTAGCTCCTTTGTTCAAAGGAATTATAACTATTTTCCAAGAATTATCACCTGTCACAAAAAAGGTACCCTTAAAACAATTGGAACAGGTAAACCTGGGAGATCTAGCAGCGGAAAATGAAATTCAATTTCTCCCTAACTACTTCGTTCCAACAGGTCAATACCATGAGGCAAGACATGGTAATGCAAGATTAGTTATAGGCAGAAAGGGGTCTGGCAAAACTGCGATTTTTTATAAAATCCGAGATGATTATGTTAATCGAAAAACTTATCTTGTTCTTGACCTAAAGCCAGAGGGCCACCAATTTACTAAGCTGAGGGAATCTGTATTGTGCAAATTATCACCAGGGCTTCAAGAACACACAATGACGGCATTTTGGAGTTACTTAATTCTGGAGGAAATTGCACACAAGATTATTCAGGATGAGGTCCATTTAGCTTATCGTGATCCAAATTATAGAGAGAGGTATGAACAAGTAAAGCTCGTGTATGGTGAAGATACAACATTTGAACAAGGTGATTTTTCAGAGCGTTTACTTTCGTTAGTTGATTCTATCACTGAACGCCAAAAGGATGTTGGCTGCATACGTGGGACCCCGGAAGTCACCGAATTGGTATATAGGAAAGACATAAGAAATCTCCAGAACGTGCTGAATAATTACCTTGCATTAAAGGACGGTGTTTGGATACTGATAGATAATCTTGATAAAGGATGGCCTGTAAGGGGTGCAACTAATGAAGATATAATGATACTGAGATGTATACTGGATGCAACAAGGAAAATACAGAGGCAATGTGAAAGAAACAAGATAGAATTTAAGATTATCATTTTCATAAGGAATGACATTTACGAACATCTTCTGTCGGAAATTCCAGATAAAGGGAAAGATACTGTAATTTCCCTTGATTGGAATGACCCCGAGATATTTAGAGAGATTATTAAATTGCGCCTAAAGAGTGGCACTGGAGTTGGAGGCTCATTTGAAGACGTTTGGAGAGTATTCTTTGATTCCCACATTAATGCTGAGGATTCATTCGGATACATGTTGACTAGGACTTTAATGAAACCTAGGGAAATAATAAGATTTGTGAGGAAAGCACTTGAAGTTGCTATAAATCGTAACCATGAGAAAGTGTTGGAAGAAGATATTGTTTTTGCAGAAATTGGATATTCAGAGGATTCTCTTCAAGATCTTATGTTTGAACTTAAGGATATTAATCCAAAATATCAAGATGTCTTGTACAATTTTTTCTACTGTAAGCCAAGATTAAATTATTCCGACGTGGAGTCGTTAATTAAAAAGGATGTTGTTGACGATTCTGAGGTTCAAAAGATAATTGAATTACTTGTTTGGTTTGGGTTCCTCGGTGTAATAATCGGATGCGAAGAGACAAAATACTCGTATCAAGTGCAATACAACATTCGTAAATTAGGATTAGAGAATCAAAGTGCCTTTGAAATACATCCATGCTTCCGGCGTGGTTTGGAGTGTAAGGAGTGATTTAAGAATCGCAGGTGATTATGGTAACGAACCAAGGGGACGTAGGTTCTAAAACAACTTGACACCGGCTTGCTATTTCTGAAGAATGAACAAGGTTCGGGTCCCAACAATCAACAGTTTTTTGTAAAAAGTTGAGATCAGACCCCAGGGCATTTGAGGATCAAGTCTTCAATGCTGGCGGAATTTGGTGGAAAAGGTGAACGCTAAAAAATAGATTTGATCCCCCATTAGGTCCGGGGAATGTGAAAGCTAAGAAAAAGTTCTAGGATGAGGCAAGATGTAAGAAGACGGAGCAGCTAACGCATGGTTCTCAGATTTCGTGGAAAGTAAACCCTCCACTCTTTTGAATAGTCCGTCTGACCCATTCCGTAGTCCAGATAAAAATCATATTCGAGTCCCATTTTTTTGAGCGAATTCAGGGCGGAATTCTCGAAACCAGCCCGTTGCATATAAAAGCCTATCGCCTGGTGGTATGGGTATACATGATTGATCTTTCTTAGAATCGAAATTAATAGGTCAGTGGAGATTTTTCCCTTGGCCTTGATATAAGCCTTTTGGACTCCTCCGGTCCCGCCAGAATAAAATGGTCGGACGGTTATATCGATCAAGGTTCTCTCAATATTTGTAACCTGCAATGTTCCACTGTTGGATTCCTCAATTCCTACAACTCCCAGATTGTTGGTATTTGATCCGCTCAAACAGCATATCTTCCAATCCTTATGAGTAAAGATATACTTTGATGTTCTGGTTTTTTTGGATTTGAATGCTAAGTCGATTGATCTTTGTTCCAAGGAGGTTTCGCCTCGAAATTTCGGGGATTGTTCGGAGTTGACATATATGGTTCTGGAAGGCACTTCAGTCAGGTTATTCAAATACATTGCAGAGTGGTGAGACAAATAAGAGCGTGGCCTTAAAGAAAGGCTTGGCTGAATCCAATGGGAATAAGGTATATATACCTTATTCCCATTGGAGACTAAAATCTACTTGACATTATCGTTCACTTCAATTACAGTGTTCACTAAATAGTGAACGCCCAGATCCTGGTGAACATCAAAATGACCGAAAAAGAGATTGAGCAAAAATTCAAGGCCGATTTTAGAGAGCTTTTCCCTAAGCTCAAAGATGCGACTGCCGTCCCCGTGGCCGCACTCTCTAAGGATTCTTCTGAGATCGGCAAGATGGTCGATATTATACTACGTTTGAAGGTCGGGGGCAAAACCAAAAACCTCCTCTGTGAGGTCGTCAGTCAGGGATACCCTAAACAATTAAGAGAAAAAGGGTTGCAGCTTTTAGAAATAAGCCAACGGGGTAGAAAAGGCTATCCAGTAATCATCGCCCCTTACATATCCGAGTTGGGAAGGGAAATCTGTAAGAAGATCGGGGTTGGATTCTTGGATCTCTCTGGGAATGCCTACCTGGATTTTGACTCTTTCTATATGGAGATAGAAGGAAAACCGAACAGATTCAAATATCCGAGTGAACCAACGGGACTTTTTAATCCAAAGGCGGAAAGGATATTGAGATTCTATTTGCTGCGGGATTCGCAAAAAGAAGTAGGGGTGAATAGTTATCGAGATATAGCGAAGGAAGTTTCCGTCAGCCTTGGTCAATTGTCAAAGGTCAACAAGAAGTTGGATGAATTCGGACTCTGGTTGGAACAACCAGAGGGTTTAAAAATAATCGATAAAACGAAGCTCCTCGATCTATGGAGAGAGAATTATCGTTCTGAGAGAAACGAAGTCTTGAATCTTTATTCAATCATGCAGGTGTCCCAGATCGAAAAACAGCTTGCCGAATTCTGTAAGACGAAAAAGATCCAATGTGCTTTAACGCTTTTTTCAGGTGCTAACCGCCTTGCACCATTCACAAGATACAATGTGGCCACGAGCTATTTCAGTGGTGACGTTGAGGAACTGAAAAGGGACCTTGAACTAAAAGAGGTCCCTTCAGGAGCAAATTTACAGATACTGGTGCCCTACGATGAGGGGGTTTATTATAAGGCTCAAGAAGTTGATTCCGTTAGAGTTGCGAACCCAATACAGATATATCTCGATTTATATAACTACGCAGGGCGTGGAAGGGAGCAGGCTGAATTTCTAAGGGAGAGGATCATAAAATTCTGAGGCGTGAAGATGGGATTTACGGTTGAAGAAATAGAAGCATGTGTAATTGTCATGCGAGAACTTTTTCTATACTTGAAGCCTTATCGTAATCAAATCGTGCTCATTGGAGGATGGGTGCCTTATTTTCTCCTCGAAAAATATAAGTATCCTGGAGAATATGACCAACACGTTGGTTCATTGGATATAGATGTAGCCCTGGACGCTTTTTCCATTCCAGAGACTGATTACAAGACTATTCTTGAGATTCTTACAGGAAGAGGATTCTATCAAAGGAAGGACGCCCTGGGGAGAGACATTCCAGCAAGTTTCTTAAAGAAGGTCGCCCTTGAAAATGGCAAAGAAATAGAGGTGAGAATCGATTTCCTGGCCCCTGAATACGGTGGCACATCTAAGAAAAGAAGACATCAACTAATACAAGATATGCTTGCCAGGAAGGGTCGTGGAACCGATATTGTATTTAATCATGCAGACGTAATCCATTTATCAGGACCAATATCAAACGGGGCAAATATCGAATTGGACATTAAGGTAGCCGATGTGGCAGCCTGTTTTGTGATGAAAGGTATTGCAATAGGTGAACGAACAAGCGAAAAGGATGCTTATGATCTTTATATGCTTGCAAGGTATTACAAAGAAGGCCCCAAGTCGGTTCTATCTGAGCTAATGAAGCTAAGAAATCATGGATTAATGAAGGAGGCTTTGAAAAATATCGAAGAGCACTTCAAAGATATAAAATCACTCGGACCTGTGTCGATAGCGAAATTCATGGGCATCACCGATAAGGGTGAACAAGATAGGATTACCAGGGACGGCTTTGAATTGTTTCACTTTATCATCCAGGGGATGATGAAGGAAGAGGACGGCTAACCTTTTCTTTAGCCTTGGAGGGGTAGAGCGAAGCGGCTAAGCTGCTCGATGGGACGTAGGTTCTAAAACAACTTGACGGTTAGAGGGGACGGACTCCGGCGTCGTAATTAAGTTATTTAAGTTTCTTAACGATGTTCTGACATTCAAGACTCGGGGACGACTGTCAAATACGATCCTGACTGTAAATAGTTACAAGGTAATTAATAGATCGCATAAGAGAATGAGACCAATCTGATATGACACGTCGACTTGGGAGGTTAAACATGATGCGATGTTTTTTGGCATTTGTCATTCTAGTGACCTGCTCGCTCCCTTCCGCCGTGGCGATTGAGGCTCGAGCCGCGGATGATCTTAATAAGGCAGTGGCGGCCATGCGGAAGATCAATTTAACTTCACTGAGTGAGAAGCAGAAGCAAGCAAAATCACAGGAATTAGACAAGGCTTGGAAGACGGTTGTGGATGCTGGTTCCAAGGGTATCGCTGCCCTTAAGGAAGAAATAAGGAAGATCGATGTGTCTAAAGAAAAGGACGATTTTTTTATGCTAAGTGCGGCGGCACTCCTCTGGCAGATTGGTAAGGTGAGCGAGGCCAAAACCATTCAAGGGGACGTAGGTTCTAAAACAACTTGACACCGGCTTGCTATTTCTGAAGAGTGGACCAAGGTTCAGGTCACAACAATCAACAAGTATTTTCAAAAGGTGAA
>Ga0315290_10002111_pt1 | contig 13929 bp, 11 predicted proteins | sample YL17G12_0_MG_FD_203627 | JGI IMG/M metagenome (GOLD analysis project Ga0315290, IMG submission 203627) | Sediment microbial communities from Yellowstone Lake, YNP, Wyoming, USA - YL17G12_0 | ecosystem: Environmental > Aquatic > Freshwater > Lake > Sediment | place: USA: Wyoming | collected... | reverse complement strand
GAGTCGTTCCGGGGCCTGGCCGCGTGCGGCGGGTTTTCGTACGGCGACGTGCTTGGCGGCGGTGAAGGGTGGGCGAAGTCGATCCTCTACAACGCCCGGGCCCGCGACCAGTTCGCGGCGTTCTTCGAGCGGCCGGACACCTTCGCGCTCGGCGTCTGCAACGGATGCCAGATGATGGCCGCGTTGAAGTCGCTGATCCCTGGAGCCGCGGCCTGGCCGCGGTTCGTCAAGAACACGTCCGAACAATTCGAGGCCAGGTTGATCACGGTAGAGATCGTGCCGAGCCCCTCACTGTTCCTCTCGGGGATGTCCGGGAGTCTTCTTCCTGTTGTCACCGCGCATGGCGAAGGCAGAGCGGTCTTCGATCAGCCAGACGACTCGCGGCGGGTCATCGTGTCGGCTCGACAGGTTGACAATCGGGGACAGGCCACACAGATCTATCCCCTCAACCCGAACGGTTCTCCCGGCGGCCTGACAGCGGTGACCACCGCCGATGGCCGGTTCACGATCCTCATGCCCCACCCTGAACGGGTCTTCCGTTCGGTCCAGCTTTCCTGGCATCCGGACGGCTGGGGCGAAGACAGCCCCTGGATGAGGCTCTTCCGCAACGCGCGGGTCTACGTGGGATAGCACCGACACGTCATTCCGGCGAACGCCGGAATCCAGCCGTGTACCTCTCTGGACCCCGGCTTCAGCCGGGGTGACGAGAAAAGAGGGAGACCCGTCCTCTTCTGAAGAAGACAGGCCCGTCCACCCTACTGCTTCGTGGGGGCCGGAAGGTCGACCACGGCAGCCTGCAGGATCTCCTTGGTCTTCTCATCCTGCACGAAGGCCACCACCCGAAGATTCGCCGTGTCGATGGCGTTCTTGCGCTCGATGAACTGGAACTTGCCGAAGCGCTCGCTGGCGCCGCTCTCCATCGAGTCGAGGTGCGCCTTGGCATCGGCGACGACCTTGGCCACGTCGAACGTGTGTGTCACCCTCGACGTCTGCCCCGGCGTCACCGCGAAGCCGAATTGGTCCTTCTCGGTCGACGCCAGGCTTCGGACGACCATGGGGTGGAACCGCACCCCGTTCTCGCCGGTGTAGCGCACCAGTTCCTCGACCAGCGCGACCTGCAGCCTGAGCTTCTGATCGGGTTTCCCGGTCTTCGCTGTCTTCCCGACTTCCGCGGTGACATCGACGTTCCCGCCCTTCATGCCGGCCCGCAGCTTGATCCGCGCGCCGGGCTTGCCCTCGAGGCGCTTGTCGATGACGGATTCAATCGCGTCCCTGAAGAGCCTCTCCGCCTGCGCGGCGCCGCCTCCGCCGCCTCTCTGGGTGCTGCCGTCGATGACATACGTGGGCGTAGAATTCACCTCGTAGAAACCCCTGCGCGTCTGCGTGGACGGGTTGGTCATCGGATCGGGCCGCGGGATGTGGAGATGGTAGACGAGCACCGCGACGTCTTTGGCGGAATAGCGATCGATCGCCGCCTCAAAGGCCATGTCGGCCGCGACACACGGAGGACATCCCGAGCCGGTAAACAGTTCGGCGACGACCATGCGGTCGGTTCGCTTCTTTGAGTCCGTGTACGGTTTGGCCTCGACTCTCGGGGCGTCTCTCTCGTAGCGCTCGTCCAGCATCCTGTCGAGATCGGCGGGCGATCCGCCCTGCGTCTGTTTGTAGAGGGTTTCGAGCTCGGCGCGCGAGGCGGCCGTCACACGGCCGGCTAGCGTGGCTATCGTCAGGTACTCGAACTGCTCGAACGGGTGATTCGCCAGTTTCGCGTAATCCGCCAGTTTCAACGCCGCGGCAGCCCCGGTCTTGGGCGCGAGATTATAGGCATCGCGGTAGGTCTTTTCGGCGTCAGCGGTCTTCCCGCGCTTGTCGTAGATCTGGCCGAGCGTCATGAGACCCGACTGTCTCGTCGAGAGCAGCCGGCCCGAGTAATCCGCGTCCGTCTGGGCCGGCCGCGGCTTGGCCGTCGGATTCCGCTTGGCCGCTTCGGCTTGCGACTCGGCAGCGGCCTTCTTTTCGGCTTCTATCCAGGCCTTCTCGTTGCCGAGCACCTCGAGCGACTTCTTCGCGTACTGCTCGGCCTCGTCGAGCAGCACGCCGGCGCCCGCAAGCCCGCTGGCGGTGGAACCGAGGCGCCGTGCCTGTTCGTTCGGCGCCGAAGCACCCTCCACGTATTTCTTCGCCTCTTCCTGCAGCGTCTTGATGTCGGTCGACGCCCTCCGGGTCAGCGTGGTGATTATCGTGTTCTCGGCGGAGCTGGCCGCCGAGGTCTTCGGGAAATCGGCGATCACCTTCTTGAGGGCCTCGATCTGCTTGTCGGGATCGGTGAGGGACGAAGCTTCCTTGAGCGCCTTGGCTTCGGGCGTCGTCTCGCGCGCAGGAGCCGGGATCGCCTGTGGGGCTTTCGGATCCGCCGGCTTCTGGTCGGCCGGGCCTGTTGTGGCAGGCTTCGCCTGATCGGCTGGCTTTGCCTGCGTCACGGTCTGCGTCGTTTGTTCGAGATCAGCGGGTTTAGTCTGAGCCGCGGCGGCGGCGGCGCCTATGATGGCGGCGACCAGCGCGGCGGCGGACAGTCTGATGGTGAGACGGGAGCCGTGTTCAATCTTCATGATGCCTCGCTATGGGACAGCCCGGGTGGGACCGGAGCGCCCCATTGTGCAGCGAAACGAGGCCGGATGTCACCTGCTGGCGCAGTTGTCTTGACTCGGTGAATTCGGACGTGCCATTGTCGGAGTTCGGGACTTGTGAAAGGGGTGCAGCGTGATGGGTGGATCTCGAATGATTCGATGGGCAGCCGTTCTGGGAATCGCGTGCCTGACGGCCCTGGCAGCGGGCCTCGCGGCCAGCGGTCAGGCACCGGCGCAGCAGCCCGCGGCTGCCGCGGCTCAGGCGACTGGCCAGGAGCTGCCGATCCACAAGATTCCGATTCCGGGCGAGGCCGCCGAGGGCTACTTCTCTCCCGACAGCAAGAGCATGATCTGCAACGCCAAGATGGCCGACGACAAGGAGTACCAGGTCTATACGTTCAACCTGGATGGCACGAACGTCCGGCGGATCAACAACAAGGGCGGCGACGCCTGTTCGTTCTATTACCCGGACGGGAAGAAGTTGATCTGGACGTCCACGCGCGACAACCTCGATATGCCTGCCGGCAACTACTCGGACGCCAACGACTACCCGCAGGGAGCCGAGCTCTACACCTCCGACCTGGACGGCAGCCACGTCGTCCGGATGACAAACAACAAGATATACGACGCAGAGGTGACGGTCTCGCCTGACGGCAAGTGGATCCTGTTCGGACGGCAGATCGACGGGAAGATGGACCTCTACACGATGCGGCCGGACGGGACCGCGTTGTTCCAGGTTACGCACACGCCCGACTGGCAGGAAGGCGGGGCGCAGTGGATGCCTGACGGCAAGACGATCATCTACCGCGCGTGGAAGATCCAGGACCAGGGCCAGCGCGGCATGCCGATGCAGATCTTCACGATTAAGCCGGACGGCACCGACACGAAGCAGATCACATCCGAAGCCGGCACGAACTGGGCCCCGGCGCCCGCGCCCGACGGGCGGCATTTCGTCTTCGTCAAGCTTCTGCCGCCGCGCAACTTCGAGATCTTCATGATGGACATCGTGAGCGGCGAGCAGCGCCGCCTCACCTATAATGATGCGTTTGACGGGTTTCCCGCCATATCGCCGGACGGCCATTGGATGGGCTTCTCGTCGAGCCGCGGCGCGAGCCCTGGCGAGCGCAAGATGTTCATGTACCTGATGGACATCTCGAGTCTGAACGTCGGACCGACGAAGAAGTAAGAATCGGCCCGGTGGCGACCAGGCATTCGTAGGGGCCGACCCCCGTGTCGGCCCGGGACATAGGAAGCAGGAAATGGATCAGCAGGCCCTCACCCTCGTTCACTACTTTCCGATCGGGACGTCGATTGTCGCGATCACGTTTTCGACGCAGCTGTTCCGGAAGTACTTCGCGCACCGGTCGCCGCACCTGTTCTGGTGGGCCTTCGGCGTGGCCTGCTACGGCAGCGGCGCGGTGGTCGAGAGCCTGATTACGCTCTCGGGCAACACGGTGCTCCTCAATAAGCTCTGGTACGTGACGGGCGCATTGCTCGGCGGCTATCCGCTGGCCCAGGGGTCGGTGTACCTCACGCACTCGAAGAAGTTCGCCGATCGCGCGACGGCAATCACGCTGCCGTTCGTGATCGTCGCGTCGATCCTCGTCTTTCTGTCGCCCGTGCGCATGGAGATGTTCCAACTCACTCGTCCGACCGGTGCGATTCTGGGCTGGAGCTGGATTCGGCTGTTGACGCCGTTCATTAACCTCTACGCGTCGTTCTTCCTGATCGGCGGCGCGGGTTACAGCGCGTGGAAGTACTTCCGCAACGAGCACGACGGCCACCGGGCGGCCGGAAATGCGCTGATTGCGGTGGGCGCACTGATGCCTGGCATCGGCGGGTCGATGGCGAAGGCGGGCTACGTCGAGGTCCTCTACGTCCTCGAATTCATCGGCCTGATTCTGATCTGGATTGGCGATCGCGTGTGCAGCGTGTCGTCCTCGCTGCGCAGTCGGTCGAAGGCCGCCAGCGCGTAGAAGTCCCTTTCATTCCGTCATTCCGGCGTACGCCGGAATCCCCGACTTCGCTCCTTGAGCTACGGTCGAGGTCGACGCGCAGACGGCGGTGCTCAGAGGCCGACCGATATTCGATCGCATCAGGATCGTCGATCCGGTTGTCGATCTGACGAAGGTCGCCGGCCGGGACTCTGACGGCGCGCCCTTCCGGGGGCTCGGGTCGCTTCAAGCCGGCGACGTGTCGGTCGACAACCTGTTCCTCGTCGTGGGCACGCCCGATACCGCCAGGCTCACGATCCGGGAGCTGTCATTGAAGGGCTCCGGCGAAGCGCCCGGCCGACTGCGGCTCGAGTCAGCCTCGCCGGGATCGCTGCTCGTCGAGTTGGCGGATGCCCGCCTGCCGTTTGACACGCTGGCCGCGGCGTTCGTGATAGCCGGCGACGGGTTGACGATCAGCCGACTCGAGGCAAGATCCGGCACGGCACGGGTGGAAGCCCGCGGACGTGTGCGGTTCGACAGGGACTACCCCATCGACGTTGACTACGACGCCTCAGTCGACCTCTCTCGGGCGGCCGGCTGGTGGCACACGACGTCGACGATGAGGGGCCATCTGACGGTGTCGGGCCGTGTCATCGGACCGTTGCTGTCACCGACCGCCACCGCGAGGGCTGACGCGGCAGGATTTGCATGGTCGGCCCTGTCGCCGGGACGCCTCACCGCCGACGGGCTGATCACCGGGTCCGGCGTGCAGGTGAAAGCGTTCACGCTCGACGTGCCTGAGGCCGCCGCGCGCGGGAAGGGCTTCTTGTCCTGGAGCGATGCCAGTCCACGCAGCACGCTGAACGCCTCATGGAGCGCTTCGCTGCTCCGCCAACTCGGGCCGCTGATTGATCTGAAGCCCGAGAGCATCCCGCTCGTGTCGGCCGAAGGCACGGCGGTGGTCAATTGGCCGGGGTTTGTTCCTGACCTCGCCACGCTCGCCGGCACGCTCGAGACGCGCGTCAGTTCGGGTGATCCCGCCGGCGACGATCACGGCATCGTCAACATGGTTGGCGGCGACACGCGCTGGCAGGTCGATTGGCGCCAACGGCTGCCTGGCGAGACCACCGCCCGCGGGCGGTTCGCGGTGCGGATCGATCCGCTGCGATTCGGCCAGTCCGCTCTGGATGGAACGCTGGAGTTGTCCACGGCGAACGCCGCGTTCGCCATGAGGCGGATCGCCGGCCTGGACATCGCGATTCCTGACGTGCTCCTGACACGCCTGAATGGCGCCCACGCGACATTGACCGGCCCCGTGGCGGGAGCGGTGACAATGCCGCAATGGCACGCGGCACTCCAGGCCGATGATGTCGTCGTGTCGGGTCTTCGTGGAATCGAAGTCGATGGGACGGTCGAGGCGTCGGGCCCGTTCGAGAATCTGGATGCCGTACAGTTCACGGTGAGCCTCGACACACTCAGCGGCAGTGTTCGCGGACACGCTGCAGACCCCGACGGGCACCTTCTCCGAGGACGGCCCCTGGCGTGTCCGAATCGGGAACGGCCTCGCGACAATCGAGGCGCTCGCGCTCAAGGGGCCAGGCTCACGGATTCAGGCTTCGGGCCAAGTGGGGTTGAGCCCCGGCGCGGCACTGGACGTGCAGGTCAGCGGCACGGCATCCATGTCGCTCGTTGACGCGCTGGTGACGCCGCGTGTCGGCGGCTTTGCGGATGTCGAACTGCGCGTCGGCGGATCTGTTCAGCGACCGTTGCTCGATGGCGTCCTGACCTTGCGTGACGTGAACGCGTTGTCGCCGACCGCGGTCCGAAGCGTCCCAGCAGTTCGCGATCACGGCCCTGTCGTCAGATCTGCTCAGCATGGCCGGTCAGACGATCGGCGTCGACTCCGTCCGGATCGGCACGGAGAACTTCGAACTGGTGTCGAGCGACCTGAACCCGGCCACCCGGCTGACCGTGTCGAAAACGCTGACGAATGGCTTTGAGTTGATCTTCTCGAACAACCTCGACGACTACACGACCACGTGGATCGTGGTGTACAAGCCGCGTCGTAACCTTGAGTTTCGTGTGGCATCACTCGACAACACCGATCAAACGATCGAGGTCCGCCATCGATTCACCTTCGGGCCCGGCGGTCAGCCGGCTCCCGGCGACGCAAAGACGAGAGCGCAGTCATCCTCCGGCGGGCCACAGGAAACCGTGGATGCGGTGGTCATCGGCGGCGAACCCGACGAGACGACGGCTCGTCTCCGATCGCTGCTCGAGCTCGCGCCTGGCAGGACCTTCGACTTCCGCAAATGGCTGCGCGACCACGAACGGATCCGGCGCTTCTACATCGACGCGGGCTACCTGACGGCCCGGGTCATCCCCACACGAACCCTGCTCGATTCGGCCGGCGGCAGCAAGCCCAGGGTCGTGCTCGAGTACCGAATCACGCGCGGGCCGGCGACCGGTGTTGTCGTCACCGGGTGGGCCGCCGACTCGTCCTTTGTCGAGCGGTTGCGGATGGCGTGGGCATCGACGACGTTCGACCAATTCGCCGCTGATGACATGTCCCGCGTGGCCCGCGAGATGTTAATCGACGGTGGCTACGTCCTGCCGGTCGTGCAGACGACGGTCAGCGAAACGAGACCGGGGTTCCTGCTCGCCACGGTCAAGGTGCAGACGGGTCCCAGGGTGGCGAAGAAAGCCGTCACGTTTGAGGGCATGTCGGTCTTCAGCGAACAGGACTTGCTCGCGCTCGTCGCAACGCCGGGAGCGACCGACCGTGCGTGGCGGAATCCCGCAGACCTGTGCCTGGCGATTTCTGAGGCCTATGCGGCTGCAGGATATCGCGGGGCGGTCGTGGACACGGGTCCGGTGCTGGTCGTCGGCGATATTGCGCTTCTACCGGTCCGGATTGTCGAGGGCCAGGCTGCCATCGCGGCGACCGAGAGGCGTTTGTACCAACTGGGCGTCTTCAGTGCCGCCGCCATTCGCCTCGAACCCGTCGAGGCCACGGCGCGTGAGGCATCGAGCGCGATCGTGCCGGTCAGAGCCGCGGTGTCGGTCGTCGAACCCCGTCGCTTCCAGTTCGTGTACGGCCTCGAGTTCTCGAACGCGTACGGACCGGTGTTCGAGAACTTCCAAAACGCCGTTGGCGTGGCGGCCGACGTGCGGGACCGGAACCTCCTCGGCCGTGGGATGTCGTTGAGTTTCGGCGGCCGCTACGACCCCAACATCAAGAGCGTGCGCACGCTGTTCACCGTGCCGGACCTGCTCTTCAAGACCGGCGGCAGCCAGACTGTCCGCGGCTACCCGCAAGAGGGACTCGGCGCCGGCGAGATCCAGGGGATACCCATCGGCGGCACACGCCTGCTGGTGCTGAATCAGGAATTCCGGGTCTCGGTCTCGAAGTTGCTTCAGGGCGTGGTCTTTGCCGACGCAGGCAATGCATTCGGATCGGAGGGCATCGTCTGGCAGAACCTGGCGGTCGGACTCGGCTTCGGTGTCCGTATCCGGACGCCGCTGGTCCCGCTGCGCCTCGACTTCGGGTTCCCCATCCCGCGACGGCCAGGGGATCCCACCTTCCGGTGGTACATCTCGGTGGGACAGATCTTCTAGAGACGGTTTCAGAGCCTGCGTACGCGGCCCTTTCTTCATGCGCGAGAAGATAGGACGAGACAGGCGCGCTACTTCTTCCAGATATTGACGGCGGTGACCGCGCCCTTCGCGCTTCTGATTGTCATCTTCAGGGTGTCGCCAACAAATTCGTACTGACGGGTCCGGCTGGCGACCATCTCGGGAGGAAGGTTCTGGAAATCGCCGTCAGACTGGCGCAGGTCCAGCAAATGCAGTTCGTGCTTCTGGACGTCGATCGCGACACGCCCGGTAAAGTTGATCGCGGCGGCCGCATCGGCGCCGAGCGACGGTTCCTCGTAGGAACCCTTCACCGTGAGGTTCCCGTAGGCATCGCATGTGAGCAGCGCCTGGCCCTTGACAGCCCTGGCGGTGCCGTCTGCCCCGATGATCTCAGCTGAGACCAGATGCCACGTGCCCTCAAGTTGTTTGCGGACTGCCTCGAGCGTGCCAGGGCCGGTGTTGACTGGACCCATTTCTACCGGACGCAAGCGGGCGCGCTTCTCACACGCGGGCAAGGACACCAGCGCGGTCAGCGTCAGAACAATCGCCACGAAGGCACGAGCACTACTGGGCATGCGACACCTCTTCGAGGGCTGATATGCAGATCGGGCTCAGCATAGCAAACGGCATCAACTCAATCCAGTGCCAGGCGCAGTCGTTCGTGCTCGGCACGTCCCCAATCAGCCTAATTTCAGCGCGAGTTCGAGTTGTTCCTGGATGGTCCCGAGCGTGTCGATGGCCCCCTTGCGTGCCTGGTCGCGGGCAATCGTCCGCTTGAGGCCGCCGAAGCCCCCTCGCAACATGTCGCCGCGGGACCTGTTCGCGTAGAGCAACTACGACAATCCGCTGCCCGCCGCGGCCAGCAGCGTCACGGCAACAAGCGGCGTCGCCAGCGTCCGTATGATCATGATGTCCTCTCAAGAGCGTCCATCGCACTTCCTGTCCATACAACCTGCCGTCTTGCCTCCAGACGCAGCTCCTGCCCGCCCCTGAGCCTCTGGCAGCGCTGTCATTATCCCACTGGCGCAGGAACGGTGCCGCACTCTACACCGTACCTCCGGCCTCCTCGGGTCGCAGGATTCTGGTACACTTGCGTTTCCCCTGTTGCCGTCTTCTGTCAGCCAGGGCACGCGCGAGACGCTCCCTGGCCTGACGCGTGATATGCCGGAGGCAGTCTGATGAAGAAACTGGTCGCGTTTGTCGGAGTCCTTGCTGTGGCGTCGGCGGCCTTCGCCGGCACGAAGTTCATCACGTCGTACCGGGCGCCCGGGGTTCCACCGACGACGTTCGCGGGGCAGAAGGTCGCCGCGGTGTTCTTCAGCCAGGACAACGGGGCGCGGGTGTCGATCGAGGAGATCCTGGCGCGCCAGTTGACGGCAGTGGGCGTGACCGGCGTGGCCTCGTACCGGCTGGTGCCGAAGGAAGTGATGAAGGACAAGGATGCCGCCAAGGGCTTCTTTGAGCGGGCCGGCGTCAAGGGTGTCGTGGCCTTGCGTGTGCTGGGGATCGAAGAGCGCGAGCGCTGGGAGCCGTCCATGTGGGTCGGCTCGTACTACTCGACGTATTGGGACTATTGGGGGTACGGTTGGGGCCCTGGCATGGCGTACGGCTCAACAACGGTCCTGTCCGGATCCCTCGAGACGGAAAAGGTCATCTCCATCGAAGCGCTGGTCTTTCGTGTCGAAGGCGGCCAACTGGTGTGGGCAGGCATGAGCGAGACCACGAATCCCACGAAGGCCGAACCCCTGGTCAAGGATCTGGTCGACGGCATCGTCAAGGCCATGAAGGCGCGGGGCTTGATCACCAAGTAGCCGAGCGTGAGGTCAAGCGGGCCGAGGACGCGTTCGCAGCGGGCCAGATGGGACGTCACATCATGGCAGGAGTCCCCCGGATGGCCTGTGGAGCCAGTGTGATATCACTTCTTATCGCGATATGATACCATACGGGTCGAGATGAGAAGGGCACCGGCATCGAGACACCTGTCGGGTCGATTCCTGCTGCGTGTGGAGTCGCATGTCCACCGACGTCTGCAGACAGCCGCGCGGACTCTTGGTGTCTCGCTCAACCAGTACTGCCGCCGCCGGCTCAGCGTGCCGGGCCCAGTCGTGCTGATCGACAGCGGAGCGCCGGAAGCGGTGGAAAGGCCACTCGCCCAGTTCGGAGGGGCCCTCGTCGGTGTGCTCGTCTACGGCTCGTACGTCCGCGGCGACGCCTCGGCCACCTCGGATGTGGATTTGCTTGTCGTGGTCGATCCGTTGATAAGGTTGACGCGAGCGCTCTACAGCGACTGGGACGCCGGTCCGCCGACGTGGGCCGGCCGAAACCTCGATCCCCATTTTGTGCATCTGCCCCCAGACGGGCTGGCCGCCCCCGGGGCCTGGTGCGAAGCCGCGATCGACGGTGTGGTGCTGTTCGAGCGTGATGGCGCGGTGACGCGCCACCTGGGCGCGATCAGGGGTGAGATTGCGGCCGGCCGCCTGACGCGGCGCTCCGTGCATGGCCAACCCTATTGGACGGTGGCAGCCTGATGAGAAACCGGGATCTCGCGGCGGATCACGTGCGACGGGCGGGAGCGAGGCTTCGTGCGCTGGATGTCCTGTTCGAGGCGGAAAGCTGGGCCGACGTCGTGCGCGAGTCGCAGGAGGTCGTCGAGCTTGCGCTCAAGGGACTGCTTCGCGCGGCGGGCGTTGAACCGCCTCGCATTCACGACGTCGCGGATGTGATCGAAGCCGAGCGCGATCGGATTCCCGAGGCGCTCCGGCCAGACATTCCGCGCCTGGCCGCCGCCTCTCGGGCGCTCCGACGCGATCGGGAGTTGGCGTTCTACGGCGCCGAAGACCTCACGCCCTGCGACTTCTACCGGAAGACCGATGCGACCGACGCCCGCGAGTCCGCCAGGCTGGTCGTCAAGCTGGTCAGTCCTCACGTACCGACGGCGAGGTAGTCTGGCCCAGGGCGCCAGAAAGGCACACACCCGTCGATCAAGTCGCGGTTCTGATCGCCGAGTCCGTCAGCGGCCCGCGACGCAGCGCTTCTCTACTCCCCAACGCGCCGAACCCGAATCGCCCCCGGCTGGCAGGCGTCCCCCAGGTACTTGTCGGGAATCGCGGTCTTGTTGCCATCACGCAGCATGGTCGCGTGCGGCGACATGATTTCGACCCCTGCCTCGTAGAACGTGTCCTGGATGTTGCCATGCAGGGCGGAGTAGAGGTCCTGCATCCGGCTCGCGTCGTGCGTGTAGGCATTCACCTCATAGCTCACGTAGAAATCGTCGAGCGCTGTCTGCAGGACAAACGGCCCGGGTTCGCCGACGATGCCGGGCGTTGCCAGCGCGGCGCTGATGAGCAACTCGTGGATTTTCCGCCAGGGGGCATCGTAGCCGATGGTCACCGACGTGTGCAGCACGACTCCCTCACCCCGGGCCATCGTCGAGTAGTTGAGAATCCTGGCGCCCAGCACGAGCGCATTCGGGATGGCGACCACCACGTTCTTGATGGTGCGGACTCTGGTGACGATCAGGGACTTCCCGACCACGTCGCCCGTCGTGTCGGCGATCTGCACGCGCTCCCCGGTCTTGAATGCGCCCGTGTACGTCAGGATGATGCCGGCGATCACGTTGGAGATCGCCGAACTCGACGAGATGGTGAGGAAGAAACCGAGCAGGATCGACACACCCTGGAACGCCGGTGCGCTCGAACCCGGAATGTAGGGAAACGCAGCGACCAGCGCGGCGACGACAATGATGAAGCGCGCCAGTTTCTGGGTAGGGTCGGCCCACTCGGCTGGGAAATCCGACAGAGTGATGTCGCCTCGTCCCACCGCGTCGAAGAAGGCCCTCGCCAGCCGGAGTACGCCGTAGGTGATCCCCACGATCACGAGCAGGACCAGGAAATCTGGCAGGTAGGCGATCAGGCCGGTCCAGACACCTGTGAACGGTCCCACCAGCCAGGCGAGGATCACGCGGGCGAAGGGGCGCGTCCGGGGCAGCGCGCGCAGCACCAGCCCCAGCCACGCGCTGATGAGAACGACAAACGTGGCGGCATACGCGAGCCGGACGACGGAGTCGAGGAGGACCATGAGCCAATCGACGCCGACGGACTCAAGATTCCTGGCTCGATCCGTACGAAACCTGTCGTGCCGCCGATCAATCGCCCCGTGCAGGCGACGCGAAACCCTGACGACGCCCCACCCCAGCAGACCCAAGAGCAGCGTGAGCCCAGCCGAGATGGCCCAGCCCCTGACCTGTTCGGGATAGCTGATCTCGGCGCGCGTCCGCGTGATCAGTTGCCTCACCGACGTGAGCACGCTTTCGGCAACCTGCTTGCGCGGCAGGCCTAGGGCCTCAGCATCCTGATCCGTCGTGACAGAGATGACGCGATCTCCCACACTCAGCTCACTTGACGTGGCGAGGTGGACCATCCGTATGTCCTCGGGCGCGATCGAATCATCGCGCACGAGCCAGTCAATCCGCTCCGCGGCGGCCCGCGCCCGTTCCTCCGGACTGAATGGCCCGTACGCCCGGAAGACTCGTCCAACTTCCTGTCCGCGGTAGATGATGGGCACGCCTTGAGAGGGCGTCCTGTTATCGCCTGCGGGCTTCGCTGCGGCGGCCGGCGGCTGGCTCGCGGCCGGTGTTGTTCCAGCGGCTGCGCCGGGCTGATCCGCCCAGACCGCCGGTGTCACTCCCAGGAGTGCGACCGATACCACGACCAGCAGACGACACCATCGATGCATGACCACGTCTCCCTCGTGATGCTGACGCGCTCTAATCTACACGAATCCCGGGGCGCGAGTCTGTCTGCCTCGATCGCTCAGGGGCCAGGGCGCGAAATGCTGGCGGGTCCGGGGCGGATCGTGTATGCGCAGGACATGTATAATTTCGTGGCGACAAGGCCGACAGGCCGTCCGAATTCGCCGAGTGCATTGACCACGCATACCCAAGGAGCCGTCCATGATTCCGGTGTTTTTGCAGTGTCTGAACCCGCACGGAAGACTGCTCCACGTGGCCGTTCTGGTTGCTGTCCTGGGAATATTGGCCGCGCCGGCGGTGGCCCAGGTCCCCGCGACCGCCGACCCACAGGGGCCATCGGTTGCAGAGCTCGCCAAGCTGGTTGCGGCCCAGGGAAAGGCGCTCGAGGAGCAGCGACAGGCCCTCGACGCCCAGAAGCGTGAGATCGAGGAACTCCGCAAGAAGCTCGACGAAACTCAGCAACTCTCGCTGTCAGCGCACAATCGTCTCGAGCAGATGGCGAGCGCCGCCCCCGCGCCCACGGTCACTGAGGCCGTCGAAGAACGGCTGGCGAAGATCGAGCAGACCGTGCATCAGATCCCGGACATGCCGACCGACGTCGTCTCGGCCGGGAGCTTCCCGGGCTCGATCTCGGTTCCCGGCACCGACGCCGCCCTCAGGATTGCCGGCCTCGTGCGAACAACCGGCGTCGCCTCGCTGGGCCCGCTCGGCACCGAAGACCGTTTCGTCACGTCTTCAATCCCGGTGCAGGGCAGCCCGGAGGCCGGGAAGGAATCGCGCTTCGTCATGACCGCCGTGCCCAGCCGGTTCAACTTTGATGTTCGGACGCCGACCAGCCTCGGGGCGATGCGGGTCTTCATCGAGGGCGACTTCGCGTCGGGAACGAGCCAGGCCTTCCGCCTGCGTCACGCCTACGGCCAGTGGAGCGGCCTGCTGCTCGGTCAGACCTGGTCCACCTTCGCGGACCCAGACGCGGAGCCGG